>Ga0208197_1001726_pt1 | contig 20806 bp, 14 predicted proteins | sample AD_JPNNA4_MetaG_FD_184444 | JGI IMG/M metagenome (GOLD analysis project Ga0208197, IMG submission 184444) | Active sludge microbial communities of municipal wastewater-treating anaerobic digesters from Japan - AD_JPNNA4_MetaG (SPAdes) (version 2) | ecosystem: Engineered > Bioreactor > Anaerobic...
CACAAGGCAAAGTTGGGGAGACCTACTGCATCGGCGGGGATAACCAGCCTGCCAATATCGAGATCGTGCGCACCATCTGCCAGATCTTGGATGAACTGCAGCCCGATTCGCCTTTCACACCGCACGAGCAATTGATGCGCTTTGTGCCCGATCGCCCGGGGCACGATCGGCGTTATGATATTGACATCAGCAAAATAAACAGCGAACTCGGTTGGCAGCCACGCCATGATTTACAGCAAGGCTTGCTTGCTACGGTGCGCTGGTACTTGGAACACCCAGAGTGGGTGGCAGCCATTACTCAGCAATCGGATCTCAATAGCTGGATGCAGAAAAACTACGCGAATCGCAAGGAGGGAGTATGAAAGGCATCATCTTAGCTGGCGGCAAAGGCACCCGGCTTTATCCGCTCACCATCGCTATCAGTAAGCAGCTCTTGCCGGTTTACGATAAACCTATGATTTACTATCCCCTCTCGATGCTCATGTTAGCCGGAATCCGGGAGATCTTGGTGATTACAACCCCCGAAGACCAAGCCCTTTATCAACGCCTATTGCAGGATGGCACGCAGTGGGGGTTGAAATTCGCTTACGCTGTTCAACCGGAGCCACGCGGTTTGGCAGATGCCTTTCTGGTGGGCAAAGACTTTTTGGCAGGTTCGCCAGCCTGCCTGATCTTAGGCGATAATATCTTTTTTGGGCACGGGCTGCCGGCGGTGCTGCGCAGTGCCGCTGAGCTCAAAGAGGGCGCGGTGGTTTTTGCCTATCCAGTGCGTGACCCGGAGCGCTACGGCGTGGTGGAAATAGACGCTGAGAGCCGTGCGCTCAGCTTGGAAGAAAAGCCTAAGCAGCCACGTTCGAACTTGGCGGTACCGGGGATTTATTTTTATGATGCCAATGTGGTGCGCTATGCCGAGCAGCTCCAGCCTTCGGCACGCGGCGAGCTGGAGATTACCGACCTCAACCGGCGCTACATGGAGCAAGGCAAGCTGCAAGTGAAGGTGCTCGGGCGCGGCGTGGCTTGGCTGGACGCCGGCACACACGAGTCTCTGCTGCAAGCTGCCACTTTCATCCAGGCTGTGGAAGAGCGGCAAGGTATGATGATTTCCTCGGTGGAAGAAATCGCCTACCGCATGGGCTACATCGACCACGAGCAGCTGCTCAGATTAGCTGATGGGCTCAATGCTACCAGTTATGGCGCCTATCTCAGGCACTTAGCAGAGGGTTAATCGTGGAGCGTATCTTGTTAATTGGCCGAACTGGCCAGCTGGGTTGGGAGCTGCAGCGCTCCTACATCTCAATTTAACATCTAACTATAGTGTTCATCGTTGCCTCAAAAGAAACTAACCGATCAATTTTCAAGATTTGTATTCTTGGGATAAGAATTGAGTTTCACAGCAGTGCGCGGCAATGAGCCATATCATACAGTTTATGAATAGGAACGACACTGAATAATCTGGGATAGATGTCTAGATTTAGGTGGGATGTAACGCCAATATTTGGGAACATATCGGCATGCAGACAATCATCCTATTAGCTTAAAAACGGTGAATTTTTCTCCTGTCTTAAGCACTTCGCTCTGCAAGGCCGCTACCTTTTCCCCATCATTGGGCTGGTTTATGGGCTGGTCGGGTATACACAGAGCCAAATCAAAAAGCTTGCAATTGGTGGTGCTCGCGCTAACCTTGATATTGTTCTTCGTGGGTGGACCGATTAAGTTCCTGACGCGTTAGGATCAAAGAATCTATTCCTGTCCCTCTGTTGTCGATTCATCCGGCGTCGTCTGCTCCGAAGGTGTATTTGTTGGGTGCTTTTTGTGAGCTGAGCGCAATGCCATATATCCGCCACCCCCAAGAATGATGACCACAGGGATCAGCCAAAGTGGGTTGAAACCCGCGCCAAGTCCAAGCAAGGTCGCCTCGGGGGTGGCAGTGCTGGTTGGGCTGGGCAGTAGCGTGGGGGTAGGGGTGCTGGGCAAAGTTGGGCTGGGGGTCAGCGTTGGGGTAACCGGCGTTGGTGTGGGTGTTACTGTTGCCGGTGGCGTTACCTTGAGCAGCAGGCGCTCCCCCGGCCAAAGGGGATAGTTCTCCGTCATGTTATTCCAGGCGAGCAAATCTTCCAGGGGAATTCCATAATATCCCGCAATCCACGAGAAGTTCTGTCCTTCCTTTACGATGTGATAATAGTTCCCATCAGCAGCTGGCGTGAGCATTTCGATCGGGGTCAGCGGGCGAGGTGTGGGTGTTGGGGTCACATTGCCGGGATAAATCAACAGCTTTTGGCCGATCTGTAAGGGCATATCTATCGTCAGGTTGTTGAGCTCAAGAATTCGCTCAATCGGAACACCGTATACCTCACTAATTATGGACAAGTTTTGATAGGCTTGCACGGTATGCACAATTTTCCCATCGGCATCTGGCGGGCTGGCAGTGAAGTAACCAAAGGGCGTAGGGGTCATGTAACCCTCAGCCTTTGGGTTGGGAATGATCAGCTCTTGACCAACTTGCAGTACGGTACCTTCTGGTAGGTTGTTCCAGCGTAGAATTTCCTTAATCGTTGTCTGGTATGCGACCGCAATAGCCCAGAAAGATTGTCCAGATTGAACGACATGCACAATCTTGCCATTAGCATCCGGGGTCGCAATGGTAACTGGTACAATGATGCCAAAGCCCCCGCCGCCTTCTACCGGTCCGCCTGGCGATGTATAAGTTCCGCATTCTTTGCCAGAAACATAGGCTGCTTGCAGCACGTAATAGGTGGAGCCGTTAGAAGCCTGGGCGGTGCCGGCACCAATATTACAATAATACGGCTTCACCGCGGGCAGCATGTGCGATTCATCGGACCACATAACCATGATTTCATCAATGCTGGCGTTATAGCCTATAGCAAAGTTTTCAGTTGCCCAAACCTTGCTGCCACCGCCATAACCAGCGGCTGCCAGCCTGCCAGCCACGTCGCCAATATGCCAAGAAAGCATGTTATCAGCCATAGTTTGGGCAGTACTTTGCGCCACGGCATTGATAATGGGATCTTCGATTAGGGCTTGCAATCCGTAAGAAACGCGTAACGTGTTCATCGCTAAGATTAAGTCTGCAGCTGTGACTTGTGAAAAGTCATAGCGCAAAGGCTCAGCCTTCTCGGCAAACGCTAAAGCCGGAGGAAATAAGGTTGAAGCCAGGATGAAGATACAGGCGATTAAACGCATTTTAGTCTTTGGATTAAGCATGAGCTATATATATCACATTTTTATCGCAAGGATTTTCAGCAAATCTTAGCCTTTCCCCACAAAAGCAGAAAACCCTGTTAAAATAGGTAATCGCTAAAGAGCAGAAAGCGCCCGAGTGAAAAAGCTGATCATCCAAATCCCTGCTTATAATGAAGCCGAGACCCTGCCGGAGGTATTGGATGATCTCCCACGGCAATTGGAAGGCATCGAGAGCATTCAAGTAATTGTGATTGATGACGGCTCGACCGATAACACCACACAAGTGGCACTGGAACACGGCGCTGATTTTGTCCTGCGGCATCGCAATAACCTTGGGCTATCCAGAGCTTTTATCTCTGGCATACAGCTTGCCCTGGCATTAGGCGCCGATATTATCGTCAATACGGATGCGGATCATCAATATCCTGGCTACGAAATTGAGCATTTGATCCAGCCAATCCTCGCGGGCAATGCGGATTTGGTAATTGGCGACCGCCAGCCGCAGCATAACCGCAATTTTTCACCGTGGAAGCGCTTTTTAGAGAAGCTCGGCAGTGCGATTGCGCGCAAAGTCTCCGATACAGACGTCCCGGATGCAGTCAGCGGTTTTCGAGCATATTCCCGCTATGCTGCGCTTCCTCTTCAAGTCTATAACCCATATTCGTATACTCTGGAAACCCTCGTGCAGGCTGGTAAGAGCCGCATGAAAATCGCGCATGTCCCTATCCGAACGAATCCTCAGCAGCGAGAATCGCGTTTACACCGAGGCTCGTTTGATTTCATCTGGCGCCAGAGCGGGGTAATCATCCGCTCATACGTGCTTTACCAGCCTTTGCGAACTTTTGTGTCCATCGGCATGCTCTTCCTCGTGCTGGGTCTGGCGCTTCTGATCCGCTTCTTGGTGTTGTATTTTACGATCAATACAGCCGGCCGCTTTTTACAATCTGTCTCGATTGGCGGAACCCTCACGATTTCCGGGATCATCCTCATCATTATCGGTTTTATTGGTGATTCCATCCGCGCTAATAGGCAAATCTCTGAGGAACTCCTGGTTAAAATGCGTAACGCTGCCAAAATTACGGATCCGGACAACTTGACCGAATTTGAAGGGCACCCGATCTACACCCGTAAACACCCTTTTATGCCTTCCTAAACAGGCTGAAGACCAAGCCTTAAAATTCCCGATACTTTAACCTCAACGCCGCATTTTTGAGGTGGGCTTATGCTATACTAAGTTTAGTTTGGAGAGAAATCGGCTCAGCTCTCAATAACTTAGGGAAGCGGGATCGTAATTTCATTAGGGAAGTAAGCTGAATATGTCTTTCGTTCATCTACATGTGCATTCGTCGTACTCTATTTTAGATGGTTTTGGCAAACCAGCTGACTTGGTGGCGCGTGTAAAGCAGTTAGGGATGCCTGCTATTGCCCTCACCGACCACGGCACAATGTTTGGGACGCTTGACTTTTATCAAGCAGCAACCGCCGCTGGAATCAAGCCCATCATTGGCTTGGAGACGTATTTAGCACCCCGTTCTATGACCGATCGTGATGCTAGTCGGGACGCCAGACCGTTTCATTTAGTATTACTGGCTGAAAACATGCAGGGTTATCATAACCTTTTGCAAATTGCTACAGCCAGCCAGCTGGAAGGCTTTTATTACCACCCCCGTATTGATAAATCCTACTTGAGCAGTCATTCCGAAGGGCTGATTGCCAGCTCTGCGTGCCTCTCTGGTGAAATCCCGCGGGCGCTTTTAGCCCGTGATACTGAACGAGCTGAACAAGCCATGAGTTGGTACCTGGACGTGTTTGGGCCTGAGCATTTTTATTTAGAGGTTCAGCAGCATAACATCCCAGAGCTGGATATGGTCAACCGTGGGATGGTTGAGTTAGCCCAAAAATTCCCGGTAGGCTTGATTGCCACCAATGATGTACATTATATCCGGCGGGAAGATGCTGAACTGCAAGATATCCTCTTAGCCGTGCAAACTGGCAAGCTGCTCTCGGATAAAAACCGAATGACCATGGCGGATGACTCTTATTATTTGCGCAGCCCTGAGGAAATGCAGGAGCTCTTTTCCGAGATGCCAGAAGCCATCACCAACACCTTAGTGATTGCTGCGCGTTGTGAGGTTGACTTGCGGCGCAAGGAATATCACCTGCCAAAGTTCGATCTGCCGAAAGATGTGCAGCCTAAAGGTTTCCTGCGCGAACTCTGCCAGCGCGGGCTGGAAGTGCGCATGGGAGAGCAAGCGCAAACCCCAGAGGCGCAGCAACGTTTGGATTACGAGTTAGGCGTAATCCATAAAATGGGCTTCGATGAATACTTCTTGATTGTGTGGGACCTTTGCCGTTACGCGAGAGAGAAAAACATCTGGTATAACGCCCGAGGCTCAGCGGCAGGCTCCTTGGTAGCCTATGCTCTCAATATCACCTCGGTAGACCCGCTGCGCTTTAACCTCCTTTTTGAGCGCTTTTTAAACCCTGGGCGCGTGACTATGCCGGATATCGACCTGGACTTCCAGGATGACCGCCGTGCGGAGATGATGGAATATTGCAACCAGAAATACGGCGCGGATAAAGTCGCCCAAATCATCACTTACAGCACCATTGCAGCGCGTGGAGCCATCCGTGATGTAGGCCGCGTGATGAACATCCCGCTGAGCGAAGTGGACCGTGTTGCAAAAATGATCCCTGGCTTGCAGCAAGGTAAAAGCCCGACCATCGCCGAGACCTTAGAGAAATCGCCCGAGCTACGCTCTGTTTACGATTCATCTCCCCAGATGAAAAAACTGATTGATACTGCCAGCCGTATGGAAGGTTCCATCCGCAATGTGGGTACCCATGCCGCTGGCGTGATTATCAGCGACCAGCCCATTACCGAGTACCTGCCGCTGCACCGCCCAACCAGCCAGAGCGAAGACTTACCCATCAAGTCTGTATCCCAATACGATATGGATGGTGTCAATTATCTTGGCTTGCTCAAAGTTGACTTTTTGGGCTTGGCTACGCTCACAATTATGGCGAGAGCTTGTGAACTTATTGAGCAGCGCCATGGCGTCCACCTGACCTTGGAGAACATTCCCATTGATGATCCTGATGTTTTTCGCTACATTAGCGAGGGGCATACCATGGGCACCTTCCAATTGGAAGGCTCGGGGATGACGCGCTACATCATGCAAATGCAACCCACAGATATTTCACACGTGATTGCAATGATAGCGCTTTTCCGCCCCGGCCCTATGGAAAGCATCCCAGAATACATCGAGCGCATGCACGGCAAAAAAGAGGTCAGGTATCCCCACGAGAAGCTGGTCCCTATCCTCAAAGATACTTACGGACACGCGGTTTACCAAGAACAGATTATGCAAGCCGCCGTAGAGTTGGCTGGCTATACCCCCTCCGAATCGGACGACTTGCGCTCGGCGATCTCCAAGAAAAAAGAAAAGGAGATTGCCAAGCACCACAAGAAATTTGTTGAAGGCGCAGTTAAACAGGGTATCCCGCGGGAAGAAGCTGAAGCCATTTTTAACGATTGGGAAAGCTTTGCCCATTATGGCTTCAATAAGAGCCACGCAGCCGACTACGGCGTTATTGCGGTGCAGACTGCGTATCTAAAGTGCCATTATCCCATTGAATATATGACCGCGCTGCTCTCCGCGTGGAAAAACAATGCCGAGAAATGTTTCTCATACGTGGCAGAAGCGCGTAACTTGGGCATCGAAGTGCTGCCACCAGACGTGAACACCAGCGGTTACGATTTTGTCATAGAAGACCGTTCAGATGGGACTGCTGCAATCCGTTTTGGTTTAGGTGCCATTAAGAACGTGGGGCAAGGCCCAGTCGATATGATTATTACGGCAAGGGATGACAAGCCGTTTACAGATATCACCGATTTTGTGCGCCGGGTGGATTTGCGCCAGGTGGGCAGGCGCCCATTAGAGTGCCTCATTAAGGTAGGCGCTTTGGATAGCCTCGGTCAACGCCGGGCACTGCTAAGCGCAATTGAGCAGTTGATCGTTGTAAGCACCAGCCACTTCCGTGCAAAGGAATTAGGGCAGTTAGCGCTCTTTGGGATCAGTGAGGAAAGCGGTGCTGGCATTCAGCTCAACCCAGCATCTAAAGTGGATTTAAACGTGCAGTTGGAATGGGAAAAAGAGCTGCTGGGCATGTATGTGACCGATCATCCACTGCGGAGTGCAATGCGCCTGATTACTGATAAACTCTCGCACTCCTCTTATGAGCTCGAGGAACTTGCCGATAAAGAAACTGTGACTGTTGGAGGCATGGTTAAACGCTTACGGTCGCTCATCACGCGTTCCGAAAAAGAGATGGCTTTCGTGACCATCGAAGACAGCGCTGGAGAAATGGAGCTGACCTTTTTCCCTCGCGCATGGAAGCGCTATCAATCAGACGTCGAGGTGGGTGCGTTGCTAGTGGTCAAGGGTAAAGTTGACCACCGCTCGAACGGCATGAGCATCCTCGTGGATGAAGTTTCCCGTGTGGAAACTGACTCCGTTCAATTGCCTGAGGCTGATAACCGCAATCAAGGGCGATATTACGAACAAGTTCTCTCCCGATATTTGCCGGATATACACGTGCTTTCCCGCTATGCCCACAAGCCTGAAGGTGTAGAGGAACCAGACGAAAGCGCAACCGAAGACGAAACTCGAGAGCCTTTTGAAGAGCCGGAATGGGAATTGGGTGAGGACCCCACGGATTATCTATACGAGGCTGCAGGGGAAAGCAATGAGGTTGAAGCAATTCAAGCGAGCCCAAAAGCACAATCCGACAGCCAGGTTGAACCCACAGCCACAGCTACATTCGCTGATGCAGATGAGCATCTCCCCACACCTGAGGAGGACCTGAGTTCTGGTCCCTCGCTTTCCCAAGCCGAGCTCGGGGTTGAAACCGAGCCGCAGCTTATCGTGACCATTCACCCTTGCGGCGAAAAGTCACGCGACTTGCGTCATATCCGGCAGTTGCACGGGTTGCTCGTTTCACATCCTGGTAACCATCACTTTGCTTTCGCTGTCTCTGAGGGGGGCGAAAACTATATGATCGAGTTCCCCAACGACACAACAGACATTAACGATGAGGTTTTGAAAGACTTGGATCGTTACGTTGGTGCAGAGAACATCATTATTCGTAGGGAACAAGATAACTATTTTTAATCTTTTTTGGAATTGATCGTTGACATTTACAACGATTAGAGAAAATTTTAGCACTAAAGTTTATACGTTTAACTATATAAACACATGGTTGATATGACAACATTATTAGTTTTTTATAATTATAAGATGTAAATAAAGATGAACGTTTCAAACCTTTGTAGATATTATTATGTAGATGAAGCTGGCGATCCTGTCCTATTCGGGAAAAGAGGGCAGGTAATCATTAATACCGAAGGTTGTTCTCGTTTTTTTATTTTAGGAATTTTAGATTGTAATCAGCCCGGTGCCCTAACCAAAGAATTAAATGATTTAAGGCAAAACCTTTTATCAGATTCATATTTTAAAAAAGTACCATCGATGCAACTCGAGGCAAGGAAAACATATTTTGCTTTTCATGCCAAAGATGATATCCCTGAAGTTCGGCATGAAGTTTTTTCAACGCTTAGGAGAGCGGATGTCAAATTTTTAGCCGTGGTTCGCAGAAAAGAAAAAGTGTTGGAATACGTACGGCAACGTAATATGAGTGATCCAATATACCGATATAATCCCAATGAATTATATGACTATATGGTTCGCGTACTTTTTAAGAATTTATTGCATAAAGAAGAATATTATGAAATCACTTTTGCTAAACGTGGGAATCAAGACCGAACCGAAGCATTAAGGGCATCATTAATCCATGCCCAACGGCGTTTCGCCGAAAAATGGGACAAAAAAGTAAATTCAGAAATAGATATTTTCGCTAAATCGCCTATCGAATCCGCTGGGCTACAAGCTGTTGATTATTTTCTTTGGTCGTTACAACGCTTTTATGAACGTCACGAAGAGCGTTATTTAGAATATTTATGGCCAAACTACCGCCTTGTTCATGATTTGGACGATACACGTGAAGCAAAATATGGGATATATTATGATAAGAAAAAGCCACTAACATTAGCGGCTTTTAATGATTCCTCGCCAGGGATATAGGGAAGAGTCACCTTAGTAACTTTTCCACACGGCATGTAGCCGATTTTTGTCCTCTGGCGTTCTTAGTATAACATACCTGGAAGAAAAATCCAAATTTTTATGTAAAATACATCCCCATAGTGCTATATATCTATTAGGTAAAGGTATTGTAGTAGTATTCCCGACTCTACAAAATGATAAAATAAGGCAGAGCAAACATAAGGCAATTCCAATGACTCTCCCGCAGAGCGGCAGCGACCGTTATTACAGCGTTTATTTAGCGCTTTCACAGTATCCAATCCTCTCTAAGCGTATCCGCGAACTGATGCGTCAAGAGCTCTATAGCCAAGGCATCATCGGGCCAGACGACCTTTATTCTGAAGCCGTGGAAGCTGCGGTCCAATCACAAGAGCGCGAAGGCTTGTTCAATCCATTTAATGAAGAAGATACCGATACCTGGGAGCGCCGTAAAGCCCTGGTATTGGATACACTCACGGACTCGTACTTTGCCAAGTATTTCGATTTCAATCACCTCTCTAAGCTAATTCAACAGGCACTCAACGAACGCGGTGTGCAAGTGCCCGAAGGAATCGTCGAGTTCAACCCAGAAACTGCACCCACGGAGCTCCTGTTCAATCAAGGCATGATGATCGAAAAGCTACCCGCAGAGCAGCGTGCCCTTTATGCTGCGCGCTTACAGGAGATCAAGGTTGTACTCATCCGTAACATGATCAGTGACCAGCTGCGCTATATCAACATCGCCAAGGAATGGTTTACTCTCGCAGACTTGGCTGAGATCCGCAAACATAAGCTTGGGCGGGGACGCATCGGCGGAAAAGCTGCCGGCATGCTCTTAGCAGCACGCATTCTCAAGGAAAAAACCAGCCCAGAGCTGCAAGCCAGCTTGCGCACACCCACTTCGTTTTACATAGGCTCAGATGTTTTTTATACCTTTATTTCCATCAATAATTTATTGCATTGGGGTGATCAAAAATATAAGAACGAAGAGCAAATGCGCAAAGAGTATCCCCGCATTTTAGAAGATTTCAGCCAAGGGGAGTTTCCACCAGGTGCAATTCAGCATATGGAGACGATATTAAGCATGGCGGGGCGGAGACCTCTGATTGTGCGCTCATCTAGCTTGCTGGAAGATAACTTTGGTACTGCTTTTGCAGGTAAATACGAAAGCATCTATTTGCCCAATCAAGGCGAGCCAGAAGATAACCTACGCGCAATGCAACAAGCTATGGCGCGCATTTATGCCAGCACACTCAACCCCAATGCTTTGCTTTACCGAAAAAGCCGCGGCTTGCTCGATTATGACGAGCGTATGGCGCTGCTCATCCAAGTCGTCGAAGGGCAGCAGGTTGGACAGTATTATTTTCCCCAGTTGGCTGGCGTAGGCTATAGCCAAAACCAATACCGCTGGTCGCCCCAAATCCGACCGGAAGAAGGCTTCTTGCGTCTAGTTTGGGGGTTGGGTACACGCGCCGTAGACCGTGTAGGCAACGACTACCCGCGTTTAGTAGCTCTCAGCCACCCCACGCTAACGCCATCCAGCTCTTTGCAGTCCATCCGCCACTACTCACAGCAATATATTGACCTCATCGACCTAAAAAGCAACCTCTTTCGGACGTTACCAGTACATGAGGTTTTAGGACCCCAAGTGCCTGCACTGCGCTACATCGCCCAGATCGATAGCGATGGTTATATACACACAATGCACGCCAATTTCATCGAAGGGGATCCGCATAGCCTTATCCTCACTTTTGATGAATTGCTGCGCCATACTGATTTCCCGGCCTTTATGCGCGAACTCTTGGCTGCTTTGGAAGGTGAATATCACACGCCAGTGGACGTTGAATTTACGGCCAAAGTGGAAGAACACCAAGGTAAGCCGCAAGTACAAATCACCCTGATCCAATGCAGACCGCTTGGGACGATTAAAGAGAGCGTTTACTTGCTACCGCAAAATGTCCCTTTAAATGATCAAATCTTTTCAGGTAAAAGCGTAGTTTCGGGTGGGAGTGTGCAAAACGTGCATTATATTCTTTACGTACCGCCAGAAGCCTACTTTTCCATCCCTAATAGTGCTGAACGCAACAAATTGGAACGTGCTATTGGCAAACTCAATGCTGCATTGGCTAACGAAACCTTCATCTGCGTAGGTCCAGGCCGTTGGGGTACTTCTAATCCAGATTTAGGCGTGCATGTGGATTATGGCGATATCTACAACGCTAAAGCCTTGGTGGAGCTTACCGGCGGCCCGGTGGGTATTCCTGATGAGCCTTCTTTGGGCACACACTTTTTCCAAGACTTGCTGGAAGGGCAGATTTACCCAATTGCCGTTAATCTTAGTAAGGATAAATTCCAACGTGAGTTTTTTGAAGCAAGTCCTAATCATTTATCCGATTGGATCACACCCGAAGCGGGTTTGGAAACGCGCTTACGGCTGATTCAAGTGAGCGATGCAAGCCTAAACAGCCATTTAGATTTGGTAATTGACGATGCTACAGGCCAAGCCTTAGCCTTTCTTGTGCATGAGCATGAGATTTCTTCGGAGGGCAGGCAGGTTATCGTCCCTTAGGTTTCACGTGAAACAATGTTGGTTGAGGGCATGGTGTTTCACGTGAAACATCACACGAGCAAGTCTCTTACTGGCGCTAGTTCTATTCTCTTGAAAATACCTAAATAAACATTTGTGTATTTTATATATGGTTTAGAATGGTGGGGATATTCGTTTATTGGGGCACAGACTCTAAGGAGTAGTCAATGGATAAAGTTCTGGACGTTGTAAACGTCACTAAAATATATCCCAATGGGAAAAAAGCCAACGATTGCATTAATCTTGAGGTGCATAAAGGTGAAATTGTAGGCATCATCGGTCCTAATGGCGCCGGCAAAACCACGCTTCTCAGGCAGATTCTGGCGCTTCTGGAGCCCACGGAAGGTAGCATCACCTTGTTGGGGGAAGACATCATTGCAGACCCCTCGATCATTAAGCAAGAAGTGGGTTACGAGCCGCAATATCCGCTTTCCTTCCCTTCTTTGACTGTCGAAGAGACAATCGGATTTGCTTTAAAATTCAAAGGCTATAAAGGGGAAGCCTTTTCCAACAAGCTTTCACAAATTATTGAGACGCTCAATTTAGGCGAAGTCAGAAAATATTATGGTTATCAGCTTTCGCCCGGCTTGATCAAATTACAGCTTTTAGGTGTGGCGCTCGCCCAAAGTGAGAGCATTCTTGTGCTGGATGAACCTACCTCAATGATCGACATCATTAATAAAAATCACATTTGGGATATCCTTTCAGAGTCTACGGCGGATAAATCCCTCCTGATTGCCAGCCATGACATGAATGAAGTCAAAAAGCTTTGTGACCGGGTCTATCTTTTGGTCAATGGCAAAGTGATCACGGAGGGTTCGCCAGGACACATCTCTAGCCTTCTCAAGCTCCCTTGCAAGATCAGCTTTTCGACTTCAAATAGTGATCAGACCGAGAGTCTATTGGCGCAAAAACAGATTGAGTATGCTTTAGGGGATGGAATCTTTGACCTCAGCGTTGATGAGCTCAGTGCGGGCATCGATTTGATCAAGGAAATCAATGATCAGACCAGCATTAGTTATATCCAATTCGAGGCGCCATCTTTTGATGAAACAATTATGAAACTGGTGGAGAGCAGCCATGAATAAGATATTCACTGCAATAGAGATGGAGTTCAAATCCTTACGGATTTTTTGGCTGCAATTGTTTATCGTCGTTTTTGTTTTGCCGTTTTCTTATGCCTTCATTGTTTTGGTTTCAGGTAATCTGCAGGGGTCGTCGCTCAACTATCTTTTATCGGGCTACATTGTTTCCACATTAATTAGCACTTTTATCAATATGTTAGGGTTACGCATTACTAACATCCGGCAACAAGAGGCTCTAGAGCTTTATTCCACTTATGCGATTCCTTTTCCTTCGATCATCATTAGTGTGTGCCTTTCTTACTTTCTGATTACCTTACCTATCATTCTCATCGTTCTGGGATACGTTGTAGCTACGGCTCAAAGCGTTAACTGGTTTTTCCTAATTTGTGGCATGCTCCTCACAATTGTATTTTTGCTGCTGATTTCCGTTTACCTCGGTCTGGCGATGAAAAACCTCTTCATCGCTAACGGACTTTTTCAGATCATCACTTGGGCGTTGATTCTGTTAGCACCAATTTATTACAGTTTGGAGCCACTGAACCCGATTTTTAGAGGAATTCTGCTGGTTAATCCGGTTAGTCATTTATTAAATTTGCTGAGAACGCCATTGGGGTTCGAGTCGAGCGTAAATCTTGTATATTCTTATGGCTATATTGTCCTACTTTCTATATTAGCTTTTGGTTATGTCTCAAAACGCATCAATAGTACCCATATTTTAGAAAAGATATTCTAATATCTAGCGGATTTAGGTATTTTTTATCTTTCTAATTGTTATAATCATGATGGTTATCGCTTTTTTTAGGATCCTATAAGCCGATATTGCTTGACCAAGCATCTAATCAGGGATAAAATAATGCCATCACGAAGCATAAGCCCTTGTAGCTTAATGGATAGAGCAACTGCTTGCGGAGCAGTAGGTTGCGCGTTCGAATCGCGCCAAGGGCATTTTCCGTTTATTGAAGCATTCCAACTTTTTGGAACTATTTTTCAACTCCTCGCGTCCATAGTACAATGGCTATAAGGAGTTCCTATGAAGAAAATATATCAAACCCTCTTGATTGCACTTGTGTTTGGATTGCTTTTGAGTGCTTGTAACTCTCAAACACCAACTTCCTCACCTACTACCTCGTTAGAGACGAGTTATCCTGTAAGCGGGCTCCCCTCACCTACTGACGTTACTTACCCCATCGAGACGCCCACCGCCGAGCCTACTGCTTTGCCAACTCACACTCCTACAACACCGACACCTTCCGTTGGCTTACCCATCTATAGATTGCACATGTTTGCCGATGGCAGCGGCTGGGCTTTCAATAGCAACCAGAGCGCGCTTTATCACACCACAAATGGCGGTTTGAGCTGGTTCACTGTCTATCCGTCGGCAGGCGGATCACTAGAAGCTGGTTCTGTTGACGGTTTCTTTTTAGATGGCAGCACAGCTTGGCTGAGTCTTTCAGATTATGCCACGGAAACCTCATCCATCTTGCACACTACCGATGCCGGCGCAACTTGGTTGGAAACCCCACTTACTTTCTTGGGCGGCACGCTCTTTTTCTTGGATAACAATACAGGCTTTATGCTCAGCCGGCTGGGTGCTGGCGCTGGATCCGAATGGGTGGCTGTCTATGCCACCAGCGATGGCGGCCAAACTTGGGAGCAGCGCTTTACGCATACACCCGGCGGTGAGGACCCCTCACTGCCCGCCGGCGGGATTAAATCCGGCTTCGCCTTCCTTGACCCTCTAAAGGGTTGGATAACAGGCTCGGAACCAGTGAACGACTTTGTCTACTTATACCGTACGACCGATGGCGGCACAACTTGGGCGCACCAGCCTTGCGATATCGCTGATGCCGACCCGGACGCGATGTATAACAGCTTCCCACCGATTTTCGTTAGTGAAACTGAGGGTTTCCTACCGCTTCAGACCTTCTTAATGGATGGTACCGCGCAAACCATCGTATGTAAAACCACTGATGGCGGCCAGACTTGGCAGTCAGTATCCAGCGCGCCTATCCAGGGCTATGTCTTTGACTTTACCGATGGTCAAAACGGCTGGATTTTGGGTGAAACCGCGCTCTTCCGTAGTACGGACGGCGCAACGACGTGGGAAGACCTGAGCAGTTCGCTGCCGGCAGGTTACACAGCACTCAGCTTAGATTTTGTGGACGAGCAGGCTGGCTGGTTGTTGGTATACGATAGTTCTAGCGATAGCTTGGATCACAACCTACTTTTTTACAGCCAAAATGGCGGACAAACCTGGACTCAATTAGATGCCCGTATGGGAGATTAAACAATAATTAACTATAAGAGCCTGCAGAGTAACAAACTATGCAGGCTTCTTGCTTTATATGGAACTGGCATTGGGCTTGCAACGTATATAATATATGGATGAAAGGTTTGCGTGCTACAGCTGCACCTACAGCTTTAGTTAGGTTCTGATGAAAAAAAGAGTAATTATTGTGTTGATTTTTGCTCTGCTTGGCGTTATTGCCCAGCCAGTGTTAGCAGCTAGTTCCCCTCAGTCTGCACCGCCGGCAAGCCAACCCCAAGATCCTGGCCGCACGCAGCAGTTCATCCAGCTCGCCAGCGGCTGGATGCAGGGATCAACCTCCACCGCTGATGAGCAGCAGTTTGCCCAACCTGACCCAGATTTAGTCGTTTATCTGACCTTTGATGATGGGCCAGACCCCAAATGGACACCACAAGTTCTTGACCTGCTGCAACAATATCACGCCACAGCCACTTTTTTTGAGATCGGCCGCAACGCCCGCAGCTACCCGGAGACCACCTTGCGGGTTGCGGAATATGGCAATACCATCGGGCTGCATGGCTATAACCACCTTGACCTCACCAAATTAGGTTATTCTGACTTTTATTTAGAAGTAGTGGACACGCGCGCAGCCATTGCCGATGCCCTGGCGGCAAACCCTCAGGTCGAGGGCGCGCTGACGCCTTGCCTGCGCCCGCCTTACGGTGCTGTAAACCAGGACGTGTATGCTTACGCGGCGCAAATGAACTATGCCCTCTCTTTTTGGCACATTGACACGCGTGATTGGAGCGGAGTCAGCCCAGATGAAATCTTGGACACTGTTTCCGCAAATATTGCGCCTTACAAGGTGATATTAATGCACGATGGTGGGGAAAAACGTGAAAATACCCTGGAGGGATTAGAACTTGTCTTGCATGAGCTGACCCTGCGCGGATATAGCTTCGCACATTATTGCACAGCTTCCGGTCAAGCTTTCACGCCATAATGATTTCCACCACTTGTTTACCACTCTTCGCTAAATCTTCTAATTTTCGATAGATATTATTAATAATTTTCGTTTAAAATTAGCCTGCGATGAAATCCACGCCCAACATTTGGTTTATGCAGTGCCAAAACCCCAGCTGTAAACTGCGCTTTCCACTGGATTTAGCACAGTTCAAAGGGACTTACTGCCCGCGCTGCGGAGGTCAACTGCAGCCCGCGGTTCAGGCTCTTCCGCAAAGCCAAGTATCCCCTGCATCATCACACCGCACATGCCCAATGCTGGCTATTTTGGATAACGTTCGCTCAGCGCAAAACGTGGGGGTAATATTTCGCACAGCGGATGGCGCTGGTTTACAAAAGCTATGGTTGTGCGGCATCACCCCAAACCCGGGTGATAATGCCCAGATTGCCAAAACAGCACTGGGCGCTGAGCAAACAGTTCCTTGGGAACATACCCCCAGTACTGTAGCTTTGGTAGAAGAGCTGAAAGCCCAGGACGTTATCGTCTTAGCTTTGGAAGCTGCTCCTGGATCCACCTCGCTTTTTTCTTACACTTTGCCCAAAGCCGATAAGTCGATTGCGCTTGTGGTAGGCAGCGAGCCAGCGGGTGTGGACCCCGCGGTGCTAACCCTGGCGGATGTTGTGCTTAGCTTGCCCATGGCTGGCAGCAAAGGTTCGCTCAACGTGGCGGTGGCTTTCGGCATCGCCGTGTACTTCCTGCGCTTTGGCGCGCGGGGATAAAAAACTCCGGCTAAGCCGGAGTTGTAATTTTCCTGATTTTCGAGAGTGAAATTATGGCGCAATCACCGTGCCAGCAGGGATGGTCGTGTGCTTAGGGATGACCACAATGCCATCCCGCACCGCATAGAGCGAGTGATCAATGTCACGATCGGGTGGAAAGGGTTTGATGACCACATTATCGCCGATGCTGGCGTTTTTATCGATAATGGCGCAGCAGATTTGACAGTTTTTACCGATGCCGATTGGGGCGCCATTACGCAACGTGCCGTAGTAGTCTGCGCCCATCAAAATCGAGTCTTTGATTACTGAGCCCTCACCGATTTGGCTGCGTAAGCCAACAACTGAGTGTTCAATAGTAGCATCTGATACCAAGCAACCTTCAGCGATCAAGGCATTCTTTAGCGTACAGCCAATTACACGAGAGCAAGGCAAAAACCGCGGGTGCGTAAAAATGGGTTTATCTGGGTCGTAGAAGTTAAATCCGGGGTCTTCTTCGGTCAATTCCAAATTTGTTTCGTAGAAAGCGCGGATGGTTCCAATATCGCGCCAATATCCATCAAAGTTATATCCATATACGCCGGCACCATTTTGAATAAGGTAGGGAATAATATCGCCGCCAAAATCGTCTAAATGCTCTTTGCTTTTATCCGGGCGGAGAACATCCATAAGCACATTCGTATTAAAGAGGTAAATTCCCATTGAGCCCAAATATGGCTTCTCAGGGTCATCGCGGCAAATCATATTAGCCAAGCGGACAGGATCCTTGGGTTTTTCGGCGAAATCAATGATGCGTCCATCTTCATCGCGCTTGAGCAAGCCAAATCGAGTCGCTTCGTCTTTAGGTACTGGCTGTACCGCGACTGTAACATCAGCGTTATTCGCCCAGTGAAATTCTGCCATTTCAGCATAGTTCATGCGGTAAAGATGGTCCCCAGCTAAAATGAGCACATAAGGGCGGTTAGTCGAGCGGATTTCGCCGAGCTGTTTGCGTACCGCATCAGCGGTGCCCTGATACCAATCAGCATGCTCCATAGTTTGTTCTGCCGCCCAAATTTGGACCCAACCAGGGTGGAAGGAATCAAAGATATAAGTTTGCGAAATATGCCGATGCAAAGAGACAGAGTTAAATTGCGTCAATACAGCAATGCGGGGAATATTTGAATTGATGCAATTGCTGATGGTAATATCGATGAGGCGGTATTTCCCTGCGATTGGAACAGCCGGCTTAGAGCGTTCAACAGTCAGTGGATAAAGGCGTTTGCCCTGACCACCTCCTAGAATTACTGCTAAGATATCACTGGTTTTAGGCATGTTGGCTTCCTTTCGGTGAAAATAGCCTATCAGGCGTATTTTGTCTCATCGGACAACAATCAAAGCATAAGGTGAGATTATCCGACTGATTTAATTTTACCCGTAAAATCTGCAACTGTGTGTAAAAGTTCCTCTGCAGATTGCTTTGTGCTTTCACTTAGCGAGCCAAGCATGGCAGCTAATTCCTTTACGCGCTCGTCTCCCCTCAGTTCCTGGACATGGGTGGTTGTACGTCCGCCATGTTCCTGCTTAGAGACGTGCAAGTGCTGATCGCCAAAAGCGGCTAATTGCGGTAAATGCGTAACGCACATCACCTGATGCTCGCGCGCCAAGCGCCAAAGCATCTCCCCAACCGTCATTCCAACCCTTCCGCCAATGCCTTGGTCAATTTCATCAAATATCAAGGTCGGGATTTGGTCAGCTTCAGCTAAAATGCTTTTCAGCGCTAACATCAAGCGCGAAGTTTCACCCCCGGAAGCGATCTTCACCAGCGGCTTAAAGCCCTCACCCACATTCGTCTCGATCAGAAATTCAACCTTATCGACACCGTTTGCATCAAAAGCCAAGGTTTTGCCGTTAACCATCAATCCATCGGGATCTGGCTGCTGGCGGATATCCACCTGAAAATGCGCTTTGGTCATCTGTAGCTTATCCAATTGCTGTTCGATCCCGGCAGTCAGCTTCTCAGCAGCTTCGATTCGCTCCCGAGAGAGCTGCGCAGCACAATCAGCAAGCTCTTGTTTTATCTGAACTATTTTTTGTTCCACTTGCTCTATCTGCTCATCTATATTCTCGACTTTTGTTAACTCGACCTTAGATTTCTCCAGATAGTCTTTTACGGCCTCTAAGCTGCCGCCATATTTGCGCTTGAGAAAACCAATTGTATTGAGCCGGTCTTCGATCTGATCGAGCCGTTTGGGGTTAAACTCGATGGATTCTAGATAACTGCGCAGCTCATAAGCAATATCCGCAAGGGTGTTCAGTGCTAATTCCGCGCGCTCGTTGAGGCTTGCCATTTGCGGGTCGATGCGGCTGAGTTCAGCCAAACTCTGTACAGCTTGGCCAAGCAAGTCAGTCACAGGCAAAGAGTCCGTTCCACCCTCATCGAGCAAAGCTAAAGCTTGTTGGCTAAGCTCGTAAAGTGTTTCGGCATTCGCCAAGCGCGTACGCTCCTGGCGCAGCTCCTCTTCTTCGCCTGCTTTGAGATGGGCAGATTCAATTTCTTGAATCTGGTAAGTAAGCATGTCTGTGCGCTCGCGGGCGAACTGCTGGGTTTTGCGCAAGTCCTCCAACTCTGCTTGCAGCGCAGACCACTGGCGGTACCCCGCACGGTATTGAGCCAACAGAGCGTCATGGTGCGCAAAGCGATCAAGCAGCTCAAGGTGATGCTGCACGCGCAGCAACGAGAGATGCTCCGATTGACCATGAATATCCGCTAGCAACGCCCCTACCTCCGCTTGAAGGGTCAGGTTTACGCTGCGCCCGTTAACACGAGCCACGTTCCGCCCGGCTGCGCGTATTTCTCGAGCAAGAGTAAGCTGCCCGCCTTCAAATAGACCTTCTGCCTCCAAGAGGGGTTTAAGTGCCGCTTGGGTGGGTTCGTCTAATAAAAATGTGGCTTCGATAATCGCTTTGTCACTTTCGCGGCGTATATCGTTTGCATCTACTCTCCCACCTAATACAGCGCTTAGCGCATCCAAAATGATAGATTTGCCTGCGCCTGTTTCGCCGGTGAATACGGTCAACCCAGGCTTGAATTGAAGTTGAAGGTCTTCGATGATGGCAAAGTCTTGGATGCGTAATTCAGAGAGCATAGCACCTCAACCGAGCTTGATACCGGTAAGCTGATAGTATGCGGTAGATATCGCCAATGCGCTATAAAGCACCTGCCAGACTAAGGGCAGCAAGCCGGGCAAGGTAAACAAGTTCCCAACGAGAGAGATGAGAGGCAGGATGCCGATAACGACAAAGGGCAGGCAGCCCACGATGCTGCCCCACAGCACAGCCTGATTTAGCGCTTTGCTGCGGCGCTTGCGCACCGCTAAGCGGACCGCGTTAGCGATCAGCATACCCACACCAGGACCTACCAACAGAACCAAGAAGCCCAAACGCCTCGCCAGCCAGCTGCCGGCATAAGCAATTAGGGCAGAGATTATAAAACCGATGACCACATCCAACCCTTTGGTCGTGTCGTAGATCTTTTGCTGCTCGCGCACACAATCCTTGCAGCGGTAACCAGTAGGGGTGAGCACTGCTTCCTCTGGGGTAATAGGTTTATTACAGCGATTGCAGCGCAGCGTGATATCGTCTGGCGCTGGTTCATAGGTTAAGTTTTTATTGGTGTTCAGTTCAGTCATAGTTATTTTGTTTCAATATTGGATTGTTTTGCATCATCGCAGCCAGCCTGCGGTAAAAATAGTTTGGTTCTCCAAAGCGGACCATCCGTAAGGGGTTGGGGTTAGCTGCAATGTGCACAAAATCAGTAGGTTTC
>Ga0208197_1001727_pt1 | contig 20804 bp, 20 predicted proteins | sample AD_JPNNA4_MetaG_FD_184444 | JGI IMG/M metagenome (GOLD analysis project Ga0208197, IMG submission 184444) | Active sludge microbial communities of municipal wastewater-treating anaerobic digesters from Japan - AD_JPNNA4_MetaG (SPAdes) (version 2) | ecosystem: Engineered > Bioreactor > Anaerobic...
CATGTTTATTTTTATATGTGTATGAATCCATATGTTTATATCCTATAAATTTGCTGGGACCAAATAAGTATAGATCGTCAATGTAATACCATTGATGAAATGTACTGAGAAAACCAATAAGACCTAAATCTTCTCCATCATAGTCTTTGATTAAATCATCATTGAAGCGCTTTATATTGGTTTTTACTTCATCAAGAGATTCCACTAATTGCAGCTTTAACATAATTAAACCTCCCATCAAGAATTAAAAAGTAATCCTCTGATATTGGTATATGGTGGAAATGGAATACATTTATTGGCAGTGCAATGATATTTTCATACATGAAATACTATAGTAGTAATATATTCAGTATAACATTAATTTTATTACTTTAAGCGATAGATAAAGAACCCCTTTAGGCTGCATGGACTTCGGGGCAGCTATGGAACTGCGGAATAAGGCAGTTGAGAGGATAAATGAGATACAAATAAATAGGGTGAATTCAATACAGAGCCTCTGGGGCTGCTATACCCGAAGGTTCTTTTTTGTTGTATAATATACTGAGTGATGTAATCATACAGAAAGTTAAGGTGTTATTATGGATTTTATTCTTGGAATTGTTCCTCCCGAAGAGGAAGACAAAACATCATTTTTATTTCTGTTCCTGCAGAGAAACCTGTTGGTGAAAAAACTGGAGAAGGGATATACGGTGCCTGAATCTGACGGCCCGGCACTTCCGGGGTTTGATACGGACAAGCTGTATATCGGCAGTATGGACGGGCATTCCTGTTATACTGCAAGGTATCCGGAAGCAGTCCCGGTGCCTGGGGGAATGGAGTTTGTGGGACTGAGAGAGCTTTATGGGCAGATTGATGAATGTATGCTGAAGGCGGCATTCAGGGCAGTTCAAATATTGGAGTGGAATGAGAACCACAGATTCTGCGGCGCCTGCGGAGAAGCCACAGTGAGAAAAACCGAAGAACATGCAAGGGTATGCCGCAAATGCGGACAGGTCTTCTATCCGCGTATGTCTCCCGCAGTTATTGTTGCTATTACAAAGGGGAACAAGCTGCTTCTGGCCAGGAATAAGAACTTCCCTCCGGGGCGTTACAGTGTGCTGGCAGGCTTTGTTGAAGCAGGGGAGACTCTTGAAGAGTGTATAAAGCGCGAAATAAAAGAAGAGGCGGGCATAGAGGTTAAAAACATAAGGTATTTCGGCAGCCAGTCCTGGCCTTTTCCCAATTCATATATGCTTGCATTTACGGCAGAGTATGATAAAGGCGAGATACGATTAGACGACAGTGAGCTTGCAGACGCCGGATGGTTCGGCGCGGATGAAATGCCGCAGATTCCGGGGTCAATAAGCATATCGAGGAGACTGATAGATTGGTTCGTGGAAAACCATCCCTGATGAAAATTCATCAGGGTTTTTATTTTTTATATTACAAAACAAAAACATTGGCATTTTTAAAGGATTTTTCAATATTATTGTAGAAGTATAAGTTGTTTGAGTCGAATCTGCACTATATTTGTATTGGCGGTTTTGATAAGGAGCGTGATAGGTTGATACAGTTTAAGAATGTCAGCAAGGAATTTGCAGATGGCAATAAGGTGCTGAAGAACATAAATCTGACTATTAACAACGGAGAATTCGTTTTTCTTGTAGGTTCCAGCGGAGCCGGCAAGTCAACTATTATAAAACTGCTGCTCAAGGAGATGGAGCCGACTGCAGGCACTATCATCGTTGGAGATAAGGATATTACAAAATACAAAAGAAGGGAGATCCCCTATCACAGGAGGAATATAGGCGTAGTATTCCAGGATTTCAGATTGCTGCAGGAGAAGACGGTATATGAAAATGTTGCTTTTGCCATGGAAGTTATTGAAGCTCCACCAAAGGAAATAAGGCGCCAGGTTCCGATCATACTGAGCATGGTCGGACTGAGCAAGAAGGCAGGCCTTTATCCTCAGCAGCTTTCAGGGGGGGAGCAGCAGAGAGTATCCTTAGCCAGGGCAATGGTCAACAGTCCTTCGATACTTATTGCCGATGAGCCTACGGGGAACTTGGACCCTGATATGTCATGGGACATTATGAAGACATTGAGTGAAATAAATCAAAGAGGTACGACTATATTAATGGCCACCCACGCCAGTGATATAGTGGATAAAATGAAGAAGCGGGTTGTTGAAATAGAGAATGGGATTATTACCAGGGATGAAATGAGAGGTGGGTACAGCAGTGAAGCTTAGGACAGGTAAGTTTTTCATCAGAGAAGGCTTCAGAAGCCTTAAAAGAAACAGTACCATGAGTGCTGCGGCGATAACCTCAGTAATTGCGGCGCTATTGGTTATAGGGATATTCTTCATTATAGTGATAAATATAGATTATGCTGCAACCAAGCTGGAATCACAAATAGAGATGATGGTATACCTGGAAGACGGTTTGAGCGAAAATATCATCGATACAATGAAAACCGAGATCAGATCAATTAATGGTGTTAAATCTGTGGAGTTCATATCCAAGGCCACAGCCCTCAGCAATCTGGAGAAGAACTGGGGCGAAAACTCCTATCTTTTAGAGGGGCTTGAAGGAGATAATCCGCTTCCGGATGCTTTTTTAATCACCCTTTCAGATCCTTCCGATGCATCCGGTGTGGCGTTGTCGGTATCATCAATATCAAATATTGAAAAGGTGGTATACGGCAAAGAGGAGCTTGCAAATCTCCTGAATGCGACTTATGTGATGAGGATGAGCAGCGTTGTTATTATTCTGATACTGCTGTTCATATCAGTATTTATTATTGCAAATACCATTAAGCTTACCCTGTATGCAAGAAGGCGTGAAATTGGGATTATGAAATTCGTAGGGGCTACGGACTGGTTTGTCAGGATGCCCTTTATAATAGAAGGTATAGTAGTAGGGATGATTGGAGCGGTGGTGTCTACCGCAATATTGGGCGCAGGTTACTATTATTGCTCCGATCTTGTGAAAAACCAGATGATAGGCTTTATGTCCATATCACTCATGCCCTTTAATCAGATAATAATAAGCATGGTAATGCTATTGCTTATTGTGGGGGTTGTAATCGGAGCAGTGGGGAGCCTTATTTCAGTAAGAAAGTTCATTAAGGTTTAGGAGGGGTGAAGTTGAATAAAAGGATAGCAGCAGCTCTGATAGCACTTATGCTTTCAATACCCTGTGCTAATGTATATGCAAAAAATCCGACTGAAATAGATGAGCTTCAGAGGAATCAGGATAAGCTTAATCAGCAGATAAAGCAGATGCAGAGCAGCATTAGCAAGATTAAGACTGAGAAAGTAAGTGTGGCAAAAGCTATAGAAGATCTGGACAGCAAGCTTAATCAGGCTGAGGATGAGCTTACCAGTGTTGAAAACCAGCTTTCCCAGCTGGAGAACCAGATAGCAGTGACCACTAGGGAGCTTGAAAGGGCTTCAAGTGAAGCTTCAAACCAAAAAGAGCTGCTGAAAAAGAGAGTCAGGGTTATGTATGAAAACGGGAATGTCGGATATATGTCTGTAATACTGAATTCTGTAAGCTTCTCCGATTTCATATCCAGAGTGGATTATTTGAAAAAAATCATCAGCTTCGACATGGAACTGCTGAGCAAAATGAAAAGCTACCGGGATTCGGTTGCAGATAAAAGGAACCAGCTGGCATCAGAGCTGGAAGAGAAAGAAAGGCTTAAGAATGAGATAGGTAAGAAAAAGGAAGAGGTTGAGTCAGCCAAGCAGGTCAAAGAGATGACCCTGAAAGAGATACTCAGTGACCTCAAGGAACTGGAGCGCCAGGAGGACAAGCTTCTGGAGCAGTCTAAAGAGATTGCAAAAAAGATAGTTGAACTGCAGTCAAAGGAAAAGTACATAGGAGGAGAACTGGGATGGCCGGCACCGGGTTTTTACAAGATTACATCACAATATGGCAACAGGAACCATCCCATACTTAAGAAGAAAAAAATGCATACGGGAATAGATATCGCAGTTCCCAGCGGCACCGATGTAATTGCCGCTAATACAGGGAAGGTCATATATTCCGGGTACAACGGAGGATATGGGAATACCGTAATAATAGACCATGGGGGAAAAATATCCACCCTTTATGCCCATAACAGCAAGCTCCTTGTAAAAGTAGGAGACAAGGTTGAAAAGGGCAAGGTGATATCAAAGTCAGGCAGTACCGGACTGTCCACAGGGCCGCACCTGCACTTTGAAGTAAGGGAAAACGGCCAGCATGTAGATCCCATGAAATACCTGACAGGCAAAAAGTAGAGAAGAAGCCGCAGATTTGCGGCTTCTTTTTATATACATAATAGGAGTTTAATACTCCACATGGGATGTGGCACTGATATGTCTGCTATCTCCCATCCATCCATGACACCACTGATAATGTTGAAATTTCCGTCACTCTGCCTGCCTTGGTGCTGCCTTCATCAATGGGGCCCACATCCACATCATCAGAAAACATATCGCCTGCTTTTTCAAAAGGCTCCGCTCCCAATTCCGTTGCCCACTTGCTGCCGCAGGATAATGAATTTCTTTAACACAATATTTCACTCCTTTAAACTTTTTTACGGCATAAACACTATCACGCCGTAGGTGATTCCGGCATTATCATCTGTAATAGGGAAAATAACAGCCTTATTGAAATTGTCAGGATGCGGTGCGCTTTTCCGTGTAATTCCTGAAAACATGGAAAATGGGTTCTTTAAATCCTCTAAGAAGAAGGTATCTCCTGCGAAGACGTGTTTGACGGCTTCAGCCAGCCGCGTATCATCAATCTTGTACTGAAGGATGCGTACGGTTCCTTTTTCCGGATTAATAAGCCGCATTTTTGCTGCCGCCTTAAATGACTTGTTTACCATGGCTAATGTATACTGCGGCGTAAATATGGCAATGGGATAAGGGAAAAAATCGATGATTAGAGGGAACAGTTCCTCAGGCAGCGGTTCATTCGTTTCATTACCCATAAGAATGCTCCTTTCCATACAGGATGCTGGCGTTTTTAAGGCTGCTATCAATATTTTATTAATCTGTCAGCTGCGAATATAGGTAAAATATGCTTATAATCAGTACGAAAAATGCTATTTTAAGATAAAAAAGAAGCCGGGCTTTTATAATGTGCAGGTGCAATATGTAAAAAAAGTGCGGCAGATTAATGGTATGCATTGACAAATTAAACGCCGGAGCTTATTATGCTATATGATGGGTATTTTACATAGCGTGCAATGTAATTTAAGGTGGTGACAAATATGGAAGGGAAAATGAGTATAGTCATACTGCTTAAAATGTTGTATAACAGTCTTGCCGCACAGCGCAATAAAGATATGGAGGAGATTGAACTGACAGCTTCCCAGAGCGATATAATGATCTATCTTATACATAATAATGACAGGGAAGTGAACCAAAGAGATATTGAGCTGGAACTCAAGCTTATGAATCCTACGGTAACAGGCATACTGAAGCGTCTTGAAAAAAAGGGTTTTATCGCCAGGGTAAAAAGCGAGGTTGATAGGCGGTATAAAATAGTAAAGCTTACGGAAAGGGGCAGAGAAATTCTTTGGGAAATGGTGGATAAGGCCGTGGAAATTGACAAGCGTCTGCTTAATGGGTTCTCAGAGTCTGAAATTGACTCTTTGAGGGATACTCTTAAAAGGCTGATTGAAAACATATCAAAAAAAGATGCTGCAATCTAATTAATTTTTACCCATATGCAGTATGATGTATAATTTATAATTCGAATAATCTTAGGGGGATCAATATGAAAGGAATTAAAAGCAAAAAGTCAATTTATCTGATTATTGCAGCTGTTGTAGTTGTGATACTTGTATTAGGTTTTGTCAACAATAAAAAAGCAGGTCCCGGCAAAGGCCCCGGTAATACGAAAGAAGCAGCAAATATGCAAGGTGCGGCTGTTTCAATCAGTGTTGAAACCCAGGAAATACGCCCTGCAGTTATTGAACAATATGTAAATGTGTCTTCAAGGGTAAAGGCGAACAATGAAGTATCCGTCATGCCCAAGGTGGGAGGAACTGTAAAAAAAGTATATGTGAATCTAGGTGATACGGTAAAGGCAGGCGACATCCTGTTTGAAATAGATGATACCAGCCTGCGCCTTGCAGCGGAGCAGGCAGCGGCATCACTCTCCGCAGCACAGGCCAGCTACGACATGAATATAGGCGCGAACCTTGAAAATCAGGTGAACCAGCTGCAGTCTGCAGTGGATTCATATGAAATTCAATACAAAGACTTGTACAGAGATCTTGAAAATGCGAAGGTTTTATATGAGAATGGCGCAAAATCAAAGCGGGAGCTTGATACACTGCAGTCAAGCGTAGATAAGCTGAAGCTGCAGCTTGATACTGCAAAAGAGAATCTGAGGCTGACCAAAGAAAGCACTGTAGAAGGAACAAAAAAATCAGCGCAGGCGGCTCTGCAGCAGGCACAGCTGGCATTGAAAAATGCACAGACCCAATTGGGGTACACCAAGGTAAAAGCAGAGATTGACGGGGTGATAAGCTCCTGCAATGTAACGGTTGGTTCAACAGCTTCGGTTCAAAGCCCGGCAATGAAGATTGTAAATACCGATAAGCTGAAGTTTTCCTTTAATATATCAGATGATTATATAAACAAGGTTTCAGCAGGCACCAAGGCATATATCACAGTATCGGCTGCTTCCGATACACCATATGAAGGGACTGTCACTTATATTTCTCCGGCAGCAGACAGTACGACAATGCTGTATCCTGTGGAAATATATATTGATAATACTGACAACAGCATAAAACCGGGTATGTTTGCATCCCTGAAGCTCATTACGGATAAAAAGGAGAACACCGTTTCGGTTCCGCTGAACGCAGTACTTGAAAAGGGCGGCGATAAATTCGTTTATATCGTTGATGAAAATAATATTGCACATAAAAAGATAGTTGAAACAGGGATAAAAAATGATGAGAAGATAGAAATAACAAGCGGAGTAAAGAATGGGGAAAAGGTAGTCGTTAAAGGACAGAGCTTCCTCACTGACGGAAGCGTGGTAAATGTTACGGCTGAGAATTGAGATTTTTAAGGAAAGAAAGGACGGGTGAAAGATGGATATTACAAAAATTTCAATTAAAAAGCCTGTAACAGTATTTGTGGCAATGGCGGTCATATTGATCCTGGGCATTGTTTCCTTAACCCAAATGGAGATGGCTCTGACTCCGAAAATTGATGTACCTGTTGTACTTGTCATGTCACAATATTCGGGTGCGGGTCCCGAAGAGGTTGAAAGCCTTGTTACCGAGATAATCGAAGGTGCGGTAGCAAATGTTGAGAATATCGATACGATTTCTTCAACCTCTACAGATGGCATGTCCGTTGTAGTGGCTCAGTTCAAATACGGCATAGACCTGAATAAGGCTGTAAGCTCAATGCGAGACAAGATAAGCATGGTTGAGGGAATGCTTCCGGATAATGTAGATACTCCTACCATAATGAAAATGGACATGAATTCCATGCCTATAGCAAATATAGTGATTGCGTCCGACAGTATGGATAATGATGAACTTAAGGATTTTGCAGAGGATACGATACAGCCTCGTATTGAAAGGCAGAAAGGAGTTTCCTCTGTTGAAGTCATCGGCGGCTATGAAAAGGAAATAAGGATTGAAATTGATCCGGAAAGATTGGAGGGCCTTGGGCTTGATATGTCAAGCATCGGTGCGGTGCTTGCCTCAGAGAATACCAATCAGCCTGCCGGAACTATAGAATATGGAGAAAGCTCCCTTACCATAAGCAGCAAGCTGAAAATGGAAAGCATTGAGGATGTTAAAGCGACACCAATAAAGCTCTCAACAGGTGCCATCGTTCAGCTGCAGGATATTGCTGAGATAACGGAATCCAAAAAGAAGATCACGTCAATAAGCCGTTATGATGGTGAACCTTGTATAAGCCTTTCGGTAACAAAGGCCAGCGACGGAAATACCGTTACGACGGTAAATGCCATCAAGAAAGAGATCGAAGAGATTTCCAATGATTATAAAAATATACATATAGCCATAGTAAATGAATCCGGAAGCGTAATTGAAAAATCCGTAAAAAACGTAGTATATAATATTTTTACGGGTGCAGTACTTTCTATTATAACGCTTTTCATATTTTTGAAGAATATTGGTTTGACAGGAGTAATCGCGGTTTCTATGCCGCTTTCCATTATAGGAACCTTCGTTTTGCTGTATTTTTCAGGAACAACACTGAATCTGGTTTCCCTGGGGGGACTTTCAATTGGTGTCGGTATGCTTGTAGACAACTCTGTTGTTGTGCTTGAGAACATTTACAGGTTTAGGACCACAGAGGGCTACGGAAGAATACAGGGAACCTTCAGGGGGACAAAAGAAGTTGCGCTGGCTGTAGCGGCATCAACCCTTACGACAGTAGTGGTATTTGTACCGTTTATCTTTACAAAGGGTCTTGTACTGCAGATGATGACAGACCTGGCCCTGGCGGTCGTATTCTCGCTCCTGATGTCACTTGCGGTTGCCGTTACAGTCGTTCCGATGCTGAGTGCAAATTATGTCAATAATATACACAGGAATAAAGCACCAAGGCCCTTTGATTTCATAAACAAGCTGCTGGACCTGTTCGACAGGTTCATAAAGGGCCTGAACCGTGTTTATCAGATAGCCCTCAGGTGGGCCCTGGCTCATAGAAAGAGAACAGTTCTGATTATTGTCGGCATTTTCATAGCCTCCCTTTGTCTGACACCGTTTATCGGTATGGAGCTTTTGCCGGGCTCGGATGAAGGAACCTTCAATGTTACTGTGGAGGCTCCGAAGGGAAGCAAGCTTGAGGTTGTAAATGAGATTTCCCTGAAGGTTGAAGAAATTCTGGAAAAGATACCGGAAATGAAATCGATGACGGTATCAATGTCCGGTTCTTCAGGAGGTATGAACTCTTTACGGGGAGGAAGTGAACGAAGCTCAATCGGATGTGTGTTGGTGGATAAGACAGAAAGAAGCAAGAGTCTTGATGAAGTTATGGAAGAGGTAAGGCAGCTTACCAAAAGTGTTGCTGGAGCAAAGATAACAGTTTCCAGTTCCTCCAGCATGTCTTCGATGATAGGGAGCGGGGTTACAATAGAGATTCAAGGTGAAGACCTGGACACTATGAAAGAAATCAGCAATGAAGTACAGCGCCAGGTGGAAAAAGTAGAAGGAACAAGACAGGTGACAACCTCCCTCCAGGAGCAGGATAGACAAGTTTCAATAAAAATTAACAAGGATAAGATCAGACAGTATGGACTTACCGGTTCACAGGTTGCATTAAAGGTTAAGAATATCATTTCCGGATATACCGCAACTACATTAAAAACTAACGGAGCAGAAATGGATATCAGGATCGTGTATCCTGAAGAAGCTGTAACAACACTGACGAATTTAGGTGACATTACCATAAGTACAGCCACCGGAGGATATATTCCTCTTTCTTCCATTGCTGAAATCGTCATGGACTATGTGCCGACCAATATCATCAGGTCAGACCAGACCCGTTATGTAACTGTTACATGTGAGGTATTCGGCCGTGCAGCAGGCAGCGTTGGCAATGAGATAAAAGGTATTTTGGATCAGATGACTTTTCCGGAGGGATATACGGTGTCCCTTGGGGGTACAAATGAAATGATGAATGAAACCTTCTCATCACTGGGCCTTGTAATAGAATTGGCGATTATACTGGTGTATCTTGTCATGGCCGCACAGTTTGAGTCACTGGTAGATCCATTCGTCATCCTGTTTACAATACCGCTGGCGCTTACCGGGGCATTACTGCTGCTTTTTATAACCGGTACACCGATAAGCATGATGGCATTGATAGGTTGTCTGGTGCTTGTAGGTATTGTTGTTAACAATGGTATCATACTTGTTGACTATATTAATACTCTACAGGAAAGAGACGGATGTGAACCGGAGGAAGCTGCTCTCAAGGCTTGTCCTACAAGACTGCGTCCTATACTGATGACTGCTTTGACTACTATTCTCGGACAGTTTCCAATTATATTCTCAAACGGCTCAAACAGCGAGATGCTGAAGGGCATGGGGCTTGTAATTGCAGGAGGACTTACCACATCCACCTTCCTGACACTTTTCTTTGTGCCGATTCTTTATTTATATTTTAATAATCTTGCGGCCAAAATAAGAAAGAAAATGGGAATCAAGCCCAAGATGAAGCTGTCGGAAATTGAACAGCAGTTGAATTAGAGAATGACATACTGACAGGAGCTGCAAAATAGAGATTTCAGTACCGGATTGACATGGCAGCATGAAAAAACAGGAAGGGGAAAATGACTCCTTCCTGTTCTCTTACCGGGAATCCATAAATAGTACAGAGTTTTTATGATATATCATATTACTCCGATTATTCCGGTATTTTCCTATATTCAGACGGGGAAACGCCGACTTTTTCTTTGAACAATTTTGCGGAATGGCCGTTATAATCCATATTGCAGGCAGCAAAGGCTTGGGCGACGGAAAGGTTGGCATCCAGCAGCTTTTCCTTCAGCTTGCTGATTTTATAGTTGATATAATACTCATAGGGTGTTACGCCGGTATGCTTCTTGAACAGCTTTGAAAAATGTGCCTTGCTGAGGCACGCCGTCTTTGCCGTTTCATTTGCGTCAAACTTGTCCATCCAATGGTTTTCCAAATATTCTTTCGCCTTTTCAATCTCATCCTTGCCGCGATAAACTCTCCTGTTAATCATAAGTGCCACAACAAATGCCACCCGGTTCATGTCATCCAAAATGGGGAAAACCGTAATGTCCTGGTATAAGGCTTCCACATCTAAATCTTTTATGTCGTATCGTTCCGCAATATCTTCCAAAGGTACTCTGACATCCGGGAAAAAGACGGTTTCTCCCTGGAAAGCCTGCTTAACCGCATGAAGCTGGCCTGAGTCGATAATGTAAGGATCTTTGAATATATTGTATTTCCCTACAATCATGTCCGGGCTGGCAGTATGAAATTGGGCCAGCATAGCCTTATTCACCAGCACCGATGTTCCATCCGGAGCGTATACCTGAATGGGATAGGGGAAGAACTCAATCACTTTTGCAAGCAGTTCTTCCTTTCCAAAGAAGGATCGAAATGACCCGATTATGTTGTTTTGCCTGTCTTCCATATTTCTTCCATCCTTTATCAACTTTTAGCATCTGCTGTCTTCAGGATCTTCTGATATGGGGGCAGTCATTTTATACCTTTCTTAATTATACTTCCTAAATGAGGAGAATTCAAGTTTGGGCGACATAATTGACACAGCCTTGGGCATATTATACAATGTAAATGCAAATGATTTGCAAGAAGGAGCAGAAGCAATGAAAAGAGCAATAATTGCAATAGTTATTTTATTATTGTCAGGCATAGCGCTGTCAGGCTGTGCGGAAGCCGGAAAGAAGCCGGATGACCAAAGATTGAAAATATATGTCAGCTTTTATCCTATGTATTTTCTTGCAAGTGAAATAGCAGGGGACAAAGCGGAGGTCATAACCATGGTACCTGCGGGAGCGGAACCCCATGACTGGGAGCCTGCTCCAAAGACGGCAGCGGAGCTCAGTAAGGCTGACATGCTGATATATAACGGGGCAGGTATGGAGACATGGTTAGATAAAATACTGCCCAATATTGACGAGAAAAGAACGAGAATAGTTGATGCCGGTCAGGGCATAGAGCTTCTTAAGTCTGAAGAGCACGGTGAGGAAGAAGAGAACATTGAGGAAAGCCACGAGCATGGAATCTATGATCCCCATATATGGGTAAGTCCCATAAGATTCAGGCAGCAAGCCCAGAATGTTTATGAGGCGCTTTTGGAAATTGATCCTGAGAATTCGGAGTACTATGGAAAAAGGAAAATGGAACTGGATTCAAGGCTTTCCGATCTGGTTGAAGATATATGGGATGCTTCAAAGAATTTCAAAAGTAATACAATCGTTGTGTCCCATGAGTCCTTTGGCTACTTTGCAGATGATTTTTCGTTAGAACAGATTGCAATAAGAGGAATCAATCCTCAGGAGGAACCAAGCCCCTCAAAGATGGTTGAGCTTGTCAAAAAATGCAGGGAGAAGAAAGTAAAATATGTTTTTTTTGAGAAGCTTACAAGCCCAAAGCTCACTGAGACCCTGGCAAAGGAAGTGGGAGCAGGAGTCTTGGTGCTCAATGATGCAGCAGGCCTCAGCGAAGAGGATATAAAGTCCGGGAAGGATTATATTACTGTAATGTATGAAAATCTTGAAAACCTGAAAAAGGCATTGGGTGATTAAATGGGAACAGAAATTATAAGAGTTGAAAACATAAGCTTTGGATACGGTAAAGCCAAGGTGCTGGATGATGTCAGTACAAGCATTGTCGACGGAGATTTCATAGGGATTGTAGGCCCGAATGGCTCGGGCAAAAGTACGCTGCTCAGGATTTTTCTCGGTTTGATAAAACCTCAGAAAGGTACCGTCAGGGTTTTTGATACTGATATTGAAAAATTCAGCCAATGGGGCAAGATAGGATACATACCGCAAAAAGCCACTTCCTTCAACCAGGGCTTCCCTGCAACAGTGGAAGAGGTGGTTTTGGCAAACCTGTATCCGATTGTGGGCTTGGCAGGACGCATAAAAAAGGCTCATCGGGAAAAGGTTGATGAGGCGCTTCAGACCGTCGGGATGCTGGAGCAAAAGAAAAGCATGGTCGGAAGGCTTTCAGGAGGGCAGCAGCAGAGGGTATTCATTGCCAAAGCCCTGGTCAGCGCTCCCCGGGTGATATTTATGGATGAGCCGACGGTAGGTATTGATCAGAAGTCTGAAGAAAGCTTTTATGAATTGATGGGATCCCTGAACAGGGAAAAGGGCATCACACTGGTAATGGTAACCCATGATATCGGTGCCATAGACAATAGGGTAAACAGAGTATTGTGTTTATCCGGCGGAAAGCTTTACGAACATGACTGTGCGGTGAGCCGGGCTTCAGATATATTCAAGGAAGCATATGGAATGCGCGATAGTTCGCCGATAATACACAGGCACTAGATAATGACGAAGGAGTATGACTTATGTTTGAATTATTCAATTATGAATTCATGCAGAGGGCTTTTGCTGCAGGACTGCTGGTGGCTGTGATCTGCCCCCTTATAGGTACTTTTGTTGTAATGAGAAGATTGTCCATGATCGGTGACACCCTCTCCCATGCTTCACTGGCGGGGATTGCCGCCGGCATGCTTGGAGGGCTTTATCCCTTATGGGGTGCGCTGATTTTTTCTTTATCTGCTGCAATAGGAATCGAAAAATTGAGAAAGAGCTTTCCGCAATATGCGGAGCTTTCGATATCCATAGTGCTTTCGGCAAGTATAGGACTGGCTGTTGTACTTATCAGCCTTGCCAATTCCTTCAATGCGGATCTTATGAGTTATCTGTTCGGAAGCATAATAGCAGTGAATGCACTTGATATATACATAATTCTTGGCTTAAGCATAATCATACTGGTATCGGTAGGGCTTTTCTACAAGGAATTCTTCTACATGGCCTTTGATGAGGAGGGCGCAGAATTGGCGGGAATGCCGGTATCAAGCCTTAATATGTATTTTACGGTTTTGACGGCCATGACTATTGTTGTCTCCATGAGGGTTGTCGGCATGATGATGGTATCCTCACTGATGGTAGTCCCGGTAGCCTGCAGTTTATTGATATCAAAAAGCTTTAAGAATACGATCGTTTTGTCGGTGCTATTTGCGTTGATTTCTGTAATTATCGGGCTTTTTTCATCCTATTGGTTCGACCTGGCGCCGGGAGGTTCCATTGTACTGACCTCAGTATTCATACTTATTGCTATAATAATTGTTAAAAGAATATTCAGGATGCAGTGATTCTGCAGAGCTGATCAAGGAAGTGCAGAAATGAAGGATATTGAAAAGCTTGAAACCGAATTGAAGGAGAAGGGCTATAAGCTTACGGAGCAGAGAAGGTTCATTATTGAGGTTTTTAATGAAAACCCCGGGCATCATACTGCTCAAAAGATATTTGAACTGGTAAAGAGCAAGCGGAAGGGAATAAACTTTTCCACCATATACAGGAACCTTGAGCTTCTGAGCACTCTAGAAATCATCAGCAAGCTGTATGATGAAAGCGGCATCAGCCATTATGAGCTTTGCGGCAGAACACACCATCACCATATAATATGCAAAGGCTGCGGAGAGACAAGGGAGATGGATATCTGCCCATATGCAGGCCTGGATGAGGAACAACTGAGTGCAATAGGCTTCAAGGTAACAAACCACAAATTTGAAATCTACGGTTACTGCAGCAAGTGCAGAGTATTAAAGGAGCAAGATTGAGAGTAAGTACAAATATATATGTCGTGAAAAAGATTTATCAACGTAAAACGTTTAGTGTAAAACATATTGTGATTGAGATAATATATGAAGGATGATATTAATATAATAAGAAGAGGTAAGAATTCTGATTTTTTTATGAGGTGAAATTGATGATAAATAAAAGGGCAGCAATTTTCTGGGCAATAATACTGGTAATAGTCACGGCCTTTGGTACTTTTGTCGTTACGAACACAATTGCTATCAGCCTGGGGAACAAGGTGGTAATAGCACAGAAGGATTTTGAAGCGATTAAGAGCATGGATAAGCTCATGGGACTTAAAGAATATATCAAGAGCAATTATGTGGAAGGTGCAGAGGACAATAAGCTTATAGAGGGTGCAATAAAAGGCATGTTTGAGTCTTTGGGGGACCCCTATTCTGTTTATATGACCAAGGAGGAGTTCAAGAATTTCAATGAATCGACCAAAGGCTCCTATGGAGGCATCGGAGTCATTGTCAGCAGAAGCGAGGACGGCTATGTGACGGTTGTGGCTCCCATAGAGGATACCCCCGGAGAAAAAGCAGGGCTCAAAACCAATGATAAAATTATTAAAGTAGACGATAAAGACATAGTCGGCATAGACCTGGAAGAGGCAGTTGCTCTTATGAAGGGCAAAAAAGGCACTAAGGTCACATTGACCGTTATGAGGGATAATGTCCGGGAGCCCAAGGTATTCGTAATAACCAGGGAAGAAATTATTCTCAAGACAGTGAAAAGCAATATCATGGAGAATAATATAGGTTATATAAGAATAAGCATGTTTGATGAGGATACCGGAAGTGAATTTAAGAAAGCCTTGAAAGAACTTACTTCAAAAAATATGAAGGGTTTGATATTGGATCTGAGACAAAACCCCGGAGGTTTCATAAATCAGTGCGTTGATGTAGCCGATGAGCTTCTGGATGAGGGGCTTGTAGTATATACCGAAGATAAGGAGAAGAAACGGGAAGACTACAAATCCGGCAAGGGTAAACTTGAAGTGCCCTTTGTAGTGTTGATAGACGAAGGCAGCGCCAGTGCTTCTGAAATAGTTTCAGGTGCGGTAAAAGACAGAAAAGCAGGGCTTCTTATCGGTGTGAAAACCTTCGGCAAAGGACTGGTGCAATCCATTGAGCAGCTCAAAGACGGTTCCGGCATAAAGCTTACCACCCAGAAGTACTATACACCCAATGGCATAAGCATAAACAAGGTAGGCATACAGCCGGATATTGAGGTTAAAGCCCTGGAGCCGGAAGAGGGACAGAAGCCTGAGGATGTGAAGGATGTACAGCTGGAAAGGGCTGTAGAGGAACTGCTTAAGCAAATAAAGTAGTTTGTGGGGTGCTTTATGCTTACAGTGCTTAAGATAATGGGGCTGATATTTGAACAATTTAGCAACTTACTGACGGATGAATTCTTCTGGATCATAGTGCTGGTAGTGATAGCGGTTTACAGGAAGAATTCGGATATAGAAGCGAAGATGCTTGGCAGCAGCTATGAACTGCATTACAAAGTGGCGGGCTCTTTATTCGTAGGAATGGCAGCGGGCCTTATAGGAAGCCTTATTGTAATGCTTATGGGTATCTGCATAGAGGATTATACCAGGTCGGGAGGAGGCTCCCTGATAGAAGGCATTACTTATATATGGGTGGTTGCTATCCTGCTTTCTCTGATCAATCCCAGATACCTGTGCTTTTCCTATGCCGGAGGAATTATTGCCCTGATGAGCCTGGTGTTCGGGTTTCCGTCGGTAAATGTCCCGGGCCTGATGGCACTCATTGGCGTACTCCACCTGGTTGAAAGCCTTCTTATATGGATGGACGGCAGCAGCTATTCCGTCCCTTTATTTTTAAGGAGGAAAGACGGAAAGACCATCGGCGGTTATATGATGAATAAAATATGGCCTATTCCTCTGGTGGCTTTTGCTGTCATACTTGGAAATGAGACAGGCGGAGTGAGCATTGGGGGTGTGATTGATATGCCCGGATGGTGGCCCTTCCTGAAGCATACTGCTGCGGGGAGCAGTCAGGGACTGGCATATCTGCCCCTTGTAGTGCCTGTAGTTCTGGGTTATGGGGATATGGCCGTAACAAGAACTCCTCAGCAAAAATGCAGAAGCTCTGCTTTAAGGCTTGCAAGCTACAGCCTGGTGCTTATCATATTGTCGGTAATTGCTTCAAAGCTCAGGCTTTTTGCATTTGCAGCCGCAATATTCGCTCCTGCTGCCCATGAAATGCTCATTCAATACGGGGTAAAGGAGGAAGAAGAGGGCAAACCTTATTTTACAAACAAAGAGACAGGCCTGAGAGTACTTTATGTCGAAAAGGATTCCATTGCAGGCAAAATGGGAATAGTGCCCGGAGATACAATATTAAGTATCAATGGAATGGCCCTGCTCAGCGGGAAACAGTTGGCTGAGTTTTTAGCCGCCCGTCCTGTTTTTATATGGGTGGAGTTTGAGAAGTACGAAGGCAAAGCGGTTACTGCCGAATACTCGGACTACAGGAACAGAATTGGAGATTTGGGGATATTGGTTGTCCCTCATAATGCGGAATTGTATTATGAGATAAACAGGGGCAGCTCCCTTGCCAAGAGGCTTATTAAAAGGTTTTATTCGAACCGGAATAGGGGTATTGGCATGTAATAGATGGAGTCAGCGGGTTTTTGTGTCTTCAGTGTTATCCGTGGTTTCTGGATTTCTTTTGTTTTTAATTGTATAGTCCAGAAGCTCAATGAAAGCATCGCGGTTCCTCGTATTTGCATTTTCAAAATAATTGAAGACCTTTATAAATTCGTTTTTTTCTTTTTTCATATCCACGCCTCCTACGGACATTTTTATGAAATTCTACAAAAATATCCGCATACATTCATTATTTCTCCCAATAGAATTATTATTCCTGATGAAATATACTTTAATCATCAAATAGCAAGGGAGAGAGTTGAATTGGCAAATCTGTCCTTAAAACATGTGAAAAAGGTATACCCCGGAAATGTGACGGCGGTGAGGGACTTCAATCTGGACATTGAGGATAAGGAGTTCATTGTTCTTGTAGGGCCCTCAGGCTGCGGAAAAACAACGACCCTGAGGATGATAGCGGGGCTTGAGGAGATTACGGAAGGGGAGCTTTACATCGGCGACAGGCTTGTAAATGATGTAGCGCCTAAAGACAGGGATATAGCCATGGTATTTCAGAACTATGCCTTATATCCTCATATGACTGTTTATGATAATATGGCCTTTGGCCTGAAGCTTAAAAAGGTTCCCAAGGCTGAGATAGACGAAAGGGTCAGAAAGGCTGCAAAGATACTTGAAATAGAGCCGCTGCTGGACAGAAGGCCCAAGGCATTATCGGGAGGGCAGAGGCAAAGGGTCGCCCTGGGAAGGGCAATGGTCAGGGAGCCAAAAGTGTTTCTCATGGATGAGCCTCTCTCGAACCTTGATGCGAAGCTGAGGGTTCAGATGAGGACTGAGATAGCAAAGCTCCATAAGAGGCTGAACACCACCTTTATATATGTGACCCATGACCAGACCGAAGCCATGACAATGGGAACCAGAATTGTTATAATGAAGGACGGGGATATACAGCAGATAGACAGCCCCCAGAGGGCATACGACAAACCGGCTAATCTATTTGTTGCAGGCTTCATAGGCAGCCCTCAGATGAATATCTTCAGGGGCAATGTTGTTGAAGCGGAGGGCAAGGTAGCATTGGAGCTTTCTGACGGAACTGCCCTGGGTCTGACCGATGATGCGGCAGCAAAGCTTAAAGACTCCGGCTATGTGTCAAAGGAAGTATACGTAGGCATCAGGCCTGAGCATCTGCATGATGCAGCGGTTGATCCCCTGACCGGGGAGTATTCTGTTATTACCTGCAAGGTAGAGGTAGCGGAGCTTATGGGTTCCGAAACCTACCTGCATTTTACAAAATGCGGCGTGCAGGCAATTGCCAGGGTTGATGCAAAGACCTCCATGAGGGCAGGGGATACTGCCGAGCTGCATCTGCATTGGGATAAGATACACCTGTTTGACTTGGAAACTGAGAAGGCAATATATTAAAAATTTTATTAATATGATAAACTATAAGCGAAGGGTCTTGTCCTTCGCTTATTATCCGATCAGAGTCAAGATGAGGTATGTATATGGCTGATCTGCACAGGCTGCTTGTACAAGCAGCAGGGATAACTGAAAAGCATATGGCAGTTATTACACCGAATGAAAGGCTGGTCTGTCCGGAGGACTCCGATATAGATATAACTTTTGAAGAAGCATGCAAGAATGCGGGGAAAAACTTCAAGGGCTGGAATATATATATGCCGGAAGATGCGGCGGAAAGGTTTTTCCTTTGCATCAGGGCAGACAGGTATTATGAATCGGAGGCCGGAAAACTGGTAATGCTGCTTCTGAACTCAGCCTTTGAAAAGGATGATTCTGTATCGGTGTACCTGAAGAGAGCCTTGGAAGGCAATCTGGATGCAGCCGGGCTTTCAATGCTTGAGGAAAGCTTGAAAAGCTGTCTCCCGGGGTATGTACTGCTGATTGACAATATTGAAGACTCCAGGGATGATATTCTTGAGATCCTGACAAATACAATGGACATTAAAACAAAGCTTATATATGAAAACAGGATACTCGCCGTGGCAGAAGCCGAAAACATTACAGAGTCATGCAGCAGCTTTATAAAAAATGTATTAAGCGAACTGCTTATTGAATGCAATGCAATCATAGGCGGAAGGGCTGCAAGAGCCTCGGAGCTTTACCCCCTCTACAGGAACTGCATTGAGGCGCTATCCCTCAAGCATATATACGGACTTGGGAACAATGTCCTTGATTATGACGGCATGTATGGATACAGGGTGGCATATAATCTGGATCCAAGCCTTAAGGAATTTTTGAGAAAAAAGGTGTTTACTGATGAATTCAGTGATATGGTGAAGGGAGAACTGGGTATTACCATAGAGGAGTTTTTCAGGAACAATCTCAATCTGACAGACACGGCAGCCAAGCTGTATATACACAGGAACACACTGCTTTACAGGCTTGAAAAGATTTATAAGTGTACAGGGTTTGACCTTAAGAAGTTTGAGGATAGCTGGCTTTTCAGGCTCGCATGGATAGTATCCAGGGAGAGATAGAAGAGGCTTCGGAGGAGGCCTTTTTTGTTGTTGACATGCAGTAATATTAGTATTAATATTATTACGAACACATGTTCTACCACAATATTATTATGTAAACCTCATACCGCTGTGATATAATCTTTATATATATTTCGCAAGAAGGTGTAACTATGGACAGATTTAAGCTTGTATCGGACTATAAGCCCACGGGGGACCAGCCGGAGGCAATAGAAAAACTGGTTAAAGGAATACTGGCAGGAGAAAAGTATCAGACACTGCTTGGGGTAACCGGCTCAGGGAAGACCTTTACAGTTGCCAATGTTATTGAAAAGGTTCAGAAGCCGACCCTGGTACTTGCCCACAATAAGACTCTGGCCGCGCAACTATGCAGCGAGTTCAAGGAGTTTTTCCCCCACAACTGCGTAGAGTACTTTGTCAGCTATTACGATTATTACCAGCCGGAGGCTTATGTTGCTCATTCCGATACATATATTGAAAAGGAAGCCGACATCAATGACGAGATTGATAAGCTCAGACACTCGGCAACAGCCGCACTGCTTGAGAGAAAAGATGTTATCATCGTAGCCAGTGTATCCTGTATATACGGCCTTGGGGATCCTGAGGACTACAGGTCCCTTGTGTTGTCCTTGAGGAAGGGAATGGTTAAGGACAGGGATGAGGTGCTGAGAAAGCTTGTTGATATCCAATACGACAGAAATGATATAAATTTTGTCAGAGGCACCTTCAGGGTAAGAGGGGATATTGTCGATATTTTCCCTGCCGCCTCATCGGATAAGGCAATAAGAGTTGAATATTTCGGGGATGAAATAGAAAGAATCCTGGAGATAGACTCTCTTACCGGCAATATTACGGGAGAAAGACAGCATGTATATATATATCCTGCTTCCCACTTCGCCACTACTCAGGCGAAGCTTGAGGCTGCAATAAGCAGTATTGAGGCAGAGCTTATGCAGAGGGTAAAGGAGCTGAAGGAGCAGGATAAGATCCTTGAAGCCCAGAGGCTTCTGCAGAGAACCAATTATGACATTGAGATGATGAAGGAAGTAGGCTACTGCTCGGGAATAGAGAACTATTCAAGGCATATAAGCGGCAGGGCGCCGGGAAGTTCACCCTTCACGCTGCTGGACTTCTTTCCGGAGGATTATCTGCTGATAGTTGATGAATCCCATGTCACGATACCTCAGGTCAGGGGCATGTATTTCGGGGACAGGTCAAGGAAGGAATCCCTTGTCGATTACGGATTCAGGCTGCCGTCGGCTTTTGACAACAGGCCCTTGAATTTTGAAGAGTTTGAGCAGAGGCTTAACCAGG
>Ga0208197_1001730_pt1 | contig 20768 bp, 9 predicted proteins | sample AD_JPNNA4_MetaG_FD_184444 | JGI IMG/M metagenome (GOLD analysis project Ga0208197, IMG submission 184444) | Active sludge microbial communities of municipal wastewater-treating anaerobic digesters from Japan - AD_JPNNA4_MetaG (SPAdes) (version 2) | ecosystem: Engineered > Bioreactor > Anaerobic >...
TAATTTGAAGAAAAATCCACTTTCTCACTAAATTACAAAATGAATACCTTGGACATATACACAACCTATATATATACACAACAGTGTGTTATAACTTGTCCACATCACTTTTTTGTGGGAATGCCTTCAATGTTTCAATCCTTGATTTAATGGACTGTAGAGTAAAAACCTCTGCTTTTGCCTTTCTATATGATGGCGGATTTAGAGTTTCAATCCTTGATTTAATGGACTGTAGAGTAAAAACCTTGCACCAATCACTTGATAATTGATCTTGTTTCCCAGTTTCAATCCTTGATTTAATGGACTGTAGAGTAAAAACTGTCGTAAATTTTGATTGTCCTTGGACTGTAAGGGTGTTTCAATCCTTGATTTAATGGACTGTAGAGTAAAAACATGAATATTTTATCTTTTTCAAACGCGTTATTGACGTTTCAATCCTTGATTTAATGGACTGTAGAGTAAAAACACCCACTTTGATATTGATAATCTGGATGTGAAAATGTTTCAATCCTTGATTTAATGGACTGTAGAGTAAAAACCTTTCTGCAACCGCTATAGGATGATATTCAAGGCAATGTTTCAATCCTTGATTTAATGGACTGTAGAGTAAAAACTCCAATCCTGTATATTGGAAGAACCCCAAGTGATTATGTTTCAATCCTTGATTTAATGGACTGTAGAGTAAAAACCAAATTCCAGAGAAAGAACCAGCTCCGATTGAAGAAAGTTTCAATCCTTGATTTAATGGACTGTAGAGTAAAAACGTGATGCAGTTTTGGGAAACATTTCATTCAATAATGCGTTTCAATCCTTGATTTAATGGACTGTAGAGTAAAAACTTGAACAAAAAGAATATGACGAATCCGAAGAAGAAAGTTTCAATCCTTGATTTAATGGACTGTAGAGTAAAAACGTATAGCGGTTGCTGAAGCAAATTCTTATTGATGAGTTTCAATCCTTGATTTAATGGACTGTAGAGTAAAAACCTTAATTTTGTGTCACGTGGTCATCATCGTCTTCAATGTTTCAATCCTTGATTTAATGGACTGTAGAGTAAAAACAAGCATTTGGATATAATTGAATAATAAGGTTCATAAGTTTCAATCCTTGATTTAATGGACTGTAGAGTAAAAACGATTATCCTTAATCAGGAAGTTACCAATTTCTGGCCAGTTTCAATCCTTGATTTAATGGACTGTAGAGTAAAAACAAACCGCATTTTAAGCTCTCTGGTGAACTTTCCAAGTTTCAATCCTTGATTTAATGGACTGTAGAGTAAAAACGGAAAGCTTTATTGATGAGAAAGACGCTTGGAAGGGTTTCAATCCTTGATTTAATGGACTGTAGAGTAAAAACAGGATGATAGAATTCGCTTCCTATTATCCCTATCAATCGTTTCAATCCTTGATTTAATGGACTGTAGAGTAAAAACCAAAAAGAAGGATTTATTGGAGTGCAAAAACTCTAGTTTCAATCCTTGATTTAATGGACTGTAGAGTAAAAACATCTACAAGGGTAAGAGTGATTGTTTGAGCGTTGCGGTGTTTCAATCCTTGATTTAATGGACTGTAGAGTAAAAACAGCAACTATTGCGATTTATCTATTTCTAAAGTAGAGTTTCAATCCTTGATTTAATGGACTGTAGAGTAAAAACCCGATGGAAACCTGGCGTGACTGGACTGGTCGTGCGTTTCAATCCTTGATTTAATGGACTGTAGAGTAAAAACATGGCAAACAATTATTGAAGGTGGAAATTGGGACGAGTTTCAATCCTTGATTTAATGGACTGTAGAGTAAAAACTCATTGCTAATTTATTTTCCTCTTGAATTTTAGCATAGTTTCAATCCTTGATTTAATGGACTGTAGAGTAAAAACAGAATTACCAGCGGTTGCTGCAGGAGTTGAAAGCATTCGTTTCAATCCTTGATTTAATGGACTGTAGAGTAAAAACTTGTCTCCCGTGATAATATCAAAGCTGAATTTATCCGGTTTCAATCCTTGATTTAATGGACTGTAGAGTAAAAACAGTTGCAAACTTTTTACTGAAACTTGCAACAAAAACGGTTTCAATCCTTGATTTAATGGACTGTAGAGTAAAAACAGGATTTGCTTACAGAATCCGACCCTGCCTCTCTGGGTTTCAATCCTTGATTTAATGGACTGTAGAGTAAAAACTTGGGAGTGAGCTCTGGCTCGGATGACGCTCTGAAAAGTTTCAATCCTTGATTTAATGGACTGTAGAGTAAAAACGCAGTATCAGCGAAGTAGTCAATTGCTTTGTAGTGATGTTTCAATCCTTGATTTAATGGACTGTAGAGTAAAAACCACTCCGCAAGTTCGTAGAATTGAACTTTCCCTGATGTTTCAATCCTTGATTTAATGGACTGTAGAGTAAAAACATCTTGACCATTATTATTAGAATCTTCATTGTAAGCGTTTCAATCCTTGATTTAATGGACTGTAGAGTAAAAACTTTGTTCTATGAAGCACTTGTCACCCGTTATGATGTGTTTCAATCCTTGATTTAATGGACTGTAGAGTAAAAACTTGAGGAACCATCAATGCCACCAATGCCTACTATTTGTTTCAATCCTTGATTTAATGGACTGTAGAGTAAAAACTTGGCAAATGATTATTGAAGGCGGGAACTGGGACGAGTTTCAATCCTTGATTTAATGGACTGTAGAGTAAAAACCTTTCTTTACGGTCGCCGTTTCTTTCTTTCTTCCCGGTTTCAATCCTTGATTTAATGGACTGTAGAGTAAAAACTCACTTTCCGTGTCTTGCATTTGCCTGCGGATGGTATGTTTCAATCCTTGATTTAATGGACTGTAGAGTAAAAACAGTTTCCGTAATCAGCACACCCAAATCCCGCATTGAGTTTCAATCCTTGATTTAATGGACTGTAGAGTAAAAACCCTTGGAGATACAATATATCAAGATGTGGAATATGGTTTCAATCCTTGATTTAATGGACTGTAGAGTAAAAACTCATCGTTCTTTGCAATGGTAACCCGACCATCTTGATGTTTCAATCCTTGATTTAATGGACTGTAGAGTAAAAACTGCCAGTTCCCAAAAAGGGAAAAGATGTTAACGCCAGTTTCAATCCTTGATTTAATGGACTGTAGAGTAAAAACTAACTCGTTGCCTACTTGTTTAATACAGCCAAGATAGTTTCAATCCTTGATTTAATGGACTGTAGAGTAAAAACTTGGATGCTGACGACAGAGATAAATTCCTTAAAGAATGTTTCAATCCTTGATTTAATGGACTGTAGAGTAAAAACGACTTGGTATTATGAAGGAGCATTGCCAAGAAGTTGTTTCAATCCTTGATTTAATGGACTGTAGAGTAAAAACTCGGTCATTTCGTCCTCCTATATATTTGTTTCAATTCGTTTCAATCCTTGATTTAATGGACTGTAGAGTAAAAACAAGTCGTTTATTCCGAGAATGCTTTCAAGAAATTATGTTTCAATCCTTGATTTAATGGACTGTAGAGTAAAAACCCAGCTGTTGTTGCGTGATGTAGTTCGGCATCATCGCGTTTCAATCCTTGATTTAATGGACTGTAGAGTAAAAACTAGGCAGTTCGGTAGAAAAAGGGGACATCAACAATTAGTTTCAATCCTTGATTTAATGGACTGTAGAGTAAAAACGAGGAACAGTGGATAAAATCAACGAAGAAGGATATGGTTTCAATCCTTGATTTAATGGACTGTAGAGTAAAAACCCTTTTTTTTAACCCTTTTTTCGCCTTAATAACTTAAGTTTCAATCCTTGATTTAATGGACTGTAGAGTAAAAACTGTGGCTTGCTGGACGGTTGGCGGTCTTGCAGTAAGTTTCAATCCTTGATTTAATGGACTGTAGAGTAAAAACCTGCTCGGTCATCCTGACATCTATGACCTCACGATAAGAGTTTCAATCCTTGATTTAATGGACTGTAGAGTAAAAACGGAAGCAGCTCTGCCACAGAAGAAAAAGAAATTGAGTTTCAATCCTTGATTTAATGGACTGTAGAGTAAAAACCAATACGGGCAAATTGAAGCTCGTCAAAGAGGATAAGAAGTTTCAATCCTTGATTTAATGGACTGTAGAGTAAAAACCGAATCTCGCTCGCCGAGCCAAATTCACTATCACTGGTTTCAATCCTTGATTTAATGGACTGTAGAGTAAAAACGGTAGCCACCTATCCCGCCGTGACAATGGCGCAATTGTTTCAATCCTTGATTTAATGGACTGTAGAGTAAAAACCCTCTAATTCTGTCACTAATGAGCGGAAATGAGTTGAGTTTCAATCCTTGATTTAATGGACTGTAGAGTAAAAACCATTTTATACATCCTTTTAGAATTTTTTCCCTATTAGTTTCAATCCTTGATTTAATGGACTGTAGAGTAAAAACTCCATATCAATAGGAATTGTCCCGTTTGTTTCTAAAGTTTCAATCCTTGATTTAATGGACTGTAGAGTAAAAACTTGCGTCCACCTAACATACAGATTCATCTGTTTGGAAGTGTTTCAATCCTTGATTTAATGGACTGTAGAGTAAAAACTTCCAATAGTTTAACTTTTTTTCCGCACTATATATAGTTTCAATCCTTGATTTAATGGACTGTAGAGTAAAAACTGCTCCCTGCTTCACTGCCCACATTATCGCTACCAGTTTCAATCCTTGATTTAATGGACTGTAGAGTAAAAACAGTAATTTTTCCCGCCACTGTATCTTATATGAGTGGGTTTCAATCCTTGATTTAATGGACTGTAGAGTAAAAACGCAACCCGCTATATGACATACACTTATACAAGTGGGTTTCAATCCTTGATTTAATGGACTGTAGAGTAAAAACCTTCTCTGCCAAGCATTATTCAGCTCCGCATTGTATTTGTTTCAATCCTTGATTTAATGGACTGTAGAGTAAAAACCCCAGGTCTATCCAAACCCAAACATTATCTACAAGGGGTTTCAATCCTTGATTTAATGGACTGTAGAGTAAAAACCTTTGCTATCAATGATGAGAATTGAAACCTGATAATGTTTCAATCCTTGATTTAATGGACTGTAGAGTAAAAACACTCACTGTTTTGGGTCTGGCTTTGGCTGCCGCAAAGTTTCAATCCTTGATTTAATGGACTGTAGAGTAAAAACAAGGTTTCAATATCACGAGATTGCTTTCCTACAATATGTTTCAATCCTTGATTTAATGGACTGTAGAGTAAAAACCGGGCGGGGTAAAACCCCTTTTGAGCAGGAATCTCTGTTTCAATCCTTGATTTAATGGACTGTAGAGTAAAAACCGCCTATTTTCCCACTTAAAAACGCCACTGTAGGTGGTTTCAATCCTTGATTTAATGGACTGTAGAGTAAAAACAAGTGATAGAGCTTACAGCCCTTATGCTATTTTTGTGTTTCAATCCTTGATTTAATGGACTGTAGAGTAAAAACTCTATCCTGTGGAACACAGAAGTCAGCGAAGCATAGTTTCAATCCTTGATTTAATGGACTGTAGAGTAAAAACAGATGTTCTGCGAGAAAGAGGTATCCTTCAGCTCATGTTTCAATCCTTGATTTAATGGACTGTAGAGTAAAAACATTATAAAAAATTAAATATTTATATAATAATATTTATAGTTTCAATCCTTGATTTAATGGACTGTAGAGTAAAAACAGTGATAGAGCTTACAGCCCTTATGCTATTTTTGTGTTTCAATCCTTGATTTAATGGACTGTAGAGTAAAAACTTATTTATCAAGCAGTTAAGCCCGATTTTTTAGAGTGCGTTTCAATCCTTGATTTAATGGACTGTAGAGTAAAAACCACAATTTCATCAATCCGTCTGGTAATTCAATAGGAGTTTCAATCCTTGATTTAATGGACTGTAGAGTAAAAACGCGGACTTCCTGTATCTACAACTGCCCCATTCAATCCAGTTTCAATCCTTGATTTAATGGACTGTAGAGTAAAAACCCGACTGAAACTGACGAAGCATATTCTCACTTCTCAAGGTTTCAATCCTTGATTTAATGGACTGTAGAGTAAAAACCATATCAATTCCCGCATAGCACGCCCCGCATATATAAGTTTCAATCCTTGATTTAATGGACTGTAGAGTAAAAACCGGGCTTAATAGACCTGTTGCTTTTTGTCCTTCTGTGTTTCAATCCTTGATTTAATGGACTGTAGAGTAAAAACATTTGCCACTGCTTCAATGTCTCTTTCCCGAAAGGGAAGGTTTCAATCCTTGATTTAATGGACTGTAGAGTAAAAACTATCTATGAATTTAGGACGACAGTCGGGATAGAGAGTTTCAATCCTTGATTTAATGGACTGTAGAGTAAAAACTATATTCGGGTCAAGGTCTGAATCTGTCGGTAGACCGTTTCAATCCTTGATTTAATGGACTGTAGAGTAAAAACAGAGTGTTCAATCGGGATCGTATGGTATTGAAGAAGGTTTCAATCCTTGATTTAATGGACTGTAGAGTAAAAACAAAGTCAATCCTTTTGGCAATGCTTTGCTATATATCGTTTCAATCCTTGATTTAATGGACTGTAGAGTAAAAACTCAATATCCAGAAATAATTGCTCGTATCTGATTTCGTTTCAATCCTTGATTTAATGGACTGTAGAGTAAAAACACCACATTATTTTCAGTCTCTTTGATTTTTACTTTGGTTTCAATCCTTGATTTAATGGACTGTAGAGTAAAAACCCATTGCTCTTGATTATTGTGTGAAAAAATTTAGAGTTTCAATCCTTGATTTAATGGACTGTAGAGTAAAAACCCTACTGCGCCTGCAGCAGTGACCAAATCTACCCCCAGTTTCAATCCTTGATTTAATGGACTGTAGAGTAAAAACTCAATGCGTGCATATAACGCCCCTGCTTGTCATACTGTTTCAATCCTTGATTTAATGGACTGTAGAGTAAAAACATCTGCTGATTGAGTTAGAGATCGACCAGTATTCTGTTTCAATCCTTGATTTAATGGACTGTAGAGTAAAAACGGTAAGAAAGAAAATATAACAGTGATGCTAATTGTGTTTCAATCCTTGATTTAATGGACTGTAGAGTAAAAACGTTTACTGCCTTTTTCTGCCGCTTCATCTATCTATGTTTCAATCCTTGATTTAATGGACTGTAGAGTAAAAACGATGCACCTATCCAACAGGGCAAACCGCTACGGTTAAAGTTTCAATCCTTGATTTAATGGACTGTAGAGTAAAAACCTATCGGTGGTGCTTCTGCCTCCGATATTACCGTCAAGTTTCAATCCTTGATTTAATGGACTGTAGAGTAAAAACCTATGAACTGCGTCTTACAAATGAGGAAGTGGAGATGTTTCAATCCTTGATTTAATGGACTGTAGAGTAAAAACCGCTTCGGGATAAAACTGGTAATTGATTATGAACACGTTTCAATCCTTGATTTAATGGACTGTAGAGTAAAAACGAGGAGAGCCATCGGAAAGAATAGCTTTGCGCAAAAGTTTCAATCCTTGATTTAATGGACTGTAGAGTAAAAACTTTGTCTCGGCTGATTACATCGCTATCTTCCCTGGGTTTCAATCCTTGATTTAATGGACTGTAGAGTAAAAACCGGGGTGGACAGTATTAGTTGGGGCTCAAGGATCAAGTTTCAATCCTTGATTTAATGGACTGTAGAGTAAAAACCATAATCCCAAATACCAAAGCTACTACTATAATCCCGTTTCAATCCTTGATTTAATGGACTGTAGAGTAAAAACAGCATTGGGATATGCTGTTTTCGGAACAAGATTACATCGTTTCAATCCTTGATTTAATGGACTGTAGAGTAAAAACCGGGCTTAATAGACCTGTTGCTTTTTGTCCTTCTGTGTTTCAATCCTTGATTTAATGGACTGTAGAGTAAAAACCCCAATCACCTTGCGAATCCTTCACATTGGGCTCGGTTTCAATCCTTGATTTAATGGACTGTAGAGTAAAAACGAAGCGGAGAAGACCTTAGCCGAATTAAGACGAGAGAGTTTCAATCCTTGATTTAATGGACTGTAGAGTAAAAACAGAATTGTCGTTGATAACGAACCCAGAGATATTATGTTTCAATCCTTGATTTAATGGACTGTAGAGTAAAAACCCAATTCATCTTTTCCTATTTTTGGGATTTTCAGGTGTTTCAATCCTTGATTTAATGGACTGTAGAGTAAAAACTTTCGGTTCGTGGCTTGTATGATGTATCGCCAAGGTGTTTCAATCCTTGATTTAATGGACTGTAGAGTAAAAACTCTATTGCATTGGAATAGGTAGTTGCCGCCTCAGTGTTTCAATCCTTGATTTAATGGACTGTAGAGTAAAAACCGGGAGTTGTAGTGTTGCCAACGCAAGCATAGATGCGTTTCAATCCTTGATTTAATGGACTGTAGAGTAAAAACTATATTGAGATAGAGATAAGGTATAAAATTGAGTATTAGTTTCAATCCTTGATTTAATGGACTGTAGAGTAAAAACGTGAGATTGTTTGTAATTTATTGGCTAACATTGAGAGTTTCAATCCTTGATTTAATGGACTGTAGAGTAAAAACAGACGATCTGATCGTGGCTTTGGTGAACAGAGCTTTGTTTCAATCCTTGATTTAATGGACTGTAGAGTAAAAACTCCTTCCTGTTGACGCTTTCTTTGATAACTTCTTCGTTTCAATCCTTGATTTAATGGACTGTAGAGTAAAAACCCGTTGAAAAGGGCGATATTAACAACTATAACGATAGTTTCAATCCTTGATTTAATGGACTGTAGAGTAAAAACCGTCCCAAAGCGCTGTATAATCCGCGGGAGAGATGGTTTCAATCCTTGATTTAATGGACTGTAGAGTAAAAACGATACCAGCCACAATTCTTTCACCTGTAGAGGATTCTGTTTCAATCCTTGATTTAATGGACTGTAGAGTAAAAACTCACAATGCGGCAGTTTGAAACAGGTACTTTGGTTGGTTTCAATCCTTGATTTAATGGACTGTAGAGTAAAAACCCTAAAACACCCCTCACGCCTTTATCCATCAGCAAGTTTCAATCCTTGATTTAATGGACTGTAGAGTAAAAACTTATTGGCTTGATGATATGCCAGATGGCTATGATGAGTTTCAATCCTTGATTTAATGGACTGTAGAGTAAAAACCAGGATGGGAGGAGCATAACTTGCGGGCATATATGAGTTTCAATCCTTGATTTAATGGACTGTAGAGTAAAAACAGTGATGGATTATATCCGGATGCACCTTGATAACCGTTTCAATCCTTGATTTAATGGACTGTAGAGTAAAAACGATATATTATCTGCCATCCCGGACAATATCTCTGGAGTTTCAATCCTTGATTTAATGGACTGTAGAGTAAAAACGATGCTGACCGAGATGCCTAAAGCGGAGCGGATGGAGTTTCAATCCTTGATTTAATGGACTGTAGAGTAAAAACCTGAATGTGGACAAGAGCACGGTATATAGAATGATGTTTCAATCCTTGATTTAATGGACTGTAGAGTAAAAACTATTTACTTTTTGGGTAATTGCCAATCTTGTTTCCCGGTTTCAATCCTTGATTTAATGGACTGTAGAGTAAAAACTCGCCTATTTTCCCACTTAAAAACGCTACTGTAGGTGGTTTCAATCCTTGATTTAATGGACTGTAGAGTAAAAACAGTGATCATATAGACGCCTTCGCCTATTTTCCCACTGTTTCAATCCTTGATTTAATGGACTGTAGAGTAAAAACTGGAAGGGGGGTTTGGGGGGAGGGAAGAAAGGGCGGTTTCAATCCTTGATTTAATGGACTGTAGAGTAAAAACCTTTATAAAAAGCTGTATACATTAGCTGTATAAAGGTTTCAATCCTTGATTTAATGGACTGTAGAGTAAAAACTCTCTGCATAATGCTTCTTCTCCACTTCATAATTCAGTTTCAATCCTTGATTTAATGGACTGTAGAGTAAAAACTAGAATATCTTTTTTTCACCTTCCGCTTCACCAGTGTTTCAATCCTTGATTTAATGGACTGTAGAGTAAAAACATGGTCATTTTGCCTCTCCCATCGCAACTTTTTTACCGTTTCAATCCTTGATTTAATGGACTGTAGAGTAAAAACGAAGTTGCCAATTTCAGGCCAGAAGGTATCAATATTGTTTCAATCCTTGATTTAATGGACTGTAGAGTAAAAACACGAAAAAGATTACCATTCTAAACATTGCAAATTGGAGTTTCAATCCTTGATTTAATGGACTGTAGAGTAAAAACTCTTATCTGCAAGAAATGGAAAAGGCGAACATATACAGTTTCAATCCTTGATTTAATGGACTGTAGAGTAAAAACACTGCTCATCAATCTTGCCCTGATGGTGGATTACCGTTTCAATCCTTGATTTAATGGACTGTAGAGTAAAAACGAAAATGACAAACTTTCTCTAGATGACATTAAAAAGTTTCAATCCTTGATTTAATGGACTGTAGAGTAAAAACTCTGCATTTGCCTGCGAATGGTATCAATGGAGCAATGTTTCAATCCTTGATTTAATGGACTGTAGAGTAAAAACTTGATTTCGTCAGAGCGTCACAAGTGATGTATTTTGCGTTTCAATCCTTGATTTAATGGACTGTAGAGTAAAAACTATCTGCATTGTAGCATTCCCCTTCATTGCGCTTTGTTTCAATCCTTGATTTAATGGACTGTAGAGTAAAAACAATATATTTCGTCGTCTAGAGACGATGGCAGGGAAAAGTTTCAATCCTTGATTTAATGGACTGTAGAGTAAAAACACATTAGGCAATCCTAAAGGCTTCCCTGGATTATATGTTTCAATCCTTGATTTAATGGACTGTAGAGTAAAAACAAATCTTTACCTGTTCAGAAAAATTTCCGTAAGGAGTTTCAATCCTTGATTTAATGGACTGTAGAGTAAAAACTATGAACCTAAAAAGGTCTGCTTCCATAGATTCGCGTTTCAATCCTTGATTTAATGGACTGTAGAGTAAAAACGCAGAGATTTTTCTCCACTCTTGATAATGCTTCTGTTTCAATCCTTGATTTAATGGACTGTAGAGTAAAAACAGAATTACTTAAGATGGCATTATTGAAACCTACTGGTTTCAATCCTTGATTTAATGGACTGTAGAGTAAAAACATTGATGAAGACAATCAAACCTATGCCATCTACGAGTTTCAATCCTTGATTTAATGGACTGTAGAGTAAAAACTTTGTCTCGTATCATATCTATCGCTATCATTCCACGTTTCAATCCTTGATTTAATGGACTGTAGAGTAAAAACTTTCTGGCAGTCCTGGCGAAGCAATCCGCTATGAAGTTTCAATCCTTGATTTAATGGACTGTAGAGTAAAAACTGCTTCATTCATAAAATTCGGGAATAATTCTCTAAGTTTCAATCCTTGATTTAATGGACTGTAGAGTAAAAACAAAAAGTGATTTATTACCGCAGTTTGGGCTTGACGGTTTCAATCCTTGATTTAATGGACTGTAGAGTAAAAACCCGGTGTGCAAGGGAAAGGGCACATTGACGGAAAACGGTTTCAATCCTTGATTTAATGGACTGTAGAGTAAAAACCCTGAGATTGACCCGTGGACGCAGTATATGCTGAGCAGTTTCAATCCTTGATTTAATGGACTGTAGAGTAAAAACTCATCTCTGGATCCCGATGATCTTCTGCATCTCACGTTTCAATCCTTGATTTAATGGACTGTAGAGTAAAAACCGGCAAGTGCGCTCAATTTTGAATCTATCAGAAACTGTTTCAATCCTTGATTTAATGGACTGTAGAGTAAAAACTATATAATTGCTGCAGATAGAGTCCGCCTTCTCGGGTTTCAATCCTTGATTTAATGGACTGTAGAGTAAAAACTTGATTGAATTTTTCAGCTTGGGTGGCATCCTCATGTTTCAATCCTTGATTTAATGGACTGTAGAGTAAAAACTATATGACGCCCAAGACCTTTGCGGTGAGTTTGAAGGTTTCAATCCTTGATTTAATGGACTGTAGAGTAAAAACTTTTACAGAACAAAGAAGCATGGATATTTGAGCAGTGTTTCAATCCTTGATTTAATGGACTGTAGAGTAAAAACGTGCAGCAGTTGAAGAAGGAATTGAGCGAGATCCAGGGTTTCAATCCTTGATTTAATGGACTGTAGAGTAAAAACCTGGAGAAGGTGCTTGCCTTCTTACCCCGGAAGGTGGTTTCAATCCTTGATTTAATGGACTGTAGAGTAAAAACCGCTTGCCTTCCGATCAGTTCTGGGCTATAAAACGGGTTTCAATCCTTGATTTAATGGACTGTAGAGTAAAAACAATACATTGAGGCGCAGGTGGAAAAAGAACTGGTAAAGTTTCAATCCTTGATTTAATGGACTGTAGAGTAAAAACCGCTTGTAGATGGGAAGCATAAGAATTCCGATATTGGTTTCAATCCTTGATTTAATGGACTGTAGAGTAAAAACTGGATAGTGCAAGAGATGCTCTGTATAGGTATTCAGAAGTTTCAATCCTTGATTTAATGGACTGTAGAGTAAAAACCCTGATACCGAACCTCTTTTACCACGCATATTTTAGCGTTTCAATCCTTGATTTAATGGACTGTAGAGTAAAAACACATTATTATATGGTCAATTTGCAGTTTAAGAAGGGTTTCAATCCTTGATTTAATGGACTGTAGAGTAAAAACTTGGCGGAAAGGAGCGAATGGAAAAGAGGAGAATTAAGTTTCAATCCTTGATTTAATGGACTGTAGAGTAAAAACCAACTGGATTATCAAATAGATTGTATTTAATTGGGGGTTTCAATCCTTGATTTAATGGACTGTAGAGTAAAAACATATTAGTTTTGGTCGGAGCTCGTTTCACACTGAGGTTTCAATCCTTGATTTAATGGACTGTAGAGTAAAAACTTGTTTGTGTTGTTCCTGATTTTCCTGAAGTATGCGCTGTTTCAATCCTTGATTTAATGGACTGTAGAGTAAAAACAAAATTAAAATAAGACAAGATTCAATTATTGAAAAGTTTCAATCCTTGATTTAATGGACTGTAGAGTAAAAACCAATATGCTATCCTTTGGTGTAGGTGGCGATATCAGTTTCAATCCTTGATTTAATGGACTGTAGAGTAAAAACTAAGGTTTTCAGCCCTAAAATCCTGTAGTTTTTTCAGTTTCAATCCTTGATTTAATGGACTGTAGAGTAAAAACTCTATCAAGATGAACTTGCTTGTGCTGATATAGTAAGTTTCAATCCTTGATTTAATGGACTGTAGAGTAAAAACCTATACTTTTCTTATATTTATAATGATTTATATAAAGTTTCAATCCTTGATTTAATGGACTGTAGAGTAAAAACCATTGACACACGCTGGAGAAACGAGGCGAAACACTGGTTTCAATCCTTGATTTAATGGACTGTAGAGTAAAAACCCGTGTCACCCGCAATAATGGTCTGATTGCCAGACGCGTTTCAATCCTTGATTTAATGGACTGTAGAGTAAAAACGGAAGAGTAATCTATCATCGGAAGCCTGCTGGACAGTTTCAATCCTTGATTTAATGGACTGTAGAGTAAAAACATACTCGGGCTCGGGCACAAACACACCCGTCTCAAGGTTTCAATCCTTGATTTAATGGACTGTAGAGTAAAAACCACAATCATCCAGCCTTGGTCAAGCAGAGCTAGTGAGTTTCAATCCTTGATTTAATGGACTGTAGAGTAAAAACTGCTCTACAAAGTTGCCGTCCACGAAGTCGCCACCCAGTTTCAATCCTTGATTTAATGGACTGTAGAGTAAAAACTCTGGAAAATAGGCAGGAAAAAAAGATGGTTATTGGTTTCAATCCTTGATTTAATGGACTGTAGAGTAAAAACCCTCGGGCACATTCTTGGTCGGGTTGAAGTGCGTGAAGTTTCAATCCTTGATTTAATGGACTGTAGAGTAAAAACGGTCTTGAATGCTTGGTGTCTCAATATGGAGGTGGTGTTTCAATCCTTGATTTAATGGACTGTAGAGTAAAAACAAACTTTTAGCCGTATCTGCCTTCTTTGCTGAATAGGTTTCAATCCTTGATTTAATGGACTGTAGAGTAAAAACGGATAGAGCAGAAAGAAAAAATTACTCGTTTCTTCTGTTTCAATCCTTGATTTAATGGACTGTAGAGTAAAAACCCAGTTCAATATAGTTTTTAATTTCTTTCACCCTAAGTTTCAATCCTTGATTTAATGGACTGTAGAGTAAAAACCGCGCACAGCGCCAATTTTAAGCTGATTTTCGTCAATGTTTCAATCCTTGATTTAATGGACTGTAGAGTAAAAACTAAAACTTGGATACGGTTTTGACGAAATCAAAATGAGTTTCAATCCTTGATTTAATGGACTGTAGAGTAAAAACTCGGGATACCAATTGAAGTTGAGCAAAATTGACATCATGTTTCAATCCTTGATTTAATGGACTGTAGAGTAAAAACCTCATCCAGCGCACCTTGTAATGCAAGCTGGTGCTGTTTCAATCCTTGATTTAATGGACTGTAGAGTAAAAACTGTAGCCCGATACTATTGTCGGGTCTTGACTTACTCGTTTCAATCCTTGATTTAATGGACTGTAGAGTAAAAACTATTGCCAGAAACGAAGACGGGAGTATCTGTTTGGGTTTCAATCCTTGATTTAATGGACTGTAGAGTAAAAACAAAAAGGACAATGTAAATTACATCCGTGAAACCGGGTTTCAATCCTTGATTTAATGGACTGTAGAGTAAAAACACTTACATCTTCATAGGAAGGAAATATAAGAGAAAAATGTTTCAATCCTTGATTTAATGGACTGTAGAGTAAAAACACGAAGGCACATCTCCCTCAAAGGGAGTTAAAGCACGTTTCAATCCTTGATTTAATGGACTGTAGAGTAAAAACCCCGGTTCTTCATTTTGCCCTTCACCGGGGAGCTGAGTTTCAATCCTTGATTTAATGGACTGTAGAGTAAAAACAAAATCTTTACGAACAAAGAAGGCCGATTGACCTGAGTTTCAATCCTTGATTTAATGGACTGTAGAGTAAAAACAGCCGATTATACCTCTTTGTGGGACGACTTGATGACGTTTCAATCCTTGATTTAATGGACTGTAGAGTAAAAACTATCGGCGTGGTGAGTTTTATCTTCAGTATCGTAAGTTTCAATCCTTGATTTAATGGACTGTAGAGTAAAAACTATCGGCGTGGTGAGTTTTATCTTCAGTATCGTAAGTTTCAATCCTTGATTTAATGGACTGTAGAGTAAAAACTTATGGCTTAGGCAGTCAGACGCCTATTATGCTACGTTTCAATCCTTGATTTAATGGACTGTAGAGTAAAAACACCTGTGCCTGAATATAGACACCCGTTTCTGTTGTGTTTCAATCCTTGATTTAATGGACTGTAGAGTAAAAACTGTCCTGTAATCTGTTTTCCAGCCACTTCTTACTATGTTTCAATCCTTGATTTAATGGACTGTAGAGTAAAAACTCACTGATCGTATTTTTGTATCCTGCGGAGCTACTGTTTCAATCCTTGATTTAATGGACTGTAGAGTAAAAACCAAATGATAGATGCGGATATAGATCATTATGCTCAGTTTCAATCCTTGATTTAATGGACTGTAGAGTAAAAACTCTACCAGTTTTATACTTAATGCGAGTGCGGTAGGGTTTCAATCCTTGATTTAATGGACTGTAGAGTAAAAACTATCCCAATATAGATAATGAGATTATGAAAGATAAAAGTTTCAATCCTTGATTTAATGGACTGTAGAGTAAAAACTATATTAGTTGAAAATAATTATCAATCTGATCTGAGTTTCAATCCTTGATTTAATGGACTGTAGAGTAAAAACTGAAACTCCCGAAAATAAAACAAAATGAACTCAATTTGTTTCAATCCTTGATTTAATGGACTGTAGAGTAAAAACTCGGATACAGGCATCAGATTGGAGATGGGCGTCTACGTTTCAATCCTTGATTTAATGGACTGTAGAGTAAAAACCAGATTAGGTGTAGCAGGTGCCAGCGAAGATGCACTGTTTCAATCCTTGATTTAATGGACTGTAGAGTAAAAACATTGAGCTATTCGTGCTCCCATCCCTCCAATAACGGTTTCAATCCTTGATTTAATGGACTGTAGAGTAAAAACAAATTGCCAATTTCTATTCTATAATATCCAGATGTGTTTCAATCCTTGATTTAATGGACTGTAGAGTAAAAACATAACGAGGATTGGCGTTACTGGTCATCACTTGGAGTTTCAATCCTTGATTTAATGGACTGTAGAGTAAAAACTACCTGCCGTAGTTTATCGGTGTTGAGGAATTCTTGTTTCAATCCTTGATTTAATGGACTGTAGAGTAAAAACAATGTCCCATAAGCACTTTCAGGCACAAGCAGTGTGTAAGTTTCAATCCTTGATTTAATGGACTGTAGAGTAAAAACTGCGGGCAATTCGGTCACGATAGGGAAGGTATGCTGTTTCAATCCTTGATTTAATGGACTGTAGAGTAAAAACTCAGTTCCAGTAGTGTAAGGAATTCATTTCTAACAGGTTTCAATCCTTGATTTAATGGACTGTAGAGTAAAAACATATTGGATAGCCATAAGGGCGCAGAAAGAAGAAGGTTTCAATCCTTGATTTAATGGACTGTAGAGTAAAAACTGTAGTTAGGTCAATGTGCACTGGGTCCGACATCAGTTTCAATCCTTGATTTAATGGACTGTAGAGTAAAAACCTTGGCGCCCCCGCAGGCGTTACTATTTGGGGGGAAAGTTTCAATCCTTGATTTAATGGACTGTAGAGTAAAAACTTTCTTCTTTTGTCTTGGTCTGTTTTGCAGTCAATGTGTTTCAATCCTTGATTTAATGGACTGTAGAGTAAAAACAGTGTCTGCGCTCAGTAGAGAGATGAAACTTCTGGGTTTCAATCCTTGATTTAATGGACTGTAGAGTAAAAACAAGATTGATGATATGATCAGTTCTTTGTCCATCTTGTTTCAATCCTTGATTTAATGGACTGTAGAGTAAAAACTCAGTAGCATTCGGAGACAGAATGCTCGGATAAGGTGGGTTTCAATCCTTGATTTAATGGACTGTAGAGTAAAAACTTAATGCGCATTTTATTGCTCCTTTCTTTAATATCGTTTCAATCCTTGATTTAATGGACTGTAGAGTAAAAACTTTTGTGGTGTCTAATCCTTCGTTTTCCAAGTATGACTGTTTCAATCCTTGATTTAATGGACTGTAGAGTAAAAACTGTAGCACCGATAATCGCTTCCTCCAATCAAAACAGTTTCAATCCTTGATTTAATGGACTGTAGAGTAAAAACCTGCTTCGGAGGATTTTCATCCAATTCTATCACGGGGTTTCAATCCTTGATTTAATGGACTGTAGAGTAAAAACCATTTCTTTCTCCTTTGGAAGCAAGGCAGGGCGAGGTTTCAATCCTTGATTTAATGGACTGTAGAGTAAAAACTTGTTCTTCGTCCCGCATAACTGCTTTTGTCTCGGGAGTTTCAATCCTTGATTTAATGGACTGTAGAGTAAAAACTTTATTCTCCTTTTTTTACTTCTTTTTGTTCTTTGTGTTTCAATCCTTGATTTAATGGACTGTAGAGTAAAAACAAGTATTTGCTCCACCTTCATATTTTATGGCAACTAGTTTCAATCCTTGATTTAATGGACTGTAGAGTAAAAACCCTGAATAAGTCCACTTGATATTGTCTCCATACAAGGTTTCAATCCTTGATTTAATGGACTGTAGAGTAAAAACACGGACAATCTTAATGAAGTTTCACTGGGATAGAGTTTCAATCCTTGATTTAATGGACTGTAGAGTAAAAACAGAAGAATAATTGCCAATGATATGATGATGATTAGAAGTTTCAATCCTTGATTTAATGGACTGTAGAGTAAAAACTGACTATTACCTTGCGGGATTCATTAGATATATGGAGTTTCAATCCTTGATTTAATGGACTGTAGAGTAAAAACAGGATTTTATACTCATATCTATTATCTATCTGAAAAGTTTCAATCCTTGATTTAATGGACTGTAGAGTAAAAACTCAATAGTGTGATGGCTGCAGTTCTGCCATATATCTGTTTCAATCCTTGATTTAATGGACTGTAGAGTAAAAACCCTCATTTCTGTATCTGATACTTTTGTTATAGTATGTTTCAATCCTTGATTTAATGGACTGTAGAGTAAAAACTCAGACCTACAATAGGTGCAACGGATGGTACGGTTAGTTTCAATCCTTGATTTAATGGACTGTAGAGTAAAAACAATTCCTGAGCATAATCATGATTTAGCAGCAGTTACGTTTCAATCCTTGATTTAATGGACTGTAGAGTAAAAACTGTAGTTAGGTCAATGTGCGTTGGGTCCGACATCAGTTTCAATCCTTGATTTAATGGACTGTAGAGTAAAAACAGCCGACCACGAATTGCCACGATATTTCGTCTTAGGTTTCAATCCTTGATTTAATGGACTGTAGAGTAAAAACATAATCCCTTTGGTTTCATCTTGCTTAATTCCGAGAGTTTCAATCCTTGATTTAATGGACTGTAGAGTAAAAACTCCACAGCCACATTTACACGCAAACTCTGAGCTGTGTTTCAATCCTTGATTTAATGGACTGTAGAGTAAAAACCGCTTGATTTCAATGAGATCGAATTTTCTGATGGAGGTTTCAATCCTTGATTTAATGGACTGTAGAGTAAAAACATATTGCCATTGGCGCAAATCCTACCGCTACTACTTGTTTCAATCCTTGATTTAATGGACTGTAGAGTAAAAACATAGAACACTGGCATCGGATTACCATTTTGATCTGGAAGTTTCAATCCTTGATTTAATGGACTGTAGAGTAAAAACAGACATTCTTCATATTTCCGATACCAGCGATGGAAAGTTTCAATCCTTGATTTAATGGACTGTAGAGTAAAAACTGTCTGATATTTTAGTATTTAATTTTCCCCACGCAGTTTCAATCCTTGATTTAATGGACTGTAGAGTAAAAACAGGCACATCCGAAACAGACCCAGGTTGGGAGAACGGTTTCAATCCTTGATTTAATGGACTGTAGAGTAAAAACGACGGGATAATGATCTATCCGAGATATGAATATGGGTTTCAATCCTTGATTTAATGGACTGTAGAGTAAAAACACATCTGCTTCAGCGGCGACCGCTGCAGTCATCGATGGTTTCAATCCTTGATTTAATGGACTGTAGAGTAAAAACCATTTCTGTCGTTCCATAGACGAATTTTACTCCGCGTTTCAATCCTTGATTTAATGGACTGTAGAGTAAAAACATTTGATACCGCCAAACCCAATTGTTTACACCGCCGGTTTCAATCCTTGATTTAATGGACTGTAGAGTAAAAACTCTGAAAGCCGAAGACAAAGAGCATTATCCCAATACGTTTCAATCCTTGATTTAATGGACTGTAGAGTAAAAACTCTGCTGGATAAGGCAGAGCGGAGGAAAGTGATAAAGTTTCAATCCTTGATTTAATGGACTGTAGAGTAAAAACAATCAAAGAGCTGGAGAAGGCGGATACCAACGCCGAGTTTCAATCCTTGATTTAATGGACTGTAGAGTAAAAACTTGATAATATCATCATCCGATATTACTGTTCCATCCTGTTTCAATCCTTGATTTAATGGACTGTAGAGTAAAAACACCGATCTCTGTATGAGACCAATCCCAGAATTTATGAGTTTCAATCCTTGATTTAATGGACTGTAGAGTAAAAACGAAAATACGAGAACTGGGAGTGCCTGAGAGGTTTTTGTTTCAATCCTTGATTTAATGGACTGTAGAGTAAAAACAAATAATTTCTTGAAGGAGGAATAATGATTCAATTTGTTTCAATCCTTGATTTAATGGACTGTAGAGTAAAAACAAAAGAAAGAAGCAAAGAAAAGAAGTAATAAGAGAGTTTCAATCCTTGATTTAATGGACTGTAGAGTAAAAACTGACTTAAAAATTAATTTATGCCTGATGAAGGAAAAGTTTCAATCCTTGATTTAATGGACTGTAGAGTAAAAACTTTATCTGCGAAATACAGAAAGTTCGATGCGGATGAGTTTCAATCCTTGATTTAATGGACTGTAGAGTAAAAACTAAGAGATATGATACACCAGATACTTTTTTTTATTGTTTCAATCCTTGATTTAATGGACTGTAGAGTAAAAACACTTTATCTACGCACTGAAAAAGCTTCAACTTTATGTTTCAATCCTTGATTTAATGGACTGTAGAGTAAAAACTAGCAATAATGCTATCCTGTTCTACCCGCTCTATTTGTTTCAATCCTTGATTTAATGGACTGTAGAGTAAAAACCTTCATCAGACAGAACTCCAGTTGAGACCATAATGTCAGTTTCAATCCTTGATTTAATGGACTGTAGAGTAAAAACTTTTGGCTGTAGCCTTTTGACAAGGTCTATATAGTGTTTCAATCCTTGATTTAATGGACTGTAGAGTAAAAACGGTCTCGGCTCCGGAAAGACAATTAGTTTTCTTTAGTTTCAATCCTTGATTTAATGGACTGTAGAGTAAAAACTCGTTTAATAGCATTTCTTAGAGGTAATCCATCCAAAGTTTCAATCCTTGATTTAATGGACTGTAGAGTAAAAACAAAAGCACTCCATATTGTTTTTGAAGGTTCTTTTTCGTTTCAATCCTTGATTTAATGGACTGTAGAGTAAAAACTCTCCAGAGGATG
>Ga0208197_1001735_pt1 | contig 20739 bp, 19 predicted proteins | sample AD_JPNNA4_MetaG_FD_184444 | JGI IMG/M metagenome (GOLD analysis project Ga0208197, IMG submission 184444) | Active sludge microbial communities of municipal wastewater-treating anaerobic digesters from Japan - AD_JPNNA4_MetaG (SPAdes) (version 2) | ecosystem: Engineered > Bioreactor > Anaerobic...
CGATGAAGCGATTATACTCCGGGCTTTCGATGACCCGTCCCAGGCTGCTGATCACGCCAAACGTCAACGTCTGCTCCAGGCCAAAGGGGTTGCCAATCGCCACCACAAGTTGCCCCACGCGCAGCGTGTCGGAGCGTCCCAACACCACTGGCTGCAGCGCGTGTGCGGTGGGATCCACCTTCAGCACAGCAAGGTCGTTGGTCGGATCGCTGCCGACCACCGTCGCCGGCAGCATCTTGCCATCGGAGAAAATCACCCGGATGTCGGTGACGCCCTCGATCACATGGTAATTGGTGACGATGTGCCCATCGGTGTCGTAGACGAAGCCCGAACCGGTGCCCTCTTGCGGGACGGCGTTCATGAAGAAATCGTACGCCAGGGTCGTCACCACAATGTTGACGACAGACTTGCTCGTCGCCTGGTACACCGCCTCAATCTGCTCCTGAAGCCCCGCAGCGGCGGCATTCGGCTCCAGGGTGACCACTGGCGGCAGCGTGGTCGCCGGCGTCGCCACTGACGGCAAGGGGGGCGCGAGCGTCGCCGTTGCCGGCGGCAGATGGGGCGTGGCGGTCGGCGTAGCGGCGGCCGGCGGCGTCGGGGTGGCCGACTCCCATGCCAGGCACCCCAATGACGTCGCTACCAACAACACCATGATGCTCACCAAGGCTTTAGTCCGCATAGATCGCTCCTTTCCTGACTAATCCTCTCTCGATCTCAACCGCACAGCTAGTACTTTGTCAAACATCAATTGAGGGGTAAATTCTGTCCGCCGTAATCCGACCTCGGCGCGTCTCCCCCCTATATGTATGGACAGCAGATTGATAGATTACCACATATAGGGAAAAACCGCCTCGGGGTTTTCTTAACGAGCTGACGCCTCTACCCATCAAATTAACCTTGACAAAGTACTAGCCACGTGGCGCCAGGCTGAACAGTCATAAAAAAGTTCCCCTTTCCCCAGCCATGTGCGGGGGAAAGGGGAAGGGAATAAGGGGCAAAGGTTGTACGTATTACAAATACCGACGTTCCTTACATCTCGGCGTCCTCGTCCCCGGAGCGACGTTTGTGCCGGTACACAATGCGCCCTCGCGTCAGGTCATAGGGAGAAAGCTCCAGGCGCACACGATCGCCCAGGAGAATCCGAATGTAGTATTTCCGCATCTTGCCGGAAAGGTAGGCCAGCACCTCGTGGCCGGTATCCAATCTGACCCTGAATTGCGTCGCCGGTAACGCCTCGACGATGGTCCCTTCGACCACGATTTTATCTTCCTTGGTGCTCATGCAGTAGGCCTCTCTCTCCTTTACTTGCTACGCTTCGGGAGTCTCCAGAACATCCTCGCTGAAGTCCTCAGACGTTTCGTCATCCAGGAGGATGTCGCTGTCAAGAGTCTCTTCATCGAAGATTTCGTCTTCGGCGAGGAGGCTCTCCGCGCTCTCGGACTCTGGGACCGCCTGGGCCTCAGCCTCGCGCCGGGCCTGTTCTTGGGCCTCCGCGCGGGCCGCTGCTTCCGCGTACCACTGTTCCCATTCCTCGCGGCCCACCCTGCGGGCGCTCAGCCCGATGCGGCGACGGTCCGGCTCGATGCGGATCACCTTGACCAGGACGTTGGTGCCCACGGCGAGCTCCTCGCGTTGCTCGTCGGACAGCAGCTCGGAATTGTGCAGCAGGCCCTCGACGCCCGGCTCCAACTCCACGAAGATGCCGAAATCAGCCATCTGGCTGACCTTGCCTTCAACCAGTTTCCCGATGGTGTAACGCTGCTCTGCCGTCTCCCAGGGATCGGGGGTCAACGCTTTGATGCTGAGGGCGATGCGTTGCCGTTCGCGGTCCACGCTCAGCACTTTGACCTTGATCCGTTGCCCGACGTGATACACCTCGGCGGGATTCTCGATGCGTCCCCAGGACAGCTCCGAGACGTGCACGAGGCCGTCCAGGCCACCCAGGTTGATGAAGAGACCAAAGTTGGTGATCTGGCTGACCCGTCCAGTGCGTACCTGACCCGGCTGCAATTCCTCCAGCAGCTGCCGGCGCCGTTCCGCGCGCCATTCCTTGACCGCGGCCTGCTGCGACAGGATCAGCCGGCGGCGTCCTCGATTGACCTCGATGACCTTGAGCAACATCTTTTTGCCGACCAGGGCGTTCAACCGCCGATAGCGTTCCGAAGCCTGCCGGATCCGCCCGAAACCAATCAACTGGGACATGGGGACGAAGCCGCGCAGCCGTCCAAATTCCACCGTCAGGCCGCCGCGGTTGGACTCCAACACGGTGGCTTCATAGACGGTTTCCTCATTCTTCATTTGCTCGGCCTTGAGCCAGTCTTCCTGCTGTTTGGCCTGCGCGATAGACAGCTCTACATTGCCATCGTTGTTGCGGGGTTGCACGACGATTACGGGGACGGTCTGACCGGGTTCGAACGTTTCCTCGCCCAATTGCGCCAGATCGGCCAGGGGCACGATCCCATCGCGCTTAGCGCCGATGTCTACGACGAGCCCATCCTCACGCCGCTGCATGATCGTACCCTCGCGCAGCTGCCCGCGGTGTGGCTCCTCGAAGCCCAGTGCTCCTTCTCCCAGGTTTTCCATAGAGAGGGGCTCTGTCTCCGTGACATTGCCCTTGTGTTCTTTGAATTCCAGTTCCACTTCCAGCTCCTCACACCGCCCTCGCTGCTGTTTTCTTCCGGCGGCGTTTTCCACAGACTAAGCCGTATTCTATCATACCAGGGGAGATTGTCAAACCTTGAGTGCAGGATGTTTGGCGGGTGTTGCACTTCGAGAAGGGCGGGTTGCAAAATCTTGTGCAGCTGTCATGCGGTGATTGCCTGCACACCGCGCGAGGTTGGTATCCATGACAGGGCCTGCGTGAACTGCCGTCGGTGTCTGGCCGGTGTTGACAAGCAAGAAATTGTGTTTACACTTGTAACCGTGGGCCTGAAGGGAGCTGGAAGGGCTCTTTGAGGGGGCGCGATGGTCATGGAGGAGCAGCTACGGCACTTATTATAAGGAGGAGCTACGATGGGAGACATTCCTGCAAACGTTTTGAGGGGTTTGATGTTAGGTGAGGCAACGGCGTTTTTCTTCTTTATCGCCAATCTTTACGTGATACTTCACTTCTTGCAGACTCTCCTTTTTCCCAAGGCCGACGTCACATGGCTAAAGGCGATGGGCAAGAGGTGGCATTATGTCCATTATTTTGGCAACATCGCCGCCGCGGTAGCTGCTCTGATCCATGGCCTGTCCCTCTGGCCTTATGCCAGTGTCTGGCATTGGGTGCTGATCGCTTTGCTGGTCTGGATGGTGGGCGCTGGGGTGACCATGCGATTCATCAAGATTCCGCCTACGGTTAAGAAGACGCTGCGAAAATTTCACGCGAAATGGTACATGTTGGCCATCATCATCGTCGTTTTGTTACTGGCCCATTTCGTCTCCCTGCAAAACTTCCCGTACCCCGTCGGCTAGTATAGCCGGGCGCAGGACGGGCCTGGGCCCGAGAGGAATCCGGCGATAGGCTTGAAAGGTCCCTTTTGAATTCGGAGGCGGTCTGCCCGGCAGGCCGCCTCCTTAATGTCTCAGAGCTGTTCCGATTGTCGGTGACAGTAGTGGGTGGGGGGTAATGGAGCCAGCATCCAGCACCCAGTATCCAGCACCCAGTTCACATATCCAGCGCCGACCCCTCATCGCCAAGGCCTTCTGCCAGATCGGGGACTTCGCGTTCAATGTCTTCGGGGGATTGCCCGGCTTCCAGCCGATCCACGACCTCCTCGAACTCCGGCCCGAGCTCGCCAGCTTCGTCTCCCATTTCTGCCATCATCTTGCGCATGAAGCGCCCGACGCTCTTGGGATCGTCTTCATCAAAATCGCCGAGCGCCGCTGGATCTGCGAGGTTTTCCAACCGGCTCTCTTCCGAACGTACGACACGCACGCGGGAGATCAGCCGCTGGGGATTCGCTGCCCCACAGTAGCGGCACGTCGGCTGCCCTTCTTCCGCGGCGCTGTAAGTGCGCCAGAAGATTGAGAAGCGCCGCCGGCACTGCGAACAACGATATTCATAGATAGGCATTTGTTCTCTCCTGTGCTGAATGTGGTATAGTTGCAGGTGGCGCCGCCGTCTGGACGGGGCGCGGGCTGCTTTTGGCGTTATTATACCAGAAACGGCGAGGAGTGAAGCATGGACGAACGACCGATTCGTGATCCCTATCACCCGCAGCGTTTCCCGATCATCATCGTCATCTCCGGGCCTTCGGGAGTGGGCAAGGACAGTGTGATGCAGGCCCTGCGGGCGCGTCATTATCCCTTCCATTTCGTGGTGACCGCTACCTCGCGTCCCCCTCGTCCCAACGAGGTCCACGGCGTGGATTACTTCTTCGTCTCCGAGGCAGAATTCGAAGCCATGATCCGCGAGGAGGCGTTGCTGGAACACGCGCTCGTCTATGGGCAGCACAAGGGCATTCCCAAACAGCAGGTGCGGGAAGCGCTGGCGAGCGGCAAGGATGTGGTGATGCGTCTGGACGTGCAGGGCGCGGCGACGGTCAAGCGCCTGCTGCCCGACGCGGTCCTCATCTTTCTCAGCGCAGCTTCGGAGGCCGAGCTGTGTGCGCGGTTGCAGGTGCGTGCTGCCGATACCGACGTGCAAATCCAACGGCGCATCGAGACGGCGCGTGAGGAGCTGCAGCGTTTGGGCGAGTTCGATTATGTGGTGGTAAACGCCGAAGGCGCCCTGGAGCAGGCGGTGGATGCCATTCTGGCCATCATCCAGAGCGAGCATTGCCGGGTTCATCCCCGTATTGTGCAGCTGTGAGGTGCTGTATGCGTCCCCCCATGGATTTGCGACTCGGCGATGTCGTGGTGCTGCGGAAGCCCCATCCCTGCGGCGGCGTGACATGGCGCATTGAGCGGGTCGGCGCGGACATCGGCGCGGTGTGCCTCACCTGTCAGCGGTACGTACTTGTGCCGCGAGCGCACTTTGAAGCGCGCATTAAACAGTTTGTGGAGCGTGGTCCGATCCCGGAGCCTTGAGCGTGATGAGCGCCTCATCTCGCCGACGTTTCTTGTTCCTTTATTCAGAGACCGGCGCGGGACACCGTTCAGGAGCGCTGGCGGTGCGTGAGGCACTGCAACAGCGCCATGGCGCCGAGGTCGAAATCACCCTCTGCGATGGCTTGCAAACTCTTGGCCGATGGCCCTTCGATCGTTTCCCGCGCTGGTGGCCGGCGATGACCCGGTTAGGGGGGGCGCCGTGGGGCGCTTTCTACGGGCTGACCAATCACCCGCTGGTTCCGCAAGTCCTGGCGCGCCTGCTGCTGCCGCTCACCGCCGGTCCCGTCGCGCGGTTGCTCGCCGCGCACCCCGCCGAGGGGGTCGTCAGCTTTCATCCGCTGTTCACTCACACCTTTGGCATGATCTTACAGCGCCGTTACCCCGCGACGCCGTTGGTGAATGTGGTGCTCGACCTGGTGAGCATTCACGCGGCGTGGTGCGCTCCCGTTTGCGCGCAGATTTTCGTCCCGACGGCGGAAGCGGCAGCGCGAGCGTTGGCGTGGGGCATGGCCCCTGAGCGCGTCATCTGCGCTGGCCTGCCCGTGCACTCACGCTTTGTGACCGCCGCACGCCTGGATCCCGCCGTTGCGCGTGCCCGTCTGGGTTTGCCTGAGCAGCCGCCCATGGTTTTGGTGACCGGCGGCGGCGATGCCCCCGGACCCCTTCTGCGCCTCGTGCGCGCTGTGCGGAAGGCAGCCCCGCAGGCGCAGCTGATCGTCATCACCGGGCGCAACGCCGCGCTCCGCCAGGCCCTCGTTGCGCGCGAGCCGGGGGTGCGTGTGGAAGGCTTCGTCGGCAATATGGAGCTGTGGTTGCGTGCGGCGGACGTGTTGTTGACCAAGGCCGGTCCCAACACGCTGGCCGAGGCGCTGATCATGGGGCTGCCCATGGTGTTGTACCAGGCCATTCCAGGGGAAGAGACGGGCAACGTGGAGTGGACTGTTTCGCGGGGCGCTGCAGTGTGGGCGCCGCAGCCACAACGGGCGGCGGAGGCAGTTGCCGCGGTGCTCGCTGACCCCGCTCGCCGCGCGGGAATGCAGGCCGCTGCATTGACGCTGGCCCGACCTGCTGCAGCCGACGTCATCGCTGCCGCTCTCTGGCAGTTTGTGGCCTGAGCGCATTTGGTTTTCCTCTTTGTTATGTTATAATCTTTTTCAAGACTGCCGGGCCGAGCATTCAGGAACGGCCCTTGCGGTAAACTACATGCAGACACGTCTCAAACAATTTCTTGACTATGTGCAATACGAGCGGGGGTACGCCGCGAACACCGTGGCTGCCTACCGGCGTGATTTGGCGCAATTGCTGGATTTCATGCAAGGGCAGGAGGTAACGTCGTGGAGCGCGCTCACGCCTGAACTGCTGGAGCGCTTCGTGGCCTCCTTGCAGGCGCAGGACTACAGCGACGCGACCGTAGCGCGCAAGATTGCCGCGGCGCGGTCCTTCCTGCATTTCCTCTTTACCGAGGGGGACCTGCCCCGCGAGCTCACCGAATGGTTGCCGCAACCCAAAGTCGGACGGCGCCTACCGCACGCTCTCACTGAAGAAGAGGTCGAGCGGCTTTTGGGCGCCGCTGCGGCCGCGGATACGCCCCTCAAATTGCGCGATCGCGCGCTGCTGGAAGTGCTCTACGCCACAGGCCTGCGTGCGACGGAAGCCGTCGCCCTCCGCACGAGCGACGTGGACCTGACGGGCGGGGTGTTGCGCTGTGTGGGCAAGGGGAACAAGGAGCGCCTCATCCCCCTGCATCCGCGCGCGCAGCAGATTTTGGGACGCTACCTGTCAGAAGCGCGGCCCTTCCTGCTCACCAATGCCAGCGAGACGACCCTGTTTCTCAATCGGGTAGGACATTCCCTCACCCGGCAGGGGCTGTGGTTCATCATTCAGCAGTATGCCCGTGAGGCCGGCCTGGAAGAGCGAGTGACGCCCCACACGTTGCGCCACAGCTTCGCCACCCATTTGCTGGATGGCGGCGCCGAATTGAGCGAGGTGCAGCAATTCCTGGGACACGTCAGCATCACCACCACCCAAATCTACACCGAAGTCTCCAGTCAACGCAAACGCGCGGTCTATGATCAGGCCCATCCGCGCGCTTTCGATTCCGGGGAGGGGCCGGCCCATCACGAAGAGGAGCAAACATGACGCAGTATTTCACCATGGAAGACTATCGGCAGGCGACAGACGTCATTCGCCAGCGGAGCGGCATTCGCCCCACTGTGGGAATGATTCTCGGTTCGGGCTTGAATGCCCTGGCAGATTCCATCACCGGCGCGACCGTCATTCCCTTTGGCGAGGTCCCCCATTTCCCGGCGGCGCACGTGGAAGGGCATGTCGGGCGATTGGTCCTGGGGGAGCTGGAGGGGCGCGCCGTCATTGCCATGCAGGGACGGGGACATTTTTACGAGGGCAACACCATGGCGCAGGTCGGCCTGCCGGTGCGCGTGATGCGGCTCCTGGGGGTGGAAACCCTCATCGTGACCAATGCCGCGGGTGGACTCAACCTGGCCTATCAGGCCGGCGAGGTGATGATCTTGCGGGATCACATCAACCTGCTCGGCATGACGGGGCACAATCCGCTCTTCGGGCCGAACCTGGAGGAGTTCGGGCCGCGTTTCCCCAGCATGAACGACGCCTATACGCCGCGCCTGCGGGCGGTCGCCCATGAGATCGCGCTGCGGGCGGCGATTCCTCACCACCAGGGCGTCTACATCTGCCTGGCCGGGCCGGCTTTTGAGACGCCGGCGGACGTGCGCTTCTTGCGGTTGATCGGCGCCGATGCGGTCGGCATGTCCACCGTGCCGGAAGTCATCACCGCCCGGCATTGTGGGATGGAGGTGCTGGGCCTTTCGGGCATCTCCAACCGCCTCGTGGGCGAGGAGGGCAGTCCGCCCCCGAATCATGAGGAAGTCCTGGAAGCCGGACGGATTCTGGTGCCGCGCCTGGAAACCATCATTCGTGGGGTATTGAGCTCGCCGCTTCTCAGCCCGGCCTAGCTGTACCGATGGCAACGATTCTGGATTGGTTGGCGCGGCAAGCCGTGCTGTTTTACATCGCGTGTGGCATAGGCGCGGTTGTCTATGTCTTCCTGGCCTCGGCGGCTCATCGCCGGCTGCGGGCGGCGCGTTTCTCACTGGAACGTGAGGTCACGCAGCGCCAGGAGCGCCGCGCCTGGGTGATGGTGGGGCTGTTTGTGGCTTTGGGGCTGCTTGTCTTTGGGATCACGGTCTTGCGTCCGGCGGAGCAGGTCGCCCTGACCCCGGAGCCGACGCAGCTGGCAGCGGGGATCACCCCGGTCCCGACGGCCACTGCCACCCCGGCGCCAACGGCAACCCCCACTCCCACGGCGGAAAACACTGCGGTGGAGACTCCCGGCGCACCTTCCCCCACTCCCACCGCAAGCGCTGTGACGGAGACGCCGACCGTCGCGCCGACGGCGACGTCGCTCCCGCCGTTGGAACCGCCGAATTGCCCCTCGCCGGATGTGCAGATCACGGCGCCGGTCGCCGGCAGCTCGGTCAAGGGCACGGTCGAAGTATGGGGCACGGCGCAGATCAACTCGTTCGCCTATTACAAGTTCGAAATCCAGTTCCAGGGCGCGAACACGCCCAACTTCATCGCGCAATTCGATCGTCCGGTCAGCAGCGGCATTCTGGGGTATTGGACGATTACCGGCGATTACCCCGTGGGGGGGCCGCATCGTTTCCGCCTGGTGGTGGTAGATGTGTACGGGAACACGACGGACTGTGTCATCCCAGTATTTATCAGCCCCTGAGCGGGAGTAGGGAGGCAGCACGTGCGCATTCGTTCGGCTCGAAATGATGATTTGAAGGCGTGTCTGGAACTGGATGCGAGCTACGAGACGGAAATCGCGTGGCAGGTGGAAGAGCTGCACGGCGAGAAGGAATGGGGGATGCGTTTCCGTGAAATTCGCCTGCCGCGCAAGCAGACCATCGCACCGGCCTACACACCGGAGGAACGCCTTGTCGCCTGGCAACGGCGGGATGCGTTCTGGGTGGCCGTCGAACGCAACAAAATTGTGGGCTACCTGGCCCTCGTCGTGGAGGTGGAGCATCGGCAGGCGCGCATCGGCGATTTGGTGGTCGTGCCTGATTTCCGCCGCAAGGGCATCGCCGAGAAGCTGCTGGAATACGCCATCACCTGGTGCCTGCGCCGCAACGTCGAACAGCTGATCTTGGAATGCACCCTCAAAGCGCAGCCTGCCATCGCCTTTGCGCAGAAGCAGCGCTTTGTGGCGTGCGGCTTTCAGGAGGCCTACTGGCCGGGCCAGGAAATGGGCCTGTTTTTCCGCAGGCGGATTTGAGGACCGTGTTCCTGCGGCAAAACCCGGCGTTGGAACGGGCCACGCTGGGGGAGAGAGTATGAACTGGCCAGAGCTGCTCATCGGCGCCAATGACGTTTTGAGTGTGGGGGTCGGCGCGACCGCCTTTGCCCTCCAGCTGTACCTGTTCTTTTACAATCGGGATAGCCGGGTGGCGCGCAGTTTCAGCGGCTTGCTGGCGTGCGTCGTGTTCGTGTATCTGACGGATTTGCTGATGGGAGACGCGCAAAATCCCCGCCTGACGGAGTCGCTGTTGCGCTGGCAATGGCTGGGGATCGCCTTCACGCCCACGCTGTACCTCGAATTCACCCGTGCGATCCGTCATGTCGTGCAGCAAGATCACTTTCCGCATTGGCTGCGCATCGGCAGCTACGTGCTGAGCGCCGTGATCGCCGCGCTGGCTGTGACAACCGACCTCGTGGTGCACAACGGCGTCAAGCAAGAGGGCGCGGCTTTCTTGCATCCGGGGCCGTTGTTCTACCCCTTTGCGCTGCTGTTTGCCCTGGCGTTGTTCTGGGGCTTGCGTCAGACCCTGGCGGCGCGACGCCGGTGTTACACCCATGCTGCCCGGCGGCGCATGACCTATCTTTCCATCGGCTTCATTGCCCCGGCTTTGGGCGTCTTCCCCTACTTGTTGATTATGGGGTGGCCTGTAGCGCTGCCGGGGATCCTGCTGTGGGCTTTGCTGTTGCTGGGCAACATCGCCGTCGGCGTGATGCTGGCGCTCATGGCTTACGCGGTGGCTTTCATCGGCGCGTTGACCCCAGACCGCGTCATCAAGCATCGGCTGGTGCGCTTCTTGCTGCGCGGGCCGTTTGCGGCGTTGGTGGCCCTGATTGCTTTTGGCGTTGGGCGCACGGTGGAGCACGCCTTGGGGCTGGGGCAATACACCCTGTCATTGCTCGCGGTGGCCGCTGCCGTCATCCTGGTACAGCTCGGGGTCGAGCTGGCCAAGCCGTTGTTGGATCTGGCGCTCTACCGTGAGGGGCGGGAGGAAGTGGTGCGCGCGCAAGAGCTCAGCCAAAGCCTGCTCACGACCGCTGACCTGCGGCAGTTCCTGGAAAACATCCTTGCGGCGTTGTGTGAGCTGGTACAGAGCGACGCCGGCTTCATCGCGGCGTTGGAGAATGGCCTCCTGCAGCGGGACATCTGGTGCGGCTTTAACATCACGGCGGATGACATCGCCGGTTTCCCCCTCGCGGAAAGTACGACGGCGGAATCGCAGGACGGCTTGATCCTCTGGAATGACTACTGGATTGCGCCGCTCTATGATCGGGCAAACGTGGAGCTGCTGGGATTGATGGGGATCCGCAGGCCGCAGTCGCCTTTGCCCTTGCCGGCGGAACGGCGCGAGCTCTTCGAGCGCTTGCTGCAGCAGGCGCAGGTGGCGCTGGAGGATCGTCGCCTGCAGCAGGTGGCTTTTGCGGCCCTCACGCCGATCCTGGGGGAACTGGGGGAGATTCAACGTCGGCAGGGATTGTTGCGTTACAATGGCGCTTCGGCGGAGAGCTTTGAGCTCACGGCGTCGGAGGAATTGCCGCAGTGGGTGCATGATGCGCTGGCGCACTATTGGGGCGGGCCTCGCCTCACCGAGAATCCTCTGCTCAGCCTGCAGGTCGTGCAGCGCGCTGCCGCGAGCCATGACGGCAGCCCGATCAAGGGCTTGCGGGCGGTGCTCAGCGAGGCGTTGGAGCAGCTGCGCCCCGATGGCGAACGCAAGTTGACAGCGCCTGAATGGCTGCTATACAATATCCTGGAAATGAAGTTCATCCGTGGTGAGAAAGTACGGGAAGTGGCCATGCGTCTGGCGTTGAGCGAGTCCGACTACTACCGCAAACAGCGCATTGCGATCGAGAGCCTCACCCACATCATCGTGGACATGGAGACCCACCTGCGTGAGGATACCGCTGCCGGGAAGTGAGGTCAGGCTGCGGCGGACGCGGCGCCCCAATAGCGCGCGAACGTGTGAACGTGCAGAACGTGCCCACGTGCAGACGTATGAACGTAAGTGATTCGCTGACTTGCTATTTTCAGAGGAGCCTGCGGCATATCACAGCAAATGAAAATGTGAAATGAACCTTTGTAAGCTGTAGCTTTTGCCCCTTCCCCAACCCCCTCCCCAACGGCGCTTGCGCCGTTGGGGAGGGGGAGAAAAAAATAAGGGGGTTTTGCAGGCGGGTTACGCCCGCCTGCAAAACCCCACAAAAAAAAGTTCCCCTTCCCCCCGCGCGCGCGGGGGGAAGGGGCCAGGGGATAGGGGGCAAAAGTTGATTCTCAATCTTCAGCAGTCGCCATGAAATCTTGCGTTTTTTGGGTCAATGGCTGAACAGTTACCCTGTGAGCCATAGCCCGTGAGCAGAGGCTGCAACAGCTCACCGCTGCGGCTGGGGATAGAATCCCCAGCCTGACGGGAGCCAACCGCGCTGAAGCGCGGTGTTTGAGGACGTAGCAGCCCCGGGGGCAAGGAATTTCTAATCCTATTCGTGAAATTCGTGTTCATTCGGGGCCATTTTCGAAGGAGACGCCATGTGCTGGCGCACATCATCCAAGGATGAAAAGGTGAGTCGTGAGCAGCGACGGCGACGGCTGACGGGTCGGCTGGGGATGGAATCCCCAGCCTGACAGGAGCCAACCGCGCTGAAGCGCGTTGTTTGAGGACGTAGCAGCCCGGGGGGTAAGGAATTTCTGATCTGATTCGTGAAATTCGTGCCCATTCGGGGCCATTTTCCGAGGAGTTCTATGGATTGGGTTTATGTCCCTCCGCAACATAGTACGTGTGAGTCCTACTGGATGGCGCTGTTGGAAGAAGGTCCCCTGAGCGACGCGCCGGCGCCGGGATTGTGGGAATGGCGCGAGGCGCCGCCAACCTCCCCAGAACTCTGGGATGAGGCGGAGCGGTTGCAGCGGGACCACGTTATCATGCAACTGACCATCGAGGACTACAATCGCGGCGGCTTGATAGGGTATTGGAAGGGCATCGAGTGTTTCATCCCCGCCTCGCACCTGCTGGCCTATCCCTTCCCCGCTGACCCGGCGGCGCGCGAGGAATGCTTCAAGCGCTACCTGGGACGGGATTTACGCCTGTGCATCATCGAGGTCGAGCCGCCGCGCCATCGCATCCTGTTCTCCGAGCGGCAGGTCGAAGCGTGCGAGGGGGAACAGCGGAGCTGGCCTGACTGGTTGCGCGTCGGCGCGATCTGTGAGGGGGAGATCACCAGCGTCCGTCCCTTTGGCGCTTTCATCAACCTCGGCCCGCTTGAAGGCATGGTGCACATTTCCGAGATCTCCTGGGGCCGGGTGCGGCATCCCCAGGATTTTATTGAGCCGGGACAGCGCGTGCGCGCGCTGGTGCTCAGCGTTGACGAACAGCATCAGCGTGTGGGACTGAGCCTCAAGCGGCTGGAGCCCAATCCCTGGGATTCCGTGCGGGAATGGATCAGGCCGGGGGATGAATTGCCCGGCCGCGTCGTCAGCGTCGAGCGCTTCGGCGTCTTCCTTGAGCTCGGCTCCGGCCTGGAGGGGCTGCTGCATATCTCGGAGCTCAGCCGCTATGGGACAGACAGCGCCATTCCCATCTATCAGCGCTACCGCCTGGGGGACGTGATTCCCGTGCGCGTGTTGGACATTGTGCCTGAAGAACATCGCATCGCCTTGGGCCTGTGCGAGTCGCGCGGAGAGGTTACCGGCAACGATGACAAAGCGGAGCGCCACCCGGCAGTCTAAAACTGCCTATACGATGGCCCGTCCACGGGGCGGCGCGACTTCCCAACGCCGCCGGCAGACGAAGTCGCCGCCGCCGCCTGCGCCGCGCAAGATCGGCCCGGCGTTGCATGCGGCGGCGCGCAGCGCTACCGGGCAGCAGCTGCTGTCGCTGGCGCTCATCCTGTTCGGCATGGTGACCGTCGTAACGCTGGCGGGCATCAACACCGGCACGCTCATCACCGCGTGGGGCCGGCTCCTCGTCTTCATTTTTGGCTGGGGCGCCTACGTCGCCGCCGGATTGCTCGTCTGCCTGGGATTGCTGTGGATGCGTCATCTCGTCCATTGCCCGATGCTCTGGCGCTGGCGGCCCTTCCTGGGCTTTGAACTCGCGTTTTTCGGCTTGCTGGCGTTGAGCCATATCTTCGTGCGCCAGGAAGGCTGGGACGCCGTCCTTTCCGGGCATGGCGGCGGCGTGATCGGGTGGGCCTTGAGCTTTTCCTTCATCTACTATACCACTCCGTTGGTCACCGCCTTCCTGATGGCGGTGTTCGTTCTGGTGGGCGTGGGAATGGCCTTCGACATCACGGCGGAGGATTTCCGCGCGTTGGGACGACGGCTGAGGGCCGCCTGGAGCGATTATCGCCTCGCCCGGATGGAGGCCCGCGCGGCGGCGGAAGCGGCTGCGGCCGCGCGCGCTGCCGAAAAGGAAGCCGCCCGGCGTGCTGAGGGGAGCACCCTCGGACCGGGGCTGGCAATTTCCCCGCCGCCTTCCCGACCGCATCGCAAAACGTCCCCCGCGTCTCCGCCGGCCGCGACGCCTTCGGCGCCGGAAACGCCGCCGATAGAGCCGGTCAAGCCGCAGCTGACGCTGCCTCCGCTCACCCTGCTCCAGCCGGCGCGCGCGCCGGTGCTGAGCCAGGAGGAGATTGACCGCAAAAGTCGCATCATCGAGCAGACGCTGACGCAGTTTGGCGTGCCCGCCAGGGTGACCGAGGTGCGCCAGGGGCCGACGGTGACGCAGTTCGGGGTGACGCCGGGCTTTGTGGCGCGGGGGCAGGATGGGGAGGAGCAGCGCAAGGTCCGCGTCAGCCAGATCTCGGCGCTCGCCGATGACCTGAAACTGGCGCTCGCTGCTCGTTCGTTGCGGGTGGAAGCGCCCGTGCCGGGGCGCGCCGTCGTGGGCATCGAGGTTCCCAACGAGGAAATCGGCCTGGTGACGCTGCGCCGGGTGCTGGAAAGCCCGGAATTCGCGCAGTGCCATCAGCCGCTGTGTTTTGCGGTGGGATTGGACGTCGCCGGCACTGCCGTGGGCGCGAATCTCAGTGCCATGCCCCATCTCCTCGTCGCCGGCACGACGGGCAGCGGCAAATCGGTGTTCGTCAAGGCCATCGCCGCCAGCCTCATCATGCGCAACACCCCCGCCGAACTCCGGCTGATCGCCATTGATCCCAAAATGGTCGAGCTCAGCCACCTCAACGGTCTGCCGCACTTGTTCGGCAAGGCCGAGATGGAGTTGGAACGTATTCTGCGAGTGTTGCGTTGGGTCACGGTGGAGATGGAAGACCGCTACAAGCGTTTTGCGCGCGTGCCGGTCCGCAATTTGGAGGAGTACAACCGTCATCTTCAGCGTCAGGGCGAAGCTCCCATGCCGCGCATCGTCGTCCTGGTTGACGAGCTCGCCGACCTGATGATGGCGGCTCCCGATGAGACCGAACGCAGCCTCACGCGCATTGCCCAGATGGCGCGCGCGACGGGCATTCATCTCGTCGTGGCGACCCAGCGCCCCAGCACGGACGTGGTCACCGGGCTCATCAAGGCGAATTTCCCCGCCCGGGTCAGCTTTGCGGTAGCGAGCAACGTGGACTCGCGCGTCATCCTCGACACGCCGGGCGCCGAATCCCTCATGGGGCAGGGCGACATGCTCTTCCTGGCGCCTGATGCTGCCGCGCCGCGCCGCATTCAGGGTTGTTATATTTCCGACGAGGAGCTGGAGGCGTTGATCCATTTTTGGCAGCAGCAGGCCGGGGCGACGCCGGCGCGAGCGCCCTGGGACGCCCTTGCGGAGAGCAGCGGCCCGGGGCAGTGGCGGCTCGAGGGCGAGACGGAGGACGCCGCTCTGCTGGAAAAAGCGATCGCGCTGGCGCAACAACAGGGCAACATCTCTACCTCGGCCATTCAGCGGCGGCTACGCATCAGCTATCCTCGCGCCGCGCGGCTGATGGAGCAGATGGAGGCGATGGGCATTGTCGGACCGCAGACCGCGGCCGGCCGCAAACGCCAGGTGCTTTCAGGAGATGACGATGCCGTATGATTTGACGGATCCCGGTGGCATTGCCGCCAATCAACGCGGCGAGCTGACAGACGAGCAGCGTCAACGGGCCACCCGTGCGGCTCGCGGTCAGCGCGGTTGCCTGTACAGTTTGCTCCATCGCGCGGTTTTCCCCCTCGTGGGCCTCGTGCTGGTGATCGTGCTGGTGATTACCCAGGCGCCGGTGCTCCTCCTCTGGACAGTGACGTTCATCACGCTGGTCATCGGCGTCGAGTTACTCATGCTCACCGTGCTGCCCTTCTTCCAGCAGCAGCAGCTGTTGCGCCACGACTTGCTCGAAGAGCACCTTGAATCTGCTGAAGGGCGCCTGGTCTACAGGCAACGGAGCTACGAGGCGGTGAGCGGTGAGCGGGTGTTGCTGTTGCCGAGAACCGCTGCAAGCCTGCGTCCCGACACGCTCTATCGCTTTTATTTCTTGCCGCGTTCGGGCTACGTGCTTTCGGCGGAGGCGTTGGGTTTGATAGCGACGGTGGACACGCGCGCTGCCTTGTTGGAGGCCCTGGCCGCCACCCTCAATTTCGACATGGACACCCTCGCGGCCAATCGCCGCGGGCAGTTGACTCCGGCGCAAAGCCTGCGCTTGTTGCCGCAGCTTCTGGCGGTGCGGGGAGACTTCACCCGGGGCCAGCTGTGGGCCGACCTCCTGCAGGGGCGCGTGGAAACGACGGAGGGCATCGGCCGGCGCCTGACCCTGCCGCCCCCGTCTCGTCCCTATGCCTATCAGGTCGGCGCGCGGCGCTTTCCCGTGCCGGCGAAAGCCCTCGACGTGTTCATGGATGATTTCCCGTATCGCGTCTATCACACGCCCCGCAGCGGCATTCTCGTGAGCCTCGAGCCGCTGGCGGTGCGACGTGAGGCCAGTTCGCCGCTGGACGTGGCACGTGAAGGAACATGAAAACATGTGAACGTGACGACGTGCGAACGTGGGTGATTCGCTGATTTGCCGACTCGCCAATTTGCTAAGGAGCTGCCATGTGCTGGCGCGCATCATGCAAAAAAGAAAATGTGCGGTAATTGTTCAGCTTGTCGTCAGGTAGCTCGACGGTGATGGATGAACCTTTGTAAGCTGTAGCTTTTGCCCCTCCCCCAGCCCCCTCCCCAACGGCGCAGGCGCCGTTGGGGAGGGGGAGAAGAAATAAGGGGTTTTGGAGGCGGGCGTAGCCCGCCTCCAAAACCCCACAAAAAAAGTCCCCCTTTCCCCCGCGCGCGCGGGGGAAAGGGGCAGGGGATAGGGGGCAAAAGTTGATTCTCAATCTTCAGCAGTCGCCAGGAAATCTTGCGTTTTTTAGCCAATGGTTGAACAGTCGTCATCTGAACCATAGCCCGTGAGTAGAGGCTGCGACGGCTCACCGGTTCGGCTGGGGATGGAATCCCCAGCCTGACACGAGCCAACTGCGCTGAAGCGCGTTGTTTGGGAGCTCGCTTCAGCGAACTTGACCTGTCAGACCCGGAATTCATTCCAGGGCGGCTTGAGAGCAAATTGAAGTTTGCATTCCATTTCTAATCTGTGAAATCCGTGTTCATCCGTGAGCCATTTTCCGAGGAGCCGCATGAACCCACTCACCTTGCCTTCGCACATGAACGACCTGCAGACAATCCTCAAAGGGCTGGATTGGCATGAGCTCGAACATGAGGTGGCGCAGGAAGCGCAAACACGCCTGGTGATTGTGGGCCCCGTGAACAGCGGCAAATCCACGCTGTTCAACCGCCTCCATGGGCAGCGCGTCAGCGCCGTCAGCGCCGTCCCCGGCACCACCAAGGGGGTCGTTGAACATCCTCTGGGGCCGTTTCACCTCGTGGATACCCCCGGTTTCGGCGAGGTCTGGGGCACCGACCGGGCGGCCATCGCCGAGGCGGCCGCGCAACAGGCCGATCTCATCCTGTTGCTGCTAGACGCGGCGGCAGGCGTCCGCCAGAGCGATCACGATCTCTACGTGAGCCTGCAGCGATTTGGACATCCCATCGTCGTGGCGCTCAACAAGGCGGATTTGGTCGCCCAAGACCTCCCCTGGGTGCTGGAAAATGCCGCAAAGGTGTTGGGATTGCGTCCCATCCCGGTCTCGGCGCGCACCGGCAAGGGTATCTCCGACGCGCTGTTGCCAGCGATCTTGCAGGCGCAGCCGGCACTGGCGATTGCGATGGCGCGTGAGCTGCCCAGTGTGCGGGCGCAGCTCGTCGGCCGCATCATTCGGCAGACCGCCTGGTTCAACGCGGCGATCTCCCTGCAGCCCATTCCGGGGTTAGACATCCCTGTTTTACTCGCCTCGCAGACGCGGATGGTGCTGCGGATCGCGGCAGCCTATGGCGATTCGATGCGCGCCTCACATGCGCGCGAGTTGCTGACGGCGATGGCCGGCAGTCTGCTCTCCCGTTATTTGGGGATGCAGCTTGCCAAACTCGTGCCGGTGTTGGGCTGGGCCGTTTCCAGCGCCGTCTCGGCGGCAACTACTTACGCCATCGGCGAGACGGCGCGGCGGTATTTTGAGATGGGAGGCAACGTCCGGCCTCTTGACCTGAGGACGCTTTACCGGCGCGGACGCCGGCTGGCGCTGGGAAATCTGTTCCGGCGTCAGCCCGTCGCGCCTGTCGAGCCGGGAGCGGAGTCGGCAACTGCGGCGGGGAGCGATCTTCCGCAGGGGTGAATCGCGGCTTGGGGGTGACAGGCGATGAACGTCGAGCAGCTGGGGTTGATTGACCATCCGCCGACGCCGGAAGAAGTCCGCCGCCAGATGCGGGCTTACCTGGTGCGCTATGTCGTGCTGGTGGCGGGGATCAGTTTGGTCATTGGCGGCTTGATCGGACGCCTGACGGTGCAAGACCCGGCGGCCCTGACGCCGGCCGCGGGCTGGCAGTCAGGGCCGCCCCTTTCCGAGGCGGGAGCGTCGCCCCGGCCCATCTCCTCGTCGTTGCAGATTTACGTCAGTGGGGCGGTAGTCATGCCGCAGGTGGTCGAAGTCCCCGCCGGCAGCATCCTCGCGGATGCGCTCGCCGCGGCAGGGGGTCCGGCGCCTGAGGCCGATCTCGAAGGCCTCAATCTCGCCGCACCGCTGGCCGATCACCAGCACGTGCTCATCCCCACCCGCGTGCCGCCGCCAACCGCTACGCCGCGGCCTTCCCCGGTGACGGCGACGCCGGCGCCAACGTTGGGGGCCGTGTCCCCTGAGGCGCAGGTTAATCTCAACACGGCCACCCTCGCCGAGCTGCTCATGCTCCCCGGCATCGGTGAGACGCGCGCACAAGCCATCCTTGCCTACCGCGCTGAGCACGGGCCTTTCACGCGCATCGAAGAGCTTCAAAACGTGAGCGGCATTGGCCCCGCGACGTATGAAAAGCTGGCGCCCTACATCACCGTCGGCCCCTGAGTCCCCCGATCCCCGGCCGTTCTGAAGAGACGGATGCTGCGTCCAGGATCGTCTATGGGAGGAGCGGCGTCAAATCCAACACTGAAAATCCCGTGCTGGCGTCAGCAGAATCAAACAACACCAGAGTTTTTCCGTCCGGGCTGAAGATCCCCGAGCTGCTCTGGAGACCGGAACGGCTGCCCCGCTCTTTATCCTCGGTTAGATCCCATAGCCACAAAGTGCTGGTCCCATAAGGCTGTTCTGAAGTGGTTCCCAACACCAGCTCATAGCGGCTATCTGGGCTAAAGCCCAACGCCGCGACAGACCTGAGATCGTCTAACGCAGGCGCCGGCAACGGGTGCCAGTTTGCCACCTGCCACTGGCAAAGACGGGAAACGGTCCCGTCGGCGCTCCCTCCAAAGGCAGCGAGTCGCTGTCCGTCCGGACTGAAGCGCGGTGCAATTTGCACAAAAGTGCCGCAATCCAAAGTCGGTCCGGCTTGATCCTGGGTCACGTCCCATAAAATGAGAGTTGGCCGCAAGAGTGACTGGCAGGCCAGCCATCGGCTATCCGGGCTAAAACTTAAAGCATTGCAATCCAGGGGCAAAGACTTCACCTGGGCCCCGGTTTCCGTTTCCCAAAAGAACACAGTCCCTACACCGGCGGAAGCCAGCCATTGTCCATTTGGGCTCAGCGCCAGTCCAAACACCCTGTTCTTCTGAAAGGTCAATCCTGGCAAATTGAGCCCCAAGCGCTGTTCCCCGGTCGAGAGATCCCAAAGTTCCACTTGATCTCCCACTCCGCCCACTGCCAACAGCTGCCCATCCTGGCTGAGCGCCAGATAATCAATGCCGTTTGTGCCGGGGGTCAGATTATAGATTGGCTGCCCCGTCGCTACGTTCCAAACTTCCATGTGCCATTCCAAATCCATCTCTTGTTGGAAAGCGTTGGCGATAGCCAACAACCGACCGTCGCCGCTAAAGACGGGCGCCTCCACAAATGTGGCCGTGGTGGACAAGGTCTGGACCAATGCCGGGGCCGGCAGCGTCATTGCCCGCGCGGTCGCCCAATTTATGACCCCACGGGCCAGCGCCAGGAGCAAGAAGGCCGCCCCCAACAGCAGCCACCACCGCTTTTGCAACCATTCTTGCCTGGCGAGCGGGATGGGGGGCGCCGCCGGGGCCGGGCGTGAGGGCGCCGGCGAACGCATCTCCCCGGCAACCGGGACTGCCGCTTTCATGCTCCCTGGCAAATACGGGCGGAATTGGGCCGCGCAGATATCGCACAAGACCCAATCGGTGGGGCTTTTTTGTACCAGGTTGAGCCAGGCGGCCTCGGCCTGCTGTCGCGCTTCGTCTGGCGACAATCCCAATCCTTGCCACAGCGTCGAATCCAGGGCTGCTGCTGGCCGGTAGCCAACGCGCGCGGCTGCTTGAACCTGCGCCGGTGAAAAACGGGCTGCCGTGGCTTCATTCACTGGACGGTTGCACATGTCACAATTTCCCATAGAGCCTCCTGAGGTTACATTGAAGTGATCCAGATCTGGAACGTAGCCCATGAACTACCGGCCACTGGAAAATCCCGGCCCCATTATATCACCATTCAAAGAGCTGCCATGGGCCTCAGGCACGCCACCGGGAATGAACGTGTGAGCGTGAGCCGTAAGCCGGGGTTGGGACGTCGTTTGGCTGGGGATGGAATCCCCAGCCCGACAGGAGCCAACCGCGCTGAAGCGCGTTGTTGGGAAGCTCGCTTCAGCGAACTTGACGTAGCAGCCCCGGAATTCATTCCGGGGCGGGCGACCTGGGCGCAGCCTGAAGTATGCGTTACATTTGCCGTGCAAGTTATTTCGAGGTTCGCTTTTTCGCTGACTCGCTGATTTTCTGAGGGGGGGCCTTGTATCTTTCGGCCTTTGTGGTAGAACAAGGGCCATCATTCCAGTGTGAAATTTGAGCTACCGGACAACTCATGGAGCTTCAAGCACTCATCAGCTGGTA
>Ga0208197_1001739_pt1 | contig 20706 bp, 27 predicted proteins | sample AD_JPNNA4_MetaG_FD_184444 | JGI IMG/M metagenome (GOLD analysis project Ga0208197, IMG submission 184444) | Active sludge microbial communities of municipal wastewater-treating anaerobic digesters from Japan - AD_JPNNA4_MetaG (SPAdes) (version 2) | ecosystem: Engineered > Bioreactor > Anaerobic...
AAAAGGAGAGAAAATGGATGCAGAGGACACCCATGATGGCGGCAGGAATCACAGACCATATATGGACTCTTTCGGAGTTGATAAATTTCAGAGTATAGTGGAAAAAATATTTAATAATTCTAGGACCCTAAGAAATGTTTTCCATTTAAATATCTAAATCGATAGCTTTAAAGATGTCGAATCCAGAACCTAAAATGCGAAATGCAGGATCCGACACCAATAGAAGGAATCTACTGCGCAAGATTACCGTAGTAAATCTCATGGCAACAGAAGTTATCGGAAGGAAGATGAAATCTTCCTTCTCATTCTTGCTGCAATCACGAAAGCTGTATTGCATTTATTTTTCCTCTTTCTCTAACGCTTTGATGACCATAACGGTTACAAGGCCCATGACAAATATAGATGCTGGATCCACAAGTCCTTTTGCGTCAAAGAATAAATCAGCAACTATTTTTGCATCTGGACTTTTTAATACACTAATTGTTTCAGGTGTTAAATTTACACCTATCTCGTTCATTGTTTCTATCGGGGCTTCTTTAAATCTAGATCGAAATACTCTATCAATCTCAAGAAGCCTTCCTAGCTCTGTTAATTTACTTAGTGGGATGCTCTCAATATCTTTTTTTGCCTTGTCGTGCTCAAGGAATCGCAGACCGGGTACATCGACCCAACAGCTCACTCCAGTACTAAGACTTTTTAATCTTACTTCAACTGTCTGAATTGACAATGGGAGATTGACAGCAACTTTACTATGGAAGTCTTCATTATAAGGAAAACCTATCGTATCACCTTGTCGATAATAGCGCACCTGACCAACAACTGCAATACCTATATCATTTGATACCTCAATTGTAAAAGAATTTGGATCTCCGAAATGATTTATAACGCCAGTCCAATTTCCCCAAACGAGTGGAGGAGCGTATACTTGATATCTTGCCATCCTAAACACCTTCACAACTTGTGCTATGGTGCACCTTAGTATTTATTTTTTTCTTCCAGGCCATGAGAATAACAGCCATGGGGAGAAAAGTTCTCTTTTGCTAGTCCGCATCTGATCCATTTCTTAGGATGATGATAATGCCGATGGAATATTTGAATCGAAAGATGGACGGACCCTTCGCCGAAGCCTTCTGCAAAGAGCTGGAGATGGGCGCAGGATGCGGGCAAGCCAGAGACGGTCGTGCCATGAAGAAGAAAGATCAGGCCTTCTGCCCAATGGGCAGGCTCAATAGCCAAATACAAGTCATCGCCCCAAGATATTTAATTATTAAATGCAGTATCTTTGCAGAGGGATTTTTATGCTCAGCATCAAGGATGTTCCTGCCGAGGTGCGCTGGGAGATTGCCACCAAGGCTGCTAATAGTCAATCGGTAGCCTATGATATGCTCGTCCGAGAGATTATCGGCGATAAGATAGATGAGATCTGGAATTTGATTATGGCTGAAGGCGGCAAGGAATCAAGAGCATTGGCAGAGTCCCTGGGCCTTCCGACCGGCAATGCTCTTGAGATCGAAAACGCTTTAGACATCATTTCCACCATAATTCTAGGGCCTGAGCTTATAGGCGAGACATTAGAGGCCGATGAGGAAAGAGTAGTCCAGAAGATGACTGGCTGTCCCATGCTCAATGCTCACAGGAATATAGGACATGCGCCCATTGGAACGCATGCTCACTGCCGGGCTTTCTGCCAAAGCTCAGTCGAGAGCTTGAACCCGCGGTACACCTTGAGGTACATGAAGAGGATGTGTACCGGTGATCCTCATTGCGAATATGTCATTGAGCTGAAGAAGCAGATTAGCCAAGGCAGTTTGAAGGTCTCAAATTCGGCATTTTAAGCAAGACCATGAAATGTTGTGATATCGATTATGATACGGCCAAAAAGGAGGTCATGGGCTACTTCCAGGAGAGAGGCAAGGCCTATCCCTCTGATGTCGAGGAAGACCTGGAGCTTGACTATGAACTGGTCTGCCAGATTGTGGAAGAGCTGAAAAGAGAGGGCCGCCTGGAGCTGCTATGACCGATTGCTACGAGGTAGGAGACGCCCTATACGTCTATAGAATCCGGGCAGAGGCTGGCAAGGTCAGCGATCCCCGGGTCATAGCCAAGAGCGGGCGTCACAAGGCCCGGCGTATCGTATAATCCTTACCGAGAATGTCGAGGCGGTAATAGAAAGGAAGCTCTGCTGGATAAAATGAATGGCTGAAGGAGCCAGTTAGTTATTCTGCGATCTATCGGCTGAACACCTTTTGCACCAATGCGCTCAAGATCGGTCCCGCAGTTTCGATCAACTCTGCCGAATAAATCCAGCCACCGCTTGAGCGGCCCTCAACCATAATCGCCTTTCCCTCATGCTTCTTAACCGATATCTCCTGAACTTCAGGTGCTACTGCCCTCTGCATGGGCATTTCAGTTAATCTCACGGCATTTCCGGTTTCTGACTCAGGAAGCAGTACTATAATCTCACCGTTTTTCACAGTGCACAAAAACTGGTCAGCTCCACTCACAAGAACACCTCCATTATCTGAAGACCTTAAGCTAGTTAAAATTTTGGCCCGATAGATTCAAACTGGGCCGGTTCCTTTCAATAACGCTTTTTCTTTCTCCAATCAGCCCGGGCAAAATGCACTTCTGCCCTCTATGCTCCGGCCAGGCTGTCGTCAATCACCTGCAATGCAATCTCATTTCTGCGAGAGAAGGGCGGAGTCCAGGGATCGTTATACTGCATCAACTGCGGCTCTCCCACGGTAGATATCCCCCGGCCTTCCAGTGCCTCTCTGAGCAGCTTCAGATTCTTATCATAACTTCCCTGGCTCATATATCCGGAAAATCTGATCACGGCCAGCTTTCTCGGCTCGATGAGCTGCATCTTGACCAGGCTCGACGAAGGCTTTGGAATGCTCTGCATATCGAACCGCTCCGGCATTATAAAAGCCATGAACATGCCCTCTTCTGTATTCATGGTCACCACCGGCGCCGTCATCTCGATCTTCTCCCCCTTGGCCGAGTCATTTCCGGACGGCGGCGATGCTGCTATAACCACTGGGGCCGTCATCTCGATCTTTTCGCTTCTCTCATTATCCCCGGATATGTACCTGAACAGGGGGCTGAAGGCACGATTCTGGTCATCGGCAATGGTGGTGGCCCAGATCTCCTGGGGATAAGCCCTGATCTCAACCCCATTTTCCAGTGTATCCAGTACATCATAATCTGCTTGAGATACCGACATGGAAACAAGCACCCCATAAAGCGTCCATACGATCAAGAGCAAAAAGATTATCAACCCAGCCATAACTGGCCATGACAGTTTCATAAAATACCCCGCATTCCCCGGAACCGGATAGCTAAATAGACCCGGCTCTCAAGATTTATAGCTTTTGAGCTGACCGCCATGGTCGGGCAGCAAAGCTGTGCTGCCCAAAGCCTCTTAATTCAGCAGCTATTTTAGAAGCGCTTGCGGAAAGGCATTAATATCTGAGAGCGCGCGAAGCCCAAGGGAACTTCTCCCTATAATTGGAGCGATAGGCAGTTTGCTGCTGCTTCTGGACGGCTGGCAGGCTAAAGACCGCAACAAGACTGCCAAAGACGAGACTGCACCGCAATCTCCCTTCTCGGAGATTGAGATCGCTCACCAACAGCTTTAACTAGTATAGTGCTGCGCTTGGCATATATTGGAGAAATTACAAATGGTAAACGGAACAGTGAAGTTTTTTAACAGAGTCAAGAACTTTGGATTTATAGCTGGCGACGATGGAAAGGACTATTTCGTGCATGCAACAGGTCTCAAGCCTAATGTCACTATCGATGAGGGCGACAAGGTCAGCTTCGATGTGATTGAAGGCGAGAAGGGCCCCAAGGCGGACCAAGTAGAGAAACAGTAGACAGCCACACCGATGAATGGGCCGCGAGGCTCTTTTCTAATCTTTTATGGATCAAGCAATATCCGCTTGATATCGATTTTTAAGCGCATGCTTTCTCGGATAAAGCCAAATTCCTGAGGCATTTCACAATCATCTCAATAACCTCCGAACTCGTCTGCTATTTCATCTAAATTGAATAGCTTCAGGCTGTAGGGAAAAATCCTGCTATTAGCGGCAACAGGATCCGCTATCTATGAGTCACATTATCTCGGAGCGGCTCAGCCAGCAATTAAACTGCTCCTTGCAGTTTTGAACGGGTGGGATTGAATCCTTAGGCCAGTTCAAGCTATCGCAGCAAGAGCCAATCTATTTCTTCTAGAATGCCCAACCCCCGCACATGGACTTCCTGGATCGATACAGAGACATAGTGCCGGACTGGGAGGCCTTCCGGGCCGTGCAATCCCGCCCTCTGAAGAGCTCCGCCCGGATCAACACCCTCAAGGTTGAGAGGGCGGTGCTCTTGGAGCGGCTGGAAAAGCAGGGCCTGGACAGCCGGCCCTTCCAGTGGTATCCCCTGGGACTGAAGCTGGATGTGGAAAGCCCGGGCAAGCTTCTGGAGAGCCTTCTCGGCTTCATCCACATCCAGGAGGAACTCTCCATGGTGCCTCCCCTGGTGCTCGATCCCCGGCCGGGCGAGAGCATCCTCGATCTGTGCGCTTCTCCCGGCAGCAAAACCACCCAGATCTCGGCCATGATGGAAAACCGGGGCCTGATCATAGCCAATGAGCCGTCCCTGGCCCGGGTGGCGGCATTGCGCTCCAACTGCGAGAGGCTGGGGGCCATGAACGTGGCCATCACCCGCTATGACGGGCGCAATTTTCCCCGCGGCTTATTCCATCGGGTGCTGGTGGATGCTCCCTGTTCCGCCGAGGGCCGGGAGAGGAGAGGTCCCGGTGTCATTGCCCGGGGAAGCTGCCGGAGATCTCTGGACCTGCAGGCTCTGCAGATCGGCCTGCTGAAAAGCGCCCTGCGCCTGACCAGGCCCGGAGGGGTGGTGGTCTACTCCACCTGCACATATGCCCCGGAGGAGAATGAGATGGTGGTGCAGGCTCTTCTGGATGAGGCTTCCGAATACGGCGGCGCTCGCCTCGAGCAGGTGAGGATCCCCGGCCTCCAAGAGTGCCCGGGACTTGAGGAATGGAATGGAGCAAGCCTCTCCCGGGAGATGCGCTCTGCGGCCCGCTACTATCCGCATATCAATGATACGGGAGGATTCTTTGTCGCCAAGATCATCAAGGGCTAGAAATGTCTTTGAGCCCCTGGAGATGGCAGCGGTGGCAGAGCTATGGAAGGAGAGGTTTGCCATTCCTGAATCAGCCTTCTCCGGCTACCGCTTCTTTCGCAAGGCCAGGAGCATATGGGCCGTCAGCGATTCACAGCTTCCCGGCCTCTCCTACGAGGCCATAGGCATGCGCATCATGAACTGCAAGGACCGTCCCTGGAAGCCCACTACCTGCGCCCTGCAGATATTCGGATCGTATGCGAAGAAGAATGCCATGCACCTGCGGGCCGACTCTGCCAGGCTCTTTTTGGAGGGCAAGACTCAGGAGCTTGACCCTGCTGCGGCGGAAGGGTGCGAGAGCGGCTATGTGGTGGTATTTTATAGAGGGGATGTGCTTGGATGCGGTCTGTACTCTCACGGAAAGCTGGTCAGCCAGATTCCCAAGGAGCGCAGGCTTGCCGGCAGGGAAGGTGAAGATATGCCATGAACGCAGATAGAGTCGGCCTTTCTGGTCTTTCGGAGACGCATTCCGGATCCATCAATCCATATTCGGATAGAGATGAGCTCAAGCGGCTCTGGCAGCAGCCGGTGCGCCTCTTCCGCCTCTCTAATGCCCTCCGCCAGAAGAGCTGCGGAGATGCCGTCTCCTTTGTGATCAATCGCAACATCAACTTCACCAACCAATGCACAGGCACCTGCGCCTTCTGCTCTTTCAAACAGCATGAGAGCTATTCTCTCTCCTCCGAGGAGATCCTCAGCCGGGCGGCAGAGGCGGAGAGTCAGGGAGCCACTGAGATCTGCCTGCAGGGCGGCCTTGCTCCGGGGATGAAGCTGGAGGACTACTGCGAGATGCTGGAGACCATCCACCGGCCTTTTCCGAAATTGCATCTCCATGCCTTCTCCCCCATGGAGGTGGTACATATGTCCAGGAACTCGGGCCTGGCTGTCAGAGAGGCCCTGCTACAGCTAAAGAGAAGCGGCCTCGGCTCCATGCCCGGCACAGCGGCTGAGATCCTGGTGGATCGGGTGCGAGAGAGGATCTGTCCGGACAAGCTCAGGGCGATGCAGTGGCGAGAGGTCATCACTACAGCCCACAATATCGGTATTCCCACCACATCCACCATGCTCTTCGGCCACGTGGAGAGCCTGGAGGACCGGCTGGAGCATCTCTCGATCCTAAAGCAGATCCAGTCGGAGACGAAGGGATTCACCGAGATGGTCCTCCTCCCCTTCATCCCTGAGAACAATCTGCTGGGCAGGAGCCTCCGAGGAGCGGATCTCCTGGACAAGCTGAAGATGCATGCTTTAGCCAGGGTGGCACTCTACCCGGAGATCACCAACATCCAGGCCAGCTGGACCAAGCTGGGCCGGGATGCTGCGGCAGCGGCAATAGACTGGGGAGCCAACGATCTGGGTGGAACGCTCATGGATGAGGCCATAGCCAGAAATGCCCGTGAGTCCCCCCGCATCTCCGCCCAGGAGCTCGTAGATCTGATCGAGAGCAGAGCTAGAAGGGCCGTGCAGAGAACAACCCTCTACCAAACTCTCTGAGCGGAGGAGGAGTTGGTTTAGCTCACTTGCTAAATTTAGTTCAATATTTATAAATCAAATTTAATGATGGTGGAGTGCTAATTGAGATGATAAGCTTTACATATATTGACGACCTATGTTCGGGTGGTGGGGTTCATTAGAAATATAATATTGTTAATATCAATTTTTACAGCACTGCTCCTGATCTCTCTCATCATTCCGGCATCAGCCGCAAATATCACCTCCTCCCGCTCAGTCACCCTCTCCGGATCATCTACAGTGATGCCCCTGGCTGAGGCTGCCGCAGAGGAGTTCAACCTGATGCAGAAGGATTATGTGGTCACCGTCTCTGCTGGGGGGACTGGTGCTGGAATTCTGGGCATAGCGGAGCGCAAATATGACCTAGCCATGGCCTCAAGACGGATAACCGAGGAGGAGCGGAGCAGGTTTGATGCCAGCTTTCAGGAATACCTGGTTGGCCTGGATGGCATTAGCATCGCCGTGAGCGACGAGATCTTCCAGGCAGGGGTCAGGGGACTGAGCCGCAAGCAGGTCAGAGGGATCTATTCCGGCAACATCAGCAATTGGAAGGACGTGGGCGGGCCTGATCGATCTATATACGTTGTCGCTCGGGAGGAAGGCTCGGGAACCCGAGAAAACTTCGATGAGATGATAATGGGCCGCAGCGATGCAGAGACGCCGGGAGTTGACACCGTGGCTATGGGAGCAGCGGAGGTCAAGACTGCCATATCCGGCAGCGACAAGGCAATAGGATACCTGGGATTCAATTATCTGGGCGGCGGGGTAATGGGAATAGCCTTTAACGGCATCAAGCCCACATATGAGAACATAAAGCTGGGCCTATATGAGCTGCATCGTCAGCTCTATTTCTATACCTATGGCGACCCCTCTCCCGGAGCCAGGGCCTTCATAGACTTCGTGCTGGGTCCAGAGGGTGAGAGGATTGCAGCAGAGGAGGGATTCGTGCCGGTATGATCCTGATATCTCTCGTCGGCTCTATCCCGCTGGCAGCAGTCAGACTTACATAATAGTATGGCCAATTCGCTCTTGATGAGATGGTCAGTCGGTCTGTTGGCGTTGCTGCTCGTCTTTTTTCTGACGGGAGCAGATGGAGCATTAAGAGCCACTACCGTGGTGGTATCCGGATCCAGCACGGTCATGCCCTTGGCGGAGCTGGCGGCTGAGGAATTCAACCTCATTTCCGAGAGATATAGGGTCAATGTTAAGTCCGGCGGCAGCGGCGTGGGCATAGTTGATTTGGCCGAGGGAAGATCCGATATTGCCATGACCTCTCGGGATCTCAAGACCGAGGAGCGTCAGAGATATGAGAGCCCAAGGATGCGCTTTGCCGAGCAAGTGGTGGGCTACGATGCTATATGTCTGGTGGTAAGTCCCGCGGTCTATGATTTTGGCATAACCTCGCTCAGCCGAGAGCAGGTCAGGCGGATTTATTCCGGAAGCATCACCAATTGGGCTCAGATTGGTGGCCCGAACATGGATATCTTTGCCGTCGGCCGCAGGCCGGGCTCAGGCACCAGGGATACCTTCAATGAGATAATCATGGGCAGCCGGGAGGCAGAGACACCCGGTGTAGCCTATGACAGCGGCGAGAGTTCAGAGGCAAAGTTCAGCACCCAGAGGAGCGACAATGCCATCGGCTATATGGGTTACAGTTTTGTAATGAGGGGAGATGCCAGGGTGATCTCTCTGGATGGAGTCTATCCAACAATTGAGAACATCAAGAACGGCTCATATCCCCTGGCCAGGAAGCTCTACTTTGTCACCCTGGGCCAGCCTTCGCCGGGTGCCAGGGCTTTTATAGATTATATTCTGAGCCCGGCAGGCCAGCAGATCGCTATGGACAATGGATTCATTCCTGCATAATCAAATTATATTTTTAAACAAGGATCTTAATTGATCATGCTCTTCAGGAAATTATATCAATGATTAGTGACTATTATTGTTCTTAATCAAAGGGGTGTGATGGAAACATGTCCGATGGAGATGTCTATAAGATTGTTGAGCTGGTTGGAACCTCCACAATTGGCTGGGAGGATGCGGTAAAGACCGTGGTCGATCGGGCCACAAAGAGCTTGAGAGATCTTCGCATAGCTGAGGTCAAGGAGCTGGATGTCAGGCTGGAGAATGGAAAGATTGCTGAATACAGAGCCAAGGTAAGACTCTCCTTCAAGTACGAGGGCGAGGATTAGGCAGGATGCCTTTTTAGCTTTGCTTTCTTTTTCTCTTCTTTAGCTCTCTTTTTTAGCTCCTCTCCGGGGCAGTTAACCTGATCTCATACAGTCTGGGCCAGAGCTTTCCGGTTACAAAGATCCGGCCTGATTGCGAATCGTAGGCGATCCCGTTGAGCACATCGGCGCTTCCCCCGATCCGACTGTATGGCATCAAGCCGCTCAGATCTATCTCGCCCCTCACCTCGCCCGTCTGCGGCGATATTATAGCTATCCGGCTGGTGGGCCAGACATTGGCATAGATCTCTCCTTTGATGTACTCCAGCTCATTGAGGCCCTTGAGCGGCCTGCCCCCTAGAGTGACATTTATTCGGCCCATCTCACGGAAGGTCTCAGGATCGAGGATATATAGAGTACTGCTGCCGTCGCTCATGATCAGGCTTCTTTTGTCGTGGGTCAGGCCCCAGCCCTCCGTCCGGTATTCGAATCTGCCTATCTCAGTGAGATTCTCCTTGCCGTAGACCAGGCCCAGACCGGACTGCCAGGTCAGCTGGATTATGCTCTCCTCCCACAGGGATATTCCCTCTCCGAAAAGGGTGCCAGGCAGGTTTATCTGCTCTATAATCCGGCCTGTCTTCAGCTCCACCCGCCGCAGGCTGGACCGACCGCAGAGCCCGGTTCCTTCGTAGATCACATCGTCCCGATCATAGACCAGCCCCTGGGTGAAAGCCTCCGGATCATGAGGATAGGAATTGACGATCTCATATCCGAAGATCGGGGTGCTGATGCCCTCCTGGCCATGAATGGAGCCATCTGCAATCCAGCAGATTGATATGAGCATAGCTGCAAATATCGTAAGCCGATGGAGCCGAGGCAAATGATTGCTCTCGGCAATTTGGATAGAGTATTTGCGGAGCATGATATCTCAGGATATGAGCATGAAGCTATGCAATTTATTTTCATCCCATTTCTAGCTCAGGGCAGATCTGGCCGATGGGCTCTGCATGCCCGGAGGAAGTTCTCCGGAAAGCCACGGAAAGAGGCGCTGTGGATGTGGGTGTAGCTGGCGACCATATTCTCCCGGCATACCCCGTCCCAGCCGCCCTTGATACCCCCTCCCCTCTCCAGGCGGATGGCATAGTCCACTCCCTCGTCCATGAGCATCTCGGAGTGATGGAACTCATGCCCCATTATGGCTTCGCCTGCTCTTCCCAGGGGGCAGTCGCGCTTCAGGCGGCCGTGCACATAGCTTACAACCCGAACATTGCCCCGCCTGGCCTTTCCCGGCACCAGTCCGGCCATCTCCCATCTCTCTCCTTCCCATTCGATCTCCCTTCCCAGGTACATCAGCCCGCCGCACTCGGCAAAAATGGGACGCCCTCTCTCGCAGAAGCTTTCCAGGCTGCGGAGCATTGCAGAGTTCTCGGAGAGCTCCCGGGCGTAGAGTTCGGGATAGCCTCCGCCGATGTATATGCCGTCCACATCGGGCAGTGCCCTGTCATGGACCGGGCTATATGGCACCACCTCTGCCCCGGCCAGCTCCATCATCTCCAGGTTGTCCCGGTAGTAGAAGTTGAAGGCCTCGTCTCTGGCCACACCTATGCGAAGCCCCTCTCCGGTGGAATTCTTTCTATACAGATCCGGCTGCACCTCCGCCAGTGGCTCCGCCCCCCTGGCTATCTCGATTATTCTATCCAGGTTGATTCCATCTTCAACTATCTCCCGGATCCGGTCCACCCTCTCCGCGAAGCCCTCATGCCTGGTCTTGCCCTCCAGCACCGGGACCAGTCCCAGATGGCGCATGGCCAGGTGCATATCCTCATTGCGACGGATGACTCCAACCACCTCCACCCCGGCATATCTCTCCACCTCCAGGATGGCCTTCTCGGCGTGTCTGTCGCTTCCCACCTTGTTCAGGATCACGCCCTTGAAATTGACATCCGGATCATAGTCCATGTATCCCTTGACCAGGGCGGCGCAGCTTCTGGTAATGCTCCTGGCATCAACCACGAATATCACCGGCGCTTGAAGAAGTTTGGCCATCTGAGCCGTGCTGCCCAGGTCGCCGTCGTAGCCCTCAAACAGGCCGCGCACGCCCTCAATCACCGCGATGTCCGCCTTCTCCGAGGCATGGGCATATATCTCCCGGACCGCCTCTTCCTTCATCAGGTAGCCATCCAGATTGCGGCAGCTTCTGCCTGTGATCCAGGTATGGTAGCTGGGATCGATGTAGTCCATGGCGACCTTGAAGGGCTGAACCGAGAGCCCTTTTCCCCGCAGTGCGGAGAGCAGGCCGGCCACAATGGTGGTCTTGCCGCTGGAGCTTCTGTCTCCCGCTATGAGAACTCTTGGACAGTCTGCAGCCATTGGTATCCCTTCCCCGCCTCCATAAAAGCCTCTAATTTATTCCATGGAAAGCTCTCGCAGCCTATCATCGGTGAGAGGTTGTGGTACCCTGGGATCGGCTCCAGACATTATCTCCCGGGCTAAAGCGCGGTATACGCCAGAGATGGCAGAATCGGGCGCGCCCTGGATGGCAGTTACCGCCCGCCTCTCACACTGCTGGACTAATGGGTCTTTGGGAATGAAAGCCACCAGCCGGCTGTTGAGCTCTTCGGCAAACCTCTCTGCAATCTCCTTCTCCCGGCCCGCCGCCGCCTCGCGGGAGTTGCATATCACTCCGGAAAGAGGGGTGTTCAGCCGGACCAGTCCCTTGCTGATGTTGTTTGCAGCATATAGGGGCATGTACTCGCCGGAGGTTATGATATAGGCTTGGCTCACCAGTCCCTTTCGGATGGGGGCGGAAAAGCCGCCGCATACGATATCACCCGGCACATCATAGAGCACCAGGTCCACCTCCTCCAGCACCCGGGATACCTTGCGCAGAAAGTCTATGGCCACGATTATGCCCCGTCCGGCGCATCCCACGCCGGGCTCCGGGCCGCCCACCTCAATGCATTTGACGCCCTTGTAGCCCTCATAGACCACATCCTCTTCCTTGATCTCTCTTCCATCCAGTATGAGGTCCATCATGGTGGGGATTCTCCTGCCCACCAGGGTTATGCTGGAGTCGCTCTTGGGATCGCAGCCCACGACCAGCACCCTGTGGCCCTCCTCGGCACAGGCGGCGGCAATGTTCGAGGCAGTGCAGGACTTGCCGATTCCGCCTTTGCCGTATATCGCAACGTGTTTAATAGATGACATCTAACTCCGCTCCGCCTGTTGATCCTCCATAGGATATACAGCTTGCCCAGGATTGATCATGGAGAGGTGGATGAAGATTCGAGCATTTCGTCTGGCAGCAGCAATCCTAGTCCTGGCTGTGGTGCCGGTTTGGCTGGCATCAGCCCAGGAGATATCCGAAGCGGCGTCCGTTCGGGGCCATTTCGCTTATGGTGATGGCGTCTGGCGGGCCGATGACTTCGGCTGGTTCTACTATGACCTGGATGAGGATCTGGGCGGAGAGATGCTGCAGATAGATCTAAAGGATCGGACGGCAGAGAAAGGGCATATAGTCTATTCCTCAAAGATATGGACGGAGCAATTCCAGTACGGGCCCTGGGGCAGCTTTCAGAGGGTGGCATTTTTTGGCAAGCCCTATTTCGCCGGCTACCCGGAGAGCAGCATCACGGAAGAGGTGAGCTCTCTGGAAAAGGGCGAGCTGAGAGAGGTGCTCATGGATGACGATATCACTCAGACATTGAGCCTCAATAAGACCTTCACCCTCCAACGAGGATATGTTCTGGTACCTCTGGAGGTCTCCGAGAAGAAGGGCACAGTGAACTTTCTTCTGCTGAAGGATGGGGAGCCGGTCTATGCCTCGGTGGTGAGCATTGGAGAGGACTTCGTCTATAAGATTGATGACCTTCCAGTGATACTGGTCCATCTGGCCAATGCCATGCTTGGCGCAGGCGAGGGACTGGCCGAGGTAGAAGGCGTATTCCAGATCAGCGACAAGCCGGATATCAGGCTCATTGAGGAGGCCATGATCGGGGAGATGAAGCTCGCCGATTACTCCCAGTCGGGAATAGAGATTGAAAGCAGCATATCAGTAAACCTGAGAAGGGATTCCACAATTAATCTGGCACCAGGCCTTGATCTGGTAGTCCTGGACGGCCAGGATCTGGTCTATTATCCCCAGGGGTGGATCTATGATTATGGGCTGCACGATATCCGTGGGCCTGCTTATGGCAGCACTTCCTCTATTCCGGTTAGCATGGGCCAATATAATTCTTCGGTCATCGCCAGGTGGAATGCTGAAAACTATACCGGATTCTATTTCGATCCTGAGGATTTCATAGGCGGCGAGACACTGGTAATTTATTCTGCAGAAGATCGGAGGGTTGTCCCTCCCCGAAATCCGATCGTCTTTCCCGATAATAAGACTGCTTTTCAGACCGGCCTTCAATATACATCATTCCTTCAGCCCAAGGAATTCGAATATGAGCCCTGGGGATATTATTTCATAATGAGCCTCTTTGGCTATCCTTGGTTTGCGGGCTACGATTCCAGCCTTCAAGGCAGCAACTCATCCAAGAGCCTGCTGGAAAACGAATATCTGGGCCAGATTCTCAGGGATACTGAACTGCAAGGCTACATCTCGGCAGGAAATTATTCTCTGGAGGAGGGCTATGAGATGAGAATCAGGGATGTGAGCAATGATAGTCTGTTTTTGCAGCTTCTAAAAGAAGGAATCCAGGTGGATGGCTCAGTGGTTGAGTCCAATGCGACATATATTTATAAAAAAGATATCGAGAACCTCAAAGATATCCCCATTATAATGATTCACTTCGGCAATATATTTAATAATGGGAGTGAGAGGTTTGCGGCCATAAATGGCATATTTCAAATATCAGACAGCGTCTTTCCCATGGAATTTGGAAGCGGTTTTGGAGAGATGCAGGTGGTGAACGTAAATCCGCAGGGTGTGATCCTGGTCAATGACGACAGCATCAGCCTCAATAGCAACTCCAGGGTGAACATCGGACCGGGCATGGACATTCGGGTTGCAGACAACGATACCCTTCGCTATTATCTCTACACCCAAAAGTACGTCGTCCCTTCCCCGGAGCCGCCTCTGATCAGCTCTCAAAAGAATGTTCCGTCTAACCAGTCCGCCAACTTCAGCATGATCGTGAGAGCGGCTGAGGTTCGCCAGGTGCTGGTGAACATCCTGGACTCAGGCAATAAGACCGTCTTCTCCAGGGATATCGCCGGCATGGGCCAGGGATCGGAAGAGTGGTGGATGTATGCCTGGAGCTGGAATGCCAGCACTTTGCGCATGAGCGACGACAACAGCTTGATACCTGATTTAAGGCCAAGCCCATTGCTGGCATTGCTCTATGTCAACCAATCGGCATCTCCCTTGCAGGTAGCGGTTACATTTGACTCCCAGGGACGCATAAGCACCATAATGGATAGCGATGCCTTTTATTACATCTCCAGCGAAGACTATGCCAGGCTAAATAGAAGCCTCGACTACCGCTCAATGATCAACAACAGCACGGCAAGAATGGAGTTCTTCCGGATTGTTCCGGGAGAGAGCATATTGCAGCTCTTTGATGTTGTCAATAACCAGCTAATTCCCAGCGGCATCAACCATACCCTGCAGGGAAACCTCAGCCGACTGGAGCCCCATGCCATCGCAGAAGGGGCCGAGCCGGGGCGGTATCAGTTGCAGGTGCGCTTGGAGAATGCAGTAAACGCCATCTGGGCCACAGACGAGTATTTCAATGTGACTGGAGGGAGTGATCTTCTCAATAACATCTCCCGCCGCAGCCTCAATGCCTCTTCCGCCGAGGAGAAGATGAAAGAGAGCCCCGCCATCGGCCTCTTGGCATCGATATTGGCGCTGGCCGCGGCAGTCCTGATTCGTCGCAGGAAGTAGGCATTTTTATTTAATTATTTATTGTATCAAATTCCCTATATCTCATTTCTTGCTGCTTTCTTTATAGCCCTTCCCAGAGCAGTACTCATGGCCTCTATCTGGCTCCTGTCGTCTCCTCGTTCGGCGGAGATGAACAGATTAAAACCTCCATTATAAGCCAGGGCGCGCAGGAAGTGGCTGAAGTTGTCCAGGCTCATGCCAGCCAGTGTCTGTTGCCTGAGCTGGAAGCAGCCCTGGTAGCCGACCTGGCCGAAGCGCACGGCTGCTTGGGCCAGAGAGCTGCCGGCAGGAACGCTGCTGCTGCCTATGCCCTTCTTGACCTCCTGAGAGATGGCGCTGCCGAGGGTGATGGCTGTATCCTCCACCGTATGATGGTCTCCCGTCTCCAGGTCTCCCCTGGCTTTAACCCTCATATCCCATCCACCCCCAAGAGCTAGGGCCAATAAGATCTCATCCAGCAACTGGACGCCCGTATCCGCCTGAACCCTGCCCTGGCCCTCAATGTCCAGACGAACCTCTATGCAGGTCTCCCTGGTCTCCCTCCTCCTCGATGTCGACATATTAGAGATATCATAGTTTTTCATTTTTAAGGCAATCGCCGCGTCTCTCCGAAGGGCTTATCTACCTTTAAGCCAACCCTGTAATTTCAAAGGTCACATTTCAAAGGGTTATAAACATGATTTCTAAAGAGGACATCTGGGAGACAATAAGGGGATACGATAAGAACGATCTGACCATAGCCACCATCTGCTCTCACAGCAGCCTGCAGATCTTCCACGGAGCGAAGGAAGAGGGCTTCAAGACCCTGGGCATATGCATCGGACAGCCGCCCCGCTTCTATGATGCCTTCCCTCTGGCCAAGCCGGACAGCTTTCTCTCCGTGGAGAGCTATAAGGCTCTCCTGGATTACTCATCCGATCTGATAAAAGATAATGTGATCATCATACCGCACGGCTCACTGGTGGAGTACCTGGGCATCGAAAGGTTCGAGTCCCTGGCCGTTCCCACCTTTGGAAACCGCCGGGTTCTGGCCTGGGAGAGCGACAGGGAGATGGAAAGGGAGTGGCTATTGCGGGCCGGGGTAAATGTTCCCATGCGATTTGAGAAGGCGGATGACATCGACCGGCCGGTGATAGTGAAATACCATGGGGCCAAAGGCGGCAGGGGATTTTTCATCGCCAAGACCAAGGAGGAGTTGGCAGCCAAGATGAGCCGGGAGGAAAAATATACCATTCAGGAATTCATACTGGGAACCCGATACTACATCCATTTCTTTTATTCGCCCCTGCGGCAGGATGGATACCGCCTGAGCAAGGGCTCACTGCAGATGCTGGGCATCGACCGGCGGGTGGAGTCCAATGCCGATGAGATCTTTCGCATCGGAAGCATGAAGGAGCTGGCCGAGGCAGGGATCTATCCCAGTTTTGTGGTGACCGGAAACCTCCCCCTGGTTTTGCGCGAGTCGCTCCTGCCCCGGGCCTTCGAGCTGGGGGAGAGAGTGGTGGAGACCAGCCTGGAGCTCTTTGGGGGTATGATCGGTGCCTTCAGCCTGGAGACCATAGTGACCGACGAACTGGAGTTCAAGATCTTCGAGATCTCGGCCAGGATAGTGGCGGGGACGAACCTCTACATGGGAGGATCCCCCTATTCCGATCTGATCCAGCCAGGCCTCTCCAACGGCCGGCGCATCGCCCAGGAGATCAAGCTGGCCCGAGAGATGGACTTATTGCCCGAGATCATAAGCTGAAAAGAAAGGCTTATCTGGCAGGCCTTAGAGAGCAAGCAGCATGTCTGGCCTGATAAAGACATTCAAGGAGGCAACCGCTCTTCAGTGCAGCTTCTTGGAGAAGCTTCTGGATATGGATATGGTTCAGGTAGCCTCCTTTTCCGGCTCTCTGGTGGAGTTTTTGAGGCCCTCATCGGAAAACAAATTCGTCTACGGCATAGCCGCGGGGAGGTCGGCTCTGGCCCTCTACAGCTTCTTGCAGCTGATCCAGAACCACTTCGATAACATATTTCCTTTTACCCTGGAGGATCCGGTGCAGAGGCACTACCGAAAGGGCAGGAACCTGGGCATTGCCATCTCCGGATCGGGAGAGACTCAGGCGGTCAACAAATACATAGACGATATCATCACTCTGGGCGGTGAGATCATGCTCATCACCGCCAATGAGAAAGGCACCGCCTATAAGATGGTAAAGGATTACGATAAAGGCTCGGTTCTGGTGATACAGGCTCGGACCAAGCAGTCCACAGACAAGGATACCCGGTCCCGTCTCTCCCCCATGGGAACCGAGTTCGAACTGCAGGTTCTGGCCTTTTTAAATGCCCTGGCCCCGGATATTCAGTCCAGGCTCAAGGGCATATGCGATCCTGCCTGCCCCTCTTACCAGTCCACAATCAGGGACTTTGAGGATAATGCCCGGCTCATCACGGAAATGGACTGCGATCATCTCGAACACTGGTTCGACCGGCTGTTTCCCAGAAGCGGCAGGTATATCATCGGCGGAGTGGGCCGCTCGGGATTGGTAGCCCGTGCTTTTGAGATGAGGTTCACTCATCTAAACAAGATCAGCTACTGGGAGAGGGATTTCAATACGCCGAGCTTTCAGATAGGAGATGTGTATATACCTATAACCGGAATCGGTAACACTTATGAGGCCATGGAGGGCACCCTTAATGCTCTTTCCAAAGGAGCTGATGTCATGCCCATCACCGCCAATCCCTCATCGCGGCAGGTTCAGGTTCTGAAAAAGCACGGGCGGGAGAGGGATATTGCGGTAATTCCGGTAAAAAACGAATACAAAAACATGTTTTGCGGCGACACCAGCTCCACGACCTGGCTGATGTCCGACTACACCAAGTTCCGCTATCCCATATTTGAGATCAATGCCTCCATATTCACCAACAGCGTGGTGGCGGTGGGTGCGGAGTTCCTGGGAATAGTGGAAGCGGGAATGAGAAGGATGCATGTCTGAGAATCTTGCCCGACCGGGCTGTATTGATTGAGGAGAGAGGAGGATTGAGCATATGGCCGGGACCAGGTTTCTCACCAACTGTCCCCGTTGCGGCTATGTCGCCGAGGCCTGGAGCGAGGATGGGGTATTTGCTGCCGTGCGCTGCAAGATGTGCGGCTATGAGGGACGGCTGCCCCATCCCGACCTGAAGGAAGGGCTTGGCAGACGGGGTTAGGCCAGCAGAAGACTTGGAAGATGGGAGCATTTCGATCTCAGCATTTCTGCCGGAAGTCCAGTCCACTTTTTTTATGATCGCAACCGGGTGCAAAAACAGGCTAATAGAGAAGTCCTCTAAAAAAAGATATGGTGACGGATCATCCGGTCTCAGAAAGGCATAAGTAAGGAATGTCCATCCTCAGCTGTCCCATCTCTGTCTGTGCGCCGCGCGGGCGGCCAGGCTGGCCAGCCGCAGGGGCTCAGGCTTCCTACCGTCTCGGGTGAACTTATTGAGCAGGATTGTAGCCTCCTTCAGATCTGCTCCATGAGCCCGCACATAAACTTTATATCCCGTCTTGAGCCGGATAGGTGTGCGCTCTCCAAGGTTGCGATAGCGTTGCACCTTGTCCTCCGGGCTGGAAAAATAGTCCCGGATGTATCCCTCCAGGCCCGGCGAATCCTTATATGTCAGGCAGATCTGGGGCCTTCCCGTCTTCTGCCAGATCTCTGAGAGGTCAATCACATTAAACCAGCTTATCACTGCTCCCTCCAGCATTATGACATTGATATCCTTCCTGTCCAGTTCCCGGTAGATCTCCAGCACCGCCCCGGTAGCGTCATCTCCTCCCACACTGGCCCGGGCATAGGCCAGGCCGTCCACCATCAGATCGGCACGCATGACCACTCCGGCCAGGATGGAGTGAGATTTGGTGCGAACAAAGCTCTCCGCAATGCCCAAAGCCCGCAGCCCGGATTTATTGAGATGAAGGCTCATGAGATCATCTCCAGGAGGGACTTGACATCAGCAGGCATGCCGTCCATGCTGATTGCATATAGCTCAGCGGGTCCGGTGACAATCACAGCCAGGGGCACGATCCGGAGGGATAGAAGCTCGTCACCTGGGCCGATCATCGCTGTGGCCCGTACCACAGTTCGTACCGTCCTCTCTCCGGCCACGATCCTCCTGCCCTCTCCTGTCACCTCTGCCATCTTCATTGGCCCCAGCCTCCAGGAGCTGCAGCTCATTCCAGATCTCCCTTTTCTGCCACGCCGCGCTGCTCCGCCCTCGCCATATCTGCCCTGATCCTGAGATCCGATCCTACCGCCCAAAACTGGCCATGGCCTGTCCTTCCTGGAGAATATGCCCCTGCATGGCATCTCTCAGCTCTGCAGCCTGGGCTCCTGCCGGCAGATCCAGCATCCGATCCAGGCCGAATACCCGGAAAAAGTATCGGTGAGCTCTTCCGGAGGGGGGGCAGGGGCCGGCGTATCCTATCTCGCCGAAGTCGTTGTACCCCTGTCGGGGCTGGAGAGGATCGGAGAGGCTGGTCTGCTTGGCGATAGCAGAAGGTATGATGCCGCTCGGCGGTATATTCCAGATGACCCAGTGGATGAAAATGCCGGAAGGAGCATCAGGATCTTCCAGGATTATCGCCAGGGAGCTGGCATTATAGCCCTGGATCTCTATCTGGGGAGATAAATCCGCTCCCTCGCAGGTGCTCTCCAGGGGAAACTGCTCAAATCCCAAATCGACCGCAATGGCCTCGGGGATGGGATCTGAGGCCTGGGCTGCCAAGGCAAGAAGAAGCATCCAGGCCAAAGCCAGCAGAGCTTTCCGAGACATCTCTTTCTCGACCATGAATCTCACTCTCAAAATTGCCTCTAAGAAGGCTCTGCTGGAATATTATAGTCTAAAACCAAACATTTATAACTTATTAGTCGGTAATATGGTTTCATGCCTCGACCTGAGCAGATTCCTCTTCAAAAGCATATGACTAATAAGGAGCTACAGAAAAGGATAAAGACGCTTGAGACCAACACAAAAGTATTGCAGAGATTATATTTTATTAAATATAGGTATGAAGGAAAGAGCGTCGAATTGGCATCTCATTTAGTCGGAGTAGCTAAACCCGTTGGGTATGATTGGCAAGAAAGATGGAATGAGAGCGGCTATGAAGGCTTAATTCCGCGATATGCAGGAGGCAGGCCGTCAAAGCTTTCTGACCAACAAAAAGAAAAATTACAGTTGTTGCTCAAAGCAAAGAATGTTTGGACAACGGATGAAGTCAGATCATTGATATCACGCGAATTTAGCGTTGAATATACGCTTAAACAAGTGAGAATCATAGCTAAAAATTTTGGTATGAAATATGCGAAGCCATTCACATTAGATTATCGTAAACCACCTAATGCAGAAGAGATTTTAAAAAAACATGCCTCAGATTGATGATAATACTATCGTGGGATTCTTCGATGAATCATCACCCCAGACGACTGCGAATACACAGCGACTATTGTCCTTCGAGAAACCAGTAATTTATAAAAACACGACAAAGTACAAAGCGAACGCGTTCGGTTTCTATGCTCTAAATGGCACCCCTGTGATCGATTTTAAAGACCATTCAAAAAAAGAAGATGTATGCGATTTTTTCAGAGAAATACGCCTCTGTAATCCGGAAAAACAGATAGTATTGATCCTTGATAACTTCCGATCTCACAGAGCAAAGGATTCGGTAAAATGTGCAGAAGAATGCAGTATCTCATTGATTTTCTTGCCGCCATATTCTCCTGATTTGAATCCAATTGAATTCATTTGGAAGAGCATAAAGAGAGTCATTTCTCACTCCTTTATAAAAGATTTAGGGCATATGAAGAAAATTATATTAGAGAATTTTCTTGATTCTGCATCGAAACTCAGCTTTGCCAAAAGCTGGATCGAGAAGTTTCTCGAAGGAAAAATAAGTTTAATTAGTTAGGTTCTTGACTA
>Ga0208197_1001741_pt1 | contig 20683 bp, 17 predicted proteins | sample AD_JPNNA4_MetaG_FD_184444 | JGI IMG/M metagenome (GOLD analysis project Ga0208197, IMG submission 184444) | Active sludge microbial communities of municipal wastewater-treating anaerobic digesters from Japan - AD_JPNNA4_MetaG (SPAdes) (version 2) | ecosystem: Engineered > Bioreactor > Anaerobic...
CGCCGCCGATGTGGTTGTCGAGGAACATCGTGGCGGCGAGGACGGCGGGCGTTTCTGCGGCGGTGGTGTAGGCGTAGGCCGAACAGAGTTTGTCGAAGAAGTGAACGATCTCCGGCGTGTGGAAGTACTGGTCCAGCAAATCCTTGACGCTGGTGGAGAGCAGCTTCTGCATTTTGAGGATCGCCAGCGGATCGGAAAGCACCCGCCGCAGTCCCTGACGCGGTGAGAACTCCGAGGGCGGCACGATCACTTCGTTTTTGATGACGATGTTCTCGTACATCTGGTAAAGATCGGCGTAGAACGCGCGCAGCGCCTCTTTTTCGGCGGGATAAAGCTGGCCGAGTTCGTCCAGGAACCGGTTCACGTCTGGCCAGAAGATGATTTCCTGGCCCTCGAACGTCATGCGCGCCAGGGTGGGGTGGGCGATGATCTCGATGGGTTCTTCCAGCTCGTTGATCAGGAAGTGGAAGGGCTTGAAGCCTTTGTCGCCAAAGCCGTAAATCATCGCCGTGCCGACGTCGAAGACCACGTCCTCGCGTTTGAACGACGTGCAGGATCCGCCGGGTTTCGCCTGTTGGTCGATCATCAACACGGACAGGTCGCGTTTCGCCAACAGACTGGCCGCCGTCATCCCTCCCAATCCCGCGCCGACAACGATCACGTCGTAGCGCTCGCGCAGCACACAATTTTCTAGTATTCTCATAGTTTCACAGGCTCGCTCAGAGGAACAGGATTACAGCAAAGGCCACTTCGAACATCAGGCTGGTGCTGTTGGATTGGGTGACGGCATTATCCACCACAAACATCGATATCGCCCGCGCGGCGGCGATCCCCACGTTGGCGATGCCGAGCATCCGATAGGCGATCGGGTCATTGAGCAGCAGCGGCGCGAGTCCCAGCGCGATGAATAACCCGCCCAGGATCGCACGAGTTTCCGAGATGCCACGCCCGCCAGCGGCTTGGAGTCCGGTGAACCCGAGCACCTGCCGAGGCCGTATCAACGAGAAGATGCCAACCCCTATCGTTGCCAGCGCCGAGGCGATTTTGAGGACTTGTAGAATCGGCATAGTTTTCCTCCCCAATGTTTTTAACCACGAAGCTACAAGAATTTTCACGAATAGAAGTCAAAAATTAGTGCGGATTCGTGGAGATTCGTGGTGAATTTGGATAAAACAAGGCGGATGCTTACGGCGTCGATACTCGTTTGCATCCGCCCCGGTGCTCAATGATCAATGTTGGCTCAGGCGTCCAGCAACCCCTTGCGCAATCCCAGTGGAAGCGGTGCCGGGCGCTCACAGGTGCTTTCCAACGTCACACGTTGGCCCGCGTTGGCAGCGTCGTGGATGGCGTGCATGATATCGAGGACGTGGTAGGCCAGTTCCCCGTTGGCGCGGTGGGGACGCCCGGAGCGCAGCCCGTAGGCCATATCCGCCACGCCGATGCCCCGGCTGTTCTCTGCATAGCCGTGCGTCAGTGGAATCTCGCTCCATTCGGACGCGCCCGCCCGGCGCACGCGCACCGGCCCGCCGAAGGTGTTGGGGTCGGGGACGCTGAGCGTGCCCTCCGTACCGTAGATTTCGATGCGCGGCAGTTCGGCGGCCCACACATCGAAGCTGGTGATGATCGTGCCGACCGCACCGTTGGCGAATTCGAGCGCGCCGACGACGTGCGTGGGCACTTCCACCTCGACGACCGTGCCATGCAGCGGTTGGCTCGTGATCGTGCGTGTGGGGAAGGTGATGCGCGTCGCGCCGCTGACCTGCTGCACCGGCCCCATCAGGTTGACCAGCGCTGTGAGGTAGTACGGCCCCATGTCGAACATCGGCCCGCCACCGACTTTGTAGTAGAACTCCGGCGCCGGGTGCCAGCTCTCGTGCCCGTGGCAGAGCATGAACGCCGTCGCGCCGATAGGCTCACCGATCCAGCCGTCGTCAATGAGCTTGCGGCAGGTCTGGATGCCGCCGCCGAGGAAGGTGTCCGGCGCGCCGCCAACGCGCACGCCCTTCGCCTGCGCCGCCGCGAGCAGCGCCTTGCCCTGTTCGCGGGTGATGGTGAGCGGCTTCTCGTTGTGGACCGATTTCCCGGCCTCGACTGCCGCCATTGCCACTTCGTAGTGCGCGTTGGGGATGGTGAGGTTGACGACGATCTCGATGTCGGGATCGGCCAGCAACTCTTCCACCGTGCAGGCGCGCGGGATATGATGCTTCTCCGCCTGCGCCCGCGCCCGCTCCAGCACGAGGTCTGCGCAGGCCACCGTCTCCAGAATCTCGAAAACCTTATCCGCCTGCAAGTAAATCCCGCTGATATTGCCACAACCAATCACGCCGATTTTAGTTTTAGTAGTCATCGTTCTCTCAATCCTCTCTCGTTTCAGGATGCAAGATGCAGGATGCAGGATGCAGGATGCAAAACCACTCATTGCTCGCCTTTTCTTAACTCTTAACTCTTGCCTCTTGCCTCTTGCTTCTTTACTTACTCGCCCACAACATCCCGCGCTTTACCATTTCGAGCGCCTCAGGCACCTCGAAATCCTTTGCCACGTGCCCGACGGAGGCGTAGAAGACGCGGCCCTGGCCGTATATCCTCTTCCACGCGACGGGCATCACGACGCCGTCGATCCAGTAGGCGTGATCGCCGTTGAACGTGGTGGTCGCCAGCACCTCGTTGGAGGGATCGACGTGCATGTAGTATTGCTCCGAGTGCATGTCGAAGTCGTCCAGGCCGGCCACGATTGGATCGTCGCTGATAATGTTGACGCGATAGTCGATGACGCCGCCAGGGTGCGCCACCCACTGCCCGCCGACCATGAATTGGTATTCCACGTTGTTGCGGAACGAATCGCCCATGCCGCCATGCCAGCCGGCAATGCCTACACCACTTTTGACGGCGTTCAAGAGGCCCTGTTCCTGCTCGCGGGTGATCGTCCCCATCGTCCACACCGGCACAATCAGGTCGAGACTCATCATTTTGTCGGTGTTCAGGTAGACATCGAGGGTGTCGTAGACTTCGACCGCGTACCCTTTCGATTTCAGGTACGGCGCGAAAATCGCCACACACTGATCCGGCTCGTGTCCCATCCAGCCGCCCCATACCAAGATTGCTTTTTTCACTTTCGATTCAGACATACATAGCTCCTTCAGCCAATATAAAATTCGGCGGGGAATGTCGGCAGGACATCCCCCGCGCGTTTAGGGTTATTCTACACTGAAACTGCGCTGGCGAAAGTCTCAATGCGCGGCTTGCGCCAGTTGCCGCCCCAGCGTGCGGCAGGCTTCCAGGGTAGAGGGCGTTGGGCGTCCCGCCGATACCACGGTGGCGCCGACCTTCGTGCCCATCTGCTTGAACAGGTCCTCGAAAGGCTGTTTCGCCCGTCCGCCGCCGCCGTGAGAGAGGAAGAGCGCGTAGGGTTTATTCGATAGCCGCGCTGCGTTGGTCTTTTTGCCGAGATACCAGTCGTCCAGAAAGACCTTCAGCGTGCCCGCGAAATAGCTGAAATAATCCGGCGTGCCGAAAGCCACAGCGTCATAGCTGCGATATTCATCCATCGTGATGCGCCGCTCATTCGCGTTGAGCAGCGTCACGTCTGCGCCAGCAGCTCGCGCGCCCTCGGCGATGGCTTCGGCCATCGCGCCAGTGTTGCCGTATTCTTGCGAGTGATAAAGGACCAGAATCGAACTCATAGACACCTCCTTGAGAATAGTCAGGTAGTCGTCAGTCGTGTAGTCGTTTGCCTTAACCGTTGAATACCTTTATGCCTACGGTAGACCTGATAGGTCGAGGTCACAGCCGAGGCTGGCGACGTGCTCCAAAAAGCCCTGAGTGAATGGCGCTTTCTCGCCTTCGTGGATGATCCATTGGGCGTTGTACATGTCCATGTGCAGATTGGCAAAGACGACGGAATACGCATCCTCCGAAGCCAGTTTGAGCAGCACACACCACACTTCCGTAGGCGGGTAGGGGATGGGACGCGAGGTTCTGAAACCGCCGCCGGTCATGGTAGTCATAGTAGAGGGGTACGGAGTGTAGCTTTGCGTGAGCAAGGTCGGCGCTGGGGTCAAGTTGCCGGCAAAATAGGGCTTGGGCCAAGAACCGCTGTCGCTAGGAAATGTCTCATCCACAGCGTAATAGTATGGAGCATCACCGTATGTGTGTAAGTTCATTTCACTGGTGAAGTTGCTAGGGGTGCGCGCCTTCACGGCTTGCTCAATGACGATGAGCCGCCCTAACTTCGTGCCGCGGTACCTGACGTAACTATCCGTGATGTCCTCCCAGGTTTCGGGGTCTCGTCCCAGACTTTGGGCTAACGCGACCGCCAGCCCCACGCTCAATATAACTGCCACTACCAGTGTTGTGAGAACCAGCCATGTTCTTTTCATAGCGCCTCCAAAATAGTCAGGTAGTCCTTAGTCTGATAGTTTTTAGTCGAATCGTCAGTATATTTTCCACAACCCATAACCCACAACCTACAACCCTCAACCTTTACCGATACGGTTCCACTGCTTTTATGAGCTGTTCGGCTCCGGCCTCCGATTTCGCCGCCGTCATAGTGTACATCCCTTTACCGCCGACTGCGTCCAGCAGCGGTATGACTTCTTCCGGCTTGACGCCGACGGCCTGCACCGATTTGCCCGCGTCCAGGATTTTGCGGTACATCGCGTACCACGCTGGATCGCCGCCGCCGGGCACTTGCGGGTCGGGCGTCCACTCGATGGCATCTAGCGATTCGACGTTCAGCAGCAGGTCAAGATGAGGGATGCACTGGTGTCCGTCGAGGTGGAACATGGAGCAGTCGAGCCACGCGCATTGCTCGGTCAGCGCCGGGACGACGAATTGACTGAACATCTTGGGGGAGAACATTGCCGACGTATCGCACTGCACCTTGGCGACCTTGCCTGGCCCCCACAGACGGAACGCGCCAAAAACCGAACTGCCGTCTTCTAATTTGATTATATCATAAACTCGCCCGTAGACCTCAAAAAAGATGGCGTTGACCTCGGCGACTTTCTCCTGCACCCATGCCGGTCGCTCAAGCATATCCATCAAGAGCAACTGCGGATCGCGCAGCGCGGCGACGATGTCTTATGAGTCTATTGTACCTGTAGGCGTAACAGGGTCATCGCCAGCGGCGCAAAGGTGAATTCCAGCCGATTGTCTGTGACGCCAGCGACCTCCTGGGCGGGGGCGTCGGATAGATCGTCCGCGGGGTCGGCGACGCCGTTGTACGTTGCTGTCAGCGCATCAAACGACGGCGCTGTGACCACATCCAGCAGGCCGCCAGTGATACGGGCGACGCCATTGAAGGTGATCTGGGTGTGGATTTCACTCCCTGTTTTGTTGAGCGCGAGCAATGTGAGCGTTCCGTCGTCCAGCCGTCCGGTGTACACACTCAACTCCGCTTCTGGCCTGGCCGAGGATGTGACCGGCAGTAGCGTTGCGCCAAAGCGCGACCACAGCGGGAAGGCATAGTACTTGGGCTGGCGGATGTTCGTCCCGTCGGCGCGCATCAGGCCAAATTCGTTGCCATACTTGTCCGGGCCGTTCATCACATCCCATTGCGCCGCCATAGCCACGCCGTATGTCGCCATCTGCCCGATGGAATCGGCGATGAAGAGCGCATCTACGTACCTGTTCATATAAGTGCGGAGGTCATTTTGCCCCCAGGGCGGCGTCAACTCGTATTCGTTGATCACAATGGGAATGGCGCGACCATTGGCATAATACTGATGCGCCATGCTTGCGCTTTCTGCCAATTTGCGCCAATGGGTCTGGGGCAGCGCCAGAATTTCCGCCCATTCCTTGGACAGATTGCCGAGGTAAAAATTATAGCTCGGATAGGTATGGATGACGAAGTAGTCCATTTGATCGCCGCCGGCCCGCAGTACGGCTTCGCTCCAGCGGTTGCCCATTGTTGAATCGCTGCCGCCGACCGCGCCGACCTGGATGGTGGGATCCACGGCGAGCATAGCGGCGCGTAATTGCAGGAAGCCGTCGTGCTGGAGAGTGCCGGAGATGTATTCGCTCCCATTGCACGTCCACGTTTCTTCCCAGCCGTTGGCTTTGCACCCAGGCACGCCAGGCTTGCCGCCGTGGACTTCGTTGCCGATCTCCCACCAGTGGATGCCCAACGGGCGCTCATTGCCGCCAGCAGCGCGCAGAGCAGCCCAATCCCCGGCCGTCTTCCAGTCGGTCCCGTTACGATCCAGACCAATCACGGTGGTGTCGGTCAGCGGCGCGTTGTAGAAGGCGACTAAGGCGGCTGCTTCCTGAGCCGTGTAGTTGACGTTCACGATGTACATGGGTTCGATGTGGACGCCCAGGTTCTCCATCCCCCGAAAAAAGTTGATGAAGTCCGTGGGGCGCGAAGCCCAGGTGAACCGGCAGGGAATAGCGCCGGGGGCATCTTTTTTGGTCTCACAGCTCAACCAGCCGTATTCGTCCCCCCAACTGCCTCCGGGGATGCGCAGCAGGGTGATGCCGGTAGCGGCGACACGGCGGCGGAACTGTTCATTTTCAAACGTTTCTGGCTTGAGCCAGGCAGGAAGGTTGCTGCCCAACAGGTAGGGGCTGAACGGATCGCCCGGTGCGGCGGCGTCTACTTCGATGGAGGCCGTCATTGGCGTAGGCGTCAGGGTGGCGGTGGGGAGTGGGGTGGGCGATGGCGTGCTGGTTGGCGTGGCTGTGGCGTGGGCAGTTGGCGAGGGCGTTGGTGTAGAGGTAGGGACGATCGAGGGCATGACGGATGGAGAGGACGGGGGTGATGGTGTTGACGTTTCGCAGCCTCCTAATCCAATCAATAGCAGCGCACAAATCCATAAGGTGAGAATTATTCTTTTCATCAACGATAGGCTCCTTCTAAAGCAAGCACTGTGCCGGATGGCACAGTGCTTGGTGGTAAAATTCAATAGGTTGAGTTAGTGGGAATATAAAACGTAATGCGTAAAACGTAAAAAATTCCCTTACGTTTCACGTTTTACGTTTTACGAAAGCTCGTTCCCCAACCTAAAATATCTTAAGCCATCCGCACACCGGTTAGCGTCAGCTCCTCGGCGAAATGGCAAGCCACGAAGTGATCGTTCCCCATATCGCGCAGAACGGGCGTTTCGGCGCTACATTGTTCCTTCGCATAGCGGCAGCGCGGGTGGAAGTAGCAGCCCGGCGGCGGATTGGAGGGATCGGCGACTTCGCCGGGCAGGCGGATGCGCGCGCCCTTATCGCGCGCGCGGGGGTTGGAGACCGGCACCGCCGACATCAGCGCCTCGGTGTAGGGATGCTTGGGGTTCATGTAGATGTCCAGGCCGGTGGCAATCTCCACCACTTTGCCGACGTACATCACCACCACGCGGTTGCAGATATGGCGGATCACGCTCAGGTCGTGCGATACGAACAGATACGTCAGGTCGAAGTCGCGCTGCAATTCTTCCATCAAGTTGAGGATTTGCGCACGGATGGAAACGTCCAACGCCGAGACGGCTTCATCGGCCACGATCAGGCGGGGGTTCGTCACCAGCGCGCGGGCGATGCCAATGCGCTGGCGTTCGCCGCCGCTGAAGGCGTGGGGATAACGCTTGATGTATTCCGGGCGCAACCCCACCCGCTGCAAAATGTACTCGACGCGATCTTCCATTTCCGACTGACTCATCAGTTTGTTCACTTTCAAGGCTTCGCTGATGATGTCGAAGACCGTCATACGCGGGTTCAGCGATGAGTAGGGGTCCTGGAAGATCATCCGAATCTCTTTACGATACGGCTGGACGGTTTTTCTATCCAGCGGCGCGAGATCCACAATTTTATCGTCTGCGTTTTTATAGAGAATCTGCCCGGCGGTCGGGGTATAAGCGCGCACGATGCAGCGTCCAACCGTGGTCTTGCCGCATCCACTTTCCCCGACCAGACCAAGGGTTTCACCCTTGCGGATGAAGAGGCTTACGTCGTCGGCAGCCTTGGTGTAACCCTTGAGACGGGCGAACAAGCCCTCGGTGATGGGGAAGTACATCTTCAAATTGTTGACTTCGAGCAGGGTGTCGGGCAAACGCATCTCGAGCGCGGGCTGCACCACTTCCTGTGTGGGTTGTTCTGTCATGCCTGTTCACCCTCCTTTCTGTTTTTGATATTCGATTCATACAGCAAGCAGGCCACAGTGTGGCCGGGGCTGAGCTGTGTCATGCTCGGTACGATCTCCCGGCACACGCTCATCGCCTTGGGGCAGCGTGGATTGAAGTTGCAGCCGGTGGGTCGCCGGAAGGGACTGGGGACCATACCCTTGATGGGGTCCAGTTCCTCGCGCCGCATGGCGATCTTAGGAATTGAGCGCAACAGCGCCTGGGTGTAGGGGTGCTGAGGGTGGTTGAAGATCGTATCGGCGTCGGCGCGTTCTACGATTTTTCCCAGGTACATCACCGCTACCTCATCTGCGATCTCGGCGACGACGCCCAGATCGTGGGTGATGAACAGCAGCGCCATCCCGTACTTGTACTGGAGTTCCAGCATCAAGTCGAGGATCTGCGCCTGGGTCGTCACATCCAATGCTGTCGTGGGTTCGTCGGCGATCAACATCGTTGGATTACACGAGAGCGCCATCGCAATCATCGCGCGCTGGCGCATCCCACCGCTGAGGCGGAAGGGGTATTCATCCACCAGACGTTCGGGTTTGGGGATGCGGACCTGGTCTAACAGCGCGATGGTGCGTTCCCTGGCTTCTTGCTTCGAAGCGCCGGTGTGGAGGAGGATGTTTTCCATAATCTGGTTGCCCACCGTATACATGGGGCTAAGTGACGTCATAGGTTCCTGGAAAATCATCGAGATTTCCTTGCCGCGGATCTGGCGAATCTCCTGTCCCTTAGGATCCATCTTGGCGATGTCAATCATGCGATCATTTTGCCGGAACAGCATTTGCCCGGACACGATGCGCCCCGGCTTCTGCACAATGCCCAGGAAGGCGCGGCAGGTGACGCTTTTTCCGCAGCCACTTTCGCCGACGAGGCATAGAGTCTTTCCATTGACAACGTTCATATCCACGCCATCAATCGCCTTGACGACGCCTTCATCGGTGAAGAAGTGTACTTTCAAGTCGTATACTTCGAGTAAGTTATTATTCTCTGTCATCGCGCACCCTCTATCAATACGGATCGGCTGCATCCCGCAGGCCGTCGCCCAGGAAGTTCAGCGTCAGGACGATCAGGAACACCGCGCCGCCGGGCGCCAACAGCCAGGGATACCGCGCGATCACGGCGACCTTCTGCGTATCCTGCAACATCACACCCCAGCTCACCACCGGGGGGCGCAGGCCGAGTCCCAGGAAGCTCAAGGCGGTCTCGCCCAGGATCAAACCGGGGATCCATAACGTGATAGATGCAATGATGTGGCTGAGGAACGACGGCAGCATGTGCCGCAAGATCAAGCGCGTCTGCCCACAGCCGTCAAGCATCGCCGCCATCACGAAATCCTCCTCGCGCAAGGCCAGGAACTTGCTGCGCACCACGCGCGCCATCCCCGTCCAGCTCACCAGCGAGAGGATGATGGAAATCATAAAGTATACCCGCAGCGCCGGCCAGTCAATGGGAACGACGGCAGCCAACGCGAGCCAGACCGGCAGCGTGGGGATAGACATCAAAATTTCGATGGCGCGTTGGATGATGTTGTCCAGTGCGCCACCGACCAGGCCGGAGATGCCACCCAACAAGATACCGATAGTCAGGGCGATTACCATGCCCACCAGACCTACCGTCAATGAAACACGGCTGCTGTAGATGAGCCGGCTGAGAACGTCGCGCCCGATGATGTCGGCGCCTAACAGATAGAAGGGATCGCCCGGATTTTTCGCGCCGATGAGGTGAATATCGGACGGGATGAGACCCCATAGCTTGTAGGGATCGCCGCGCACAAAGAACCCGATAGGGACGATGATTTCTTGGTCAATGGCCCAGGTCTTTCGCAGCGAAACCGGGTCACGTTCGTATTTAAGCCCCTTGACGTGGGGCAACCATTTGCCTTCATAGAACAGGTGGACGGGTTGCGGCGGCGCCGTCGCGTATGTGTCACGATAGCTGGTGGTGACACTCGGCGCCAGAAATTCGCAAAATAACGCCACCAAATAGAAAGCAATGACCAGCGCGCCGCTGATCATCGCCAGCTTGTGCTTTCTGAACTTCCACCACATCAACTGCCATTGTGATGCGACTTCTAGTTTGAGGGATTCTTGCGTCTCATTCTGTTCGTCGTTCGTCGCTGCAAGGGGTTTTTGACGTTTCATAGGTTTGCCTCTTCTATTGCAGTCGGATCCGTGGATCAACCCACGCCAACAATAAGTCGGAGATGAAGGTGCCGATGACGGTGAGGGTGCTCAGGACGAGGATAAAACCAGCCGCCACATATTGGTCTTGTTGGACCAAGGCCTGGTACAAGACCGGGCCGGAGGTGGGCAGGTTCAGCACCATCGAGACAATCACCTCGCCGGAAACCAGGCCGGGCAACATCCAGCCCAGGGTGCTGACAAAGGGATTCAAGGCGTGTCGCAGCGGGTATTTGATTAACAGCCGCATCTCGCTCAAGCCTTTAGCGCGCGCGGTTTCCACATAAGGTTTGTTGAGTTCGTCGAGCAGATTAGCGCGCATCGTGCGGATCAATCCGGCGGTGCTGCCGACGCCGATGATGACCATTGGGACCCAAATATGCTTGAGTAGGTCTACAAATTTGGCCCATGACCAGGGCGCCTCAGCGAAATTCTTGGAAAAAAGCCCGATGAGCGCTCCCCCCATATATCTGTAGGTGACAAACAAAACAATCAGTGCCAACAAAAAGTTGGGGATCGCCATGCCGAAAAATCCCATAAAGGAAGCGGCATAATCCACGATGGAATAACGCCGCACAGCGGAATAGAACCCAATGGGCAAGGCCACGATCCACACAAAGAACGTGGAAAACAAGGAGAGCGCAAACGACATTGGCAGCCGCTCAACGATCATCTCGCCCGCGTCACGTTTGTAGAAAAAGGAATAGCCGAATTGCCCATGGAGAATGATGTTCCGCATCCATTTGAAGTATTGTATGATGAAAGGGTCATCAAACCCGTAGATCTGGCGCATCCGCTCTTCCCACTCCGGCGGGACGTTGCCGGCCTGGGCGCGTAGTTGTTTCAGCAAATCGGTTACATAGTCCCCTGGCGGCAACTGGATGATCGCAAAGGCCAAAAGCGAGATCACCCAGACGGTAAAGAGAGCATAAAGGCTGCGGCGCAATAGATATTTCCACATAGTGAGCCACTCCTGTTCTTAAATTCGTTTGAACGTTTGGGCGTTTCAACGTTCGAACGTTCAAACGTTCAAAACGTTAAAGACCTGGTAACCGGCAGTTGCTTACCGGTTACCAGGTGCGAAACTACAGAAAGCTAATCCTTAAGGAACCACTGTTCGGGGTAGAGAATCTTGTCGAAGCCCCAGGTCCAGCTCTTCAGATAGTTCTCAGGAATATTCCCCAAGCGCGTGCTGATGGGCTGGATGGTGTTACCAGCGCGTGTGATGCCGAGACACCAGAGGTTATCCGCGGACAGTTGCATAATCTGCTGCATGTACTTGATTTGCCCCTCGCGGGTGGGCTGCTCGGTAGCTTTCTTGTACAGATCGCGGATATCCTTGACGTAATCCGGAGGCTCGACAGCATATTCACCCTCCGGGTCCACTGTCCAGTGGTACCAGCCGGGGCCGAATCTGCTCCAGAACTGACCCGGCACATGCCAGCGCGGATCAATGATAGCCGTCATGCCAGAGCCGCCTTCGCCGCCGTGGAACATGAAGATATCAAAGTCGTTTTGGGTGAAGTATGTATCTTCCGCCGCGTCAGAGACGGAGTTGAGCAATGCCTCTACGCCGGCCTTTTTCCACTGCTCGATCAACATTTGAGCGACTGCGACCCAGTGCTGGCCTTCGTTGCTGTCGTTGATGACCGTGAAAATCGGGTTGAAGCGCTTGCCGTCCGACTGCAGGCGGTATCCCGCCGCGTCCTTATTAGGCAGCACTTTGTCGAGGTATTCGTTGGCCTTGGCGAGGTCGAACTCGATGTATTGGTTACAGAGCTGCTCGTTGTAGAGTGGAGAATCCTTCATGGGGCAGACCTGCGCCGGTTCGCCCTGACCCTTGAAGATCACCTCGATGATTTCCGCGCGGTTGATGGCGTAGGACATGCCGATGCGGAAGTTCTTGTCGTTGAAGATGGCGTTCTTGATCGGATCTTTGGAGGTCATGTTGAAGTGAATGGACTGCATATTGCCCATATCGTATTTCGGCAGGCGAATTTCGATGGGCTTGCCCGCGTCCACCGCGTCGAAGTATAGCTCGCGGTTGGAGTCGCCGGCATCCTTGATGAAGTCCAGATCGCCGTTCAACATCGCCAGGGTGCGGCTTTCGTCGCTCTGGTAGAGCATACCGAGTACAGTGTCAATGTAGGGCAGTTGATTGCCCGCGGTGTCAACTTTGAAGTAGTAGGGGTTGCGTTCCATGATGACAACTGTACCAGCGCCCAGCGGCTGCTTCACAACCCACGGCCCGAGTGTGGGCAGCTCTGGATATTGGTGGAAGTAGGAGGGATCACCCCAGGTGCCGGGGGCTTTTAGCAAGAAGAGCGCGGCCCAGTCCTCAGCTTGTGGATCGGCATCAACCAGTTTTTGGACATCGGGATTGTACTTGATATGGAACTGCTTGAGGTATTCGAAGGGATATTGCGCGAAATAGCGCCCATTCCACGTTGCCAAAGACATCATAAACGTACCGTAGGGATTCGGGAAGATGAATTTGACGGTGTAATCGTCAATCTTCTCCACTTTGAAGCCATTAACTTGTTCCTTGGGCAGCCAGTCAACACCGATGCCGCCAGGGAACAGTTCCGGGTTGCTCAACACATCGTCAACGAGGAAGGTGATGTCGTTGGCCGTGTAGGGATCGCCGTTGGACCACTTCAATCCCTTGCGCAGGTGCCAGGTGTACTCCGTGGCGGTGTCATTGGCTTCCCAGGACTCGATGATGTTTGGCACGAAATCGCTGGAGTCAGGCTTCCAGATAACGGGGTGCTCCCAGTTGGTGAGGTAGAGCATACCACCCCACGTCGGGCCGCCGGTGAAACCGTACCGCAGCTCGCCGCCGTACTTACCTAGCTCGACAAGTGGCTCGACAACCATCGGATTGACCGGCAGGCGCTCGTCCACGGGGGGAAGTTCGCCAGCAGCGACCAGACCGGCCAGCATGGGGGCCTCTTTGTAAGCGCTCGGCGGCAGCGGGGTCGCAGTGACAACAACCTCGACCTCAACCTCTTTCTCGACCTCGACGGTCTCCTTGACGACTTTCTCGACTTCGACGGTCTTTTCGACGACGACAGTCTTCTCGACGACTTCTGGCGTAGCGCAACCCGCCAGCAGTAACGTCAGAACAATAAACACGTTGGCAATCCAGAGATACTTACGCATATTACTCCTCCTGGTGAGTTCTAAAATGGTATTTTGCTGTAAACAACGGTGCATGTGTCGTGTCAGTCTATTTTTCGATAGTATCCTCCTTTGCTTGTAGATGACGTCATTATGTAACCGCTGCTGCGGGCGCCCCCACAGATTTGCGGACGATCGGATCGGTCATCAACATAGTAATCGTTGCGTCCCACGCTATGGAGTATGACCAGATTGACCATCGCTTTAATTTCCAGGCGATTGGATGAACTTTCAATGAACAATTCAACATTATGATTGAGATTAACAGGTTGTCAATAAGAGGGTCCTGCAATTGCGGCAAGACCCTCGCCGATTGTTATGCGGCTTGAAGAAGTACAACTTCAGGCCATGCGGACGCCGACGAGTTCCAATTCGTCAGCGAAATGGCAAGCGACAAAGTGATCGTTGCCCAGGTCGCGGAGTTCCGGCGTTTCGGTGCGGCAGCGGTCCTTCGCGTAGCGGCAGCGCGGGTGAAAATAGCAACCTGACGGTGGATTGGAGGGATCGGCGACTTCGCCTTCCAGGCGAATGCGATTTTTATATTCGCGCAAATCCGGATCAGGAATAGGGACGGCGGACATCAAGGACTCGGTATAGGGGTGCAACGGGTTCGTATAAAGCGTATTAGCGTCCGCCAATTCCACCAGTTTGCCGACGTACATCACTGCCACGCGGTCGCAGATGTGGCGAATGACGCTCAGGTCGTGCGAGATGAACAAGTACGTGAGGTTCAAATCGCGGCGTAGGTCTTCCATCAGGTTAAGGATTTGCGCGCGCACTGAAACATCTAACCCGGAGACGGCTTCATCGCACACGACCAGACGCGGCGATGTGACTAAGGCGTGCGCAATCCCAATGCGTTGGCGCTCGCCGCCAGAAAAGGCGTGCGGATAACGCCGCATATATTCCGGGCGCAGGCCACACTGCTCCATAGTCTGCGCGACCAGATACTCCATTTCCTTGGGCGAGCACAAATTATTAACGCGCAGCACCTCGCTGATAATCTCAAATACATTCATGCGTGGATTCAGGGATGAAAATGGGTCTTGGAAGATAATACGAATATCTTTACGGTATGCCTGAAGTCCTTTGCTGTCAACCTTAGCCAGGTCAACGTCTGTCTCATCAGCGCGCCGATAGATGATATTCCCGCCCGTCGGTTTGTAGGCGCGCACGATACAACGCCCCACGGTCGTTTTTCCACACCCCGATTCTCCTACTAAGCCCAGGGTTTCACCCGACCGGATTGAGAAAGATACCTCGTCGGCTGCCTTAACGTATCCGCTGATTTTTCCAAAAATCCCCTTGACGATTGGGAAATACATTTTTAGATTTTTGACTTCTAGCAGCGGTTTCCCACTGTTGGATGTCGAACTCAGTTGGCTTTGTGGTGTTTGCTCGGTCATGATGCCATCTCCCGCGCTGGTTTTTTGGCGCTTTCATCAAAGAGTAAACAATGAACCAGGTGATTCTCGGTGAGGCTGACGGTTTTCGGTTCGACTTCAGAACATATCGGCATGGCTTTGGTGCACCGTGGGTGGAAAGGGCATCCCGATGGGCGGCGGAACGGACTTGGCACCATGCCCCGAATCACCTCCAGTTTTTCACGTGTGGCGGTCACCTTTGGAATAGAGCGGAGTAGTGATTGTGTGTATGGGTGTTGTGGATCATGAAAAATCGTGCGCACGTCGCTGTATTCAACGACATTGCCCAAATACATGACGGCTACATTGTCGGCGATTTCGGCCACCACGCCCAGATCATGGGTGATGAACAGGATCCCCATATCATAATCTTTTTGCAAACTCTGCATAAGGTCAATAATTTGAGCCTGGGTCGTCACATCCAATGCTGTCGTTGGCTCATCGGCAATCAACAAGCGCGGGTTACAGGATAACGCCATCGCAATCATAGCACGTTGGCGCATCCCACCCGACAGGCGGAAGGGATATTCATCAATAATGCGATCTGGACGGGGAATCCCCACGAACTCTAACATCTCGAGGGTCCGACCGCGCGCTTGTTTCTTATCAGCTCCGGTGTGTAATCTGATCGTTTCCATGATCTGGTTGCCCACCGTATACATTGGACTAAGAGAGGTCATGGGTTCCTGGAAGATCATGGAAATTTCTTTGCCGCGGATTGAGCGAATGACATGCCCCTTCGGTTCCAGCTTACTGATGTTAATCGCCTCAGCCTGGTCCTGATTTTTCTGGCGATATAGGACGATATCGCCAGCCACGATTTTACCTGGACGGTGCACAATCTGTAATAAGGCGCGGGCGGTGACGCTCTTGCCGCAACCACTTTCACCTACCATACACAGGGTTTTGCCGCTGCGAATGTCAAACGTAACGCCATCTACTGCTTGTACGGTGCCTTCGTTGGTGAAAAAATGGATTTTTAAGTCTTTAACTTGAATCAGGATATTGTCATTGTTAGCCATAAGGGGTACCTTTATCTCTCTTTTATTGATAAGGATCCGCTGCATCACGCAGTCCATCGCCCAAGAAGTTCAAAGCTAACACCACGATGATCACTGCCACCGCCGGGTATAACAGCCACGGGTAAATGGCGATGACCGCCACTTTCTGCGTATCCTGGAGCATCACGCCCCAGCTCACGACAGGGGGACGCAACCCCAAACCCAAAAAGCTCAAAGCCGTTTCACCCAGGATCATACCAGGAATGGAGAGGGTAATGGAGGCAATAATGTGACTTAAGAAAGAGGGGAGCATGTGCTTGGTGATCAGGCGTCCCCTGGGCACACCATCCAACTGCGCCAACATAATGAAATCCTCTTCGCGCAGAGCCAGGAATTTACTGCGCACCACACGCGCCATACCCATCCACCCTACCAGTGATAAGATGAGCGTGATCATAAAATACACCCTGAGCGCGCTCCAGTCCAGGGGAACCATAGCCGCCAGGGTCAACCAGACCGGCAGAGTGGGTATGGAAATCAAAATCTCAATCAGGCGCTGGATTAGGTTATCCACTACACCGCCCGCCAGACCCGAAACGCCACCCACCAAAATGCCAATCGTCAGGCTGATGGCTACGCCGACCAACCCTACAGTCAGCGAAATCCGCGCGCTATAGATGATGCGGCTGAAAACGTCGCGTCCGCTTTTGTCCGCGCCGAGCAAATAAAAGGGGTCTTTAGCGTTAACGGGTCCAATCAGGTGCAAATCACCCTGGAATAATCCCCAAAATTTATAGGGGTCGCCGCGATTAAAGAACCGGAGCGGAATAATGACCGATTCGTCAATCGCCCAGGTCTTCTTGTACGAAACAGGATCGCGTTCAAATTTATACCCATATACGTGCGGGAGCAGTTTCTCATCCCGAAAGAAGTGGATCATCTGGGGCGGCGCGTAAACATACTGGTCGTTATATGTTGTAAAATTGACGGGGGCAAAAAACTCTGCGAAAATCGCCAGCATGTAGAAAAACAAAACGAGCACGCCCCCAAACATCGCCAACTTATGCCTTTTGAATTTCCACCACATCAACTGCCATTGAGAAGCCACTTCTAGCTGAATATCACGCTCTGTGGATGGTTCGCCGCTGGCGCGCTTGGCGGCTGCTAGGTCAATTTCATTGATGGTCATCGTGATTTACCTCTTTCTATCCGAGATTATTGGAGGCGAATGCGCGGATCAAGAACAGCCAGCAAAACATCTGAGACAAATGTGCCGATTACGGTTAAGATGCTCAACATTAAAATAAAACCCGCCGCCACATACATGTCTTGGGCCTTCAAGGCGTTGAACAACACCGGGCCAGAGGTCGGCAGGTTTAACACAATGGAAACGATCACATCACCGGCGATTAAACCCGGCAATGCCCACCCAATGGTGCTGATAAACGGGTTCATGGCATGGCGCACAGGGTATTTCCACAGCAAACGTCCCTCGGCTAAACCTTTGGCGCGCGCTGTTTCCACATAAGGTTTATTGAGTTCATCGAGCAAATTGGCCCGCATCGTGCGGATCAAGCCGGCTGTGCCCCCCAGGCCAATAATCAACGCCGGAATCCATAAATGCTTCAACATATCAATAAATTTTGCCATATCCCACGGCGCAGAAGCATATTCCTGCGAAAACAAGCCGATCATAGCCTGGTCGAAGTATTTATACGTGATAAATAACAGAATAAGGGCTAACAGGAAGTTGGGCACCGCCAGGCCGATAAACCCGACAAAACTGAAGATGTAATCTCCTAACGAGTACTGGCGGACGGCAGAATAAATACCGATAGGCAAAGCCACCGCCCAGACCAGGAGCAAACTAGAGAAAGATAACGCAAAAGACATCGGCAAGCGTTCGGTGATCATCACCGCCGCATCACGTTTGTAAACAAACGAGTAGCCAAATTCTCCCTTTGTCAGAATTCTCCCGATCCACTTGAAGTATTGCACATAGATGGGTTGGTTGAATCCGTACATCTCACGCAATTGGGCGATGTATTCACTGGATATCGTGGCGCTACCGGCTGAAGTTGCCACCAGTTGGTTGACCAGCGTGGTCACATAGTCTCCCGGCGGAAGCTGAATCAGCGCGAAAGAAAGCATTGAAATCACCCACACAGTAAAAAGCATTGATAGAAAACGCCGAAATAGATATTGCCACATGATATCCTCCTTGAGAATTCTTTGAAGGGGCTGTGCTCCGGCGATATGCTCGCCGGAGCACAGCGAATCTAAGCGATTACTCTTTGATGAACCACTGTTCGGGGTAGGTAATCTTTTCTACACCCTCGGCCCATCCATCGTACCAGGTGTCAGGGATGCCACCCAGGCGAGCGTTGTAGGGGTAGTACATCTCTGCTGGTCGAGAAATACCAATGACGTAGAAGCGTTCCTTGGCCTCTTGCAGAACAACCTTCATCTTCTCGATTTGTTTTTCTGTTGTGGGCTGCATAAGCACTTCTTCGTACTTGGCATAAGCATCCTTCGCCCACTGGGGCGGTTCAACCTGGACAACATCGGGGGTTTCGTTGACACGCCAGGCATACCAGGCGCGATCAAAGTAACCCTGATACCCATACAGTGGAACGTAGTAGCGCGGATCGAGGATGGGGGTGATACCGGCGCCGCCTTCTCCGGTGAAGATGATACATTCGATGGTGTTGGCTTTGCGCGCCACTTCGTATGGATCGCTCGCGATGGAGTTCAAGGTCGCCTTGATGCCCACCTTGTCCCAATAGCCGATCAACAGTTCGGCAACCTGAACGTAGGTGGTGCCGTAGCTGAGGTCATTTTGGACGGTGAAGATGAACTCAAAGCGCTTGCCGTCGGCGCCCAGATAGTAACCGTTGGCATCCTTCCCGTTGGTGAAGACTTTGTCGAGGTATTGGGTCGCCTTAGCCGGATCGTACTCGATGTACTGAGTGTCCATACCTTCGATGTACAGCGGACCATCGTTGTTCGGGGCCTGTTGCGCGGGCGTACCCTGGCCATTGTGGACGATCTCGATGATCTCCGCGCGGTTGATCGCATGGGACATACCGATGCGGAAGTTGATGTCCGCGAAGACGCTGGCCTTGTACTCATCGGCAATGGTCTGATTGAAGTGAACGGTATTGGTGTTAGCGCCGTCCGACTTCGGGTAATAGATGCTGATCGGTTTGCCTTCGGCCTTTGCATCGTGGTAGATGATGCGGTTGTCGTTGCCTGGGTCTTTCACGGCATCGAGATCGCCATTGAGCATCGCAAAGGTGCGGCTTTCAGCATCCTGGTAAGAGATCGCCAGAATGGAGTCAATGTAGGGCAGTTGGTTGCCCGCCGTGTCTACCTTCCAGTAGTACGGGTTGCGTTCCAACAATACCTGCGTCCCTGTGCCCAGAGGCTTCTTGGTGATCCAGGGGTACAGCGAGGGGTGTTCCGGGTAGAGATAGAACGTGCCGGGGTTGCCCCACCCATCGCCCGCGTACTTGTTGAACAAAGCGATCCAGTCCGCTACCGTGCCATCCGCCTTGACCAGTTCATCCACTTTGGGGTTGTATTTCTTGTGGAACTGTTGCAGGTAGTGCTTTGGGTACATAGCGAAATAACGACCTTGCCACTGCGCCAAGACGTAGAGGAATGTACCGTAAGGCTTGGGGAAGGTCAGTCTGAAGGTGTAATCATCAATCTTCTCGAATTTCAGATCGGGGCCTTGGCCGGAAGGAATCCAGTCCGTATTCGGCCCACCGGGATTCAGATCGGTGTTGAACAGGACATCTTCGATGTAGAACGCGATGTCATCCGCTGTGAAATCTACACCATCGGACCACTTCATGCCTTTGCGCATGTGGAAGGTGTAGCTTGTCACATCGTCGCTGACATCAATGCTCTCGACCAGGTTGGGTTCAACGCCGCTGAAATCGGGTTTCCAGATGGTGAGGTGCTCCCAGGCAGCCACAAAGAGCAAGCCACCCCATTCGGGATTGGTGCCGACGAAACCAAAGCGCATCTGACCGCCGTATTGCCCCGGCCCAGTGAGTGGTTCGATAACCTTGGGGCTAACCGGCAGACGTTCGTCGAGCGGGGGAAGTTCGCCAGCCGCCACCAGGCCGGCCAGTATGGGCGCTTCTTTGTAGGCGCTGGGCGGCAGCGGGGTCGCGGTCACAACGACCTCGACTTTCTTTTCGACTTCGACTTTCTTTTCGACTTCGACGGTCTTTTCGACTTGGACAGTCTTTTCGACGACGACAGTCTTTTCGACGACCTGCGGCGTGGGGGTAGCGCATCCAGCCAGCAGTAACGTTAGAACAACAACCACGTTGGCAATCCAGAGATACTTACGCATATCGCTCCTCCTAGTGATTTTTGAAATGGTTCCTTTGACAACAGAAAGCTACTTGTCCGTGTATATTATTTTTTGTTGATAATAACCTCCTTTCGCTGAACTAATTTCAGTTTTGTGATGGATGGTTTACCTTGCCGGGCGACCGACAGACTCGCGTATGACCAGATCCGTCACCAGATGCATTGTCGTTTTGGGCTGCTCTGGATTCATCGCTCGCGCGATGAGTTGCCGCACGCCGAAAATGCCCATCCATGTTTTGTAGACGTGGATCGTGGTCAACGGCGGGGTAACCTCCTGTAGTTTCGCCAAAAGTTGGCGGATAGCACTTTAACAACCGCAAAAAGAAGCCCGATCGGTGTATGGGGTGGTAGCAGTCGGCGCAACAACTGAGCGGAGGTCGGTCTGACCTTCGCTGTGCTAC
>Ga0208197_1001770_pt1 | contig 20493 bp, 19 predicted proteins | sample AD_JPNNA4_MetaG_FD_184444 | JGI IMG/M metagenome (GOLD analysis project Ga0208197, IMG submission 184444) | Active sludge microbial communities of municipal wastewater-treating anaerobic digesters from Japan - AD_JPNNA4_MetaG (SPAdes) (version 2) | ecosystem: Engineered > Bioreactor > Anaerobic...
CCGGGGACGGGGGCGCAGAGCGAAGGCTCCGCTGTGAGCGAGAATGATAAAGCCCTGGCTTACACTTCTGACTCACTTCTTCCGCACAATGGATACCAAAATTCCCCCGCCCATCACCAGCGCCACGACAAAGCTCAAAATGACGATGGCCTGCACGATCCAGGGGGTGTCAGTTGTCGCCGGGATGAGCACCGCCAGACCGAGGATCATCGCCGCGACGATGACGCTGAGGGCGATCCGCGTTACCATACGGTCGAGCAACTCCAGGTTGCTGTGATCCAACGACAATTTGAGGGGGGCGCGCTTTTCAATGCGATCCAGCAGCAGCATCCCAATGTGGGGCAGCTCTTCCAGCAGATCGCTCCAGGCCAGTCCCCGCCGGGTGATTTCGTTGAGCCAATGGCGACTGGGCATGGCGGCTTTGAGCATCAGTTGGGCCACATACGGCCCGGAAAAGGCGAAAATGTCGAAATCCGGCGCCAGTTTGTAGCCGATGCCTTCCATCATCGCCAGGGTCTTGCCCAATTGCCAGAAGTTGGTGGGCAAGTGGAGGCGATACTCGAATGCCAGCGGCATCAGCGAGTTCATCAATTCGTCAACGTGCACATCCTTGAGGGCCAACCCGTTGTAGTAGCGCAACAAGCGTTCAATGTCCTGGCTCAAAGCGCGGCGATCCACGTCAATGGGCGCGGCCCCGATATGAATCAGCCCATCGGTGACGCTTTTGGCGTCCATCTGCACCGCCATGCTGTACAGGCGGATCAGGTTGGTGCGGTCGGCGTCGCTGAGGTAGCCCACCATCCCGAAGTCCATCGCGCCGATGACCTCGTTTGCCATCACGATGAGGTTGCCGGGGTGGGGGTCGGCGTGGAAGAAGCCGTCTTCGAGGATTTCCTTGACGATCATCCGGGCGGCGTTGTTGGCAATTTTCTGGCGATCATAGCCGGCTGCATCCAGCGCGGCGATGTCGGTGATTTTGATGCCTTCGATGTATTCCATCACCAGCACGCGCCGGGTGGTGTACTCCCAATACACCGCGGGGATGTGCAGGCAGTGCTCCTGCGCGAAATTCGCGCGGATGCGGTCGGCGTTGCGGGCTTCGCTCTGGTAGTTCAGCTCGTTGTGCAACGTCTCCGCGAAATCCTCGACGATTTCCACGAGATTGTACACTCGGCCCAGGGGGGTGTGTTGTTCGGCGTAGTTGGCGATGTCGTGGATGATCTCCAGATCGGTTTGAATGGTCGGCAGGATATGGGGGCGTTGGACTTTGATCACGACCTTCTGGCGCGTCAGGAGTTTGGCCGCGTGAACCTGGGCGAGAGACGCCGCCGCGAGCGGTTTGGGATTGATTTCGCCGAAGACTTCCTCCGGCGGGGCGCCCAATTCTGCTTGAATGACCTCGCGGATCTCGTTCCAGGGAACAGGCGGCACGTTGTCTTGCAGCTTTGCCAGTTCGCTGATGTAACTGGGCGGCAGCACATCGGGGCGGGTGCTGAGCATTTGACCCAATTTGACGAACGCCGGCCCCAGTTCTTCCAAAGCCTGGCGGAAATGGGCCGGCAGGGAAGCCGGTTCCTGAATCGGAAAGGGATACAGATCGCGCAGCCACAATGGCTCTGTGGGAAGTTGTGACAGCGCAAACCCGAAGCCGTGGCGCGTGAACACGGTCAGAATGTGCCGGTAGCGCCGCAGATGGCGGATCGGGCGGCTAATCGTCGGAATCTTGAACATCATTTCTCTTTCGCCTGGTGGTCCATCCTCTCCCTATCCCTACTCCTATACCCCGTGATCCGATATTTCACCAACGTCCATAGCACAGTAAACCCATCTTTCCAGGAAATCTTCTTGCCCTCGTTGAATTCCCGCCCGCTGTAGGAGATCGGAACCTCGTAGATGCGGTTCCCGCTCAGCAAAATTTGGGCGGTGATTTCGGGATCGAACCCCCACCCGCTGGCCTTAAGGTGCAATTGATCGGAGACTTCGCGCGTGAAGACCTTGTAGCATGTCTCCATGTCCGTGAGAATCGTATTATAGAGGATATTGGTGACAAACGTGAGGAAGCGATTGCCCACCATGTGCCAGAAGAACATCGCTTTGCTCGGCCCGCCCCGAAAACGCGACCCGTACACGACGCGGGTGCGCTTTTCCAGGATGGGTTGCAACAGATGGGGGTAGTCGCGCGGATCGTATTCCAGGTCGGCATCTTGAATCAGGCAGATATCGCCCGTCGCCTGTTGCAGCCCTGTCCACACCGCGCCGCCCTTCCCCTGATTGGCGGCATGGAAGATGATGGTGAATCCGGGTTGCCCCTCCAACGTGCGCAGATATTCGCGCGTCCCATCCTTCGACCCGTCATCCACGATGACTAGTTCGCGCTCCACGTCTACCACCGTCTCGTTGGCATGATCGGCCCAGATGCGGATATGCAGATCAACCGCCTGAATGCGATCAACGATTTCGGCGATAGTCTCAATCTCGTTATAAACCGGAATGATCACTGAAAGTTTCACTGTTCCTCCTGCGTTACGATTGCAACGTGCTGAGCCAGGAACCCGCGCGGGCGCTCAAGGCAACCATCGTAAAGTCCACCGTGCTCTACTGATGCCTGTGTGGCCTGACACTGGTGTAAGAACGCGGACGTCCGTGCGGCCAGACCCAATGCAGTAAAGTTTGCCGTTCTGTTGGTGTGAGTTCTCGCCACTGCCCTGGCGCCATATCCGGGGGCAACGTCAGCGGCCCAATGGCGACGCGCACTAACCGGACAATCGGCAGTTCTACGGCGGACGTCATACGCTTGATTTGCCGTTTTTTTCCTTCGTAAAGCACGACGCGCAACCATGTCGTTTTGGCGGGCGCGGGGAGTGGTTTGGAAAACGGCGGCAAAGCTGGCGAAGTGTCCAGGATTTCCACACCGGCCGGGCGGGTCACGCCGAGCTTGGTTTCCACGCCTGTGCGGAGACGTTGGAGCACCTCGACGTCGGGATGTCCGACCACCAGGACGAGGTAAGTCTTGGGATGGTTGAAGTTTGGATGTGTCACGCGATGCTGTAAAGGTCCGTCGCTGGTGAGCAGCAGCAACCCCTCGCTATCCAGGTCGAGCCGCCCGGCAGGATGCAATTCCTGCGGTATTCCCAGACTTCCCAGCGCCGGACGGTTATAACGATCCCGATGAGCGCACAAAACGTCGTAGGGCTTGTAGGCGATAGCGTAGCGGTAAGATCGTTCTGTCAACGGATCAGTCCTTTGGTTGTGTACAGAGCAGCCTTGCCAGATCAGACAATGCCTTGCCGTGCGCAACCGGCGCAAGGTCGGCGACATGCTGTATGCGTCAACCCAAATTATACTCGTCAGGGGCAAGGGAGCAAGTAGAACGGTCTATCTGCTCGCTATATTTTGCAACGCAGGCAATTTTTCCAGGGGTTTCGCTTGCTATTTCAGAAGAAAATCACTATAATTACTTATGTTACTGTCGCTGTGTGGTATTTGGCCCACAGTGACTTGTGGCGGCCAGGGTAAAGCGTTGGGGAGGTCACACTGTTTGTTGCGGTCATACTGAGGAGGTTTTCGTGAACGTCATCAAAGTTGCTGCGACCTCTCGCTCCACTTCTGTGGCAGGCGCTATTGCCGGCATCATCCGCGAAACGGGCCGGGTGGACGTGCAAGCGATTGGCGCTGGAGCCGTGAATCAAGCCATCAAAGCGATTGCCATTGCGCGCGGCTACCTTGAATTGGATAACATTCACATTTACTGTATTCCTTCTTTTTCGGAGATTTTGATCGAAGGTAAGGAGCGCACGGCGGTGCGGCTTGCCGTTGAATCCGGCATCTCAAGTTTGTGATGGCGTGTGAGCAGCCTGTTTGTGTAAACCGACATGCGGTTTACTGGCGGGAATTTCTATCTTCATTGTATATTCTTAAGGGAGGAACTATGGCAGAGGACAAGCAGAAGAAACTTCGTTTGTTGGCGTATTGGCTCTTTACGAGCGTGATGATCATCTTTGCGGCCGTCACGGCCTATATCTATGTCTGGATAGGCCCGCTTGCAGGCACGATCTGGATGGCTGTCAAAGGCGCTTTGCCCGTTACACTGGTCGCCGCTGTTGCCGCGGCAATTCTCTATGCTGTGTATTATTTCCTGATCTACAAGAAGGGATAACCAGCATCGGTTTCAGGTCACAAGAGAATGCCCCGCCATCCTGGCGGGGCATTTCTTTATGTTAATACGATTCGATCTGTTTCTGCAACTATCGTAAAGCCGGCAGGTTGAGCAGCAGATTTTCCAGCCATAATTGTGCATTCGCGTTGTGCTGAAGCGCGTCTTGACACGTTTCTAATGCCTTGAGGGTATTGATGGCATCGTCAAGAGGAATCTGCTGTGCGATCTGTGTTAATGGATCGTGATACCTTTGATGGGTGATCCTCTGGGTGTTCCCCGTCTGGATGAGCACAACATCACGCCAGCCGGTCAACCAATAGGCCAGCGTTTCATCGAGTCTGACGCTTGGATCCCGTGTGAGTGTCTGCGCGGCGTCGAATCGGGACGGTAAGTCTTGTTTCAACAGATCGAGCAGCAAGAGCAAAGCGTTGTCCATACGCTGTTGATACTCCGCTTCCGTCACAGCGCGGACAGCCCACCCCATGCGCCCTCCAGAAATGCGCGCCAGATGCCTGGCTTGCTCTGCGGGGACGTTCCATCGTGCTCGCAGAGCCTCTTCGACGATTGTATGAGACAGGGGACGCAGGGTGATCTGTTGGCTGCGTGAAACAATGGTTGGCAGCAACAAATCTGCGTCTTGCGCCAGGAGAATCAGGTGTGCATAAGCTGGCGGTTCCTCTAATGTCTTGAGTAGCGCATTAGCCGCGCCGATCGTGGCGCGTTCAAAGGCGTTGATGAGCGCGATTTTGTGGGCGCTTTCATTCGGCGTCAAAGCCAGGAAGCGTTCAACGGCGCGAATCTGGTCAATTTTCAGATTTCCGCCTTGTTCCTCCGGCTCTACCAGCATAAAATCGGGATGGTTGCCTGAGGCGAACTTCCGGCAGGCAAGACAAGCGCCGCAGGGACGTTGCTCAACAGGGCCTTTACACAACAGCGCATTGCCGACGATGCGCGCCAGCGTCATCTTGCCGACATTTTCCGGTCCGGTGATGAGCAAAGCCTGAGGTATGTCCCCGTGGTCGAGAGCGACCTGCAATTGCTGGACGGCCCAGTCGTGTCCTACAATGTCCCACATCGTCATAGGCTCTCCGATGTGGGCGGACGCTCTTCTGTGTGACACGCATCGGTGGCGATGTCGAACAATGCGGCGGGTACCGTATGGCGCATCTCCGTGGTGATGTGGATGACTGTATAAAATGAGGCCGGGAGTTGGCATATCGCCCGAATCATCAACTCCGGGCGTACAACGATGAAGGCCACGCGATAGTTACAGCGACGGAGTAACTTGATCGCCCGTGCCCATCCCTGACCATAAATCAATTCCAGTGGGCCGATTTCGTCCAGGATAAAGACTTGTGTGGGGAAGCAATCATCCAACGCTTTGTCGCTGCGCGCGATGGCTTCAGGGGCAAAGCGAAAGTGTCCCACGACGAAACCGGTGTTGCTTGTCATCGGCAGGGTCAGTGGATAGGTTTCCCCGGAGTGTACTTCGGTGACACACAAATCATGCTCACCGGTCCGCTGCGTGAGCAAGCCGGAGACTTTCAGGTCAGTTTGGCGGAGCATGTCTGCCAGGCGGAGACATGCCGTGCTTTTTCCTATCTGGCGATTCCCGGTGAGAAGAACGATTTTGGGTTCCAACATCCTGGTTTCAGCGTCTCACACATGACCTTCAGCTAAAATAAAGGGCCGGGGGTAATACCGGCCCTGTGTGGAGATGGCGGGAATCGAACCCGCGTCCGAAGAATTCGACGATGTGCTTCTACGAGCGTAGTCGGCGCTTTCGTTTCACCCGGAGGGCCGCGGCCGACCGCGCCGCATCCGGGTTAGCCGATTCGTCTTGGACTTCCTTATCGGCGTCTGGAAGTGTGCACGCAGACTTTATGTCACCGTACTCCACCCCGCCTGCGAGAGGGTGGAGGGGCGTGACCGGATCTCCCGGTCAGGTTTTGGATCTCGCGCTCTGCTTACGCAGCGAGGGCGACCGGGGCGGAAGCCCAGGTATTCGCCATCGCGGGAATCCAGTTGTTTGCCTTTGGTTTGGCATTTTGGGTTTGCTCCTGGGTTTACGGAGACGGAGCCTCCCCGGCCCGCCGCCCATCCTCAGCCTTCCCCGTCGAAACCTATCATCCCCGCTTGTATTATACCACATTTCCATCTGGCTGACGGAAATCTACAGCGCATCTCCCAGTACAATGCCGAACAGCCCCACCACGACGCCAAGATGCAAGAAGAGATTCGTGTCTGCCAGCCAGGCAACGACAGGCCAGTGCGGCAGCAGATTGAATACCAGGTTGAGCAACACCATCCCCACCCCGATCAGCACCGGCAGTCCTTTGTGGTGCGCCAAAAACTCGCTGACCTTTTTCAGCAGTTCGTTCATCATGTCCTCCTCGTCGTAGTTCTGCGGCTATTAAAGGCGATTGTATCACAGTGAATCTTGGGGGCAACTCATCCGTGAACGTGACAACTGCACAGTCTCACTAAAACGTGATGCATGATCTTTTGATAGATCATGCATCACGTTTCATGTATCACGCGTTGCATTTTAACATAGGCTACAGATCATCATCAATAGCCCCACCAGCGCCAGCGGAATCCCCACAATGGCGCCGACAATGGTCAGACTGACGATGACGCCCGCGATCAACAGCACCAGCCCCACGATCCCCACGACCAGCCGCCCGGTCAGGCCGATGATCCAGAAGATCAACTTGAAGAGCAACACAAACGGCAGCAAGAGCAATTTGATCAAGAATTTCATGGTTATCCTCCCGTAATCAATGATTTTGTAATTTGTTACTCGTAATTTGTAATTCGTTATTCGATTACAATTACATTACGTAAGCAAGTTACAAAAGTTGCAAGAATTCGGGCATTTGCCGACCGCGAATTAAACCACGGATAACGAATAAACGGATGAGGAGCATGGGGAGCGCGCTCATTCGTGAGCAACGGCTTTCTGTGGTACAATAAAATTAAGTATTGAAACTCTTGCAGCACGAGCAGGCCAAGAGATGCTGGCAAGTCCCGGTCAGGAGGTGTTATATGACGCTCGAAGCAACAACTTTAGAAAAGCTCTCGGTATTGGAAACATTATACCGGCGCGGTTATCAGAGCGACGTGATCGATTTGACCGTAGATAAAATGATCGCGCTCGAGCGTGAACGCGCGGAACGCGAACTCAAGGAGTTCGATATACGCCTCAAAGCATTTGAACAACACTATCAGATGCGCTCGGAAGACTTCTATCGGCGCTTTCAACAAGGCCAGTTAGGCGATTCTGCGGATTTCTTCGAGTGGAGCGCTGTTTACGCTATGCATCAATCTGTCGTCGAACGGCTCGAAAATTTCACGGGGAAACAGCTATAATGCAACGCAGCGCAGAACCCCGTTATTATCTCAATCTCATCAAGGCGCGGTTGGCGACATCACCCATTGTAAAAACGACAACGATTGTTGCCGAGTATGCACTTGCAGACCGGGGTTATGTGCGCGCACGTTTGACCTTAGCAAACGGGGATTTTCTGGAAGTATCCGAATACTTTGTTCTCCAAGAGCAAAGCTGTGTGACCACAGAATACCGTCATCAACGCATGGATGCATCGAAGCAGCGCCTTATCCAACGTTGGGACAACGCCACGCATTTTCCAGATCTGCCCAATGCCCCACATCATCTCCACATTGAGCACGAAGACAACGTTATTCCAAGTCAACCGATGAGCATTCTCAACTTGTTGGATGTGCTGGAACAAGAATTTTTGAGCCGGCAATGATGCACTGAATCCCGAAGGGACGAGCGCCAGTATCTTGTCAGGACAAATAAACCTGTGAAACTGACCGATTCCCAAAACGCCATTATTCAATCCCCCTTCGACCGCAAAATCTTCCTCGAAGGCCCCGCCGGGACTGGGAAGACGACGGCGGGTGTCGCGCGGATGCTCTTTATGCTGATGAGCGACGTGCCGGCGGATCGCCTCCTCGTGCTGACGCCGCAGCGGACGCTCGCCGCGCCCTACGAGGAGGCACTGTATCATCCCGATGTGGCCGCTGGCGGTCTGGTGAACGTCGCCACGGTGGGCGGCCTGGCCCGGCGCATGGTGGATTTGTTCTGGCCGCTCGTCGTCGCGGAGGCCGGGTTCGGCGCGCCGGATGAACGGCCCACGTTCCTCACGTTGGAGACGGCGCAGTACTACATGGCGCGCATCGTCGCCCCGCTGGTGGAGGAACAGGGCTACTTCGATGCCATCAACATCGACCGCAACCGGCTCTACAGCCAGATTCTCGACAACCTCAACAAGGCCGCTGTTGTGGGCTTCTCCTACACCGAGATTGCCGAACGGCTGCGCGGCGCGTGGGTGGGCGAGTCGGCCCAGGCGCGCGTCTACGACCAGGCGCAGGACTGCGCGACGCGCTTCCGCCGCTACTGCCTCGAACACAACCTGCTCGACTTCTCCCTGCAAGTTGACGTGTTCTTCGCCCACCTGTGGACGGAACCGCTGTGCCGCGATTACCTGCTCAACAGCTACACGCACCTGCTCGTGGATAACGTCGAAGAGGACGTGCCCGTGGCTCACGACCTCATCTACAGTTGGCTTCCCCACGCGGAGTCGGCGCTTATCATCTTCGACCAGGACGCGGGGTATCGCAGCTTCCTCGGCGCAGACCCGGTGAGCGCCGCTGCGCTGCGCGATCTGTGCGACGAGCGCGTGACGTTCACCGAGTCCTTCGTCACCTCGCCGGAGATGCAAGCCTTTGGCGATACGCTGGGCCGCATCTTGCAACCAGGAGCCATCAGCGCGCAACCTGTTGTCCAGCCGCCGAATCTCAGGGATGTGCTGCGCTTCGAGAGCTGCCGCTATCATCCCGACATGCTCGACTGGACCGCCGACGCCATCGCCGCGCTCGTTCACCACGACGGCGTCGTGCCCGGCGAGATCGTTGTCCTCGCGCCATTCCTCACCGACGCGCTGCGCTTCTCGCTCACGCATCGGCTGGAACAACGCAACGTGCCTGTGCGCTCGCACCGGCCTTCGCGCGCCCTGCGCGAGGAACCCGCCACGCAGACTTTGCTCACGTGGGCGGCGCTCGCGCATCCCCAATGGGGCATCGTCCCCCGCAACTACGACGTGGCCTACGCGCTGACGCAGACCATCGCCGACCTCGACCTGGTGCGCGCGCATTTGCTGGCGGACGTGCTCTACCGTGTAAAAGACAAAACGCCGTCGCTGGCCCCCTTCGACGGCGTCAACGCCGACATGCAGCAGCGCATCACCTACCTCTTCGGCGGGCGCTACGAGGCGCTACGGCTGTGGCTGGACGCTTATCGCGCCGGAGAGCCTGCCCCGCTGGATCACTTCCTGGCGCGGCTGTTTGGGGAGGTGCTCTCGCAGTCGGGCTATGGCTTCCACCAGGATTTCGACGCAGCGCGGACGGCGGCGACGTTGATTGAGTCCGTGCAGAAGTTCCGCTGGATCGCCGCCGACCTGCCTGCCGAAAAGCCGCTCGGCCAGGAGTACCTGGAAATGGTGCAGCGCGGCGTCATCGCGGCGCAGTATCTCGAACCGTGGCAGGCGCTCGAAGCAAACGCTGTCCTGCTGGCCCCGGCCTACACTTTCCTGTTGAGCAACCAGCCGGTGGACGTGCAGTTCTGGCTCAACGTCGGCGGGACGGGCTGGTGGGAGCGCCTGTACCAACCGCTGACACACCCCTACGTGCTCAGCCGCCGCTGGTCGAAGGGGCAGCCGTGGACGGACACGGAGGAAGTCGCCGCACGGCAACTGTCACTGCACCGGCTCGTCGCCGGGCTGGTGCGCCGCTGCCGCAAGACGGTTTACCTGGGCCTGAGTGAACTCGGCGAGCAGGGGTACGAGCAAACCGGGCCGCTGCTCAGGGCGATGCAACGCGTGCTGCGGGCGGCGTAAAGATACTGTATTTTGAGCTACGTAACTTTGCAAAATACAAAGTTACGTAGTATATTATACACTATGACACGCTCGGATATGCAATACGCACAACCACAAGGCATTCAACTCCTGGAAAAGGTTCTCCAGGAGCGTGGTCCGCTGTTTACGGTAGAACAAATCAAGCCGCTGGCTGAAGAAATGGAGATTTCTCGTTCGCGGCTCCATTGGCTGCTGACGATGTTAGCCAAATCGGGGTGGATCGCCTCACTGAAGCGTGGCGTTTATGCAATCCAGAAGCCTCTGCTGGACGCGGAGATCCCTCCGTTTGCCATCGCCGCCGCCCTGGTGCAACCTTGCGCGATCAGCCATTGGTCGGCGTTGGCGCAGCATGGCTTTACCACGCAATTGCCGGTGATCGTGCAGGCTTCCACGCCGCGTAAGGTGGTGACGCCAGAAATGCGCAGTGGGACGGCGCACCGTCCACGTGGGCGAGCAGTATGGACGGCGCTAGGGGTGGAGGTCGAGTTCATTTCTATACAGGAAAAACATTTCTTCGGACACCAAACACTCTGGGTTGCACCCTGGCAACAAGTCACCCTCACCGACCCGGAGCGGACAGCATTGGATTTGATCGCACGCCCGGAGATCTTCGGCGGATTGCGTGCGACTATCGAAATATTGGAGGGTGCGCTGCCTCAACTTGACCTGCCTGCACTGGTGCGGTATGCGCTGCGCTACGATGTAGGCGCCGTTATCAAGCGCCTGGGGTGGACGCTAGAGCGTTTGGGAGTGGAGATCGAGACATTAACGTTTTTGCAAACGTATCCCGTGAAGACCTATTACCGCCTGGAGCCGCAGCTTCCGCCCGGCAAGCGTTACAACTCTCGCTGGCGCATTATCGAGAATTTACAGGACGGCAGCAATGGCTGACGTTATGCAGATGTTGCGCACACACGCGCGGCATTACGGCGTGCGGCAAGACATCGTCGAAAAAGATTATGCGCTCAGTTATCTATTGGCAGCGATTGCGGAAACACCCGGTTTGGGAAACGTGCTGGCCCTGAAGGGCGGCACCGCGCTCAAGAAAGTGTACTACACGGATTACCGTTTTTCGGAAGACCTGGACTATTCCACGCTATGGTCAGATGTAACGCCGGACATATCCGAGCACATTGCTGTCGCTATCCGGCGTATGGAAGCGCATTTGCTGGAGCGCGGCCCGTTCAGCGTACAGTCCGAGCCGTTGCTGTTGAAACTACCGCATCCAGGCGGGCAGATAGGGTTCCTGGTGCGTGTGCAGTTTCCAGGACAACGCGCGGCTTTGTGTCGTTTGAAGGTGGAGATCACGGTGGATGAACCGGTTTTTCTACCTATTCTTTCCTTACCTATCCTGCATGGCTTTGATGAAACCTTCGCGGCAACGGTAGGTGCCTATACACTGGCGGAGATTGTGGCGGAGAAATTGCGCGCCCTGCTTCAAAGCCGGCAACGGTTGCTCGCACGAGGTTGGGGAGCAAGCCGCGTCTGTCGAGACTACTACGATTTGTGGGCGGTCTTGGGACGCGCGGGGCACCTGGAAGGGCAAATCCCTGATTTGTTGACTCGCAAATGCGCGGTGCGTGAGATAACGTTTACTGCCCCCACCGACTTTCTGGCTGAGAATTTGCTGGCGGTGGCGCGGCAAGAATGGGCGCAGCAATTGCTGCCCTTTGTGCCCGACGCGCCGCCGGTAGAGCAAGTTTTGCAAGAAGTGCGACCGTTGATTCTTGCATTATGGGAATCATAACTGACTTAGATGAGGAGACCGACAATGCACGACGTTCGATTCGATACGTTTTACCGCTACGACGACCTGACGCGCATCCTCAAAGCCTACGCCGGCGAATACCCGCGGCTCGTGCAGGTGACGAGCATCGGCAAGAGTTACGAGGGGCGCGACTTATGGCTGGCGACCGTCACTAACACGGCGACCGGCCCGGCGGAGGAGAAGCCCGCCTTCTGGGTGGATGGCAACATCCACGCCACCGAACTCTCGCCTTCGACCGCCTGCCTGTACCTGCTCAACAAGCTGGTCACAGCCTACGGCGACGACGCCGACGTCACCCGCGCTCTGGACACGCGCGCGTTCTATTTATGTCCGCGCGTGAATCCCGACGGCGCGGAGTGGGCGCTCGCCGACAAACCGCGCTACATCCGTTCCAGCACGCGCCCCTACCCCTACGACGAGGAACCGCTCGGCGGCCTGGTCGAAGAGGACATGGACGGCGACGGGCGGATGCTCACGATGCGCATCCCCGATCCTAACGGCGCGTGGAAGGTCTGCCCGGAGGAGCCACGCCTGATGATCCGTCGCGATCCCACCGAAACCGGCGGGCAGTACTATCGCCTGCTGCCCGAAGGCCCTGTCCAGGACTACGACGGCGTGACCATTGCGATCCAGCCGAAGAAAGAGCGCCTCGACCTCAACCGCAACTTCCCCGAACACTGGCGGCAGGAAGTCGAACAGCGCGGGGCCGGGCCGTATCCCGCCTCGGAGCCAGAGGTGCACGCCATGGTGCAGTTCATCGCCAGCCACCCGAACATCACGGGCGGTGTGGCGTTCCACACCTACAGCGGCGTGCTCCTGCGCCCCTACGACGACCGCGACGACAAGGAATTCCCCGTGGAAGACCTGTGGACCTTCCAGAAGATCGGCGCGAAGGGGACGGAAATCACCGGCTACCCCAACGTCTCCGTCTACCACGATTTTCGCTATCATCCCAAAGAGGTCATCACCGGCGGGTTCGATACGTGGCTTTACGAGCACATGGGCGTTTTTGGCTGGACGGTGGAGATTTGGAGTCCGCAGCGCCAGGCCGGCATCACGGATTACAAGTTCATCGAGTGGTGGCGCGAGCACCCGCTGGAAGACGACCTCAAGCTGCTCAAGTGGAGCGACGAGGTCTTGGACGGCAAAGGCTACGTCGAATGGTATCCCTTCGAGCACCCGCAGTTGGGGCCGGTCGAGTTGGGCGGGTGGGACGGCGTCCATGCCTTCCGCAATCCACCGCCGCAGTTTTTGGAGAAGGAAGTGGCGCTCTTCCCCGAGTGGATCCTCTGGCAATGCCTGATTTCGCCGCGTCTGGAACTCTACGAAGCAAGCGCCAAACCGCTTGGCGACGGCACGTACTGCGTGCGGCTGGTCGTCCACAACACCGGCTGGCTGCCCACCTATGGGACGAAGAAAGCCGTCGAGAAGAAAGTCGTGCGCGGCGTCATCGCCGAGATCGCGCTGCCGGAGGGCGCGACGCTGGAGATCGGCAAACCGCGCGAGGAACTGGGCCAACTCGAAGGCCGTGCCTACAAACGCGCCTTTGGCGACACCGACCCCACCGAAGACCGTCTGAAGGTCGAGTGGGTGATCCGCGCCCCGGCAGGCGGTATGGTTAATCTCGTCGCTCGCCACGATCGCGCCGGCGTGGTGCGAACGGAAGTAGCATTGGAGAAGTAAGAGGCAAGAAGCAAGAAGCAAGAGACAAGAGGCAAGATTCTTTCCTGCATCGTGCATCCTGCATCTTGCATCCTTTAAACTATGGCAACCTTTCAACCTCGACCCAAACAACGCCAAGTGCTCGCCTACAAGGGCGGGCGTATGGGCGTTTCTGCGGTGCCGGGCAGCGGGAAGACGTGGACGCTGTCGCTGCTGGCGGCGAAGCTGATTGCTGAGGGGAATCTGGGCGACGAGCAGGAGGTGCTGGTTGTCACGCTGGTCAACTCCGCCGTGAGCAACTTCGCCGGGCGGGTGGCGCGCTTCGTGCAGGAGCGCGGGCTGCTGCCCAACGTCGGCTATCGCGTGCGCACGCTGCACGGCCTGGCGCACGACATCGTGCGCGAGCGTCCGGCGCTGGCGGGCCTCGCCGACGATTTCCAGATCATCGACGAGCGTGCGGCGAACGAGATTCTACAGGATGCCGCCCAGCTCTGGGTGCGCAGTCACCCGTACAGCCTGGACGCTGTCCTCGCTGCCGACATCGACGAGACGCGCGCGGAATGGGTGCGGCGCGGACGCTGGCAGGATTACGTCACCAGTCTGGCGACCAGTTTCATCAAGCAAGCCAAAGACTTGCAACTGACGCCTGCCGACCTGCGGTACCGACTCGACCGCTTCCCCGAACCGTTGCCACTGCTCGAAATGGGCTACGCAATCTACGCCGACTACCAGCGCGCGCTGGCCTATCGCGGCGCGGTGGATTTCGACGATCTCATCCGTCTGGCATTGCAAACGCTGCGGCTCGATCCGGCGTTCCTGGCCCGGCTGCGCGAACGCTGGCCCTACATCCTCGAAGACGAAGCGCAGGACAGCAACCGTCTGCAAGAGGAAATCCTCAAGTTACTCGTCGGGCCGGACGGCAACTGGGTGCGCGTGGGCGATCCCAACCAGGCGATCTATGAGACGTTCACTACCGCCAGCCCGGAGTTTCTGCGCCAATTCATGAAACAGCCTGGCGTCCAGCCACGGGATTTGCCGAACTCTGGACGTTCGATGCAAAGCATCATCAACCTGGCAAATTACCTCATTCGCTGGAGCAATGCATCGCATCCTGTCCCTAAGCTGCGTGAAGCGCTCGCCAGGCCATACATCAAGCCGGCGCCACGCGGCGATCCACAGCCGAATCCGCCCGATGCGCCGGAAAACGTCCGCCTCAACGCGCGTGGCCTGTCGCCGCAGCAGGAGATCGAAGCAGTGGCGCGTGCGCTGGAACGCTGGCTGCCGGAGCATAAGGACGAAACGGTCGCCGTGCTCGTCCCGCGCAACGAGCGCGGCTTCGAGGTGGTAACCGCACTGAAGGCGCGCAATATCCCCTGCGTCGAATTGCTGCGCAGCACCCGCTCCACCCGCGAGGCGGCGGGCGCGTTGACGCATCTGTGCGCCTATCTCGCGGAACCGACATCGGCCAAAAAGCTGGCGACCGTTTATCGCGTGTGGCAACGCGCCGCGCGTGAGGACCCCGCAGCCGAGGCGCGTGTGGAGGAGGTCGCCAAACTGCTGCGGCAGATCGCGCGCGTGGAGGACTACCTCTGGCCCCGCGCCGACCGTGACTGGCTGGCCGAGCAGAATTTGGAGGATGCGGCCCCGACGCTATTCGAGCATCTGGTCGAGTTCCGCGCTTTGGTGCAGCGCTGGCAAGGGACGACGACGCTGCCCATTGACCAGATCATCCTTACGCTGGCGCAAGATCTCTTCACCAAGCCGGCCGATCTGGCGATTGCGCACAAGCTCGCCGTCGTCCTGCGGCAGGCCGCCGACGCGCATCCCGAATGGCGATTGCCAGAGCTGACGCAGGAATTGGCCGTCATCGCCAAAAACGAGCGCAAGTTCCTCGGCTTCACCGACGAGGACAGCGGCTTCGACCCCGACAAGCACAAAGGCGAGGTCATCATCTCGACGATCCACAAGGCAAAGGGGCTGGAATGGGACAAGGTGTACCTGCTGTCGGTCAACGACTACGACTTCCCCTCCGCGCTACCGCAGGATACCTTCATCTCTGAAGCGTGGTTCGTGCGCGATCACCTCAACCTGGAAGCGGAGGCGCTGGCGCAATTAAAGGCGCTCCGCGAGAACCCTGACCTTTTCATCTATGATGAGGGTTCGCCTACCCTGAAAGCGCGCGAAGATTACGCCGCCGAACGGCTGCGCCTGCTCTACGTCGGCATCACCCGCGCGCGCAAGGCGCTCACCGTGACGTGGAACACCGGACGACGCGGCACCGCGCAACCGGCCGTCCCCTTCATCGCGCTGCAAACGTGGTGGGAGACAGAGGCGCACAAGGAAGCCGTGAACGTAAGTTCAGAGACAAATCTGCGTGGAATTTTGAAATCTGAAAGCCCTTCACCTTCTGATGAGGCGCTAACGGATGCTTATACAGATTATCTGACCGAAAAGTACGAGTAGAATATGCTATTCCCTGCCGATCTCCAGTTTAGCCAGGCCAGCCTGCAAGACTTCGTGGATTGCCCGCGGCGGTTTCATCTGCGGTACGTGTTGCGCGTGGCGTGGCCGGCCGTCGCCGCCGAGCCGGTTGAGGAGTACGAACGCCACCAGCAATGGGGGCTGACGTTCCACCGCATGGTGCAGCAGCATTTGGTCGGCATCCCGGAGGCACGGTTGTCGCCGCTCGCTGCTGATCCCGACCTGGAACGCTGGTGGCGCAACTACTGCGTCTATCGCCCGGTGGAGATGCTGCCGGATATGGCACGTTATCCAGAGATCACGCTGACGGCGGCATTGGGAGAACGGCGCTTGCTGGCGAAATATGACCTGATTGTGGTGCAACCTGGACAACGCGCCGTCATCTTCGACTGGAAAACGTCGCCGACGCGGACCAAGCCCCTCACGCTGAAAGCGCGCTTGCAGACGCGCGTCTACCGCTATCTGCTGGCCCGCGCCGGAGCCCACCTCAACGCCGGGCAGCCCCTCGACCCCGCGCAGATCGAAATGATCTACTGGTTCGCCGAACACCCCGAAGCGCCAGTACGTCTGCCTTACGACGCGGCACAATACCACGACGACGAAGTCTACCTGACCGACCTCATCGAGCAAATCCTCTCCCTGAATGAGGATGCCTTCACCCTGACGGAGGACGAACGCCGTTGCGCCTACTGTCCCTATCGCTCTTACTGCGACCGGGGTATCAAGGCCGGTATTTTGGGTGAAGACGAGGACGAATCCACCGAAAATGCTGCCGAATTACGGCTAAGCTTTGATTTTGAGCAGATCGCTGAGATCGCGTTTTAGCCCCGTCCGCGGGTTGAAAAATCGCTTGCTACAGGTACAATAGGCATAATGATCTCGACATGGAGGTATTTACTGTGAACCAAGTCAATGCTGAACAAAAAACGTACAAATTAACCCTGATCCGCCACGGCGAAAGCGCGTGGAACAAGGCCAACCTTTTCACCGGTTGGACGGACGTTGATCTTTCTGAGAAGGGTATCGAAGAAGCCCACACTGCCGGGAAAACGCTGCGCGAGGCCGGTTACGTATTTGACATTGCTTTTACATCGGTGTTGAAACGCGCGATCCGTACCTTGTGGATTGTGCTCGATGAGATGGATTTGATGTGGATACCAGTTCATCGCTCCTGGCGGCTGAACGAGCGACACTACGGAGCGCTTCAGGGGTTGAACAAGGCGGAGACGGCCGCTAAGTATGGCGACGATCAAGTGTTGATTTGGCGACGCGCCTACGATATTGCGCCGCCGGCGCTGGAGAAAGACGATCCGCGTTGGCCCGGTCATGACCCGCGCTACAAAGACCTCGATCCCGCCGATGTGCCGTTGACCGAATGTTTGAAGGATACCGTCAATCGTTTCCTGCCGTATTGGAATGATGTGCTCGCGCCAGTCGTCAAATCCGGCAAGCGCGTCGTCATCGCGGCGCACGGCAATAGCATACGCGCGTTGGTCAAGCACCTGGATAACATCTCCGACGCTGAAATCGTCGGCTTGAACATCCCGACCGGTATCCCGCTGGTGTATGAGTTGGACGCGGACCTGCGTCCCATCGGGCACGAGTATCTGGCTGATCCGGAGACTGTGCGTAAAGCGCAGGAAGCTGTAGCGAACCAGGGCAAGGCGAAATAGCCTTTTGTGCTCACACAAGTTCAGCCGTCAGGGATATTTCCGCTGACGGCTGATGTTTCTATACTGTGATGAAACGTTGGATTGACCCTCAGCCCGTAGCTGTGCCCGACGCCTTACGCGAGTTTGTGGGGGGGCATCCTCTGGTCGCGGAGACGTTGGTGCGGCGTGGCATCACCACGGTTGAAGCTGCGCGCGCTTTCTTGAACCCTGACGTCTATACGCCTGCCCCGCCCACCGCGCTGCCCAACCTTGCCCATGCCGCCGACCGCATCGAACAGGCTATCCGCGCCGCTGAACCCATCTGCGTCTGGGGTGATTTCGATGTGGATGGACAGACCGCCACAACCCTACTTGTCGCCACATTGCGCGATCTGGGAGCGCATGTCACATATCATATCCCTGTGCGCGCCACAGAATCCCACGGTGTGAAGGTTGCTGCGTTGCAACCGCTCATTGACCAGGGTGCGCGCCTCATCCTCACCTGCGATACCGGCATTGATGCGAACGAGGCTGTCGCGTATGCTGTATCGCGCGGCGTGGATGTCATCGTCACCGATCACCACGAATTGCCGACTACATTGCCGCCGGCTTATGCCATCGTCAATCCCCACTTACTGCTTCCATCGCATCCATTGGCCTCCTTGCCGGGCGTCGGCGTCGCCTACAAACTGGCGGAAGAACTGTACGCACGCGCTAGACGGGCGGATGAGGCCGCTAAACACCTCGATTTGGTCGCGTTGGGCATCGTCGCTGATGTGGCAGTAGTGGATGGCGACACGCGCTATCTGTTGCAGCGTGGGCTGGATGCGCTGCGTGTTACACAACGCCTTGGCCTGCAAGAGTTGATGAAACTGGCGCGGATCAATCCCCCACGACTTAGTGAAGAACACATCGGCTTTGCTCTGGGGCCACGGCTTAACGCGCTTGGCCGTATGGATGACGCCAACGTCATCGTCGAGTTTCTGACGACCTCGGATCTGACCCAGGCGCGCATCTTCGCTTCAGAGTTGGAAGCATTGAATGACCGGCGTAAGCTGTTGGGCGACCAGGTTTTTGCTGCCGCCCAGGATCAAATCGCGCAGAACCCGGACCTATTGGAAGGCGCTGCCCTGGTCCTTGCTGCCCCGGAGTGGCCGGTTGGAGTCATTGGCATCGTCGCCAACCGGCTGGTCGAGCTTTATCATCGGCCGGCGGTGCTGATTGCGATTTCGGCAGACGGAATCGGGCATGGGTCCGCGCGCTCTGTGGAAGGTTGCCACATTACCGATGCATTGGCGACGCAAGCAGACCTGCTCCTCAGTTTCGGCGGCCACGCAATGGCGGCGGGACTATCCCTTGTCGCAGACAACATCCCCACATTCCGGCGTGGTCTTTCGCGTGCAGTGATGGCGAAAATTGGCACAGCTCCACTTCAACCCGCGTTACAGATTGATGGATACCTGCCATTGGCTGACTTCTCACTCGCCCTGACGGATGATCTGGAAAGATTGGCCCCTTTCGGTCCGGGAAATCCTCCCTTGACACTGGCAACACGGGCTATTCGCATCAAAGCTCAACGTTCCCTGGGCCGCGATGCTAGACATCTTTTGCTGACCGTCGAAGATGACGCTGGGATGGAACAGCAGGTCGTGTGGTGGCGTTGGGATGGCGCTGCGCTGCCAGAGGGACCTTTTGACCTGGCGAGCACAGTGCGCGCCAATGATTTCCGCGGTCAGCGTGAGTTGCAGATTGTATGGGAAGATGCACGACAGGTCATACCGGCGATCTCTGTCGTTGTGCCAGAGCGTCCAAAACTTGAGATTGTGGATTACCGGCGTGAACCTCATCCCATGACATTGTTGAAACCGCTGTTGGCTTCGGAGAGCCTGCAAATCTGGCGCGAAGGGCCTCTGAGTGCGGATATCCCCGGCGGCAACCGCCATGAATTGGCGCCCGCCGCCACGCTCATCATCTGGACATCGCCTCCCGGCCCCGACGTTTGGCGGGCCGTCCTGGCAAAAGTATCCCCGACGAAAGTCTACCTGTTTGCCGCCGACGCGGGCCTGGCGCGACTGGAACTTTTTCTGAAGCATATTGCCGGACTGGTGAAACATGCCCTCAAACATAACGCCGGATGTGTTGACATTCCCCTTCTGGCAGCCCTGACCGCCAATCGTGAATCGGCGATCCGCCTGGCTCTAACCTGGTTGGAAGCCCAGGGCCATATCACCATCTTGCTTGATGAGGAGAACTGCGTCCAGTTGCGCGCCGGCGGCGACCGCGCAGACCAGCGTGCCGATCGCATCGCGGCGCAGCTCGGCGCATTGTTGGATGAAGTGTCGGCCTATCGTCGCTACTTTGCCCATGCTGATATGGAGGCGTTGCGCACCCTGATGCTGGAGAACGGAAATTGAAGCTGTTGTGGGGTTGTGGGAAAATCGGCTTGACAAGAAAATGGGCTGTGGTAAAATCTTCCTTCGTGTGACGGACAACCAGGCTAGAGTGTCCAACACAGAAAAAGCAGCTTGACAAGAAAGTATAGTGTAGTAAACTACACAACACAAAGGCGACAAGATACCAAGACGGGCAAGACTGGGCGGGGGAGTCCAAGTTGCCGGGGCCGATGCTAGAGGGAGAGGGCATCGGCTTTCGTATCGGAGAAGGACCTTAACAATTGAAGAGTGACAGGAAAGACGGAAGCAGGGAACGGTCAAAAAGAAGGAGACCCCTGCAATCGGAAGATTGGGGGGAATACAGATGGAGAGTTTGATCGTGGCTCAGGATGAACGCTAGCGGCGCGCTTAATGCATGTAAGTCGAGCGATGAGGC
>Ga0208197_1001772_pt1 | contig 20471 bp, 21 predicted proteins | sample AD_JPNNA4_MetaG_FD_184444 | JGI IMG/M metagenome (GOLD analysis project Ga0208197, IMG submission 184444) | Active sludge microbial communities of municipal wastewater-treating anaerobic digesters from Japan - AD_JPNNA4_MetaG (SPAdes) (version 2) | ecosystem: Engineered > Bioreactor > Anaerobic...
GAACCCTACACTGGAAGTATGCACTCTGGGGAATCATAACCAGCCTTGTTGCAAAGTTTTGACACTTCATACATTTCCATTTTTGCTTCATCAAATGGACCCATAAGGGAGTGCAGCAAAGATATGTCGGATGATTCAGACATCCAAAGGGCTCTTGAAATATCGTCAAGAATAACAGGCATCCTGTCATGTATTTGACTTACAATGCCATTCGGTGTTGTCGTAATGATTGTGCAAGTAAGAAGATTGTTTCCTTGTGGTGTTCTCCATTCATCCCAAAGACCGGCAAATGAAAACGGATCTCCCCCCTTTAGATGTATAAAATAGGGTCTTTTTGATTTGTCCTCCTTTTTCCATTCAAAGAATCCATCAGCAACAATAAAACAACGCTTCTTTTTGAACAAGGACCTGAACAATGGTTTTTCAGAAATTGTCTCTGCCCTGGCATTGAATAGCCGTGTACCTATGGCCTGGTCTTTTGACCATGAAGGCACAAGCCCCCACCTTGCAATTTTTCCAACAGCCGGATCTATGTTGAGAACAGCGACAACATTCTGGGTTGGTGCAACATTGTAACTTGGAACAAAATCATCTGGCATCTTGATATTGAGATGTGCTTCGATTTCACCCTTGCCACTTGTAATTGTTAGCCTTCCACACATATTATTTGGCTTTCACCTCTGGTATTTCATTCCATCTGGTCAGATATCTTGGAGACCTTTTTGATTGCCTCATCCTGTTTGGATTCTCTCCAACTCCAGACGAAGCAAATGATAGTGTTCCTTGTCCAAATTCTGTATTGATTTCATCCAATGAAACCATTAGCTTCTGCTCTTTGGAATCAATATAAGGTTGCCTGAACAGGTTGCCAGGTGCCATATCTTCCTGAATCAGATCAAAAAGAAGCACGCCTGTTTTCAGGTATCGGAATCTCGGTAAATAGACCTCTTCAAGCAATTTGTGGGCATATTTTATCAGGGTTGTGGTGTCTGCTGTCGGGATAGCAAAATTTGTTGCTGCGCTACGGCTGTACTGTGGCTCTTCAAGATGCGGATTTGTATGTATATACACAAGGATACCCAAAGAAAGCAGCTTCTCTTCCCTTAATTTTTCTCCTGCCCTTTCACAATGCATCGAAATGGCTTTTTTCAAATCTGATAGCGTAAACACAAGATGCCCAAAACTTGCAGAGCGCTGGATTGTTTTCCTGGTTTGTGGAACAGAATCAAATTTTATACATGGTATGCCATTGAGTTCCTGCACACACCTTAAACCAACAACGGTCATGTGCTCCCTTGCCCACTGTTCTTGAAGTCTTGACAGGTCCAGGGCTGTTTTAATACCTTTTTTTATCAGTTTTTCACCATACTTTTGACCGACACCCCATACATCATTGACAGGTATCAAGCTCAAAACATCATGTTGGTCAGGTTTTAAGTAAAAAACGCCTTCACGTCTTTTTTTTGCTATTTCCATTGCAGCTTTTGCCAGTGTTTTGGTCATTGAAATCCCTATTGATACTGGCACTCCAATTTCATCCAGGATCCTTTTTCGCAGGTAAAAAGCAATGTCAAGGAGCTGGTTCTCATTAAAAGACACTTCCAGAAACGCTTCATCAATTGAGTACACCTCGATATTATTTGAAATTTCAGAAAGTAGCCTCATTACTCGTCTTGAAATGGCCCCGTAAAGTTCAAAATTTGCACTGAATATCTCCACTTTATCTTTGAGGAGCTGCTGCTCCAGCATAAAATATGGCTTCTCAATTGTTTTATACCCAAGCGATTTTGCCTGTGAATTGGCAGCTATAATAAAACCATCATTGTTAGAAAGCACTACAACCGGTTTTCCTGCAAGGTCCGGCCTGAAAACCATCTCGCAGGAAGCATAAAAACTGTTGCAATCAACAAGGAAAATGTAATTCATTACTGGTAAACCCTCGCTATTCCAATGACTACACCCCAAACTCTCAGTTCCTGTCCTTTTTTTAGTTCTATCGGACTATAATTGGGGTTGTCCGCAACAAGATAAACACAAAGCTTGCATATTTTCAATCTTTTCAAAACAAACTCGCCATCCAGTGATGTTATTATTATTGTCCCGTTTCTTGGTTCAATTAACCGGTCAACAACAACAATATCTCCAGAATGTATCTCTGGCTCCATTGAGTTTCCTTTGACTCGCATGAGGTAGGTTGCATTTGGATGCTTGACCATCAGATCTGTTAGATTTATCTTTTCAACCTCGAAATCTTCGGCAGGGGATGGAAAACCAGCTTGTATACGATTGTATATAAGTTCCAGAGTTATCTCAGAGCTGTAATCAATACGATAAATATTGCATATTTCCATAGAAGAGCATTATACACAAGCAACTGTTTTTTCGACATATCTTGTTTTGAAGAACTGGTAAACATATTTTGTAATAGTAACTATATGTTATGAGTATTAACATCTACTGTAAATATATATAATATGAGTTAATGTTAATCCTAAACACTTGATTTTACATGTACTTCTTGTACAGTATGTACAGAGGTGCAAAAATGCCAGGCAGTTCATCAGTTGAGAAAGTGAGCCCGTCAAAGGCAAGAGAGAACCTTGCAGAGATAATTGGCAAGGTTAGATTCGGGAAGAAGAGGTTTATTTTCTCCTCCAGAGGCAAGGACATTGCCGCTATTGTGCCCATTGAAGACCTTGTGTTACTTGAGAAGTTTGAAGACAACCAGGATATAAAGCTCGCAAGGCAAGCCCTTGAGGAAGAGGGCACAGTAACCTTTGAAGATGCCCTGGCAAAACTTGGGTTGAGTGAAGAAGCAGTTAGGCTTGCCACAATATCAAAGTAGTCAATGCCAACTTTCAGGGTTGAATTCAAGCCAAGGGCATTGAAGGATATCGAGGCTCTGGATACTGAAGACAGACTCAAGGTAATGACAAGGATTTACTTGCTGAAAGACAACCCATACCCTGAAGGCTCAAAAAAGCTTGAAGCAAAAAATAACCTGTAGAGAGACAGGGTTGGTGACTATCGGATAATATACCAGGTCTAGAAGAAGGTACTTCTGGTGCTTGTTGTACGTGTGGGAGATAGGAAAGAGATATATAAGAATCTAGGGAAATATTGATACAACATTTATTGATACAGATACCACCGTATTTATCGCCCTCCAACAGCGTAGCAGAACAAACACAAATGGCTTTTGTGTTTGTTCTTAAAACATGTCCCAGAGTCTACTTGTTTATATTTTTTATTGTATATTTGATGTGTAAGCACAAAGAACATATTTACAAAAATATAATGCACACACCGATTTTATCCAATGTCAAGCATGTCGGAGGTTGAAATTCTATATATGCAGTGGATTCTGCAGGCAATAAAGTTCAAATATGCCTGTACCAGACGATAATATATGGTGTTAGAGAAGAACCGCAAGTTTACACCGCAATTGCGCAAAACCATGCACGTATGATTATCAATAAAGGTCCTTTCAGATAGTTTTATTGGCACTTCAATGTTGTAAACCAAAAAAGTATACCTTGATGGTAATGAGTTAAACCTGGTTTATTATTTTTGATACCTATTTTACCAATATTTCACAAATTCAATTTCGATAATATAGATGTAATACGTTTCTTTACTAAACATACCTCTTGGCATATAACATAATTTAATCATAATTTGGATATAAATAAGCAAATTATTATGGATAAATCTTATATCGAGGTGGTAAATGGGTTTATTATCAAATATTCTTGCTGCATTCTGGGTTTTAGCACTTCTCGTTGTTCCAGCCGTATTTATTTACAACATCGGTAAAAGAAACAACAAACATCCTTTGAACAAAGGCAAGAAGCTTCTACCAACCATATCTGGTCTGTTAGCCATATGCGTTGTGTTGATTGTAGTTGCTGGTGGGATAGCAGGATTAATCTCATCAGAGAATCTCAGGACAGCTCAGGGGTCAAATGAACAAAATAAAATAGATACTTTGAGCAGTCCTGATCATATTGCAACAAATGACCAAACCTCCTCGTCAACTGATAATAATTTCACCAGTTCTCAAACTAATACCATAAAACAGAATCTTCCCTCCATAAGCAGTATTGTATTAACATCTGAGAACCCACCACCAGATGAAAACGCTGTTGAAGTGCATGTCATTGACGTTGGTCAGGGAGACAGCATTCTTATCAAATCTGGTGAATTGGCAATGCTCATAGATGCTGGGGAAACTAAAAGTGGTGAAATCGTTACCAATTACCTTAAAAACATTGGTGTTTCAAAATTGGAGTATTTGATCGGGACACACCCACATGAGGACCACATTGGAGGGCTCAGCTCTATAATCCAAACCTTTGGTGTAAAAACAATAATCATGCCCAAGGTTGTAAGTACAACAAAGACATTTGATGAGCTATTAGATTTGATTAAAGAGAAAGGGCTAAAGGTCACAAGCCCCATTGTTGGCCAGGAATATACGCTCGATAAAGCAACTTTTGAAATATTGGCACCTGCCAAGAAATACAAAGATATTAATGACAATTCTGTTGTCATTCGTCTCTCACATGGTGAAAACGATTTTCTATTTACTGGAGATATTGGAAAAAAGACCGAGAAAGATATTTTAAATGAAACCAAAGATCTGGATGCTGAGGTCTTGAAGGTGGCACATCATGGCAGCAAATCATCAACCTCTTCCGAATTTCTGAAAACGGTAAACCCAAAATATGCTGCAATCTGCGTTGGTGAAAATAATCAATATGGACACCCGGATCCAGAAACTATTAAGAGAATTGAATCAGTTGGAGCATCGACATACAGGACAGATCTGAATGGTTCGATAGTTTTCAAGAGCGATGGTTCAAACATCACTGTTACAACAACCAAACAACCAACCGAGTCTTCCAATGGTGCACCTCAAAATAAGATCCTTCCTCAAGCGAATAATGGTTCTGGTTCAACTCCCGGAGAAACATGCTATATTGGCAACAAGAACTCTAAAAAATTACACAGGCCTACCTGTTATACCCTCCCTTTGAAACAAAACCAGATCAACATTAAATCAATTGAAGAAGCCAAAAAATTGGGTTATAAACCATGCAAGAATTGTTTTAAAGGAGGGTGGTAATGCAACTCATAATTGATAGGTTTGAGGGTGAGTTTGCTGTTTGTGAACGAGAAGACAAGACGTTTCTAAACATTCCCAGAAAACATCTTCCAAAAGGCGCCAAGGAGGGTGATGTAATAATATTTGAAAATGGTAAATACAGGATTGACAAAGAAACCACAAAGAAAAGAAGAGAAGCAATACGCAAGAAAATGGATGAACTTTGGGATTAGATTTATATCCATAAAATATGAATTATTGTTTTTCACCATAAAAACACCCTCAAATACAACATTCACTTGATGTTTTTATGGTCGGACAAAATTTCACCGTAAAGATATAGATACAGACGTGTTTATCCACGATACAACTTGTTTGAAAATAAGGGCGTTTGAAGTCCGAAAATAAAACACATCACTTAAGTTGACAACATAAGCCAACATTGTACAATATGTGTACAAGGAAGTGGCAAATGGAAAGAGTCATAGAAGTTGAAGATGTTGGCATCTCAAATGCGAGATCGAGACTGACCAGGCTACCTGAAGAAGTTTCTGGCAAGAACTCGGTCATGCGCATAACAAGCAACAGGCAACCAGTGCTTGCTCTGCTCAGCTGGGAGCTGTTTGATGCAATGGTTGAGACACTGGAGCTACTCGCTGATACCGAGTTGATGGCCATGCTTGCCAAGTCAGAGGATGAAATACAGAAAGGCAAAACCATCTCCTGGGAAGACGCAAAAGCAGAGTTGGCTAAATAGCCTCTCTGGTCCTTCCCGTATATGGAATACAAAATTATAATTACACCAACGGCCCTTGGTTGCCTCAAATCGATAAGGGATGCAAACCCAATCATTTTTGCAAGGATAAAGAAGGCAATAGACAGACTTGGCCATGACCCACAAAAGATTGGCTCGAAACTGACTGATCCTCTCTCCAGATACTGGCGAGTCCGTGTTGGAGATTACAGGATCATCTACATAATCCAAAATGACATTGTCACGGTGACCATTCTGTATGCAGGCCACCGCAAGGAAGTCTACAAGAAGATAAGCAGGTTTCTGAAAAGGTAGCAACAAGCATACTGTCAAGCATACTGTCATACCGTCTCATGGTTGTATGGCTCAAAATTCGAGCCGCTTATTCGTCACTTATTTTCTACATCAACAAAATAGACTCAGAATATCTACTGGTCCATGACCTTAATTTTGAGTTCATTTTCCAGTCAAATTGAAAGTTTTTTCACAAAAAAAGGCCTTGTTTGTTTCAAACAGGTCCTCAGACAAATTCAGCCAGTACCTGTCTCTGTCAATTTTAAGTGATACGATACAGGCAGCTGTACCGATACAAATGTATCACTATAGAAAACATTGATTTTTGACACAAATATGTTACTATTATAGTAAACGCTAGACCTAGCGTTTACGGTTTAAGGAGATAATATGATAACTAACAACCAGAGAGCTATTGGATACATAAGGGTCTCATCCGATGACCAGGCAAGAGAAGGTCTCTCGCTTGAAGCCCAGGAGAGGAAGATAAGGGCATACTGTGACCTGAAGGGTCTGGAACTTGTCACCATTTTCAAGGACGAGGGCATCTCAGGATTCAAACCTCTGGAGAAGAGACCAGGTGGGTTGTCTGCACTCGCATCCCTGGGTTTTGTACTCCAGTCACTCACCAGCCATAATGGAAATGGCAAGAACTCCAAATTATCTCTTGAAAATGATCTTCAGAAAGTGCCCAAATTTGAACGTTCTGGTACTCCTGAGGGCAATGAGTGGCAGAAGTCTGGTAATGCCCTTAAAACGGCCCAGGATTACGGAATTCTGGAAGCTAACAAGTGTATCATTGCCAATGATGTATCACAATCTAAAAATGGAACAGTTTATTCTTGTCCTGGTGAACCAGTTGCCTGTAACCTGGTTGCCATTAAGTTGGACAGGCTATTCAGGAATACAGGAGATGCAATATCAAAATCACAGGAATTCCAGAAGAGGGGTATCAACCTTCACCTGCTTGATGTGTCTGTTGATACCGGTACTGCAACAGGAAAGATGTTCTTTACTGTTCTTGCCATGCTGGCACAGTTTGAAAGAGACATTACAAGTGAGAGGACCAAGACTGTACTGGACATGAAGAGAAAGGACGGGAAGGTCTGGAACCATACACCATTTGGATATGACAGGGTTGGTGATGTACTCATACCAAACAAGAAGGAACAGAAAGGCATTCAGATGATGAAGAAGCTTCATGATCAGGGATACAGCCTGAGGGAGATAGCTGGTGAATTGGAGCTGGCTGGTATATCACCAAAGAGGGGTGGGGAGTGGCAGGCAGGAAGCGTAAGAAATGCTATGTTAAAAAACAAACAACTAAGGGTTGCAGATACTATCTTAGCTTAATTGTTTCAATCAAGTGTTTATCAGAGTAGTAGTCATCGCTAAGTGGAATATCGGCTGTATAGACTCCATTATCTGTAAATATGTCTGCACTCGCATCCCTGGGTTTTGTACTCCAGTCACTCACCAGCCATAATGGAAATGGCAAGAACTCCAAATTATCTCTTGAAAATGATCTTCAGAAAGTGCCCAAATTTGAACGTTCTGGTACTCCTGAGGGCAATGAGTGGCAGAAGTCTGGTAATGCCCTTAAAACGGCCCAGGATTACGGAATTCTGGAAGCTAACAAGTGTATCATTGCCAATGATGTATCACAATCTAAAAATGGAACAGTTTATTCTTGTCCTGGTGAACCAGTTGCCTGTAACCTGGTTGCCATTAAGTTGGACAGGCTATTCAGGAATACAGGAGATGCAATATCAAAATCACAGGAATTCCAGAAGAGGGGTATCAACCTTCACCTGCTTGATGTGTCTGTTGATACCGGTACTGCAACAGGAAAGATGTTCTTTACTGTTCTTGCCATGCTGGCACAGTTTGAAAGAGACATTACAAGTGAGAGGACCAAGACTGTACTGGACATGAAGAGAAAGGACGGGAAGGTCTGGAACCATACACCATTTGGATATGACAGGGTTGGTGATGTACTCATACCAAACAAGAAGGAACAGAAAGGCATTCAGATGATGAAGAAGCTTCATGATCAGGGATACAGCCTGAGGGAGATAGCTGGTGAATTGGAGCTGGCTGGTATATCACCAAAGAGGGGTGGGGAGTGGCAGGCAGGAAGCGTAAGAAATGCTATGTTAAAAAACAAACAACTAAGGGTTGCAGATACTATCTTAGCTTAATTGTTTCAATCAAGTGTTTATCAGAGTAGTAGTCATCGCTAAGTGGAATATCGGCTGTATAGACTCCATTATCTGTAAATATGTAATACTCGTGAGGATATTTACCTAAACCTACTAATGCAAAATTAATACTATCTTTTAAGGGTTCAAACTCAAATACTCGAATCTCCTTAACGATACTACTAAACACCATTTGTGTTAGGATGCATTCGCCATTTTCATTATATCTTTTTAATAACCACTCTTTTCCAGTTGAACCTTCGCCAAATCCCAATACTGCCTTATAATGATAATCTGAGATTTTTCTCGAAATGTTATCATATAAAAAATAAAGTCCTTGATTGTAGGAAAATAGAACATAATCAAGGCTAGCTGACACACTGTCTAGATCTAACTTTGTTATCAAATCCATTTTTTCATCATTAAAAGAGAATATCGTTTTTCCATCATAGAGAGCGTACCAATAAAAATCATAATCTGGGAAATTGATTTGTCTTCTATAGATGCAATTATTTATATCACCATTTTGTCCAAGATTGATAATCTTTTTCAGAACAAGAGCCCCTTTTTCTATTTTATAAAAGTCAAAGTTTCTACCATCATAAACTTTAAGTGTACTATCGAACCAGTTACTTGGTATGAGCAGAGACTCTTTTTTAAGATTCTGTTTTTTGATCAATTTTCCATTTACATCATATATGTAGATGTCTTTTTGATTGGTTGATTGGCAAATGGCAAATACAGATTTATTTGCATCTTTAAGTGTGCATATCACTTTTGCATCAGGTATCTTGGTGGTCCAGAAAGAATCAATGCTAACGTTTGAAACACTAATCGACTGTTGATTTATTGAAATACTGATTTCTATTCTAAACCTAGTAAGATATGCGTTATTGGACGAGGTATAGGTCATCAGTATATCTGTACTAACAGCATCTGAAGTCTTTGAAGCGTTGTTCTCAGAGTCTGGGGACCAAATGAAATATGAGTCAGGTTTCTCTGGAATGACAAAATGCTTTATTGTTTTTTGTAAAGTGCAATCTTCACAAATATATATACTGTTTCCATCAAGAATGACCGGTAACTGCAAGTAATGGTAACTTATTATATCAATAATCTTTCCGCTAATATATTTATTATGTATCTTTTTTAGTTTTATTGGCTGCGATAGAAGAGTTGGAGTACCACAGCTACACGTGAAGGAAAAAAGCAAGAAAACAGCACCAAGGATGACATACGCATTTTTTCTCAATTTTACCCTCCAGTATTCGTAAATTGTGTCTCCAGCCTAACTTTCTTATGGTGAAGGTAGACAACCAGCAGCCTCGTATGAAGGAGCATTTTTCATATAGTATCCTCTAGATTTTTCATATTTATACCATTCATCTAGTTCTGGTTTTAACCCAGTTACCATAAACACATAATTTACTAGTTGTAATGAATCGGAAGAACCTTTACTTGCAGCCATATACCCCATGTACCAATTTAATGCTTTATAGGCATCTCCAGCTTGTAAGTCACTCATATGTCCGGTATTACGTAAACACATTGAGAAATAGCCTGATGATGTAGCAATTGTAGCAAACATATCTTTTATATTATACCACATATCAGGATTGATCAAACCTGCTGCTCTTTCAGTTTTATACATACCTACAGTAACACCACCAGAGTTATTTATATAACCATCACCTTTTGCATTGACAAACGAATCTATTATCAAAGACGCCGCTGTTAAACCAAGCGAAACAGCCAAGGCGACCCCGCCTGTCAATTCAGTAAAAATTGTTATTGCTACTTCAATGGCGGTTTCCAAACCATCCACAAGAGAGGACAAATCATTATTTTCTCCTCCCATATATTTTCCATTGGCACTTGATATCAACCAAAGTACCGAATTAATACGTATAATATCAACTAAGCCTATGTTGTCACTTAGGTTTTTAATTATTCCTTTGCTGCTAAAATCTATATCAAGTGTACGCGTGCCTAGCTTCCCAGCTACATGATCTCTTCCTTCAACATGAGAATTCCAATAAGCATTCCAAAAACCCTGCATAACAAGAAATTCTTCTGCACCAATGCCCCACTCACCATTTTGAAGAGCATTTTTTAACTTTTCAACAAGAGTATCATCTGCGTCTATATTCTCTTTTGATATTACAATTTTACATGCTGCCGCCCAACCAACAGCTGCAGACCAAAAGAAATCATAATAATCCTCTGCGTTACCATCATTTACACTTCCAGCAATCCCACAAAATTCATTAAAATGATTTTGAAATAGATGATCAAGCCAGAAAAATGCTCCTTTTGGATATTTTTGAAACATCTCAGCAACTTCTGGAATATTTAAGGCATCTTGAAGACCTTTAGCAATAGCTTCACCAATGCTTTTTTTGTATGGTTCATCTTTGCCACCGCTTGTATATGAAACATTTACTTTTGTGTCTTTTCCACTCCCAGTAACCGATATTTTGAATTCCATACCAGCAATTTCGACTGTATATTCCTTGCCTCCTGGTATATCTTTTTCTGAAATAACCTTTACATTTTTATCAGGTATGACTTCGCTCGTAGTTTTGGTAGGCATTTTGGGATAGGGAAATTGGCATCTATTACACAGAGGGATATTACAGACCAGATTCAGGCTCAAGACTCCAAGGAACAGGACATCCAGAATCACAAAACATGGTTTCTGGAGCACTGGTTGATTTTATAGCCAAAAACACCAGACCTGCAAACCAGCACATAACAGATTTGATAGATGTGAAAGCGGCTTGTCCAAAAACCAAGTCTGGCCTGCAAAATGCAGGTGCAGTAAAACCAAATATTCCCTCAGCAAAAAGCGATGCATTTGACAGCAGTTCTCTGCAGTATGTGCCAGAACCTGTAGTAAAGGCATTTGCAACATGCACAGGTTTTGATGATAATTATCTGACTACTTCTTCACCTTCTGGTGGTGGTTCATCCAAAACTTCCTTGAATGACAAAAAAGAAAAAACTGAAAGCCAGAAATATACGATGGTCATAAAGGATAAAAATGGTAATATTGTAGCATATACACCTCGTGATAATGACAGTCACCAAGATGGTATTATGGTAATTTATAACGTCTATACAAAAGATGATATACTTAAAGAAACAAACGGAAATCCCACTGAAGCTGATTTAGAAAAAATTGGTACACTTAAAATGGAAAATGGTAAACCCGTTGTAACTGCAGAGAAAGATAAAGTCACAAACTGGGAGGCTATTTGTACAAGTCTAGCTAAAAAAGAAAATGCTATTGATTCAGGGAACCCTGATAAATACCCTCAAATGTCTATAAAATTTTACGACAACATTCCAGATAAAAACGGCGAATATCACGAAACAGACGGCGCTGTATTTATGAGTACCACATCAAATGGGGGCCTTTGGATGGGTGTTTCAACTACTAAAGATGGCACCTTTGATGTTAAAGATAAAATACATGCTTACGACGTCGGTTATGAACAATACACTTATAAAAATCGTACAGAGCTGAAAGGAATATATAATTCATTAAGTTCTGAAGCTAAACCTGCTAAAGGTTTAATGCTCAGCTATAGAAACACAAGAGAAACAAATGGTTCTGGATCAATGTGGTCAAAAAACGTTTATATCTCAAATTCTTTTAGTGGCCATTACCCTATGTCAGATAATGATATGCAATCAAGATCTAAGGCTCTAAAAAATGATGGAACTGTTTTCAAAGATAAAAATGGAAATGAAATATATACAAGGAACGCCCTTTGGGATCCTGGAACTGGAGGTGAGAAACCCCACTGGAAAATAACTGAAACTGGCGAAAAGATGAAAACCGAACCCTAGACACTCCATAAACGTTAGGTAAATGGAAGGAGAGGCAATCGGGTGTGGAATAAAGGTATCAGAGCAAATATGTTAGAATGAAGAATAGTATTGAAATCAAATAAAATCATTTGCACAAATTGAAGTAAGGGGGAAACATGATAGCAAAGCGGGTCATGCTCACTGTGGTTCTTGTAACAGTATTTGTTCTGGGTGGTCCGACCCAGATTGTGAAAAACATGGAACCGGTCTGTGACTGGCCATGCTACAGAGGCAACCCCCAGAGAACAGGTGCATCAGAATGTGGTCCCAAGAGTAGCGAGTTGGAGATTGCCTGGACACATGACAATGGAGAGTGGGGATACAATGACCCTTCTGTTTCAGGCGGAAGGGTCATAACCCCATACAAATATGGGGAAGAACGTGGCCTGGTTTGCCTTGATGCAAAGAACGGCTTGGAGATATGGAAGAAGCAATTCACCGGCAAAGGTGATATCGAGACACCACTGATTGTTGGAGACAAACTGTATTGTTCGGTATATGACAAGTTCGTGTGTATGAATACCACAAACGGTGATTTGCTGTGGGAGTATGGAGACAGCTTTTGCATGCCCCCTTTATACCTCAATGGTTCTGTCTTTGGCTGCGGCAGTTCCAAGGGTTTGTGCTCTATTGATGCGCAGAATGGAACATTGAACTGGAGCAAATCGCTTGACGGAGGCTGTTGTGTGTCGGCACCATCTGCATTCAACGATCTGATATACATCTCTGATGGCCTTGGAGTATTGCATTGTCTTGAGATAGAAAAGGGCAACACAATATGGACAAAAAAGTTCGGTGAATTGGGATTGACAACCCCAGCCTTCTATGATGGCAAGCTGTTTGTTTGTGGTGCGACAGACCTGTACTGTCTTGACCCTGCAACAGGCAACCAGATATGGAATGTGGTAACAGACACTGACATTTTTGATCCAGCATTCTCTGACGGCAAGATGGTGTTTAATTGTTACAACAAGCACCTCCACTGTCTGGAGGCAAAATCTGGCAAAGAGCTCTGGATAAATGACACCATCACAAGCAGTCCATTTGGTGATGGATTTATACCCACGATCTCCAATGGAATGATATTCATCGGGACCACTGCAAGAGACCTGGCAATTGTCGATCTGGCAAGCGGAAAAGAGATAAAAAGAATTAGAATAGACAGTGGTGCAGCAAATGAGGTTGTAGTTGCTTGCGGCAATCTCTACGTCAATACCTACTCAAAGACTATCTGTCTGAGACAAAAACCTGTTATTACAAGTATAACCATCGAGAAGCCCGATCACACCTTAAAGGTTGGTGAACGGTACCAGTTTAGGGCAAAGGCGTATGATGAGGATTCGGAAGAGATTGTTAACCCATATCTCTCTTGGTCTGTGGAGCCAGAGGATGCGGGCATCATGTCCAGTGATGGCTTCTTCTTGTGCAGAAAACCAGGAACATGCAAGATCATTGTCACATCACAGGACAAGGTTTCATCTATGGAGATAACCATTGACAAGGGAGTGGACACCGAACCAATATCTGATTCTGGCTGTGACTGGCAAATGGACAGGGGAGACCTGCAAAGAACCGGATCATCAAATGGTGGACCAAAAACAGCAAAGCTGGGGTTGCTGTGGAGCAAAAAAGGTTATGGCATTTACGCAGTCTGTTCCGGTAAGATAGTGGGAGGTAACTCAAGCAAGGGACTTATCTGTTTTGATAATGACATGAAAGAGATTTGGAGTCCAGTTGAGTCAGTCACTGGTGCTTCAATAATTGACAACAATGTCATTTTCTCATCCCCCTGCCAGGGTAATTTATTTTGTGTCAATCTTGAAACAGGTGCATTAAATTGGAGGATTGATCTCATTGGGGACAGCTTTGTTGCAACAGGTGGAAAAATATTCATCCAAAATTCCCCATCACTATTATCTACTAGGTTTACAATTAAATGTATAAGCTTATCAGATGGCAAAACACTGTGGACCTCCATAGAGTATAAAGATGGTTACGATCTTGCATATTACAACAAGAAGATATATTTGAGTTCTCTGTACTCAATAATCTGTCTTGACAGCTCGGATGGCAGCCAAAGCTGGGAATACAAGACAGACACTGTCATTAAAGGTTCTCTTGTCGTTTCAGATGGAAAGGTATATTGCACAAATCAAAAGGGTCATGTGTACTGCCTTGATGCTGGCAGTGGGAAGAAAATCTGGTATGCAAGCTTTGAGGAAGATAATGACGGAGTTGTCAATGTCATCTTATGCTCGCCTGCAATATATGAAAACAAACTATATTGTTGCGCACAATATGGCTCAGTGTTCTGCTTTGATGCAAAGACAGGCGCCACACTATGGGAGTTTGAAGCTGATGGCAAACTTAAGTATACAAGCCCTGTCGCATCAAACGGGATGGTTTATTTTGTATCTGATAGCTATCTTTACTGTGTTTCTGCAAATGAGGGCAAGCTCCTCTGGCAATACAGGCTTGATAATGCAAGGAACACGCTGATACCTGCACTGGGAAAGCTGTATCTCTGGGCACATGATAAAGGTGTGTTGCTGTGTTTTGGTGAAAAACAGGTCACTGAAACGAAACTTTCCTTTACACTTGGTTCCAGCATATACGATGTGAATGGTCAAAAGATGTCCATGGATGCTGAACCTGTAAACATCGGAGGAAGAATATTTCTACCGGCAAGGTATGCTGTGGAACCTCTTGGAGGTACTATCAGTTATGACAGCTCAAAGAAAATGGTTGTCATCTCTTTTGGAACAATCGAGATCCAGATGACCATTGGCAACAATATTGCCAAAATCAATGGCTCGAATGTCAAGATTGATTTAGAAAATCCTGGCATCGTCCCTGTTATTCGAAATGGCAGGACTATGCTGCCCTTGAGGTTTATTGGTGAGTCACTTGGGTGCAGTGTCACCTGGGACGATGTCACAAAAACAGCGATGTTGATTAAGGCTAGCTGATTGCACTCCTAATAGGATAACTAATTTGATATAAAATAAGTCATTATTATATTAAAAACCCGTGGTTGAGCTCCACGGGTTTTTGGCGTTTGGTTGATGTTTGGATAAACTTTTTCAGTATTTACCCACAAATTAACTCTGCAACTTGCATTCTCTTTTGAGTTTTTTTAAATCAACTATCAACCGATCTATCTCTTTCTCAAACCTACTCCTTTTTATCGAATACTTTTCCATCATTACATCTTTTCTGCAATTTAAAACATCAATATCATTACAATTCTCAGTTCTTTCTAAAGATTTGCTATAAATTACATTTTGACAGATCTTTGATATGAAATACATAAAAACAAATTAATAATGAAATGCATTTACTCTTCTATTGACAACTAAGTATTCCTTGGTATACTTTGGGATACCATGTCAGATATAAAACTATTAACACCAGAAGAAACCGCTCAAATCCTTGGATTGTCTCCAAAAACAATTAAAGACTGGTGTCGTGCAGGCTACATCAAAGCTGTAAAAGTTGGTAAGGGTGGTATCTGGAGGATTCCAGAAAATGAACTTGATAGATTAATAAAAGAGCGCTCTGGCAAACGTGAAGTAAGAAAAATTGCAATTGCTCTGTCAAAAGGTGGAGTTGGTAAAACAACAACTGCTGTCAATTTGGCTGCTGGGTTAGCAATCGCCGGAAATAAAGTTCTGGTCATTGACACAGATACCCAGGGGCAGGTTGCTCCACTTTTAGGTGTTAAACCTCCAACAGGTTTATCTGATGTGCTTGGTCATTCAATATCCCTTGAAAATGCGATTTTTAAAGCTAGAGAGAACCTTGATATTTTGGCAGGTGGCTCTTCATTGGCCGCAACAAAAATAAGTATTTCAAAAAACCTTGATCAGCCTCAATTTGCGCTTGCTGTAGCATTAGAACCCTTGGATGGCAAATATGATTATGTCATTATTGATACTGCTCCGAGTTGGGACATTTTAAATCTCTGTGTTTTGTTCTTTGCTCACGAAGTATTGGTGCCAATCTCTTTGGAAGTCCTTTCTGTCCAGGGTTTGGTCCAGTTCCAGGACAACCTTGATGCTGTTGCAAAATACCAGCAGAATCTTGAACTAAAATATATTTTACCTACGTTTCTTGACAACAGAGTCAAGAGAAGCAATGAGATTTACGAACAATTAAAGACGGCCTATTCTGATAAAATCTGCGATCCAATTCATTACAACTCAAAAATAGCTGAAGCACCAGCAAAAGGTCAACCAATTTTTGAATTTGACCCAAATTCCATTGGTGCTGATGATTACTGGAAACTTGTAGACAGGGTGAAGGGCAGGAGATGACAATAATACCTGGTGTTTATATAGATTCATCTTTTGGCAACAAAAAAGTGAATGCTTTTTCTCCATCACCCCTTCCAATCGAAGTTTCCCCAAGTTGGGATCACATGGAACCCTACCATAAAGCAATGACAAAAATATCGGAGGCAAACAATAATCTAGTAGAAATATCTCGAGCAACAATAGTCAATATACTATTTAAAAAAGAATCGGTATTTTCATCACAAATTGAAGGGACGCACTCCTCACTTAATGATTATTACAGCTATAGTGCCGGTCTTATTGAACAAAACGATGACTTAAACGAAAACATCGCCCATTTTAATGCTTTATTCTATTCATACAAACAACTGCTTGATGGACGACCATTCACATTGGGTCTCATAAAAGAGGCCCACAGATTGCTGATGGAAGGCTCTAAAAGAGGAGAGAACAAAAATCCAGGATCTTTCAGGAACAGCCAGAACTCAATCGGGATGACTTTTTTTCCTCCCCCACCTCTTCAAATGCAAGATCTTATGGATAACCTTGAATCATATATTCAAAATCACAATGATAACCTGCCACCTCTCTTTAGGGCTGCATTGGTACATTACCAATTTGAAGCAATTCATCCGTTTGAAGATGGTAATGGAAGAATTGGTAGAATGCTTATCTCAACTCTTCTATGCCATTGGGGAATAACGAGACTCCCCATTATTCATTTAGGTGAGTATTTCAAATCAAATAGACAAGAATACATGGAGAGATTACTGCAAGTTTCAAAAACAGGAGATTTTGATGGCTGGTTTTTATTTTTTCTAAAAGGTGTTGAAGCCCAGGCCATAAATGCACTTTCGCTCTGGAATAAAATTACTTTCCTAAAAGAAGAGATCTTGAGCAAATTTAAGAGTGATCCCAAGGTCCATACCACCAGCTCTCTAAGGTCATGCATAGATTACATTGCTTACAACCCCTTTTTTACTGTCAATGATATAGCAGGCGAAACTGGCGTTGAAAAACAGACCGTCAACAACATCATTGATAAAATGGTCCAGAAAATGATTGTAAATATGGCGGGGAAGCGTGGAAAAGCACATGTCTATGTCTGTAACAAAACAAGGGACATCCTTTCAAATGGGTAAACTCTCTCAAAATACATTGGAAGTTTATACTTTGTCATTTGTATGCTGTTATTTTGACAATAAATTTGTCAAATATTTGTTTTTTGTGGATTATCTGTTGAAAACTTTGTGGATAAATTTTTTATCAGCCATATTACCTTTACAATATCAGCATCTATCGAAGGGAGGTCCTGATGTCCAGAGATCAGATTGATGTAATGAATCTTCTTGCAGGGAAAAGAGTTTCACCTGCAAATGACATACAAATTTCAAGAATTCTCCCCCCAGAATGGCAACCCAGGCAGAAATTCGAAGAAGAAAAACTCAAAGAATTGGCCAACTCTATTTTGAAAAATGGTCTCCTGCAGCCCCTTATCGTTGAACCACTTGGAGAGAAATACAGACTCGTAGCTGGTGAAAGAAGATATCGTGCCCTTCAAATGCTAAACTGGGAATTTGTCCCGGTAAGAATAGTTGAAGGCCTTGATGATAAAAGACGTATTCACATCCAGATTGCAGAAAATCTTCAACGAGAGGACATTACTCCGATCGAACGTTCCAGGGCTTTAAAAAAACTTTTCGAAGCAAACAATCTGTCCATCGATGAAGCAATAAATACAATGATTCTTGCACAAAGGGATCCTGCCAGGCTTAACAGCCAGATTGTATTAACCGTTAATACAATCTGCGAGATGTTGGGCAAAAGTAAAGCAACAATATTGAATTGGCTTAGACTTTTGAAACTCCCAGAAGAAGTTCAAAATATGCTTGATGATCCCAATGGCCCACTCACACCAAAACATGCAGGTGAGATTTTAAAACTGGATGACATAAAAAGACAAATTGAAATAGCTCATCTGATTGAAAAAATGGATTTGTCAGTAAGCGAGACAAAAGAACTTGTTGAAACAAAGAAAGGTGAAAACCAGCCAGGAGCTTCATATAAAAGTTTGTTTAATACAAGCAAAAAAATGTTTGCGCATCTTGAGGGTTTTGATTATAAATCTGTTAAACAATCAAAACTCCAGGACATTGTAAAAGAATTAGAAAAGTTAAATGATTTTATATTCGTTTTGCTGAAGAAATACAAAGATAGTATTTAACTTCTGTTTTTCATTACTAAATGCAATAAATATACCTATTGCAGAAAGTGCCACGAGGAAATAACATTAATAGTATTAATCATCAAATATGGAAAGGAGGTCTTATTGGGCAAACGTAACAGGGGTATAAAATAAAGAAAGCCCTTTGCAGAGGGCCCTCTTTTAAACGACTGTTGTATTGATTGTCGATGAATTACGATGATTGACAGTATATTACATTGAATAGTCGTGTCAATACCCTATTGCCTCAAATTTTGGTAATGGCACAAAAAGAAATTCACAAGTTTTATGATGAGCTGGGTTTAGAAACATTGCCCATTCCACAAGGACAAAAATTTCCGCCTGCACCTGGATGGCAAACCAAACCTGTCGAAGAGCTCTGGAAGAATGCTCCAAAGTCTTGTAACATTGCAATCCGGCTTGGTCCTGGAAAACTCGCAGACTTTGAGAGCGACGATCTGGTCTCTGAATCGTTCATCTCAAAGAGGCTCGACGAACTTGGACTTCATGACATCCCAAAATGCAAATCAAAAAGAGGGTGGCATCACTTCGTTAAAGTTGACTCCGTCCCCGAATATATCGATATCAAAAACTGGAAAGGCTCAATTGGCAAGGGAGAAGCCAGATTCAGAAATTGTTATTCTCTTATTCCAGACTCTCAGGTAGATGATCACCGATATTTCTGGGAAGGTGACAGTTATATTCGTTTTGGTGACCTTCCAACCATTCACTGGTCCGACATAGCCCATTACACGACATACAATGATAATCTGGTCTCAGCCTTTTTTAGCCCCTTGCCAAGATACTTCAAGACAAATGTAGAACCATGGGTTTTCAGTACTCTTGAAATCTTGAAGAACCATCCCAAAGGTCACTACCTGAGATGTGACAAACACAGCTGGAGTTCACGTTCTGAGGCCGAGTTTGCAATAATAACCAGGCTTGATTCTTGCGGTTATTCATCCGATGAAATTTACGATATCTTTGAAAAATATTCTCCTGGCCACTATATTGAGTACGGTCACCACAGGAAAGAATACCTTGAAAATACACTTCATAACATCTGGAACCTCAAAATAAGACCCGCACTTTTCAAATACTACAACACAATCAATGGCAACTCACAGCCTGACAAGATACTCAGGGTGCTTGTTTCAATCGCACACCAACTCAACACACTTGAGTTTTTCTGTTCTTATGGCCAGCTTGCAACTTATATTGGCATTGATCCGAACTCAAAGCTTGGACCCAAAAAATCTTGCATTTCCCTTGAAAATCGTGGTATAATTTCAATAAAAAAGGGAACAATGAGAATGGAGGGTATACGTGGGAAGTCAACAACTTTCTGTCTTTCAAGCAAGATACTCGAATCTAACTGATATACCCTTTTTTATATTTTCCCTCCTATCTCTTTTCATAGTACACGTAATAATAAAATCTTTAATAATTAAAATAATAAAACTGTGTTTATTACGTGTACCAATTTTTGGTTTTAGATTTTCTGGAGGTAACAAATGGAATGGGTAAAAGGATAGAAGATTACAAACATATAAACTCAGGAAGATTGAACAATCCAGATGTTGGTCTGGTGAATTCAACAAATGATTCTGACAATTCCAAAAAAGGTACTTATTTGAACACACCTTGATTTCTCATTTATTCTAGGGGAATTTTTAAAGGAGAAAACTTTGCCGAACATATATGACAATATTGAGAAAAA
>Ga0208197_1001777_pt1 | contig 20439 bp, 9 predicted proteins | sample AD_JPNNA4_MetaG_FD_184444 | JGI IMG/M metagenome (GOLD analysis project Ga0208197, IMG submission 184444) | Active sludge microbial communities of municipal wastewater-treating anaerobic digesters from Japan - AD_JPNNA4_MetaG (SPAdes) (version 2) | ecosystem: Engineered > Bioreactor > Anaerobic >...
GACGCCAATCATCCCGCCGACCCGGAGCGTCTCGCGCGCGTGGGCGCAGACATGCAAAAGGAAGTCGCCACCTGGGATCCCGTCCAGAACCGGATGCGCAATCGCGGCACCCCCTATCTGGTGGGCGTCATGAGCGACTACGATCTGCTGCCGGTCAACAACTTCAAATTCGGCTCGCATCCACAGGCGCATGAGATTGACGGCGCCTATTGGGAACAACGCCTCACGCAGGGCCTGCCCGATGGCTGCTGGTACGGCTGCACCGTGGCCTGCGCCCATGCCGTGGATGGCTTCGAGCTGCAAACCGGCCCCTACAAAGGGCAAAAGGTCATCGTGGACGGGCCGGAGTACGAGACCATCGGCGCGGTCGGAAGCACGTGTGGCATCTTCAACCCCGATGCGATCCTCGAACTCAATTTCTATTGCGACACCTACGGCATTGACACGATCTCCTTCGGCAACACCGTGGGCTTTCTGATGGAGTGTTACGAGGCCGGCATTCTCGACCGGGAAAAGACCGGCGGGCTGGAGCTGACCTTCGGGAATGCGGCGGCGTCCCTGGAAGCGCTCCACCAGCTGGCGCGCGGCGAAGGGATCGGCAAGATCGTCGGATTGGGCATCCACAAAGCCAAAGCCTACCTCGTCGAGCACTACGGCGCCGATCCGCAGTTCCTGGACGACATCGGCATGGAGAACAAGGGCATGGAGTATTCCATGTACATGGCGAAGGAATCGCTCGCACAGCAGGGCGGTTATGCGCTCACCAACAAAGGGCCGCAGCACGACGAGGCCTGGCTCATCTTCATGGACATGGTGAACAATCAGCTGCCCACTTTTGAGGACAAGGCCGAGGCGCTGCACTACTTCCCCATGTGGCGCACCTGGTTCGGCCTGTGTGGCTTCTGCAAGCTGCCCTGGAATGATGTGGTGGATCCCAAAAACTCGAAGAGCGCCGAACCCGCCAAAATTCCACATCACGTGCAGAACTACGTGGACATTTTCTCCGGGGTGACGGGCCGCGAGATAGACCTTCAAGAGATCATCGCCATGTCCGAGCGGGTATATAATTTGCAGCGCGTGTTCAACATTCGCCTGGGCAAGGGGTTGCGCGCGCACGATTATCCGCCCTACCGGGGCGTCGGGCCGGTGACCGAGGAGGAATACATATCCCGCCAGGAGCGTTACGACAAGCAGCTGCGCGAGTGGCTCGGCCTCGATCCTGATCGCATGACGCTTCAGGAAAAAATTGCGGCGCACCGCCAGTATCGCATGGGACGCTACGAGCAGCTGATGGACGCGGTCTATCAACGGCGTGGCTGGACGCGGAACGGTGTGCCGACGGTGGAAAAGCTGCGAGCGCTGGGAATTGATTACCCGGAAGTGCTGGCGGTAGTGGAAAAGTATCTGTGAGATGATTACGCTGAACCGACGTGAAAAATTGCCGTGGCATGAAGGGTTGACGGTGCAAGATCTCCTGGAGCAGGTGAAGTTCACCTACCCGCACATCGTCGTCTCGATCAATGGGACCGTGGTCAATCACGACGCCTATGCCCAAACGTTGATCCCCGATGACGCCGATGTGCGCGTCATCCATCTGATTGCCGGCGGATAGGCTTTCTGGCAAGTGCCAGGAAACGTCACGGGTAATGCTTCGCGCGCGGGCATTACCCGTGACGCATTTCAAAAGGATCAGGCGAGGGAAGAAATAAACCGATTGTCAACCACCGATTCTCTGTTATAGTTTGAAAGAGGGTGCCCTCTGCGGTTAACATTGAGGGTGTGACGTAAGTTCAATCTACTTAGTTGAGAGTGTACCTGACATCATGGCAAACTGGCTGGAATCAAGCATCAAATGGATCATCCTTGCTGGCATGATCCTGGGATTAGGCGGGCTGGTCATCCCCGTTTTCCCCGGCATCACCATCATCTGGGCACTGGGATTGGTTTACGGCATCTTCAGCCGCTTCGAGAGCGGGGGCGGCTGGTGGTTCGCGTTGCTCACCGTGCTGGCGATGGCGGGCTGGCTTTCCGACAATCTGCTGATGAGCGCGAAAGCCCGTCAGAGCGGCGCGCGCTGGAGCTCCATTGCCCTGGCGCTGGCAGCCGGCGTGATCTTCAGTCTGATCCTCACCCCGCTCGTCGGCATCGTGGGCTGTCTGGCGGCCCTCTTTGCGGCAGAATACGCGCATCGCCGCAACACCGATGAGACCCTGGTGGTCGTGCGCGACATGCTCATCGGCTGGGGGTGGGCCTTTGTGGCGCGCTTCGGCCTGGGCGCGTTGATGATCATCGCCTGGAGCATTTGGGCCTGGTGATCCCCTGCTCCGCGCAGCGCGGAGCAGGGGCTACGCCGAATACCGCGCCTTGAACCAGCAATACAGCGCCTCGGGGCTGTCCAGCTCCGGCATCTCGCCCTCGAGCGCCGCCGGGTAGATGAGGAAAGGCTCATCCTGGCCGCCTCCAAGACTGCCGTGCGTCGCGTATTGCTCCTCAAAGGTGATCACCTCACCGGTCTCCAGGAGCCGTCCCAGCAACACCAGGTCGCCGGACGTGGGCAGCTGCAGCAAATGGCGCAGCTCGCGCAGCACATACTCCCGATCGGCAAACGCCTCCAGGGGATCGGGACCTTGCAGCTCCGTCTTTTCGTCGGCGACCGTCAACACCCCGCCCTTGCGTCCCAGAATGACGACCTGACCGGTATCGCGCCCGGCAACGAGCTCGATGCCCTCATGCCCCACCAGTCGCCCCATGAATTCTGCATACAACAGCGTCACTTCCGGCAAATCCATCTGGTGGGCGGCGACGCGGAAATACACATGCGCTAAGGGCCCCGAAGCCTGAACGACCACGTCGCTTTCCAAATTCCAATCGTAGGCCAGTTCCTGCGGCGAGAGATAGGCCAACAACGGCCGTCGCACCATGTGCACGAGGCGCCGGATCCACGGCGGCAAACGCTGCTCGGAATCCCGCAACACCGTGATGAGATAGCGCGCGCGGAGGGCGCGTGCCGCCGCGGCATCCATCTCACCGGCATCGAAACTCACATCCAGGTGCACCCCCTGCGCCACAAATTCACCCAGCGTCTGCCCGAAGCGAACGCGAAAAGGAATCGCCGGAGCCATGCCGTGGTCCGAGAGGATAAAAATATCATAGCTGGCGCCAGGGCTGGCGCGCCCCAATTTCTCGATTTCCTCAAGCCGGGCGTCAATCCAGTGCAGCACCCACAGGGCCTCACGGTGAAGCAACCCATGGGCATGCGCCATTTCATCGTAGCCGTTGAAATTCGCGTACATCCTGGGGACGCCGCGATAGAGGTCGAGCAGCACACAGAAGGTCATGAATTCGGTCAGGGTGGCATCAGCCGCAGCATCGAGGAGTGAGCGCAGCAGGGATAACGGCACCAGCAACGTCTTCCAATGTCGCAGGCCGGCCCAGACGCGCCGCCCAAAACGCACCAGGGTGTAATGGAGCAGCCGGAGCACACGCAGGGGACGTAAAAGGAAGCTCAACAACAGCCCCGTGCCCTCCAGGTAGCCCTGCAGCTGCCGTCCGAAGACCCGCGAGACCGTAAACACGGCGTGCTCGGCTGCGCCGCTTAACAAGCTGGTGTAGACCCCCCCGCCGACCAGCAGGCCATCATGCGCGGCGCTGAGGCTTTCCTCCAGGGCGCGCATGTGATCAGGACGGTGTGAAGTGACCGGCGCACCCGCCGCCTTGTTGTACCAGCGAAACCCCGGCGCGGTACGAGCGCCGTAGAAGAAGCCGGATTGGATCGCGGTCGTGGTCGAGGGCAGGCCGCAACGCCACCGGCGCAGCCGATACTCCCCCTGTTGCAACAGCCGTGCCAGATGCGGCATGTCACCCCGCTCAAGCACTTCCTGCAGCGCCGAAAAAGCCAGCGCGTCAATCTGAAGCACCACAAAAGCCCGTGTCGCCGGCGGCGGCGTCTCGAGGCCCGCCGCAGCTCGCTGAAAGCGCAGCCGGTAGAGGAATTCAACGAAACGATGACGAAGATTGCGGAACCACTGTGCAAGATTCATACGCTGGGTCTGGGCTCTGGCACGAGAGTTGACAACCTGCCCGTTGGCAGTAAGATGAAGGCCTATGGAAAATTACCGCGAATATGCAGGCAACCTTCATATTCACAGCGTTTACTCCGACGGCTCCGGGCGACATGCCGAAATCGCCGAGGCCGCCGCCGCTGCCGGGCTGAATTTCGTCATCGTCACCGATCACAACGTGCGTGTGGAAGGACTCGAAGGCTACTACGGGCGCGTGCTCCTGCTGATAGGCGAAGAGGCCCACAATAGCCGCCGCCGTCCCCAGGCCAATCACCTGTTGATCTATGGCGCGCAGCAGGAACTGGCGCCCTACACCTTCGGCAGTGCCCAAACGCTCATCCAGAAAGCCGGCGAATGCCAGGGCATCTGCTACCTCGCACATCCCATCGAACGCAGCAGCCCGCTGGGGGAAGATTTCGACGCCATTCCCTGGACGGACTGGCCCATCGAGGGCATCACCGGCCTGGAAATCTGGAACTACATGTCGGAGTTCAAGGGCCTGCTCTGGTCTCATCTCGCGGCGTTGATCTATGCTCTGCTCCCCGATTGGGGCATTCGAGGCCCCTATCGAGCGACCCTGCGACTGTGGGACGAGCTGCTAAGCAAGGGCGCGCGCCTGGCGGCGCTCGGCGGCGCCGACGCGCACGCTGGCCTGTACAAAATGGCCGGCCTGCAGCGAGTGGTCTTCCCCTATGCCTATCTTTTCCGTTGCGTCAACACGCACATCCTCACCGATGGCCCGCTGACCGGCGAGGAAAGCCGGGATCGCCGCCTGATTTATGACGCCCTGCGCGCGGGGCGCACCTGGGCGGGCTACGACCTGCCCTACCCCACACATGGCTTTCAATTCCTCGCCCGCAGCGGCGCCGCGCGGCGCACGATGGGCGAAGAGCTCAAACGGCTGGGCGCCGTGACGCTGGAAGTCAGCGTGCCGGCGAAAGGCGAAATCCGTCTGTTGCGCGATGGACGACTGGTCAGCAAGAAGACGGACACCGTACTCAGCTACACGTCGGCAGAAGCCGGCATCTATCGCGTCGAAGTTTACCGACACTTCCGGGGTCGGCGCGTCGGATGGATTTTCTCCAGCCCCATTTATATCAGCTAACCTCTGCCATACGCAAGCAATCGGGTTCGTGAAAGGGCACCCTGTCACGAACCCGATTGTTTTCAAATAACCCAGGGAAACCTTAGATCAGATCCGCCCCCGGACCGCTCTCATAAAACTTGGCGTTCTTCTTAATATCATCCTGATAGGCGTCCGGCACGTCCTCCTCCGGGAAGATGGCCTCATTAGGGCACTCCGCAGCGCAGGCGCCGCAATCAATGCAGGTATCAGGGTTGATATAGTAAGTAGGCCAGTCCTTGTTGTCATCCACAAAGTGAATTGATTCCGTGGGGCACACCTCCACACAAGCGCCTACCCGTTCACAAATGCGAGTGATTACGTACGGCATGATTCTACCTCCTGTGAATTATCTGAAAATGCACTCCTTGCCTGGGGCTGTCCCGCCAGCAATGTCCCCATTGTACAACGAAGAGTCAGCACTGTCAAGAAAGGTTGGCAGTGCAACAAAGCCTCACCGATGGGTATCTTGACGCGCCGGGCCCAACCGCGCCAACGCCGCTGCCACATCCTCTAAGAGGCGCTCCTGGTCAAAGAGGCCCTTCTGCAACAGAGCCTGCACCCGCACCGTCAAGGCGGCCCGCTCAGCCGCACTGAGTTCCTTGGCCGTGGCAACGATGACGGGAATATCGCAGGTCTCCGGGCGCGCCTTCATGTTCTCCAGGACGGCGAAGCCATCCACGTCGGGCATCATCAGGTCGAGCACTACCAGGTCGGGCGGCGACAGAGCCAGATCCGCAATCGCTTCCACGCCGTTGCTGGCAGTAGCGACGATGTAGCCAGCATCAGCCAATATACGTTCAAGCAGGTTCCGATCATCTGGATTGTCGTCCACCACCAGCACATGCGTCTTGGTAAGGTCATGGGAAAGCCGGGCCAACGCGCTCAACAAATCTTGCTCCAGAATAGGCTTCACCAGATAGTCCGCCACGCCCATACTGAGGCCTTTGTCGCGCTCGGCGAGGATAGAGCACACGATCACGGGAATATTGCGGGTGAGCGGATCGGATTTGAGATCACGAATCACCTCCCAGCCACTGCGATCCGGCATCAAAATGTCCAGGGTGATGGCATACGGCTTGAGGCGTTTGGCCTCCTCCACCACGCGGTCGCCACGTGTGAGGCCCACAACCCGGTATCCCTGCTTGCTCAGATACCGTCGGAACAGCGTGATCACGCCGGCGTCGTCATCCACGGTCAACACCAGCAATCCCTTGGAGTCCTCGCCCTCGGAGCGGGGAGCGCGGACGGGCCATTCTTCCTCAGCGGGCTTTTCTGCCGGCGGGCCGGCGATGGGCAATTTCACATAGAAGGTCGAGCCGACGCCCAGCTCGCTCTCAAACCAGATCGAACCGCCATGGGCTTCGACAAACCGCTTGCTTACCGGCAGCCCCAGTCCCGTGCCTCCAAAGCGCCGCGATGAGGAGGAATCCACCTGCTCAAAGGGGGTGAACACCGCGCCATAGCGGTCCCTGGGAATCCCTACACCGGAGTCCTGCACGGCAATCGTGACCCATTCCTCGTCCGCCCACGCCGACAGCGAGATGAAGCCCTGCTCGGTGAATTTGGCGGCATTGCCCACCAGGTTCAACAACACCTGGCGTATCCGCCGGCTATCAGCGATGATCGTGGGCAGGGCTTCGGGCAGCTGCTGCTGCAGCTCGATCGGCTTGTCCTTGACCAGAGCAATCGAGGTTGACATCACCCCCCGAATAATCTCCATCAAGTCTGTTGGCTCGAAGGTGTACTCCATCTTACCCGCTTCGATCTTGGATTGATCGAGGATGTCGTTGATCAATTCCAGCAAGTGCCGTCCGCTCTGATAGATCGCCTCCAGGTCTGTCTTCTGCAGATCGGTAATCGGGCCGTCAATCCCCTTGAGGATCACCCGTGAAAAGCCGATGATGGAGTTGAGGGGCGTGCGCAACTCGTGCGACATGTTCGCCAGGAATTCGCTCTTCAGGCGGTCAACCTCCTTGAGTTTTTCCGCCGTCTCCTGGGCTTCCTGGTACAGCTGCGCGTTTTCCAGCGCCACGCCGATGTTCACCGCGGCGTTGCGCAAGAAGGCCGTCTCATTCTCATCAATGGCCGGATGTCCGCGCTGCTGTCCCAGCACCAGCACCCCCAACACCTCGTCACGGATCAGCACGGGGAGCACGAGGAGCTCCTCCAGATCGAGCGCCGTACGATAGACATCGAAGGGACTCACCAATCCCGGTGAGGACGTAAAGTTCCACCGATAATCGAGCTTTGACAACACCGCTTCGGTCAACTCCGGGACATCTTCGGGCACAAACCGCTCCTGAGGCCCTTCCACGACCAGCGCCGAACCGTCAAAACGGTACACAGCCGCAGCTTCAAGCACTCCACCGCGGTAGACCCAGTAGAGGGCCGGCATTTCAAGCCGTTGCGCGATCAGCTGTGTCGTGTCATGGACCAGATCGTCAGGATCGAGGCTGGCGGAGGCGGTGCTCATCACTTCATTGAGCAGGGCGCGACGTTCGGCCTCCTGCCGCGTCGTCTCCAACAGGAACAGGTTCTCCAACGCTACGGAGGTGTTGCGTGTCAGCGTGGCATAGAAGCGCAATTCCTCAGGGGTGAACTCATGCGGCTCTTTCGTGTAGACGAGAATGGTGCCGTAAAGCATCCCGCGCACCCGCAGCTGGAAAGCCACAAAGCCGCGCACCTTCAAATACTCGAACATGCCCCGGATTTCCGGACCGAACCGCGACTCCTGATCAATATTCGGGCATATAAACGCGCCCTCACCCTCCAGGGATGTATACACCGCCCGCCAGTACAACAGCGGATAGACATTACCCGCTGCCACGGCTTGCCCTTCACGCGCCCAACCATCTACCACACGCAGCTGCGCCGGATTGTCCAGCGGCTCGAAAAGCCCTACCGACACCCGTTCTGACTCCGGACGACGGCTGAGGCCCTCGATCACCGCGTGGAAGATGTCCGCCTCGGTGTGCGCCTCGGTGATCTTCTGTCCCACCTCATACAGGGTCGTGGTCTCGGTCAGCACCGACGTCGTCTGCTCAAACAACAGCCGGTTTTCCAAGGCCATGCCGACCTGCTCGCGCACCGCCTGAAGCAGCTCCAGATCCTCCTCCGACCAACCCGCCTCCGGCGTCTCGAGCGTGGTATCCACCCCCAAAACCCCCAAGGGTTCGCCCAGCGGCGAGGTGATAGGCGCCAGCACAAAGGCCCCCTGATCGTCCTGTCGCTGCACCATCTCCCCGTGCGTCAGGTCGGCCAGCGCTAACGCTTCACGTTGCCGCCACAGCTGGCTCACTTCATCCGCCGGTTCCGAGCCGGATTCCAGCAACGGAACCAGGCGGGCCGCATCGTAGGCATATCCTACCACTGTCTGTCCGCGCACATAGTGGGCCCAGGCTTCACCGGTAAGTTCGCGTTGCAGACGCTGCAACTCCTCGAACCGCTCCTGGGCCTCAGCAAAGAGCCAGGCGTTCGCAATGGCACTGGCGATCTGATCCGCCACCGTCTCCAGCACCAGAATGTCGCTTTCGGAGAACGCCTCCGGCAAGGCGGATTGAATGGTCAGCGCACCGATCACGTCGCCGCGCGAGATCAAGGGCAGGGCAATCTCTGAGCGGGTCTCCGGCAAAAGCGGATTGTCGAAACGCACCGCCTCACGGCCCACGTCGAAGGCGATACGGGACTGGCGTTCCTGCATCGCCATTCCCACCATGGATTGCCCGCCAATCAGCAGGCGGTGTCCCATCTGCAGCATCTGCGCGCCGGCCGCGCCGGTGCCAGCGCGCAACACGGCCCATTTTCCCGTATCGTCAATCAGGAAAGCGCCGACGTAGTAATATCCAAAACGCTCGCGGACGAGTTCCACAGCGCGAGGCAGCAATTCCTCCAGGTTGAGGATCGAGGAGGTCGCCCGCGAAATCTCCGCCGCCGTCTGCAATTGCTGCGTGCGGTATTCCAGGGCAGCGAGCAGCTGCTTGCGGGAGGTAATATCGTTCATCACCCCCACCATGCCGATCACGGCGCCCTGAGCATCAAAAACCGTAGATTTGCTGAAAATCACGTCATGCTCGACGCCATCCGCATACCGCGACCGCGTCTCGAACGTCTGCACCCCCGGCTCACGAATCAACGCCATATCGGATTCATGCTGTGGCCGCGCCACTTCGGGATCAATGGCTTCCGGCAATTCGAGCATAGTCTTGCCCAAAATCTGTTCTGGCGGCAGGCCCAACACCTCCTCAGCAAAGGCCTTGTTGACGATGCGATGGACTCCGTGGATGTCCTTGTAGAAGACGGGGTTGGGGATAGATTCGATGATGGACCTGAGCAAAATCTGGTTGGACTCGGCCTCTAACGCCGCCCGGCGCGCCTGACTGAACAGCCGGGCATTCACAATCGCCGTCGCGATCTGATCCGCCATCGTCTGCAACATGAGGATGTCGTCCTCGCTGAAGGCTCGCGGCAGCTCCGATTGAATGGTCATGGCGCCGACCGCCTCGCCGCGCGCGACGAGAGGCAGCGCCATTTCAGAGCGCGTCGCCGGCAGTTCGGGGTTGTCAAAACGCACCGCCTCCGCCCCCACGTCCAGGGCAATGCGCGCCTGACGGGTGGCCACGCACGCCCCGATCATGGATTGCCCCCCGACCCGCAACCGATGTCCCGCCGCCAGCATCCGCGCGCCGGCTTCCCCGGTGCCGGCGCGCAACACGGCCCACTGTCCTTCCGCGTCCACCAGGAAAATCCCCACGTAGTAGAGACCGAAGCGCTCGCGAATGAGGGCCGCGAGCTGGGGCAGCAATTCATCCACGTCAAGGATCGAATACGCCGCCCGCGAGACCTCCGCCCCCGTGCTCAACAACTGCGTGCGGCGCTGTGCCGCCGCAAACAACTGCGCGTTGGCGATCGCTGCCGCCGCCTGATTGACCATGCCCACGAGGAGTTCCAGATCCTCGTCGTTGAAGTCGCGCTCCTCCGGCAAGTTGATCGCCGTCATCGTGCCCAACGTCACGCCGCGGTAGATAATCGGCGCCACCATGATGGAACCGCAGTGCGTTTCCAGGCGGCGTTGCTGCACCTCCGGCGTCTCACGCGGGTCGGGCCGGTCCTTTGGAGAGAGCGTCGGACGGCCCTCGCGTAGCACCCACCCGCTCAACCCCGCCCAGAGTTCCTGATATGACACGTCCAAGGCGATGAATTCCTTGCCCGGTCCGCCGCGCGCGAAATGCGTTACCCGCTCCGTTTCCACATCGAAGGTCATGAGGGACACCCGATTGGCCGGCAACGTAGCGGCGACCTGCTCGGTGATCTCCTGCAACACTTCCTCCAGGTCTTTCACCAGCATGACCGCGCGCCCCACCTGATACAGGGCCTGCGTGCGGACGAGAGCCCGGCGCATGTTTTCAAACAGCTGCGCGTTGGCCACCGCTGCCGCCGCCTGTGAGGCCATGGCGACCATCAGGTCTATATCCTCAGGAGAAAAATCAGGGCGATCCAGACTGTTGAAAGCCGTCATTGTCCCTAGCAACTCGCCGCGATACTGCAACGGGACCACAATGACAGCCCCGGTGCGATGGCGTTTGCGTCGCTCGCTGGCCTCCCGACCTTCACGGGGGTCCTCAAAGCCCTTAGGCGAATAGACCGGTTGCCGGTTAGCAATCACCCAGCCACTCAAGCCGTGCTGTAACTCATCGAAGGAAAGCAAATTATGCTCTTCCCGGATCCGGCCGCCTCTCACCGCGTGCGTGATCTCTTCAGCCGTAAAGTTGAAGGTGTAGATCACCACCTGATCCGCGTCGAGCACCTCGGCCACGCCGTCCACCACCGTTTGCAACGTCTCTTCAACGCTCACCAGGGAGGTGACAGAACGGTTCGCCCGATACAACGCCTCAGTCCGTGCCAGAGATCTTTGGGTCTGACCGAAAAGCTGCGCGTTTTGAATGAAGATCACCACCTGGCTGGCCAGCAACTGTCCCAGATACTGATCGTAAGACGTGAAAGCTCGCCCCTCCCGGTCATCCGTCGCCACAAGGACGCCGACGACCTGATCCTGCCACAAAAGAGGAATGGCCATGGCCGCGCGGAAAGGCGCGGCCTGGAATTCGGCAGGACGATTGGCCCACTGTCCGTAATCATTCCGTACCTGGAGCTGTTTGGCGACATAGGCCTGGCCCACCAACCCCTCACCCGGCGCCAACCGCGTCCCCACTTTGGTCGCGTAGCCGCTCTGCAGTGACAGCACCAGCTCCAACTGCTGCTCTCCCTCACGCCAGAGCCAGATACCGCCGCCGGTAGCATCGAGCAATCTCACAATGCGGGGCCCCAAACTCTCAAGCATGGGATCCAGCTCGCGCTGTTGTCGCGCCAGTTCGAGCGAGATCTCGTACATCGAGCTCATCGCCTGATACCGCCGTTGTAATAGCTCGTAATCCTGCTCCAGCTCCCGATAAGCGGTCATGGATTCCAGCGTGTCCCCGACGTGGGCCGCCAGCAAGCCCAACAGCGGCGGCGCGGCGGGTGAGAAGGCCTTGCCCGGCTCCAGCTGCAGTGCGCAGATCAGGCCAATTATTTTCCCGGCGAGGGTGACCGGCGCCAGGAGCACGCCCTGCGGGGACGTTGGCAACTGCAACACCGCCATCTGTTCCGGCGTCTGCCATACCACCGGCTCTTCACGCACCCCGTCCCGTTCCAGGTTGACCACTCCCAGCGGCGGGAGCTGCACAAGGGGCAGCCCCACCGCCGCGCGCGGAAGCAGGCGGGACGCCGTCTTGGAGTCGCCATCGGCAGCATAGAAGAGCGCCGCCGGGCAAGAGCACAGCTGCGTGACAAGAGCCACGATCTGTTCGCCCAGCTGCGCAAGTCCCCCCGCACGCAGCGCGGACCTGGAAATCGCCGTTATGGCTGCCAGCGAAACACCCGGGTCAAATTGCAAGGCATCAGCATTCATACTCTCAGGTCTCCCTACTCCTCCGTGGACGCGCCATCATCTTCCACGGGATTCGGCTCGTCAGCAGCGCGCGACGCCAGCTCTCCGGTAGGTTTCTTGCGTCGCGCGGGTCCCACAGCGCCAAGGCGCACTATCGCCCGCGGCGTCTCCAAAGCGCGTCCCAATTCGCGCGCTGCCGTCTGCAACACGCTCTGCACGTCCGGCGCTGCCTGCAACTGCTCGCCGATCTCGCGGATGAGCTGCTCGCGCCGCGCCCGCGCCGCAGTGGCTTCCAGCTGATAGAGGTTCTGGATGGCGATCGCCGCCTGCCCTGTGAGGGTGCTCAATCGGCGTTGCTCTTCCTCTGTGAGGCGAGTCACGGCATCAAAGGCCGCCATCAGCGTGCCGATAGTCTGCCCGCCTGCCGCCAGCGGGGCGAACACGAGGGTGCGCGCCCCCAGGTCTTCCTCGAAAAAGATGCGCGCCGGGGCGAGGGGCTCCACTTCGCGGGTCACATCCGTGATCGTCGAGCTGCGCTCGCGCCGCAGGTAGGGTTCCAGCAAAGAGAAGGCGTTGCCCCGCGCCAGGAGGGAAACGTCGCTTGCCGGCGTCGCGGTCCAGCGGGCCGCCAGCAGGGCCTTCGTCGGGCGCTGACGCTCGGTCCAGGGCCGGTCATACAACAACGTCGCCGCGAAGTGCGCCCCGCTGCCGAGCGCCGTGTACTGGCGCATCACGTCCAGAATCTGCCCGTAAGTCTGCGCAGCGTTCAGCGCGCCCCCGGCTTCGTACAACATCTCGGTCTCGGCCAGCGCCGCCTGCACTTCGCGGAACAGCCGCTCCCGCGCCAGGGTGCTGGAAAGCGCCGCCGCCACCGTGCGCACCGAAATCAGCTCCTCCGGCTTCCAATCGCGTTCCCGCTGACTGTTGCCAAAAGCCATGAAGTTCGGCTCCGCCGTCTCGCCCGGCACCGCGATCAACAGCAACGAGTGGAAGCCCAAGGCCTGCAACATCCGCTGCTCCGCCGCACTGGCGCCATGCCAATCCGCACGGACAATCCCCTCCGCGCGCAAGGCCGGCAGCCATTCCAGGACATCTTCCCGGCGCCATTTGGACGCGGCGGCCACGGCCTGGCCGGCAGCGCTCGACTGCGTCCACCGTGCGGCCACTTCCCAGTACCCACCGGCGCCCTCCGAACGCAATTCACAGTATTGCGCCGCGTCAGTTTCCAGTGTTTCCCCCAGAAGCTGCAACACCGTCGGCAGGGATTCGGTGCCCCGTTCCGCCAGCTGCGCCGTCCCCTGCGCGACGGCATCGCGGTAACGGGCCTGCATCTCCACCACCGCCAGGGTCTGCTGCAGCTGCCCGAATTGCAGCGCGTTCTGCGCCGACGTCGCCAGCTGCGACCCCAAGAACTCCAGCAAACGCACCGCCTCCTCGGTGAAGAAGCCCTCCTGGGTGCTGTTGGCGAAAAGCACGCCCACCGTCTCCGCACCCAGGCGCAACGGCACCGCGGCCTGGGAAACCAGGCCCAGCTCTTGCAAGGCCGGCGCAATCTCGTCCCCAGAAATCAAGCGATTGACGATCACCGGCTGTCCCTCGTGCAACACGCGGGCCGTCACACCCGCGACCCGAGGCGGGGCTAGCGTTTCGGGAGTCACATAGGCGGGCGATGCCCCGGCATGACCGGAGAAAGGAGTGGCGTTGCCACGCGCCCAGAAGAAAGCGCGGGTCCGCTGCACGCCCAGGAGGCGCAAGGCCCACTCCGCGCCCCGCGTGAGCACCGCCTCTACCTCGCGCATCCCGATCATGTCGAGGCCAGCCTCGTACAGCTGCTGCAGGTCGCGCGCGCGCCGGGCGCTTTCCTGGTACAGACGCGCGTTTTCCAAAGCCACCGTCGCCTGTGCGGCGAAGAGTTCCGCCAGCCGGCTCACTACCGCGTCGAAAGGCATCCCGCCGCGAGGACGGGTGACCAACAGCACACCAATCACGCCGCGCGCTGCCAGCAAGGGGATGCCCAACGCCGGCCCCACGGTCGAAAGTTCCCCCGCACCGAGCTGCTCCCAGGTCATGTAATCCCCGGTCTGAATGACCCGACGCTCGCTCCAGGCCGTGCCCGGCAGCCCCTGCCCCGGTTGCACCCCGAGCCCCTGATAGGACGTGAGCGTCCCTTGCGCGCACACGCACTGGAGGGTCTCGTGAGCCTCGTCGTAACGCCAGAAGGCGGCCCCAGCCGCTACGAGCAGCTCCTGCGCCTCTTCCACGACCAGTCTTTCCGTCGCTTCGGGATCCCGCACCTGACCAAAGCGCAGCGAGGCCTCATACAGCAGCTGCAATTCGGCGGAACGGCGCTGTGTCTCTTCCATGAGGTGCAGGTTTTCCAGGACCACGGCGACCTGGCCGGCGAGGTTGCGCGCCAGGGCGCGGGTGTCCGGGTCAAGCAACACGTCCTGTTGCCGGCGCACCAGCGCCAGGAAACCCGCCTGCGCTGTCGCCGTGCGGATGGGCACATACAGCACACGCTCGAGGTCGTAACTCCCGGCCAACGATGGCACCTGTCCTAGCGGCAGCAGTTTCCCCAGTTCTGGCTCCATCAACCCATGGAAGAAAATCTGCAAATCAGCGGGCAGCATATAGAAGGCCCCGGCGTCGAGCGCCTTCTCACCTTCGGGCAGCACGAAGGCCTGCAAGCGCACTTCTTGAGGCAGCGGCACGCCGCCTTCCGCCGTCGCGGCGCGGCGCGGGAAGATAAAGACTCCCACTGCCATCGCCAAACCCCGCGCCAGAATCGTCGCGATCTCCTCAAGCGCCTGATCGGGGTCGAGGGTCATGGCCGCTGTCTGCAAGACCGCGTTGAGCAACGCCTGCTGCCGCGCCGTGCGCTGCGTCTCCTCGAAGAGGCGCGCCGTCTCCAACGCCGAAGCGACCTGATCCGTCACACTGCGAATCAACGCGAATTCCTCTTCCGTCCACACGCGCCCCGGATCCGACAGCGTCAACATGCCGATGGTCTGATCCCGGTATTGCATCGGCGTCATCACCGTCGCGGCCTCGCCAGTGGCCAGGGGGGTGTTACTTTCGGTCAGGCGCTCCACCGGCACCGGCAAGGGCAACACCGGCTCGACCAACACGCCATCGTATTCATACGCCTGCACCTGGAGCCGACTCAGCACGCGCGCCCAGCCTTCCCGCCGGTAGTCCTGCTGAATGGCCTGGAGCTCGGCCAGCGTGCTCTGCGTCTGTTCGATGAGCAGCGCATTGCGCAGCCCCACCGAGACTTGATCTGCCAGCAGCTGTAAGACCTCAATGTCGGCGGGAGAGAAAGCGCTCACCTGAGAACTCTGCACGTCCAACACGCCCACAACGTGCTGCTCGGTGTCCACCAGCGGCAACGCCATCTCCGAGCGGGTCTCGGGCAGGTCGGGGTTGTCGAACCAAACGGCGTCCTCGCCCACATCCAGGGCGATGCGCGGTTGCCCTGTCGCCGCCACGCTCCCCACGAGGCCCTGCTGTCCTACCCGCAGACGGTGTCCCCGCGCCAACATGCGCTGTCCGCCCTCTGAAGAAGCAGCGCGCAGCACGGCCCATTCCCGCGGCCGATCTACCCAAAAGATGCCGGCGTGATAATACCCGAAGTGTCGGGAAATCGCGTTGACCGTGGTCTCCAACAGCGTGGGCAAGTCCTGAATGGTCACCGCCTCCCGGGCGACCAGAGAGACCGCCTGAAGCTGTTGATTACGGCGCGCGAGGTCTGCCGTGCGCGTTTCGACTTGCTGCTCGAGCGTCGTCACCAGCTCCCGCAACCGACCGCTCATGGCGTTGAACGATTGCGCCAGGAAGCCGATCTCATCGCCGCGGCGGATGCCAATTTCATAGGAAAGGTCGCCCGCCCCCACGATCGCAGCGCCCTCAGCGAGCTGCTCCAAGGGTTTGAGCACCGCGCGCCGCATGAAGACCTGCAACAGCACCAGTAACAACAGCGCCAAAATCAGCACACCGCCCACCGGCAACCAGGGCAACCAGGGGGGATCGACGATCGGGCTATAAGCCCCCACCACGGCGTACAAGCGTTGCCCGGAGATGTCGGGACGAGTCATGCGGCGGACCACGAGATGCAGGTTACCGTACTGCGGCACGCGCGTCTGGAGAACTTGCACATCCGGGACGTTCAGATCCATCAGGACCTGCCCCGCCATACCCGACGTCGAATGCAGCACGATGATGCCATCGCCGCGTACCAGGGCCGCGAAAGCCAGCTCCGGCTGACCGGCAATACTATCGCGCAGGTAACGCTCCAGGCCCGGCACATCACGCACCGAAGCAATGAACGGCGCGACTACATCCACGTGCTGACGTACCTGCTGCGTGATCATGTGCCCTTTTCCCAAGCGCGCCTCCCGATACTCGCTGCGGAATTGCGCACCCGCGAAAAACAGCAACGGCGTCAATAGCAACAAGGGCAACACGACGATGATGAGCACCATCTGCCAACGCAGGCTCAAGCCTTTTCTGTGCATGCTCAATCTCCCCTGAAAATAAGCGAATCAGCGAGTCAGCGGATCTTACATTCGCACGTTCGCATGTCTACGTTCTCACGCTTGCAAAATTCTTTACCAGGTGGGAAACGATGCGGTTCCCAATTGGAAACGCTCCGGTTCCGCACTGGTAACTTTTATTGCGCCCTTGTTTCCCTTCACCCAACTCCGCCAGCAGCTTCCCCGCGACAATGCCAACGGCTCACGGCACCGGGAAAGTGCCGCCAACGCTGGCGGTGACCAACAGCTCAAAAGGCGCCAGCAACCCCCAATGCCGCGCTGCAGCCAGGTTGAGCGTCAGGATGTTGCGCTCAGGACGCTGTGGCAACAGCGCCGCCGGATCCGTCCCACCCACAATCCTGAGCGCCAGCCGGGCCGCGGATTTGCCCTGCTCCTCGCCCGACAGAACCAGGCCGCCCACAGCGCCTTGTGTGACCGTCTCCTGCCACAGGCCAAACACCGGCGCCTCGGAATTCAGGAGCGTCCAGCGCAGGACTTCGTCAGGCAGCACCGGCGCGCCAGCAGCGTCGTGCACGTGATCGTATTTGCCCAAAATCACGAAATCCAGCGTCGCGGCTTCCTGCACGAACGTCTGCCATTCCTCCCAATCATCCGTCTGACGCCAGACGGGTGTGGCCGGGTGCGGCGGATCCTTGAGCAGGGCCTCGAAGATGGCCTCCGTCGCCACGTTATCGGTTGAGGAAACGTCCCCGAGAACCATAAATTTCGCGGGATTTTCGAGCATGCTCACCGCCAGGCGCCCCGTCTGGATCGGGTAGGGCAGCTCCAAAACGCCCGTCACGTTGGGACGGTTCAAGCCGCTGGCGATGACGTTGCCGCTGAAACTGCAAAACACGATCCGCTGATGGGGATCGGGGTAAGCCGAAATCACCTGTCGGGTCGCCTGATTGCCCACCGTGATGAGAATATCAGGGGCAAACGCCTGGCTCTGGGCGATGGCCTCCGCGATCGCCGTCGTGCCCGGCGCGACCAGTGTTCCGACATCGAGGGGCAGCCGATATTCACCCAACACCAGGGTCTCCCCCAGCCGATATTCTCCTTCCCTGACCAGGGTTTCAACCAGGCCAATCCGCACCTGCCCGCCCCAGGTCTCCGATACGTCTCCGCCATAAATGAGAAACAGCCGCAGCGAGGCCGACGGCGCCGGCGTCAAAGCAACGGGAGCAAGCGACGCAGTCGGGGCCGGCGTTCGCGCACAGGCCGAAGCCAGCAACGCCAGCGAGAGGCAAAAGCCCAACACCGCCCACCCTTTCCGCGATTTCCGTAGCGGCCTCATGTCATCCCCCAACCTTGGGATTGGCCCTGCCGGAGCCAGAAGGCGGCAGCAGCTGAATCCGGGCGCGATCCACCTGGAGCGCGCGTCCCAGCTCTTCCACGGCGCTGCGCAAGACGGCATCTATCTGCACCGAGCCGCGCACCCGTCCCACAATCTCACCCCGGGCGCGCTCGCGTTGGGCGCTGAGCCGGGTGTCCTCCAGCAGCCGGGCGTTTTCAAGCGCCAGCCCCAATTGGTCCACCACCGTCGTCGCCAGACGCTGTTGATCCTCAGTCCAGGGGCGCGGCGATTCGAAGGCCAGGGTCCCCAACAAGCGTTGTTGCACGCGCAGCGGCGCCATCAGCCAATAGGCTCCGCCGTATTCGAGCGTCTCCACGCCTGCAGGCGCATAATTTTCCACCAGCTGCTCCAGCTCTTCGGAGAGACCGGGTTGGATCATCAGGCGATCATAGGCATAATCCACCCGGCGGTTTCGCCGCGCCAGCGCCGTTCGCCAACCGCGCACCACATCTTCCTCCTGGTACTTTTCCAAACGGCTCAACGATTCCCGCATATCGGCCAGCAGGCGTGTATTTTCAAGGGTGCTCGTCAGGTTGTTCGCCATCAAAGTCAAGGCCTCACGAGCTTCCTGGTCGAATGTCCCCGCCTCAACACTCAGGAGGTCCAGGACCCCTATCACCGCGCCGCCGCTCACCAGAGGCAAAGCCAGCTCGGCCTGAATGACGGGCCACTCTGGCGGCCCCGCCCAACGCGCCAGTTCCATGGGCGTCGTGGCCAGCCGCAGGTGCCCGGTGTTCACGACGCTCTGCACCATACCGTGTTCGGCCAGGAGCAGATTGGCACACTCCGCGAAGCGCTGCGATCCCACTCCACCCGCCGCCGCCCGCAAACGCAGCGAGGCGCGGACATCATCTACCAGATAAATGCCCACATGCGTGATAGCGAAATGCTGGCAGATCAAGTCAGCTGCCGTCTGCAAGAGCGCACCCAAATCCGTGAGCCCCGCGATTCCCTGTCCTACCGCGACGATGGCCCCGAACTGCGCCGTCCGGCGCTGCAATGCCTCCGTGCGGTCGGCGACGCGCTGCTCCAATTGCTGCTGCGAGAGCTCCAACTGCTGTTTCATCGCGGTCACATTGCTGAAGGCGGCATTCAGGCTGCGCATGTTCAGATACGTGAGCAGTCCCCCCGTGGTGACCAGCACCCCAAGGATGAACGCAAAGGTCAAAAAAGTCCTGCCTTGCGGCGGCAACAAGATAGGTGGGGTATAGAGCCCCAGCCGCGAGGCCCCCAGCAACAACCCATAGCAGCCGACAACCAGCCCCGTCATCAGCAGCGCGTAGCGGGGGGCAATCAAAATGCCCGCGACGGTGACCGTCCAGATGAACAACACCCACGCGGCAGACACCGGGCCGTCAAACACATACACCGCGGCCCCGATCCCCACAAAATTGATCCAGATATACGCAGGAACCACCTGCCGCAGATGGCCGTGCTTGACTACCGCGATGCAGCCTAGAGAGACAGGCACAAACGCCAGCGGGAACGCCGCTCCCAAGATCGCCGTCCTCACGTCCAGATATCCTAACAGATAGCTCGCGAGAAAAGAAGTGGCGAGGTACAACACCAATCCCGTGCTGACCAACATTAAAATATTGAAAACCCGCCCCTGACGTTCTATTTCAGGATCAGGGGACGCCACCCGTATCAGCCGTTCCCACCAGTTCAAAGAGGCCGCTGCAGGCGCGGTTTGAGTTTCCATCAGGCCTGGCCCTCCCTTTCCTCTTCCAACATCAGCCGCACGGCAGCGCGTTCCGAGCCTAACGCCTGCGCCAGGTCTGCCAGCGCCTGCTGCAAGACGGCCTCGATTTCCACCTGCTGGCGGAAACGCGAGGTCAATTCGCCGGCAGTCTGTTCCAATAGAGCGCTGCGCCGGGTCGCCTCCAGCAGCCGGGCGTTCTCCAACGCCAGGCCGAGCTGACTGGTGACCGCTTCCACCAAAGCGCGCTCATCCTCACGCCAGGGGCGGTCGGATTCGAATGCCATCCGCCCCAACGTGCGCTCACCCACATTGAGAGGCACGAGCAAGACGTGCCCGCCGTCCGGGCGATCCTGGGCCTCAATCTGCACGGGTTGGAGGCCGCCAAAAAGTGCCTCACCCTCCTCCGGCACGACCGGCCGTACCTGCACCAGGTCATACAACAAGCCGATGCGCCCCTGCCGCCGCGCGAAGAGCTGCCGCCATTGCCCCAGGAACTCTTCCTGTTCGTACCGCGAGAGCCGTTCCTGCAAACGGCGGGACTGCTCCAGATGACGAACATTGAGAATGGCCACACCCACGACGTTGGTCACCGCCGAGAGCACTTCCATGACCATTTCGGAGAACGCGTCGGGCGCCGTGCTCTCCAAAGCCACCACGCCCAGCACCTCCCCCTGCAAGATGATGGGCAAAGCCGCCGCCGAGGCCGAAGCCGCCAGCTCGGGGAATGGCTTGTAGT
>Ga0208197_1001778_pt1 | contig 20432 bp, 20 predicted proteins | sample AD_JPNNA4_MetaG_FD_184444 | JGI IMG/M metagenome (GOLD analysis project Ga0208197, IMG submission 184444) | Active sludge microbial communities of municipal wastewater-treating anaerobic digesters from Japan - AD_JPNNA4_MetaG (SPAdes) (version 2) | ecosystem: Engineered > Bioreactor > Anaerobic...
GCACCGCCTTGATCAGCTCCAGAGACATCTCATCCTCCCGGCCCAATAGGGAGAGGTCGAGGGACTGCATGGCACATTCGATCATGTCCCTGCTGTGCGCCAGGTCGGAATCCCGGCTCTCATGGGCTATGCCGCTCCTGTAGAGGTCGTCGATCACATCCGGCGATAGCCCTAGCGCCGTTGCTGCGGAGACGGCCCGGCCAAACATCTCCATCTCTATGTAATATTGCAGCCCCTCCCGGTATAGCTCCTGGGAGCGGGAGGCCAGGCCAGCGTTCTTGGCGATCAATGCCGCCCAGAGGTAGTCTCCCGCCTGCACCAAAACGCTGATGGCCTTGTCGATCCTGCCTATATCCCTGGCCAGCATCACGGCATATTCCGTCTCTTCTGCCTGGGCCAGGATGTCTATGCCCTCCTCAGCTATATCCTCGGGCAGGGCTTTCAGGTTCTCCACCAGAAAGGATACCTTCTCCTCAAAGGTCATTTTATCGAACTCTTCCTTCAAATCGGGTCCCCGGCGGCTTATGGAGAGCTGAATAGAGTTAAGCCTTTGGGAGAAGCCTCATCTCCCAGTAAAAGCTGTGCCCGCAAGCTCAGGAAGATCTTTCTTCGGTGATCTCTCATCTGCCCCAGCGTCCGGAAAAAATGAGGTTCAGACATGGCCGACTCGCCCATTAGATCATCCGGTCCTCTTCCTTCTCCTCGATATAAAGCTCTGGAAGAGCGTTCATGTATTCCTTAATCATGATGGGAAAAGACCTCGACTCCATAAAGCGCAGCCCCAGCTGCTCCGCCCAGCGCTGTATCCCCAGATCCTGGGAGACCACTGCCGCATCCAGCTCCTTGGCCAGGAGCAGGACGTCGATATCCGGGGCGCTGTCCAGGATGCCGTAGCGCAATGCAGCCCGGTATTTTTCCCGGAACTTGCGCACAATGCCGCCCACAGTCTCCCTCTCGATCTCGTCCTTCATGGCCGAGAGATCGGTGCCCTCCCGGGAGAGGGAGATGCATTTGGAGACAGACTCCCATACCGCCTCCTCGGAGATGTTCATGCCCTTGTTGATGCGGCTTCTCATGTAGTCCACATACTCATAGAAGATCTTGGCCGGGACCTTGACCTGATAGCGATCGGGAGACTTTTTGACCAGCCAGGTGTCCACCTTGCTCAGTATCCTGGGATCGCAATTGTTGTGGCGAACAAAATCCTTGATCTCATTGTAGACGGAGGGATAGGGAATATAGCAGCTTATGCCCAGGTGGAGCCTGCCGTCCGCCACCCGGTCCAGGATGGCGCCCATCCCCTCGCAGATGCCGGTGGCTCCCTCGCTTTCCCAGGCAAAAGAGTCGGTGAGGGCGGTGGTGTCCAGGACAAATCTCTGGCGAAGCATTTAGCATGTTTATGCCATCAGGATATATAAGATACCTTCTAGGAATGGATGGCGGGCTAGGAGCCGGCTTTCCGAAGAATAGCTGACCGCCAATCCTCAATCAGAACTGTTAAGATGCTCCCTCATCTCTGATTCTGAGAGCACTGCATCATCTTTGTCATTCGATCGCTTCAGTGCAATCGAATAGTCGGCATGCTCGCTGGTATCTTGATTTTTGTTTTCCTCGCCCTCAGGCAGGCCCTCCAGGCGCAGGAAGTGCACTCTTCCCGATTCCTCGCCGGCCACGATGGTCCGGCCATCTGGGGAGACGGAACAGGAAGTAATGGAGCTGTCTCCGGTGAAGCTGCAAATTACAGAGCCGCTTTCAAGATCCCAGACCTTGAGAGTCTGATCGGCTGAAGTCGAGACCGCATGCATGCCATTCTGGATCAGAGTGATCGCCAAAACACCTCCTTTGTGCCCCACCAGGGTCCTGATATTCCTTCCGCTCCCTATGTCCCAGACCTTGATTGTTCCATCGTCTGACGCCGAGATCACTAGCCTGCTGTCAGGGGTCAGGGCAAAGGCATTGATCCAGCCTTTATGGCCTCTTAGAGTTCTCTTCGCCCAACTGCTCTTTAAGTCCCAGACCTTAAGAGTACAATCGGTTGATGTCGATACTACTCGCCTACCGTCTGGAGTCAAAGCAACTGCAGTAACCCAGCCCATATGGCGTCTTAAAGTCCTCACCTCCGAACCGCTCTGCAGATCCCATATCTTGAGAGTACTATCGTTTGAAGCTGATACTGCCAGCTGGCCGTCAGGAGTCAGGGCTAGGGAATTCACTCCGCGTGCATGGCCTTCCAAAGTTCTAATCACCCTGCCGCTTCCGAGATTCCAAACCTTGAGAGTACCATCTTCTGATGCCGAGACTACCGGATTGCCCTCTGGGGTCAGAGCGACTGCATTGACCCAACCGGCATGGCCTTCTAATGTTCTGATCATCCTGCCGCTCCACATATCCCAAATCCTGAGCGTTTGGTCGTATGATGCTGAGACCACTTCCCTACCGTCAGGAGTCAGGGCCAGGGCACTTATTCCGCTTGTATGGCCCTGCAAAGCTCTAATCTCCCTGCCAGCATCCAAGTCCCAGATCTTGATTGTTCCATCGACTGATGCCGATACCACTCGCTCACCATCGGAAGTCGAAACAATTGCCCTAACCGCGCCTGCATGGCCCTGCAAAGTGCCGATCTCTCTGCCGATTTCCAAGTCCCAGATCTTGATTGTTCCATCAACTGATGCCGATACCACTCGCTTGCCTTCAGGAGTTAAAGCAACTGCTCTAACCGCTCCAACATGGCCTTGTAACGTCTTTATAACTCTGCCGCTCTCTAAGTCCCAGATCTTGATTGTTCCATCAACTGATGCTGATACCATTCGCTTGCCTTCAGGAGTTAAAGCAACTGCTCTAACCGCTCCAGCATGGCCCTGTAACGTCTTTTATAACTCTTCCGCTCTCTAAGTCCAAGATCTTGATTGTTCCATCAACTGATGCCGATACCACTCGCTTGCCTTCGGGAGTTAAAGCAACTGCTCTAACCGCTCCAGCATGGCCCTGTAACGTCTTTGCAACTCCGCCGCTCTCTAAGTCCAAGATCCTTAGTTTTCCAAAGCGTGATACAAATATCGCTTGCCTACCTTCTGGGGTCAAAACAATTGTCCAAAGAACGGTTCGAGCCTTTAAGGTTCTGATATCTCTGCCGCTCTCCAAATCCCAGATCTTGAGAATTCCATCGACTGAAGCAGATACTGCTAAGCGGCCATCTGGAGTTAGGGTCACGGCATTGACACATTGGGCATGGCCTTCTAAGGTCTTGATCATCCTTCCGCTCACCAGATCCCAAACTCTAAGACTTCCATCTTCTGATGCCGAGACCATTAGCCTGCCGTCTGGAGTCGGAGCGACGGCTCTGACCCCATCAGCATGACCTTCTAAAGTCTTAATACACCGGCCGCTCTCTAAATCCCAGATCTTGAGAGTCCAATCATCTGAAGCCGAAACTATACAGTGGCCATCAGTGGTTATGGCTATGGAATTGATCCCCTTCTCATGGCCTGTTAGCGTCCGGATCAGCGGCCCACCTGGAGAAGTGAGGCTTGTCGCTATTGGCCGCAGCCAGGAGCGACTTTCTCTCGCGCCCGCTTGCTGCATCAGCTCCTTGATCCCCGGCAGGTCAATATCCTGCATTCTGCCCAAGAGTTGGCCGCTGAGCTCTCTAGAATCCCGGAAGAGTACATGAGAAGAAAGACGCAAGCATTGCTGGAGTAGCCGGAGCTCCTCATCCTCAGGCAGCAGGTCAAAGTCGGAGATCAGAGAGGTGATGTCCGTCTTCTCCAGGCGGGCCTCCAGCCAGCGATAGTCCAGGAGCAGTCTCTTCAGCTCCTCCTTTCTTCCGGAGTGGAGCAGGTGGTAGGCCAGATGCTGGTAGAAGTAGCCGTCGTTTGGGCCAGTGTGCCAGCCGTCCGGACACTCCTTTCTGTAGGCTTCCACCAGCCTGCTGTGCAATTCCGGCAGATCACCCGCCCTCTTCACCGCAAAGTCATGCTGGAGATCGTGCAGCCACAAATGCCCGGAGTTAAAGCGGGCCAGGGAGCGGTCCGCCAGAAGGTCCACCAGTTCTCCCGTGTCGTACTCATCCAATCCCCAAAGCAGCCCCAGGGCCGCCTCCGGAATCTGTGTATCCTCGGGAAAGACGGCCAGATCAAGGTAGCGCCTCTGCTCCTCCGGCTCAAGGCTCTCCAGGCTCACCTCGATAGCCCGCAGCAGATTGGGATAGGGATAGCCGGGAAACTCGGCTTTGATCTTATCCAGATCGGCAGAGAGCAGCCGGTGCAGGATGTGCTCCCAGGGATCGCTGCGACCACGTTCCAGAGCTGCCCTGGCCATTGATCCCACCATTGCCAGGGCCAGGGGGAGGCGGTCGCACTCCTCTGCCACCTCTTTGGCCTTGGGATCGAGATCCTCAAGATTCAGACCTGAGCTGAGGGCCAAAAGCTGAAGCGATTTCTCTTCGTCCAGCACATCCAGGCACAGCTCTCTGGCCTTCATGCCTCGAACTATCTCCCGATCACGGGTGGTGACCAGCATTCTGCATTCCGGCCCCAGGGCATCGAAGGCTCGCACGCTCTCCATGGACCAGACATCATCCAGGATGATCAGGCAGGAGCGGTCGGACAGGAGTTGCTTCAGGCAGCCTTTGCCGTCCTCTTCATCCTTTATGGCTCGGTGGTCCTTGTCCAGAAATTGCAGCAGCTGCAACTGTCGGTTGGGCAGATTCGGCTGCTGGCCTAAAGAGATCCAGATCACGCCGTCGGGAAACGCTTCCAGTACCTGATCATCCCAGGCCAGGGCGGCGGCCAGGACGGACTTGCCTATGCCGCCCATTCCTTGCAGGCCGACGCGGGCATCCGACGGCAGGCAGCCGGCTCCGGTGCGGCCGGTTATGGCCGATTTGCCATCTCCGGGAGAAAGGACAAGCTTCTTCAGCCTATCCAGATCCTCAGGCCGGGGAAGAAAATCAGAAGGCAGGCTTGGAGCATTGATGGGCTGGCCCTTGGAAGGCGGCAGATGGGGGAAGATCTCTTCAATGGGAATAGCCAGGGATCTCTCTTTCAAAATGCTCTCATCCCCTGCCTGGTAGTCGATCATCCCCACGATGGCTTTCTGTCCCACCGACCAGACCGGCGAGCCGCTCCTTCCCGGCAGAAGGCTCTTCTTGATGGTGCTCAGCTGCCACCTAGGCTCCTTTCCCCGCGTTGTTCTATCAACTATCCGGCAGTCCTCTCCCTCCAAGCTGGAGGCTCCCTCGTCCTCGGAGGTGTTGCCGTCGTATCCCCGGGTGAAAAACTCCTTGTGCTTCCCATTCCATCGCTTTAAGGGAACTCTCTTTGCCTCAAGTCTTAAGGGAACGGGACAGCTCAAGAAGGCGAAATCCTGGGCGGCACTGCACCTCTCCTCGATGGGCTGCGCCTCGATCCAGTCATCCCAATCATCATTTTTAACAAAATATCTCTGGCCCTCCGAGATGCGGCCATTCCCCTCCGCCAGGACATGATAACAGGTGAGGATTTCCCTTTCCGAGACGAAAAAGCCGGTCCCTCTGAGATTCCTTTTATAGCCGGAGATCTTAACCACGATCTCCCTCAGGATCTCAGGCCCGGCCATCCCTCTAATCCCCGCCCCATCTCAAAGTAACCTGAAAGCTGCCCTCGCCGCCCACCTTGGAGAATGCCAGCCCGTGCTCGGCATTGAGCTTGATGCCAAAAGAAAGCTCCATCTCCCGAGGCCGAAACTCCTGGGGGATATTCGTATATCCGGCATGGGCGCTTTTCGCCGTCTGCCCCACCAGGGCCATGATCTCGCTGAACTTCTTCTTCAGATCCTCGGTGACCCCCAGTGGCCCCCGATAGCCTTCCCTCTCTTCGATCTCTATGGAGACCTCCGTCTCCCCATCCTCCATCAGTATCTTGCCATAGGCCATATCAAGAGCGCTCCATCCCTGCCTTGACTGCAAATAGTCCCTGTCCTCTCAAAAAGATAGCGATTCTGTCCGCTGCAAAGTATGGAGATGAGTATAAAAACGAAATTGATCCTTGCGCTTGAGGATCAGATATCCCTGGACATCCGCGAGAGCCTGCCTATGATCCACTTGGTCAGAAACCCGGTCAGAAAACAGATGAACATGATGGAAAACTCCCGGCTCTGGGAGTCATCCGTGGCTATGATCCCGGAGGAGAAGACCAGATAGGCCATATAGCCGAAGACCATGGCCAGTATGGGTATGGCCATATACCACAGCCTCTTGTATCGCGAGGCCAGGCCGTAGCGGCGCAGGTCGTCAGCCACTCCCGTCAGTATCTGGGCCGAGGAGCCCAGTCCGGCGAAGAAAGCGGCCCAGAGGGGCACGCCCAAAACTTCAGCGTCGGAGTAGAGATAGATGAGAGCGCTGAACAGTGCCACAGACAGAGAGGCGAAGATCACGGCATAGAGCCCGTAGAGCTTGAAGAAGTAGGATATGGTTCTCATGCTGTGGAAGCGCGAGCCCTTGATCTTGATCTTGGCCTCGTTTATGGCGGCTGTCAGTTCATACCGCGACCGGTCGCAGTCCAGGAAGGCCTCAGCCAGATTTCCCTTATTGAACTCCTTTAAGGCCAGGACATAGAAGTCATAGCTGTCCTTGATCTCAATGGAGCTGCGGTGGGCTGCCTGGAGCATCCGGTCCAGCCTTTTGAGGTCCACCTCCACCTCAGAGCACGATCTGGGAATGGAGCAATCTTTAGATTCGCCGTCCACAACAAATAAGTAACTAGATTAATATAAATAGCTTTCGTGCGGTGATAAAGGCTCTGACATAATAAAAATAGTTTCTTATGTTTAATTTTCATTACAGACACAAACTAATCCCGATATATCGCTCATGCCATTCATACCGCAGATAAAGCCGGATTTGAATTAGATCAGATCATGGCCAGCTTTCGGGCCTCTCTGATCTGGCGGATGAGCCTTTTTCTAAAAGAGCCCTTCCTGCCTGCGCCTGAGCACAGCCCCGCCCGCCTATAAGCCAGGGTGATATGATTGATCTCCTCAATCATGCTCTCGGCAATGCTGCAGCACTCGTCAGAGCCATGATCCGAGGAGGCCCGGCAACTATCATTAATTTCTTTCATAAGTTTGAGTATACCTTCTTCTTTAAAAAATTTTTCTATGGTCCGGACTCGGGGAGAAGCTGCCGCAGGCTTCGCCATAATTTAAATACCTACCATATTCAATATTCTTTTATGATTGAAGATCGGATCTTCTGTCCCACCTGCGGCTCGGATACGGATCATGCCCTGATAAAAGCGGGACAGGAGAATTTGGTGCGCTGCGAAGAATGCCAGACCGTGCACAGCGTTCAAACCGAGCGGCAGCGCCTGGTCAGCTTGAAGGTGATTGTTAGCTCTGAGCAGCAGTCCCAGCCCTACTTCATCAACCTCCCGGCCAAGGAGATTCTCCAGGTGGGAGATGAGCTTTTAGTGGACGATCCTGCCAGGGATGTGGTCATGGCCCAGATCACATCCCTGGAGACGGACCGGAGGGTGGAGAGCGCTCCCGCCGCATCTGTCCGGACGGTCTGGGCCCGTGCCACAGACCAGGTGGCAGTCAAGATCTCCATCTATCGTAGCGGCCGGAGCCGTCCTATCAAGATCAGCGTTCCCGGCGATGAGCTGTTCACTGTGGGCGAGGCCAGGTCGGACAAGGGCTCCCGCTATGAGATTGTGAAGATCAAGCTGCGCGGCGAGGGCTTTTCAGATGCTGCCGAGGCCAAGGATATCCAGAGGATCTGGGGTCGAGAGATTTGAATAAAGAGCAGCTCCTCTCCAGCCTGGAAGAAGTAGCCGATCCGCGAGTCATATCGGCCATGTCCCGTGTGCCAAGAGAGCTTTTTATTCCCGAGCCGCTGCAGAGCCGGGCTTACGACGACACGCCTCTTCCCATCGGCCGGGGCCAGACCATATCCGCTCCTCATATGGTGGCCATAATGTGCACCATCCTAGACCTGCAGCCGGGCATGAATGTGCTGGAGGTAGGAGGCGGCAGCGGCTACCATGCCGCGGTTATGGCCGAGCTGGTCCGACCGGGAGGGCATGTCTACTCCGTGGAGCGCATAGCCGGGCTGGTTGAGGCGGCCCGACTAAACCTGGCCCGGGCGGGAGCAGAGAATGTGACAGTGATCCAATCCGACGGAAGCCTGGGCCTGCCGGAGCATGCTCCCTACGACCGGATCAGCGTGGCGGCTACCGCTCCCAGCATTCCCGAGCCGCTCAAGCAGCAGCTTAAAACGGGCGGCAGGATGGTCATTCCCGTGGGAGAGGACTACCAGGAGCTGTACCTGGTGACCAGGAAGAACGGCTTCTTTGCGGAGAGGAAGATGGGCGTGATCTTCGTTCCCCTCATAGGAGAAGAAGGCTTCAGAGAGAGGAATTGAGCCGCACCCAGAGGGACGCCTTTCCACTCCCCTTGGCTTTCCTGGCATGCTATCGCCCCCGGCCCAGGCCCCGCATTTTTTCGACGCAGATCTAATATATCCGCGGCAACCATCTCCATTTTGAGATGAAGCCCTTAGCGATCATAATCATGGACGGCTTTGGCATCAGCTCTAAAGAAGAGTATAATGCCGTGGCCAGGGCTAAAAAGCCCAACCTGGAGCGATTCTGGAAGAGCTATCCCACCACCACCCTGGCCGCCTCCGGCCTGGCGGTGGGCCTGCCCCGCGGCCAGATGGGCAACTCCGAGGTGGGCCACCTCAACATCGGCGGAGGCAGGATCGTCTACCAGGATTATACCAGGATCAGCCTGGCGGTGGAGAATGGCTCCCTGGCGGAAAATCCCGTCCTGCTCGAGGCAATGCAAAAGGCAAAAGAGGCAAAGCTGCATCTGATCGGCCTTCTCTCCGATGGCGGGGTGCACAGCCACATCACCCACCTCTATGCCCTCCTGGAGATGGCGGCAAAGATGGGCCTTGAGCAGGTCTATGTTCATGCCATACTGGATGGCAGGGATGTGCCCCCCCGAAGCGCCCTCACCTACATCCGGGAATTGGAGGAGAAGATATCCCGCATCGGCACCGGACGGGTGGCTACAGTCTCCGGCCGCTATTACACCATGGACAGGGACAGGCGCTGGGAGAGGGTGGAGAAGGCCTACCGCTGCCTGACCGATGGCGCTGGCCATACCGCCAGCTCGGCCATTGAGGCAGTGGAGATGGGCTACACTCGAGGGGAGAACGACGAATTTCTCCAGCCCACTTTAGTGGATGGCCGAGGGCTGGTTCAGGATAGCGACAGCATTATCTTCTTCAACTTCCGCCCCGACCGAGCCCGGGAGATCACCAGGGCCTTTGTGGACCGGGAATTCCAGGAATTTGCCATCCGGCCCATGAGGGTTCATTACACCTGCATGACCCAGTACGATGCCACCCTGAATGTGCCCATAGCCTTTCCCGCCCAAAATCTGGAGGATACCCTGGGCCAGGTCATCAGCCGGGCAGGGCTATCGCAGCTGCGCATAGCCGAGACGGAAAAGTATGCCCACGTAACCTACTTCTTCAACGGTGGGCGCGAAACTCCCAATCCCGGCGAGGATCGCTGCCTTATCCCCTCGCCCAAGGTGGCCACTTACGACCTTCAGCCGGAGATGAGCGCTTTCTTGGTCCGAGACGAGGTCCTCTCCCGCCTGGAACGGGAGACATACGACCTGATTGTGATCAATTTCGCCAATCCGGATATGGTGGGGCACACCGGAATATTCGATGCCGCAGTGGCGGCGGTGGAGACCGTGGACGCATGTGTAGGCGCGGTGGTGGACAAGATCCTGGAGAAGGGAGGCGCGGCACTGCTCACCGCCGACCACGGCAATGCGGAGAAGATGAGGGATGAGAAGAGCAGCCAGCCCCACACCGCCCACACCACCAATCCCGTCCCCTTCTCTTTGATAATAGAGGGTGGAGCGGCCTGTGACGGCAGTAAAAGAATCGAGCTGCGTGAGGACGGAATCCTGGCCGACATCGCTCCCACGGCGCTAAAGCTGCTCTATATCGATCAGCCCCCAGCCATGACCGGAAAGAGCCTCATCAAGTAGACCCATGCGCAAGAGAATAAATCGCTATCGAGAGTATCTGGAGACCAGCCGTGCCCATGAGATAGCCCGCCGTCTCTTCGTCATGAACGCCTTCGATGGGGCTCTGACCATCATGGGCGTGGTCATCGGAGCCCACTTATCCGGTGTTTCCGATCCACATATCATCATCACCGCCGGATTTGCCGGAGCCCTGGCCATGGGAATATCCGGGATCAGCGGGGCCTATCTTGCCGAAAGAGCAGAGAGGAAAAGGGATCTGCGAAAGCTGGAGATGGCCATGCTCCAGAATTTGGACGACACCCATTATGCCCGAGCCACCGAGTTTGCCTCCATCATCGTGGCCGTGGTGGACGGCATCAGCCCGGCCCTGAGCGCTGCCATCCTGGTCATGCCCTATTTCTTCGTGCCCGGGATCGGCATGCAATGGGCATTTTATGCCTCTCTCATCCTGGGGCTGGCAGTACTGTTCACCTTGGGTATCTTTTTGGCGCACATCAGCGATGAGAGGCCGGTAGTATCCGGCATACAGATGATTATCGTGGGCTTAATCACCATCATCATCGTCGGCCTGGTGGCAAAATAGAGGATCTTGAAAATCCCCGGGCAAGGCCAACCCATGCCTCTGGAGCCGGCTCTATTCCTGGAGGCAATAAAACGAAAGCCTTAAATACGACGATTGACGTATTGAACTTGGCAAAGGTCGACGACCATCTATCCTCCTACTGAAGACTTTTGCCTCCCTCCTTCTTAGTCAATCCACAGCCTGTTTTCCCGTCTCAGACAAAAGAGAGCCAGGGATAGTCATAGGAGCGGTAATATCCGGCAGGGCAACAGTTTCCGCCCGGAGAAAAATTCCCGCACCGGCCCCAGGGAAAGAGGCGTGGATAGTCGCATCTATATGCCCGATCATAATCCAAGACGGAAATATTTTTCCGATAGCTGCATTCCACAGGATATAAGATGCAGTAGTAGGCATCCCTTATATCGGTCTCCTCCAGATAAGCCTTGCAGATGGGCCTTCCCAGTATATCATGTCCCTGGACCTCGAACTGCAGATCTTTGCCCCGGAAATAGGCCAGAGCATCCAGGGGTGCATCCAGGAGGACCTCTACCATAGCCTGCAGACCGTATGTTCCAGGCTGGGTTACATTCACCCACATGATGTTCGGCTCGGAGACCCTCTCCACTCGTCCGGCAAAATCATATGCAAGAGCGGAGGAAGACAACAGGATAAGTGATAAAAGCAATACTGCCAAGAGGGCAGCAGAGGCTGCCGGGGATCCCGGCCATGCCCTCTCCCGCTGACAGGCTGACTCTCTCTTCATGGCCTAATATTATCTATTATGGATATTTAATCCTGCCCCGGGCCCGGGATCATCGCAGCCCGGGTAAGAGCCGCTTCATGACCTCCGCCACAAAAACCACCAGCAAGCCGACTCCCAAGACCATAGCCCAGCTCTCACTGCTAAGGGCCTGTGTCTGGAAGATGCTCTGCATGAATGGGATGTAGACCACCGCCAGAATGGAGACTATGGAGCAGGCGATTCCCATGAGCAGGGTTTTGTTGCCCAGAGGATTGATCCTGAATATGGACTCATCCAGAGATCGGCAGCAATAGGCGTTGTAGACGGTGAAGAATCCCAGCCCCACAAAGGCCATGGTCCGGGCATAGCTCAGATCCTGGCCGGACTGAAGCGCCAGCATATAAAGGCCGAGGGTTCCGGCTACTATGGCCGCGGCAATTCCCAGGGTGTAAGCCATAAGAGCGGGCGAGGGCATGCTCTCCTTCGGGTCGCGCGGCTTTCTCTTCATGGTATTCTTGTGAGCTGGCTCCAGAGCCAATCCGATGGCTGGAAACTCCTCCGCCACCACATTTATCCAGAGGATCTGGGCTGCCAGGAGGGGAATGGGATAGCCCAGAGCCACAGCAATGAATATGGTAGCCAGCTCGGCAAAGCTGACCGAGAGAAGATATGATGTTCCCTTTCGAATATTGTCGTAGATCCTGCGGCCTTCCTTGACCGCCCCCACGATGGTGGCGAAGTTGTCGTCGGCTATGACCATATCCGAGGCCTCCTTGGTCACCTCGGTGCCCGTCTTTCCCATAGCCACGCCTATGTCCGCCGCCTTCAGCGCCGGTGCATCGTTCACCCCATCGCCGGTCATGGCCACGATGTTGCCTCTCTTCTTCAGAGCCTCCACCAGACGAACCTTATGCTCCGCCGTGACCCTGGCATATACCGAGACGGACTCGATCTTCTCCTGCAGCTCTCTCTCATCCATCTTCTCCAGCTCCGCCCCCTCCAGGACCTCGCCATTTCCGATCTCCAGCTCCGCCCCTATGGCCCGTGCCGTGAGGCGATGGTCTCCGGTGATCATGACCGTGCGTATGCCCGCTTCCTTGCTCAGGGATATGGCCTCCATGACCTCCTTTCTGGGGGGGTCCATCATCCCGGCCAGTCCGGAGAAGATATGCTCCGATTCAATTTCGCTGATAAAGAGCGGCTCCTCCTGGCTCATGGGCCGGCTGGAAAAGGCAAGCACCCTCAGGGCCCTGCTGGCCATACCGTCTGCCTTCTCCATTATTGCTTTCTTGTCCTCATCGGTGAGCTGTCGCACAGTGCCAGCATCGGCTATGCGGCTGCATCGGCTGAGAACCGCTTCCGGCGCTCCCTTCATGGAGGCCACTCGGCCCTGGACAGGGATATCATCGACCACAGTCATCCTTCTGCGATCGGAATCAAAAGGAAACTCCACCACCCTGCTGCTGCTCTTTCGGAGCTCTTCCAGCATTCCCGCCTTCTTGGCCGCTACTATCATAGCTCCCTCTGTGGGATCTCCCACTATGCGCCAGCCGCCGTTAGTCTGCTCTATATCGGCGTTATTGCATAAAGCCCCAATCTGCAAGAGCCCCGCCAGATCCTCGGACTTGGGGTCGATTTTCTCTCCTTTTTCCAGGAAAGAACCTGTTGGGGCGTAGCCGGAGCCCTCGACATCGATCTTGCGATGGGTCTGGATCTCCCGGAGGGTCATCTCCCCCGTGGTCAGGGTCCCGGTCTTGTCCGTGCAGATCACCGTGGTCGAGCCCAGTGTCTCCACGGCGGGAAGCCTTCGGATGATGGCATTCTTTCGAGCCATGGCCTGGGTTCCAAAGGCCAGAGCCAGGGTGACGATGAAAGGCAGGGCTTCGGGCACTCCTGCCACCGCCAGGGCTATAGCGGTTATGAGGGAATCCATTAACGGCGAGCCGCGGCTGGCATCGAGGATGAAGACGACTATGGATATGGCGAAGACAAGGATGGCCTGCCTCTTGGCCAGTTGCTCCAGCTTGATCTTTAGAGGGGGAGGTGCCGGGCTGTGCCGGATCATTCCGGAGATCTTTCCCAGCTCCGTGGCCAGGCCGGTAGCAGTGACTATGGCTCTGCAATTGCCGTAGGAGACTATGGTCCCCATGAAGACCATGTTCTTCTTCTCCGCCAAGGCCACATCTTCCGGCAGAAGATCTCCGCCTTTCTTAACCGGCAGGGACTCTCCGGTCAGGGAGGCCTCGATGACCTCGAGAGCCGTCTCCTCCAGTATCCTGCCATCGGCAGGCACCCGATCCCCCGCCTCCAGGTAGATCAGGTCTCCCGGAACCAGCTCTGCGGCGGGGATGGTGCTCATTTTTCCGTCCCTCAAAACATCCGCCTCCGGTGCCACCATCTCCCGAAGAGCCTCCATGGCCCTCTCCGCCTTGTACTCCTGGACGAATCCTATGATAGCGACCAGGACCACTATTCCCAGGATGACGTAGGCATTGGTGCTCTCTCCCGCAATATAGGAGATCAGGGCAGCGAAGACGAGCACCAGTACCATATAGTCCCTGAATTTACCCAAAAAAATGCGCACAGCAGAGGGTTTAGATGGGCTTTGCAGCTGATTGAGCCCGTATTCATTGAGCCTGGAGGCCGCATCATCGGCGGAGAGCCCTTCCTCTCCCGATTTCAGGCCGGATAAAACCTCCCGGGTGGAGACAGAATGCCATTTCACGTTTAAAGCCTCACTTCTGGAGGAAAGGCAACTACGGCAATTGTAGTTATAGTTATCGCAAATGGTCAATAATAAACGACTTTTCATGGGCGGGCATGGAAATGGTCGGGGGATGCTCCTCTATATAGTTCTCTGTCATTAATTGCGCCAATAAATTTATCTTTCCAGGCGGCCAAAGAGAGACCATCGAAAAAACAGTGGTTAGAGTGGTGGTTGGATTGAAGCTTAAGAGAATTATGATAATTCCAGGAATGCTCTTCCTGGCGGTATTGCTCGGTTCAGGCCTCTGCCAGGCCCAGGAAGATGACGGGGCCAAGAGCCTCTCTCAGGCAGCAGAAGAGCTGGGCCTGGGCAACTTTTCGGCAGCTGTTGAAAACGCCGGCCTGACCAGTATCCTGGACAACCAGGGAGTGCTGCTGATGGGAGAGGGCTCCTTTGTCGTCTTTGCTCCCAGCGATGAGGCATTTGCTGCTGCCTCTTCCTCCGGATACGACCTCGAACTCCTGCAGGAGAGACCCTCTGAGCTTAAGGGGCTGCTCTACCGTCATATCGTCTGGAGTGCCGGCGGCTTTGAGAACATCTCCGAGATCTCTGAGGCCAGAAGCATTCAAGGTGAGAATATCACGCTGGAGCATGCCCCGGCCTTGATCGTTGACGGAGCAAATGTCACCGCCTCCGTGCAATACGATAGCGGCACCATCTATGTCATAGACCGGTTGCTTGTCCCGGAGAGCGATGGCAGCCTCGGCGCAGCCCAGGCGGCAAAGGATCTGGGAGCGGGAAAATTTGCCGAGGCCCTCACCTCTTCCGGGCTGGAGGAGACACTGAGCGGCCAGGGGCTGATGGGAATCGGAGGCCTGACGTCGGGACCCTACACCATCTTTGCCCCCAGCGATGCCGCCTTTGAGGCGGCCAAAGACACTATGGATGCCATAGGCGAAAAGGAGGGCGGAATGCTCGGCCTCCTATCATATCATGTGGTGGATGCGCCAGGCATCTCCGATATGACCGAGTCCAATTCGGTCAAGACCATGTATGGAGCATCTTTGCCTGTGGACATCAACACCAGCCTGGTGGGAGGAGCGGGCATCCTGGCCTCGCAGAGGTACGACAACGGCATGGTCTATGTCATCGACCAGGTGCTGGTGCCCATTGGTCTGAGCATGCCGTAGCCCTGGCAGCACCTTGGAAGATGCTGATCAAAAACAGATCACCGCCGGAAGGGCAGGAATGGGACTGTGCCACTTTCAACTGCTTCCGGCATGCCACCTTTTTTTTATCTTTCTTTGGCAAGCCTATCTCCTGAGCGTTTCGCCCTGCCCGACCACCGGGAGAGGCTTTTTCAGCCCATGATGCGGCTCAGGGCCAGAGCTTGCCATAACAAATCGATAAAGCTAGCGCGGATTCTATGCTTTTAGATGGCTTGCCACGCCCATTCAGCGATGGCAATCGAAAACATCCTCTGCGCTGATCAGCTCTGGCGGCGGGGGGATAATGATCCCGTCCTCTCCGCAGCATTTCAGCCAGCCTTCACGCTCCCGGATCAGGGAATAGCTGCTGTTAAAAGCTAAATTCTTGCTGATATTGAATGTGCCGATATAGTCTTCATCTATCAGAATGTCCGGGTCTCTCCAGGCGCTATTGCGGGGGTCGAGGCTGCTTGCCCCTGCCCTGCCCTTTCCACCCTCTCCCACCAGCACACCGATATTCACCTTGCCATCGGTCACAACCTCATTTATACTCATCTGAGTTGTGGTGAATCCGGTCCTTCCAAGATGGCTTCTGCTGCCGGATGACTGCACCAGATATTCTGCTTCCCTGGATACCTCTCTGGCAGTTCCGACCTCGTGGCTCATGGATGTGGCGGAGTCGGCATTGTAGATCTCGGTCCGGCTGCCAGTGCCCGGGCCCATGAGGATGGGGTTAGTGGAGTAATATCCTCCGCCCGGGGTCAGGTTGTGGAGAGAGCTGATCAGCTCATCCCGGCCTGCAAAAGCGATTGAATCGTGACTGGAGTTGTTGGCCTGGAATTCGGCGCGGCCTATGCTGGCCATGAATTCCGCTGAGGCGGCATCCAGTGTGGCTCCGGACAAACCCGCCAGAGCCGAGAAAAGCATAGCTGCGACTATCAGCAACTCTATTCTCATGGCTTGGCAAATTCTCTTCTCAGCCATTGCTGTCTTTTCTCTCTGGCCGGACATATATTTGAATCGGTTGCAGCCCAAGGATGCAGACCTCGCCAGAGCCTTATCTCAGATCAGTTCATCGATATGCTTCATAAGGGAGGCCTCGGTCAGGTCGCTGATGGACTCGTGCTCAACCGGGATTCCCGCCTCCTGGGCGGCGGCTACCAGATTTGTCCCCCCCACCAGGGCGATGCCCACGTGGTCCCTCTCCACGGAGACCCCCAGCACATCCATATTGGGATCGCCGAGCTCCAGTATGCCGGCAAAATCAACTGCAGAAAGCTCTTCCAGCAGCTCTTCAATCCCGTCCCTGGCCGGAAATGGGGCCTCCTGGAGGTTGCCCAGAATCCTCCCGTTGCCGGTGCGCATCATCCCGGCGATGTCGGTCATCCCCTGGGCGGTGAGCAAATCTATGGGATCGACGGTTGTGGCCCAGTACATGAGCATATCTGTAAACCGGGTGGGCTTTCGTCCCACCACCTCTATCAATCCGCCCCCTTTGGGGCGCACGGGAATGCCGTTTTTCAGCATCACGCCGCTGATGGTCAGGCTACAGGCGGTCTTTAATTTGATCTGCCTCTCCTCTTCCTCCATCCTGATCAGGGGCGATACAGCGAGGCCAGCGGATATAGCATCGAAGAAGACGGCCAGCGTCTCTTGCAGGTGTTTCTTATCCACTTTGGTGGTATTGGTAATGATCCTTCCTCTCATCTGGCCGGGATCAAAGCTCACCTGATGCATGAGATTCTCGATCCGGGAGAGGGTAAAGACCAGAGGCAGGTCTCTCTTCACGGCATATAATCTGTCTATGGATTTATTAGCCTTTCACTTGATCCGGGCGATATGTCTGTCGTCATGCAAAATGCAGCCCGTTCTCGGATGGAGGGAAGCAGTCTTGGCTAGCCCTATGGCAATCCGCTGCCTCCCATGCCTATGGGAATCTGGCTGATATCTCCCACTCCGGTCAGGATCCTGTCTCTATCCTCTCGCACATCATGGAATCTCGACTTTGCCGGCTCCGGAGCAGGAGAAGTTGAAGCTGCTGCCGAGGCGCTCTCGCCGGTCACAGAGGCATTTGTGTCTTGAGTTAAGGACGCGGCAGCGAGGCTGGAGGGCTTTATTGCCGCCGGAGAATAGCTGCTGATGTCCGGATTGATCCAGATGGCCTGGAACTCTCCTCTTCGAGTGATATTGGCATCGCATACCTGGAAGATCTCTCCGGAGATGGATTCCGATGATGGATCATATATTCCCATGAGGCGGCTGGAGCAGAGCACATCCCCCTTCTGCGCAGAGAGCACCAGGATGATCTCATCCCCCTCTGCCCTGCCTATCGCCAGGCCGTTCCAGGCCTCGCCGCTGTCCGGCTCGAACTTGGCATGGCCATAGAGATCGCCATTTTCCTGACGGAGGGCCATTACCACCGGGCCATCTTCCTCAATTCCGGTTAAAGACCAGATGTAACTGAGGCCGATGCCATCCGGCCCGGAGCTATTGATGTCAGCTGGCTCTGCCTCCGGTACAGCATCGTTAATTGATTCATTTTCCATCTGCCCCTGACAATTGCCTGCCGAAAGGATGATCATGAGCAGCAGGCCTATGATATTGAGTTTCTTCGTCAACATGGTGCATCCACCTCTTTTGGTGAAAATGCGATTTCCTTCAGCTTTATTCCCTTCTGCTTATATTCGTCATTTGGCTATAAAAGCTCTGGGTGCATCTCGTTGGATGCAATCAGATCGCCATCTGTGAGCCTGGATTAGTATCCGAAAGACTCCCTATGGAAGGAAGAACGAAAAAAAGATAGGGCGTGATAATTGCCGCTTAATTAGTTAAGGCCGCTTCCGCCCATGCCCGGCGGGATGCCGCTCAGATCTCCGCCCGGTCCGATCTTGTCTTTGTAGGTACGAACGTCAACGAACCTCGATTTAGTCTCCTGGGCAGGGCCGGCTGCCTCGGTGGAGGATGTGGTATTGACTGCAGCAGGTGCTACGGTCTCCTTAACCTCCTCTTCAATTACAGCGGGTGCGTAGCTGGATGTGCCCGGGCTGATCCACATAGCGCTGAACTGGCCGCTGCCTACCTTCTGGCCGCCGCTGGTCTGGGTGAAGTTTCCATTTATGGTGTCATTGGAGTATATGCCGGTCATCTTGGTGGTGACCATCTTATCTTCCTTCTGAGCGGTCATGCTTAGCTCCACCTTGTCTCCATCCACCGAGCCCAAGCCCTCGGCATTCCAGGCCTTTTCGCCCTCGGGCTCATATTTCGCCCTGATGAAGAGATCGGAGCCTTCCTGATCTATGGCCATGCTGATGGGCCCGACCTCGATTCCGGAAACGGACCAGATGTAATTGAGGTTCAGGGCGGAAGATGTCGATTGGTTGCTCTCATTGGCCACGCTCTCATTGGCTACATCGATGAGTGAGCTTGTATTGCTGGTCTCCTGGGCCCATGACGGGCCGGCTAGCAGGAACACGAGCATCAGAGGGAGAATTATACATTTCTTATTCAATGATATGCCTCCGGTTTAACTAGACTGTTTGGCGATAGGCTTTTCGTCATTTGCCTACAATCCACCCCAACTCATCTTCTCCTTAATAAGCTTTTCATATGATATGAGCGGAAGGGCGGTCCTATTTTCCCCTGCCTCTGAACTGGCTACCCCCTGAGACGAAAGAGGGATGTACCAGCCCGGCCCATCCTCTCCATTTATGCACACATTCGTCATCGTAGGCCACAAGGCCACCACATCTCCCAACTTCTCCCTGGAGGACATTCCCGGCACCTCCGGCCGCCTGGATATACTCTGCCGTGCCGTCACCGCTGCCTTTGTCATCTCCCACGGCATCAGAAAGGATGTCCTGGTCTATCTGGTGCTTCTGGGTGGGGATGCCCCCAAGACCATTCTTCTGCATGGTGAAAGCCTGCGCCATCTCAATCCCGATGAGCGCACCACCGCTGCTCTCCTTAAAAAAGCCCTGGCCCTGCCGGCCACGGATAGGTGGGCCGTGTCCACTTCAGGAATCACAGTGCGATTGGGCGGCCTGCCTGAGCTATTGGAGGATCTCAAGGAGGCAGATCTGATGTACCTGAAGGAGGACGGCTCGGACATCAAAAAGATGAAGGGCATCAGCCCTGCCGGCAGGACGGCCTTCATCCTGGGCGATCACATGGGAATGACTGCGGAGGAGGAGGAGCTGATCGGCCGGGCTGGAGCCAGGACCGCCTCGCTGGGGCCGACCAGCCTGCATGCCGATCACTGCATCGTAATATTGAACTGGATGCTGGATACAAATGTATTTATTCCGGAATAAAGAAAAACGCACTCTGCAATCATAATGGTGATGCAAAATGCCCAATGCAAAGAGCCCCTGGCTGGCAGTGATCCTGAATCTGCTCATTCCCGGCCTGGGCCATATCTATCTGGGTCTTATCAAGAGGGGAATAGTCCTCTTCTTCCTCACGGCAGCTGTGGCAGCTATCAGCTCGGGCATGGGCTGGATTGTGGGAGTCATAATCTGCTCCTATGATGCCTATCAGATCGCCAAAGGCAGGCCGGCTCCCTTCGACTTTCTGGAGAAGTATATCGGAGAGTAAGAGGCATATGGGGAGGAGACAGAATCCCTGCCCTCAAGCCTCTTTCCTGAAGTCCTCTGTCATAGAGTGGGCCATCTCTTCATCTGCCTAAAGGATCAGGGCCTCCAGGTAGTCGCAGCTTTTGCAGCGGTAGAGTTCGCCGATGCATCCGCCGCTCTGCTTCCGGTCGGGGCTGGGAGCTGCCGTAGACGGGGTCCTCGTTTCCTCTCCTTCGATGATGTGGATGACGCTCCTGTTTTGGCTTCAACAAACCTCTATTTTTCATCTTGGCTGCCATCAACTTCCACACACGGCTCCACGGCATTCTCTTCAGTCAGCTTTATGGGAACAGAAACATCATCACTTTGATTAGCTGCCTCTTCTGGACTGATGGGGCAAGTTGCCTTTTCCGGACTGCTTGTGCAGCCAGCTGCCAATAGCACCGCAAGAACAGCAGCCATCATGACCACTATGTGTTTGAAATTCATGTATTTCTTCCACCTTTCCTGTATTATGTCGGCTAATTAAGCAAATAACTTTTGGCTTCAGGCATCGAGTCTTTTTTGGCTCCTCGCTGGCCTGCATGTGGCG
>Ga0208197_1001790_pt1 | contig 20344 bp, 20 predicted proteins | sample AD_JPNNA4_MetaG_FD_184444 | JGI IMG/M metagenome (GOLD analysis project Ga0208197, IMG submission 184444) | Active sludge microbial communities of municipal wastewater-treating anaerobic digesters from Japan - AD_JPNNA4_MetaG (SPAdes) (version 2) | ecosystem: Engineered > Bioreactor > Anaerobic...
GCTTGGAAGCTGTGAAGCTAGGAAGTTTGGGGCAGCAGGAGGCATGGATTTGACGGCCAGCCATTCCACGCTTCACAACTTCTCAACTTCACAACGTCTCGCCCGTTAGGGCCCACGCCGCCGCGCAAGGCCGAATCGCCCGCAATTCCTTTGACAGCCTTTCCCTGACTGTGTTACCGTGCCCCGAAGCGTGAGGCGAACATGGGCCAATTGGACAAGAAATCGATGCTCTGCCCCGGCTGCCGGAGACTGATCAGCTCCGACGAAACCTCGTGCCCCTTCTGCGGGCTCGCGAACCCCGGGTCCCCGATCCGTCAGGGTCTTTCCCGGTTCTCGCTGCGCGACAGCGACAGCATCATCCAGTTCATCATCTACGCCAACGCGGCCGTCTTCATCCTGGCGCTTGTCCTCAAGCCCTCGGAGATGGGGATGTCGCTCAACCCCTTCACGCTGCTGTCGCCCTCCAGCACGAGCCTGATGCTTCTCGGCGCCACGGGGACGTTCCCCATCGACTACTACCACCGCTGGTGGACGATCCTCACGGCCTCCTGGCTCCACGGGGGCATCCTGCACATCGCCTTCAACATGCTGGCCCTGCACCAGCTGGGCCCGTTCGTGGCGCAGGAATACGGCGCGGCGCGCTTTCTCGTCGTCTACCTCCTGAGCGGCATCTGCGGCTTTCTCCTCTCCTATCTCGTCGGGATCCCCTTCACGCTGGGAGCCTCGGCCTCCGTGTGCGGCCTGATCGGCGCCATTCTCTACTACGGGAAATCCCGGGGCGGCTATTTCGGCACGGCCATCTACCGGCAGGCCATGGGATGGATCATCGGCCTGATCCTTTTCGGCCTCCTGCTGCCCGGCATCAACAACTGGGCCCACGGCGGGGGCATCGCGGCGGGGATCGCCGCGGGGTTCGCCCTCGGCTACGACGAGAGACGGCGGGAGACCCTGGCGCACCGCATCGCCGCGGCGGTCCTGGTCTTCGCCACGGCGGCCGCCGTTCTGTTTACGATCGTGCAGGCCATCCTGATCCGTTTCTCCTGACGGCGAGGACCGGATCACCAGAGGACAACGGCAACTCAACCGGCATCGGGACGCAGCCGGCGCCTCATCCCCTGCGCCCGGCGCCGAATACGCATCACCGGGAGGTACGCTATGCTGAAACCAATCGCCCTTCTGGCCGGCCTTCTTTCGCTTGCCGCCCTGACCGGCTGCGCCGTCGTCGCCGGGGACACCGTCATGGGGTATGAATCGGGGAGGTTCGTCTATCACGACGGCAGCCTCGAGTCGGTCTACAAGTATCCCCTGGACCAGGTATGGGATGCAGCGCGCAAGGCCATGGCGGATCTCAAGGCGACGGATGTCGTGCCGGACCGCAAGATCGAGAAGGCCACGATCGACGCCGTTCTCTACGAGGAGAAGGTGAAGATCACCATCACGTATCTCACGCGGACGGACACAACCGTCTCCGTGCGGGTCGGCACGGCGGGAAGCAATATCGGGGCGAAGTACATCCACGATAAGATCGAGGCGAACCTGAAGAAATAACGCAAACCGCCATCATGGAACCGGACAACCGGCGGGAGCCGCCGCCCGGCGAAACGAAGAAGACCATCCGCACCTTTGCGTTCGCGTCGTTCTTCAACGACATGGGGTCGGACATGATCTACCCCGTCTGGCCCCTCTTTGTCGCGTCCCTGGGGGCCAACATGGCCGTCCTGGGCCTCATCGACGGGATCGGCAACGCCATCGTCTCCCTTTCGCAGGCCCTCTCGGGCTACATCTCCGACCGGACTCGCAAGCGCAAGGTCTTCATCTGGCTGGGCTATCTCTTCGGGGCGGTCTCGCGGCTGGGCTACGCCCTGTCGGCCACCTGGCACTGGCTCGTCCCCTTCCGGATCCTCGACCGGGCGGGCAAGATGCGGGGCGCCCCGCGGGATGCCATGGTGGCGGACCTCTCGAAGCGAAGCAACCGGGGCGAAAACTTCGGGCTCATCCGGACCCTGGACAACGCCGGCGCCCTCGTCGGGATCGTCTTCTGCATCGCGGCCTTTCCGTTTCTCGGCTATCAGAACCTCCTGCTCGTCGCCGCCGTGCCGTCCTTGATTGCCGTTGCGCTCATCGTGGTCAACATCCGCGAGCAGCGGCTCGAAGACGCAAAGCTCTTCAAGGGAATCACCCTCGCCAATCTCGACGGGAACTTCAAGCTCTTCGTCCTTCTGAGCGCAGTCTTTTCGCTCGGGGCCTTCAGCTATTCCTTTCTGCTCATCTTCGCCAACCGGTTCGGTTTCCAGGCCGCCGCGGTTCCCGTCTTCTACCTGCTGTTCACGCTGGTGGCGACCTTCTGCTCCTGGCCCTTCGGCGTGCTCTCCGACCGCATCGGCCGCAAGGCCGTCCTTCAGATTTCCTATGCCCTCTGGGGGCTCGTCTGCCTGACCATGCTTTACGCCGACAGCGCCTGGATGGTCGTGGCGGCCTTCGTCCTCTTCGGGCTGCACCAGGCCGGCATCGACACGGTGCAGAAGGCCTTTGTCTCCGAGCTGGGCCCGGCGGATTACAGGGCGAGCGCGCTGGGCGGTTTCCAGATGGTGACCGGCCTGTGCGCCCTGCCGGCCTCCGTGGTCGCCGGCTTGCTGTGGGACCGCTTCGGCATGCAGGCGCCGTTTATCCTGTCGCTGGCGCTGACGGCGGTTTCGGCAGCACTGCTGTTTTTTGTGAAAGAACGGCCCTGAGGCCGCAGGCATCGGGCACCAGGCATCGGGATTGAAATAAGAAAATGAAAAAAGGCCGGCCGGCTTCGCAACTTCCCAACTTCTCAGCTTCACAGCTTCCGATTATGAAGGCCCGGTTCATCGAGAGGCCCAACCGGTTTCTCGTCCTCTGCGATCTCGGCGGCAGGACCGTCGAGGCCTACCTGCCCAACCCGGGGCGGCTCTGGGAGCTTCTGCTGCCGGGGCGGGTCCTGTATCTTGCCGCAAACGCGCCCGGCCCGGTTACGAGAACCCCGTACACGGCTCTCGCCGCGGAGCGGGAAGGGATGCCCGTGCTGCTCCACACGCACCTCGCCAATGACGTGGCGGCCCGCCTGCTCGAAACGGGAAGACTTCCGGGGTTCGAACAGGATTCGGTCATCCGGCGCGAGGCTGCCGCGGGGTCGAGCCGCTACGACTTTCTTCTCGACCGCGGCGGGCGGGAGTTCTTCCTCGAAGTCAAGTCCTGCACCCTCTTCGCGGGCCGCATCGCCATGTTTCCCGATGCCGTCACCGCGCGCGGCCGCAGGCACCTCGAACAGCTCGCCCTCCACGCGAAGCGGGGCGTTCCCGGCGGGGTCGTCTTTCTCATCCACTCGCCGCAGGTCGACGTCTTCATGCCCGACTACCACACGGACCTCGCGTTCTCGCAGACGCTCCTGGCGGTGAGGGACGAGATCCTCGTCAAGGCCGTCGCCCTGTCGTGGACCGCGGATCTCGCCCTCGGACCAACCATCAAGGAGGCGAGAATCCCATGGGAACTCGTCGAGAGGGAGGCAAGGGACGAGGGAGCCTACCTCCTGGCGCTCGACATGGCGCGCAGCCGGCGGATCGAGGTTGGCGGTCTCGGCCGCATCGCCTTCCCGAAGGGCTATTACATATACGCCGGTTCGGCCCGGGCAAACCTCTCGAAGCGGGTGGAGCGGCACCTGCGGCTCCGCAAGCGGCATCACTGGCACATCGACTTCCTGCGCGGCGTGGCCGATTCCTGCACGGCGCTGCCCGTCCGCGCGAGCGAAGACCTGGAGCACGACCTCGCGGCGGCGCTCGGGGGGCTTGCCGACTGGGCGATCCCGCGGTTCGGCGCGTCAGACTGCCGATGCCCGACGCACCTCTTCGGTTTTCGTGAAAACCCCCTTCGCGACCCGCGGTTCATCGACCTGCTCCTCCGGTTCCGGATCGGGCGCCTGGAAAAAAATTTGTAGAACAGGCTGCCCGCCTGTCATCCGCTGTTTGTTTGATTTTGATTCTCCCCGCGCCGTGGAGTATTGAATAGGCAGAAAGGGGTTCACGCCATGCTGAAAATCGAAGTCCGGAGAAAGCCCTTCGTCGTCGGCGTCATGGGCGGGCACGACGCCCCGCCGGCCATCCTGGATGACGCCCGGCGCATCGGCAGGGAAATCGCGGAGCGGGGGCACGTCCTCCTGACGGGGGGAGGCGAAGGGGTGATGAAGGCCGCCTCCGAGGGGGCATACCGGGCCGGGGGGCTCGTCCTGGCCGTTCTGCCCAGCGACCGCGTGCGGCCGCTCGCGGGCTATCCCAACGAGTTCGTCGACATCGCCATCCAGACCGGGATGGCCGACGCCCGAAACGCCATCAACGCCAAGACTCCCCACGTGATGATCGCCGTCAACGGGGGGTGGGGAACAGTCTCCGAGATCGCGCACGCCCTGCGCAACGACACCCCCGTGATCGGCCTGAAAACCCCCGCGATCGGCCTTCCCCACGGCAAGAGGTTCACGGCCGTCGACACCGCGGAGGAAGCCCTCGCCGTGCTGGATCGCCTGTTGTCCAGCCCTTGACAGCCTTCAATGAATTCCTTCTCTCCCCTGTGAACTGCACCCTGCCGCCTGTCGCCTCGCCCGCTCCGCGAAAATACGTGGCACCCCCCTTGCATCTCCCCGTTTGCCGGCAAAGCCGGCGAAGCCGAAGATAAAGCGTGCAATTCCAATGGCTTGCCGTGTCAAAATCTTCTTCAAGTTATAACAAAAGCAACCGATAAGAGAATATGAAACCGTTGCAACGTTTGCCAGGATGCCCGAAATGAATTTCAAGACGGAATTCCCCTGTCAGCCAAACCGCCGCGAGTACTCCCGCGTCTCGGCCGTCGTGCCTTTCGGCGTGCGGCTCGTCCCCGAGGAGGAGCGGAAAAGCCTTCTCTCGAGGATCTGCAACCAGACCACCATCGAGCTCGGGGGCCTGCCGGAGATCCAGGACCAGGCCCTCGCCGAGTGGCTCTCCACGATCAACCGAAAACTCGACCTCCTCCTCAACACGCTGGGCGCGCAGAAGCTGGGGTTCAGTGCGCTGCCCGTGCGCCAGATCAACATCAGCGGGGGCGGTCTCTCCTTCGCCGCGACCGAGCCCTACAACCGCGGCGACATCCTCGAGGTCATGATGGTGCTCGCCGCGGGCACCTCGGTGGCCCTCTACGTCTACGGGGAAGTCGTGGCGGCCGAGCGCCGCAGCGACGGCTACGAGATCGGGCTGAAATTCGTCGCCATGGGCGACGAGATCCGGGATGAAATCTGCCGGTTCGTCTTCGAGCGGGAACGGCAAATCCTTCGCGAGAAAAGGAGGTAGCGCCGGCTTCCCATGTTCACGATCATCGGAGCGACCATCGTCATCGCCTGCGTCATCGGGGGCTTTCTCCTCGAGCACGGAAACCTCGCCGTTCTGTTCCAGCCCGTGGAGCTTCTCATCATCGGCGGGGCCGCCGTGGGCGGCTTCATCATCGCCTCGCCGATGAAGGTCATCAAGGCCGTCATGGGGGGCATCATCAAGATGCTCAGCGGCAAGGGGTACACGAAGGCCGACTACCTCGAAGCCCTCACCATGCTGGGCGAGGTCTTCTACAAAATCCGCAAGGAGGGCCTGGTCTCCGTCGAAGGCGACGTGGACAACCCCAAGGAAAGCGTGATCTTCACCAAGTACCCGAAGTTCTTTAAGAACCATCACGCCCTCGACCTCGTCGTCGACACCCTGCGGACCGTCATGACGACCAAGATCGAGCCCAACGAGCTCGAGGCGCTCATCGACGCCGAGCTCGAGAGCCACCACGAGGAACTCACGGCGCCCAGCAAGAGTGTGGCCACCGTGGCCGACTCGCTTCCCGGTCTCGGTATCGTCGCCGCCGTTCTCGGCATCGTCCTCACCATGGGGAAGATCAGCGAGCCGCCCGAGGTCCTCGGCAAGTCGATCGGCGCCGCCCTCGTCGGCACCTTCCTCGGCGTGCTCCTCTGCTACGGGTTCGTGGGGCCCATGTCGAGAAACATGGAGCACTCGGCCTCGGAGGAGCTCCAGTACCTGTCGGTTCTCAAGATGGCCATCGTGGCCTTCGTGGGCGGGGCCGCCCCGCAGGTGGCCGTCGAGTTCGGCCGCCGCGTCGTCCCGGCCGTCGACAAGCCCACCTTCGCGGAGGTCGAGGAAGCCCTGAGGAGAATCAAGAAGTAATGTCGGAAGCCGTCCGCAAGGTCATCATCAAGAAGGTCAAGAAGAAGCACGGCGAGGGGCACCACGGCGGCTCGTGGAAGGTGGCCTACGCCGACTTCGTCACGGCCATGATGGCCTTCTTCCTCCTGCTGTGGCTGCTCTCCATGGTGTCCACGGAGAAGCGGGCCGTCATGGCGGAGTACTTCAAGAACTTCAGCCTCTTCAAGGAAAGCGGCAAGACCTTCCAGCCCGGCTCGGCCTTCGTGATCACCGACCACATCAAGAAGGCCGAGCTCAAGCCCGAGAACGTGGCCATGTCGCTCCGGAAGGCGATACGAGGCAAGGGCGCCGGACAGCAGGGGGCGCAGGGAAAGGCGCAGGGGCAGGGCCAGGAAGAGGCGCTCATGGAGCACGTCCGCATCGACGCCGTGGAAGGCGGGGTTCGGATCCAGATCATCGACAGGGAAGGCAGCCCCATGTTCCAGCTCGGCAGCGCCGAGCCCACGGAGAAGTGCCGGGAGATCATCGCCGCCGTGGCCGAGGTCATCCGGGACCAGGACGCCCGGATCGCCATCGAGGGGCACACGGACGCCGCGCCGTTTCGGGGCGACCAGATCACGAACTGGGAGCTCTCGACCAACCGCGCCTCCTCGGCCAGGCGCATGCTCGAGCTGAGCGGGCTCGACCCGGCACGGGTGGCCCGCGTCGTGGGGTACGCCGACACGGACCTGCTCGTCAAGGAAAACCCCAAGGACCCGCAGAACCGCCGGATCAGCATCATCCTGCTGCAGCCCAGGGACGGGGGAGCGGCCGCGACGGCGCTCATCAAGCAGGAGGTCCAGGGCTCTACGCAGCCGCAGATGCCCGCTGCGGCCGCGCAGCAGACCCAGGCGGCGCAGCAGACCCTTGCGTCTCAGCAGCCTGCCCAAAACCAGCAGGCAGCCCAGCAGGCGCAGCCGGCCGAGGCCGAAAAGGCGGCAGCCGAAGTCGCGGACAAGGAGAAGGCCGCCCGGCAGGCCCTCCAGGAAAAGAAGGCGGCCATGAAAAAGAAGAAGCGCGACGTGATGGGACTCTGGGACTAGGGATCGAAGGGGTCTTACTGACGGATCGGGAACGTGGAATTCCCGATCCGTTTTCTTATGCTCAACGCGGCTGCCCTTTATCCGGGAAGCGCCCGACGACGGCGACCACGCCCGCATCGCGGCGCAGGACGAGGATCTCGCCCTCGGCGGGGAAGATGCCCGTGAGGGCCGTGATGTTGACCTGGTGGGTGACGAGCACCAAGGGACGGCTGAGGTCGGCCGCCGCGATCCAGGCCTGCAGCGCCCGGTCCTGCTCCCGCTCCTGCTCCGGGGTCCGGAAAAAGGAGTTCAGGGCAGGAAGCTCGACGACGGGTCCCACGGCCATCAGGCGCGCCGTCTCGAGGCACCGGCACCACTGGCTGCTGTACACCGTGGTCTCCCCAAGGCCCGCATCGCGAAGCCGCTTGCCGATCCGGACCGCCTGCTCCCGGCCCGCTTTCGAGAGATTGCGCTGGGTGGTGCAGTCCCCCAGCCGGAAATTACCGGGGTCGCCCGTGCCCGGCGCCCGGGCGTGGCGCAGCACGATGACATGCCCCGGCTTGCCGACAAGCGCGGACAGCTCATTCCCTGCCGCGGCGGTCGGTATCGAGAACAGAAGCGCAAGAACACAGGCTGCACGGATGATGATCATTGGCATATCCCCCTGCGGGCCCTCTGCCGGGGGGACGTCATCGTTTCTTCTCCCCCCGGTCGACCCTGTCCTCCAACCCGTGACACACCCTGTGGCCGTGCCCCTTTGTCCGCATCTCCCCGCTACTTCACCGGGGCGGGCAGAAACACGAAGGGCTCCGCCGGCTGGAACTGAGCCGCGGCATTGCCGGCAAAGACGGCACCGCCGGTCAATGTGAGCTTCCTCACAGGCTGGCCCGCCGCGAAATTCATTTCGGCCAGGTTCACCCAGAAGACGTTCGGGCTCCGGGCGGACTCGAAGAAATAGCGCCGGTTCTTGTGGTCCGCGACGGTGCGCCAGAGCGTCGATGAAATGTTGGGCTGCCCCGGCGTCGAAATGCCCAGGGGCACCGACGCGTTCCGGATCACGGAAAAGGCGCCCGCGACCGCCTCGGCGTTGTTCGCAGTCTTCGGGATCGCGTTGATGTAGAAGGAGGCCCGGACGAACCGGTCGGCCGAGCGGTTGGTGCCCGGCAGCATCACTGTCCCGCCGATCTCCTTCCAGTATGCGTTGAGGGCAAGCTGTTGTTCGAACGGGGGTGAGTTCGTCATCACCTGGTATTGCCGGCCGTGGTGAATAACCAGCCGTCCGCCAAGGTACTGGAAGATGGCCGAGTCGCCCGAGGCATCGGAGATCGAAAGGTGAACCGTGCCCGGCTTGCCGTCGGGCGACATCGTCGTCACCACGAAAAACGGCTCGCCGCGCAGCGCCTTCACCGCCTCGTCGACGGTGGCGAAGTTGTCGAGCACGTACTGCGCCCAGGCCGAGATGGACAGGGGCAGGCGCCTGTCTCCGGGCGAGGGCTTCACGTACTCCGATTCGGCGAGATAGAGCAGGTTGGCCACAAGACCCCTCTCGTTCATGCCGTCGGCCGTGCCAGCATCCCACGCGGCGGCCACGACGCTGCCGTGCTTCGATGTCCATCGGATCGACCCGGGCCCCGCGGCCCCATCGCGCTTCATGCCGCGGGGAAATGCCCACAGGTTCGACCCCATGTCGCTGGCCCAGTCCATGCTGCGTGCGGTGATGACCGTGTCCTCCGGGCCGAGGTAGACAACCCGGGTACAGGCGCCTGTATCCTGCACGGGCATCCCCCCGACGATCAGGGCCGCCAGCATCCCGCAGAGCGCAAATCGAATCGTGACTCTCTTCATCGCGATTTCTCCTTTCACAGTTCTGCCTTGAAGGTTTCAGGGCTCATGCATCTCAGACGTTATCGGGGCCGGAAACGGCCGCCTCCTCTGCAGCATGCGCAGGATCCAGTAGGCGGCGGCTGCGGACGCCAGGTGCTTCAGGGTGTGGCCGCTCACGATGCGTCCCATCGCGAAAATCCGCTCGTCGAGAATCTCCAGGACCTTCGCGAGGGCGTAGAGCCCGACCACGACCGCCAGGTCCGCTCCCCGCGTGTAGCGCGGCGGCATGAACAGCGCGATCACGAGCACGAGAACCGAGTACGCCTGCACCGCGGCAAAGAAGCGCAGATCGCCCGCGCCGCGCACCTCGCTCGCGTACCAATGCAGCACGCTGCCGATCCCGATGAGCAGCAGTACCGGCAGCAGCCGGAGGCCGGCCCGCAGGCTCACGCGCTCCGCGATGACGGCCGCCACCAGCGACATGAACGCGACCGCCATCGGCAGCCTGTCCCACATGAGCGAGGCGTTGTCCGGATGGAGATGGTAGAACCAGGAGCCGACTCCCGTGAGCAGCGATCCGGCGAAAACGAACAGGTACGGCCAGCGCTCACGCCGGTCGAGAAAATGCCTCTGTATCTCTTGGGGGTTGAGCCTCAGCAGAAAGACGAGACCCCACAACCCGACGGCCACGAAAGCCATATTGGACACGACATCGCCGATGTTCGGCAAGCCCAGGAAGCTTCGCTGGTCGGCGAACCGGTGATAGTCCTGCGGCTGCGGAATCCGCGGCAAAAGAAGCGCAACCGCAGCCAGGATGACCGTGACGGCAAGCAGCAGCAGCGCGCTTGCTCTGCGTGAGATCACTCGCTCTCCTTCTTCCCTGCCTGTCGCCCGGAGTCGAGGGCCGTTCGCGTCATGGCTTCACGATTTCCGTCTGGACGATCAGGTCCAGCACGTAGAGGGTCGGGGAGGCCCCGGGAGACGCCGGGGTGCGGTTAAACCGCTTGACCCGCAATATCGTGCGCTCGCCTTCCCTCTCCTGTGACCCAGCTCGTGACATGCTCCCAAGTTCCCGCATCGAATCCCGGTTTCGCCTGCTGCCAGCTTCCCCCGATCCCCGGTTCCGAGACTGCGAGTTCGAAGTGGCACAGGGCGATCCCCATGTCCACGTCCTGGAGCTTCACCTCGCCCGTCATCTTGTCATATCCCGGGGTGCGCTGCAGGAAGAAGTGCCAGGCCGCACCCTCTCGGACCACCCGCCAGGGCTGGCGGTTCGAGGCCGAGGGGCCGATCCTGACCGCCTCGAGGGCCTCCGCGAAGGGCCCCGCCTGTTCCCTCGTGAGCGGGTTGCCCGGCCTGCCGTCGAAGAAGAGATCCTCCCAGGGCTTTCGCCTGTCGGACTTCGCCATGAACCGGAAGACCCGGTCCGTGAGCGTGCGCTTTTGCGCCGGGCATCCGACGGGGCTGATGGCGGGCATCAGCTCGTTTTCCGCCAGGGCGATCTTCCGGGCGAAGCCCGCGCGGTTGAGCGTCCCGCCGAGCCAGCAGGTCCCGAGGCCCAGCGACGTGGCGTAGAGGATGTTCCGCTCCATCCCGTAGCCGTAGTCCTCGAGGGCCCGCGGCCCTTTCCGCACTGCGCCGGCGATGTAGAGGGCGGCGCCCCGAATGACGCCGTAGGTGCCGAGCGTTTTCAGCTCGGCCCTCTCCGCCTCCGTCAGGTCGATGAGTTCGAACCGCAGGGCGTTGCCGAAGGGCCCCCGGGAGTTCTCCCGGAAGAAGTCTTTGAGCGTTCTCTTCGTCTCCTCGTCGGGCACCCTGTCGTCGTAGGTCCGGCAGGAGACGCGTTTGCGGATTGCATCGGCAAGTGTCGGTGCGCTCATAATTCGAAGATGCCCCCCGTTCTGCAGAAATGGGCTGCGCCCAGGCGGCCGATGGCATCGAACCGGACCGGATCGATGCCCTTTCCCTCTTCCACGATGCCGTCGAGTACGTGCATCAGAAGGATGGTGCCCAGAACCAGGTTGCCTGCATTTGCCCCCTGGCCGACCGCGACGATCCGGTCGAGGGCACACTCGAAGGCCACCCGCGCATCCTTCACGCGGGGCACGGAGACTTTCACCGAAGCCGCAAGCGCGACGCCGGCCTCGTCCGCCTCGCTGACGCCGCGCGGCAGCGTCGAGGCCGTCTTCACCATGAGCCCGGCCAGGTCGTGCGAAACCATGTTCACGACGAATTGGCCGGTTTCCTCGATGTTGACGATCGTATCCTTCCGGCTCCCGTCGGAGCGGTTCACGACGGAAAACCCCAGGGTGGGGGGACTCCAGGTGATGCCGCAGAAAAAGCTGAAAGGGGCCAGGTTGACCTGCCCCTGCCTGTTCGTCGAACTCACCCACGCGATCGGGCGAGGGATGAGGGCGCTCACCAGCATGTCGTGCGCATCGCGCGCAGGCATCGCACTGAGATCGATTTCCATGGCTGCTCTTTCCTTTCTGTCTTCAGACATTTCTTGTTCGTCCCTACCCCCTTGTCCCCGGTCCCCCCATTTGTACAAGCATCCCCTCGAGCAGCAGGAGCGCCCCCTGCTTGTCCATGGGCCGGTTGTCGCTGCCGCACTTGGGCGAGAGGATGCAGGCGGGGCAGCCCGTCTCGCAGGGGCAGTCGCGGATGAGCTCCAGGGTCAGGCGCGTCACGCGCTTCATCAGCGCCTGCGCCCTCTCCGTGAGCCCGATGCCTCCCTCGTAGCCGTCGTAGAGGAAGATGGTGGGCTCCCCCGTGCCGGGGTGGCCGGGCGTGGAGAGGCCGCCGATGTCCCAGCGGTCGCACATGACCTCGAAGGGCAGGACGGCGATCATGGCGTGCTCGAGTGCGTGCAGGGCGCCGCCGAAGTTGAGGCCGCGGTCGTAGACGGCCCGCCTGAGCTCGTGGGGGATCGTGAACCACAGTCCCGTCGTCCGGAACCGGAGCGGCGGGAGCTCCAATTCCTCGCGCGCGATGACCTGGTCGTCACGGATGACCTTGTAGCCCAGGGTGGTCTCCGTGACCTCGAGCTCCCCCAGGTGGATTTCAACCTGCCCGAGCCGTCGCGTGCCTCTCGTGCCCAGGATCTCCAGGTCCACGGCCTTCACCGCCTGGGTGTAGTAGTCCACGTCCCGGCGTTCCGCCTCGACGAGGCGGTTCTCCACGTCGAAGCGCCGCACCACGTAGGTCTCGCCCTGGTGCAGCAGCACGGCGCCCCTGTGGGCCTCGCGGTAGGCCTGGCTTGTGTCCATCGTCTCGAGGAGCACCCCATCGCACAGGATGCGGTAGGCATCGCGGGCGATGTGGTCGAGCCCGACGGCCTCCACGGGCCTTCCCCGGCCCGTGTAGACCCAGCCGTGGGGGGTCTTTCTGACGAGCCCCTCGGCGGCCAGCTCCGGCAAAAGCTCCGCGAGGTGCTCGCCCGGCAGGATGTCCTCCTGCCCGGCGTCGAAGGGAAGCTCCGCCACGGCGCACAGCAGCTGCCCCGAGAGGATGTAGGGGTTCGCGAGGTCGATGATGGCCTGCTCGTGGGGCTTGCCGAAGAAGGATTCGGGGTGCTTCATGAGGTACTGGTCGAGCGGGTTCTGGAAGGCCACGAGCACGGCCAGGGCGTCGCGGTTGCGCCTTCCCGAGCGACCCGCCTGCTGCCAGGTGGCAAGCACCGTCCCGGGGTAGCCCGAGATGATCACGCAGTCGAGCGAGCCGATGTCGACGCCCACCTCCAGGGCGTTGGTCGACGTGACGCCCGTGAGCAGGCCCCGCTTGAGGGCATCCTCGATCCCGCGGCGCTCCTGCGGCAGGTAGCCCGCCCGGTAGGCGGCGATCTGCCCCGAGAGCGCCGAGCCGGCCGTCGCCGCCTCCTTCGACCACAGGGCGATGAGCTCCGCCATGCGCCGCGAGGCCGTGAAACACAGCGTCTGCAGCCCCCGCTTTACGAAGTACAGGAACAGGTCCCGCGTCTCCTGGTGGGGCGAGAGGGTGCCCGCACCGTCGAAGAAGGGATTGTAGAACAGGAAGGTCTTCCCTCCCCGGGGCGAGCCGTCCTCGGCAATCACGTCGAAGGGCAGGCCCACGAGCTTCTCGCCGAACTCCCGCGGGTTGGCAATCGTGGCCGTGGAGAGGACGAATTGGGGAGAGGCCCCGTAGAACCGTGCGATGCGGCGGAGCCTGCGGATGACGAAGGCCACGTTCGAGCCGAAGACTCCCCGGTAGCGGTGGGCCTCGTCGAAGACGACGTAGCGCAGGTTGCGGAAGAAGCGCTCCCACTTGGCGTGCCAGGGCAGGACGTGGTGGAGCTCGTGGGGGTTGGTGAGGATGATCCGCGACATCTCGCGGATGCGCCCGCGGCGCGAAACCGGCGTATCGCCGTCGTAGACGGCCGCATCGGCCCGGATGCCCGTGGCGCGCTCCATCTCCCGGAAGACCTTGAGCTGGTCGTTGGAGAGGGCCTTGGTGGGGTAGACGAAAAGGGCCGTGGCCTGGCGGTCGCGCTCGAGGGTCTCGAAGACGGGCAGGTCGAAGCCGAGTGTCTTGCCCGACGCGGTGGGCGTGCAGAGGATGACGTTGCGGCCCGCGCGAAGGGCCTCGACGGCCTCGCACTGGTGGCTGTAGAGACGGATGCGCCGGGCGGTCAGATAGTGTGCGATACCGGCGGACAGGGGCTCGCGCAACTCTCCGTACTGCGGTTCCCGGGCCGGCAGGACCTCCACGTGCGCGATGCGGTCCCGAAAGCGGGGGCTCCGTTTCAGCGATTCCAGGGCGCTTGCGATCACGGCCGCCACTCCTCGTGGAGCTTCGAAAAGAGGCCCGCCAGCGTGAGCAGGTCGCGCCGGTTGTGCTCGACGATGGGGACGAGAGGCCCGGGGTTTCCCGTCTGCAGGTAGCTCTCGTAGAACTCGGGCACCAGGGCGCTCGGCACGTCGTCTTCCCGATCGATGCCGAGGAAACTTCGCTCGAGCGTCGTCAGCCTGCAGTCGGGCACGCAGCCGCGCCAGGCGCGGCGGGAAAAGTGCAGGACGTCGAAGTGGGGGCCCCCGAGGTCGGCCCGGATGCCGTAGTAGGCCAGCCGCTCCCGGATGTAGGGCAGGTCAAAGGTGCGCCCGTTGAAGGTGACGAAGGCCCGGCGGCCTCCGAGGTGATCGAGCAGGCCCGCCAGGGCCGCCGGCTCCTCGTCGATGCGGCGCAGCAGGTACTGATCCACCCGGATCCCGCTGCCGCGGACCTGCGCCAGGCCGAGCAGGATGATGGGCCGCTGGAACATGCCGAGGGTCTCGATGTCGACGAGGACGAAATCCTCTTCGCTGTGAAAGCCCGATGCCAGCAGGGCCAGCGGGTGCGACGCCCGGAACCCCCGGCCGATCCAGTCCAGGAGTTCCGACGTGTCGGCCGCCTCCACCATGCGCAGGATCTCCCGGGCCTGCCGGCCGAAGCGGGGGTGATCGGCCAGGTCGGCGATCGTCGAGACGCCCTGCCTCTTGAGGGCCGCCTCGGTCACCTCGCCCACGCCGCAGAGGAGCTTGAGGTCGGCCAGGATGCTGCGGCGCGCCGTGTCGGGGCCGACAGTGCGCAGCCGCCCGTCTTCGCGGCTCACGAGACGGTAGCAGACCCCGCGCGCCGTGCGGACCTCCTCGCCGTGCAGGACCTCTTCCAAGCGACGGCCGCGATACCGGCGGAGCAGTTCCCGCTTGAGCCTCTGGGCCTCGTGGAACTCCCGGGTCTCGACCCACGCGGCGCCGAAGGGCCGTGAGGCCGTCACCGGCTCCCGCTCGGCAACGACGATGTCCCCTGCCCTCTCGAGGCTCTCCCGAAGCCTCCGGCCGATGTGGCTGCCTATCCGCCTGTTCCTGTCGGTCTGATCCATGCCGGTTTCTTTACTCGAAACGCGATCCCCTTCAAGCACACGAAGTTAGGAAGTTATGAAGTTTAGAAGCTTGGAAGGGCTTCTGATTCAGCGCATCCTCGCAGTTATTCCAAGCTTCATAACTTCCCAGCGTCAAAGCTACTGCGCTTGTGGCGAGAGCCCGACGCCCTCGATGGAGATGACGTTCCCCTCCCGTGCTGTGCGGGCCCCCAGGATCGTCTCCACGAGCCACAGGTTGGAATCCACGTGATCGGTCATCGCGGGGACGCGGTAGCGCGTCGTGCCGCCGGCCAGGGCCGCAAACGGAATGAGCTGGTCCGCCAGGTGACGGTCCACCGTGGCCCCCGCGGCGAGGTCTTCCCGCAGGGACGACACGACGAATTCGGCGATGGCCTCCGATCGGCGACCCCTCTTGCCGGCCCGGTCGGCCCCGAGGATACAGCCCGTCGTCGTCTCCGCCCCGAGGAAGAGGGCCGCCCCCCTCTGCGGGGCCGTGGAATCCCGCAGGACGTCGATCTCCACGGGGACATCCCCCGCCAGCAGTTCCCGGCAGCGCGCGGCCATTCTCTCGCTCACCTTTTCTTCGGCCAGGTGGGAGGCAAGCGCGACGCCCCGGAACCGCCTGGGTTCGCCGGGCTCGAGCCGCTGCAGCGGTGCCAGCCGCGACCGGAGCGGCTCCACCTCGAGCGTCAGCCGCCCGCCGCCCTTCGGGACATATCCGGGCCTCTCGACCGCCATCCGGACCCGCGCCCCCATGCTTTCCAGGTGCGCGAGGAGAACGTCGCGCATGTGAAAGGCCCCCGGGGCGAAGTCCTGGAAGATCCCTCCCGTCATGGAAAAGCGGCTGGGCGACCCGGCATGAAGGGCGAGGGGAATGAGGGTGAGGGCGAGCATGGTGGCCGAGCCGGCCGTCCCGATGTCGAAGCGGAACGTGCCGCCTTCCCGGATGCGTCCGGGCCGAAAGACGACGGTGCGGGACCCCACCTCGTCTCCTTCCAGGAGCCCGCCGCAGAAGGCGGCGCAGGCGCGCACGGCCTGCAGGTGCTGGGGCCGCAGGCCGGGCTTCTGGCGCCTGGCCCGGATGTTTCGAATGCGGACGGGCTCTGCCCGGAGCGCGGCGAGGGCAACGGCGAGCCGGAGCACCGTGCCGCTGCCGGAGTGCATGGAGCCGTCGATCTCGATCATGACTTCCACCCTCCTGGAGGGACCGGGAACGGGCCCTGTACCAGGCGGGTCAACAATTCCCAGATGCAAGGCCCCCGAAGTCCCGAGGAGGGAGGCGTACTTGGCGCGTACGCCGACTGACGAGGGAAACGCCGCAGATGGGCGTTTTTCACCCGTCTGTCAATCGACGGGGCTGAACTCGCTCTTCGCCGCCCCGCAAATCGGGCAGACCCAGTCCTCGGGCAGTTTCTCAAAGGCCGTCCCCGCCGGGATCCCGCCGTCGGAATCGCCTTCCTCGGGATTGTAGATGTAGCCGCAGACGGAGCATTCGTATTTCTTCATGGCTTGTGTCCTTTCGTGGCAGAATCGATTCGGCCGACAGGAATGTATAACCGATATGCACTTGAACCACAAGGGATCAGGTTGCAGGTCCCTCCTCTTTTTTCCCTGCCGCCTGTCCCCTCATCGGCGGCATGGCGGAACAGAAGCCCCGTGCCGCTGGTCAGCTCTGGCAGCGCGGGCAATAGAACGTGCTCCGGCCCGCGATTAGCACTCTGCGGATCTCGCCGCCGCAGGTCCTGCACGGCTCGCCCCGCCTGCCGTAGACGCGGAGGTGACGCTGGTATTCCCCGGGCCCCGCGTGGAGGTCACGCCAGTCGGAGATCGATGTCCCGCGCGATTCGACGGCCTTCTTCAGGATGCGCGCCGAGGCCGACGCGATCTTTTTCCACTCGGCGGGGAAAAGGTCGCAGGCCGGGCGCAACGGGTCGATCCCCGCCCGGTGCAGGATCTCGCTTGCGTAGATGTTGCCGATGCCGGCAACGGCCTTCTGGTCCATGAGGAAGGACTTGACCGGGAGGCGGCGCCTGCGGGCTGCATCGGCAAGGCGCTTCGGGTCGAGCGCCCCGAGCCCGTCCGCCGCCGGGCTGCACGGCGCAAAACGGCAAAGCTCCACGGTGGCAAAGCGCCTCGGGTCGGAGAGGACGATCCGGCCGGCGGGAAAGGAGAGGACCATCCGCGCATGAGGCGGGGTGTCGTCCCCCTCGAGCCAGAACAGGCGCCCCGTCATCCGAAGCTGGAAGACCAGGCACTGCCCGTCCGAAAGTGTCCAGACCATCCGCTTGCCGTGCCGCCCGATCGACCGGACCGCCCTGCCCTCGAGCGCAGGCAGGCTCCCCAGCCTCGCGTCGAGAACGCGCAGCCCCAGGATTGCCCGGCCGACGATCACCGGCTCGAGCTGACGGCAGAGGGTCTCGACTTCGGGGAGTTCAGGCATGGGGGGCGATGCTCTATTCGGGGTATCCGTTACTGCTTCATGCCGGGCCCGGCCTCGGAGGCTAATCCACCGGTCCGGCGGAGGCCGCCCCTTTCGACGCAGCCGCCCTGGGCCTGACCCGGATGGTCACCTCCACGGACAGGGGCTTTCCCCCCTCGAAGGACACCTCCGGCGGGGTGATCAGCTTTGCCGTCAGGGTGGTCGATGCGGCGACTTTCTTCAGGTCGATGGGTTCCGTGGGGATCTGCAGGTCCGTCCCGACCAGCCGCTTCGGCACGAGCACCGTGACGTGGGTCGGCTTCACCTCGATGCGCTGCAGCGCGACCCCCGGGGGCAGGTTGCCCTCGGAGCGCACATCCACGGGGAGCACCGCGGTGCGCAGACGGGAGGCGCTCACCACGATGCGGGATGGGGACACGTTCACCACGGAGATGTTGGCGGGCGTCCGGATCATGTCGTTCGTGAGCTCGATCTCCTGCCGCCCTTCCCGGACGTTCGACAGGTCCACGGAGACCCGGAGGCTTGCGGGGTTCAGAAGGTTGAAGGCCTGCTCGGGACCCGACAGGGTGACCTTGGCCTCGGTGACCTTCGTGCCCTCGATGACCCACTGGGGCGAGAGGTTGCGATACTCGATGGGCAGGGTGAAGTCGCGCCGCACGAGATCCTTCTGATAGCCGAAGGCAACCCACAGCAGGGAAGCCAGCAGGATGGCCGTCGCCTTCTCCAGGGGGTTTCGCCTGAACCAGCCCAGGAGATAGCCGGCCCCGCTCCTCGGCATCTTCTTGCCGTAGAGCCGCTCGAGGATCATGCCGAGTTCGGTGGGGCTCTTCAGGACGTCGATCCGCCCGCCGAAGGCCACGGAGACGGTGCCGCGCTCCTCGGAGACGACGATGCAGGTGGCATCGGTTCGCTCCGAGAGCCCAAGGGCCGCCGTGTGTCGCAGGCCGAGATTGCCGATTTTTTCGGTGTTGGTCGAAAGCGGGAGGTGGCATCCGAAGCGGACGACCCGCCCGTGATCGATGACGACGGCGCCGTCGTGGCCGATGGAATGGGGGTCGAAGATGCTCTCGAGCAGGGGCTGGCTGAGGACGCCGTCGAGGGGAACCCCCCCGGCCAGGTGCCGGTCCAGGGGATCCTTGCCCTGGATGACGATGAGGGCTCCCGTGTGCTGCCGCGCGAGCGTCGCCACCGACTGGACGATGATCTCCACCTCCTCGTGGAGCGTGGAGACCCGGCCGCTCTTGCGGAAGCGGCCCCAGGTGGCGATCCGCTCGAAGAAGCGCCGGAACTCCTCCTGGAAGATGATCACCATCGCCAGCAGGATGACGGCGAAGAACCCCTGCAGCACCGCCGCCGACAGGTAAAGCTGGAACGAGCGGGCCAGGTAGTAGATGATGCCGAGGATGCCGATCCCGACGAGGACGAACCGCGAGGCGGCGTCGCGGAACCAGACCAGGAGCCCGTAGATCATGAAGGTGATCAGCAGGATGTCGAAGAAGTCCTGGATCCGGAAGCTGTGTACGAGGTTCGTGATGTCCATCGTCGTCCGTTTTCATTCCGCACTGATTTTGAGGCCGGCCGCCCGCTAGCCATGCAAACGGCGCGCCGGGGATGCATCAGGCCTGAAAGGTCAGCGTCGTCCCGGACATGTTCAGGACGAACCGCCCGGGCATGTCCTGCTCGAGCCGCAGCATCGCCTTGCGCCCCGTGCAGTGGCAGGGGATGACATAATCCGGCCCGATTGCCTTCAACGCCTCCGCGGTGGGCTCGACGACCGCCTCGAAGGCGGGCCCCGAGAGATGAAATCCCCCCATCACGGCGTGGACCCTGGAGACCCCCGTGACGGCCATGGCGTGACGCACGGTGTTGACGATCCCCGAGTGGGCACAGCCCGACAGGACGATGAGCCCCTTTCCCCTGAGCCGCATCGCGATGGAGGAATCCTCCTCGATGAGATCCCGGGCCTCCTTGCCGTCCTGGAGGAAAAAGGCATGGGGCATCCCCTTCTCGAAGGGCGTCGTGCGCGGGATCTCGCCGAGAAAGAGGGCATCGCCGCCCAGCAGGGGCAGGGGTTCGCGGGTCGCCACCACGCGCAGGCCGAGCGCTTCCAGGTCCTCCCGGACGAGCCGGGGGAAGCGATCCTTCGAGCCGTGCCGCACGAGGTAGCGGTCGGGCTTGAAGGCCGCAGGGTGCAGAACGAGATCGAGGCCCCGTTTACCGATTTTCGAGAGGAGGCGCTGCAGGCCGCCCGTGTGGTCGCCGTGCCCGTGGGAGAGAACGAGCATCTCCACCTCGCGCAGGTCCGCATCGAGGGCGTCGGCGTTGAAGGCCGCCCCGTGCTCCGAGAAGCCGAAATCGAACAGGATCGTTCTCGTCCGGCCCTCGCGGCTCAACCGGACAAGGGCCGAGAATCCGTGCTCGGCCAAGATGGAATTGCAGATCAAGCCGTCCCGGACGTTCCGGGCCCTCCGGACGACGTCGCCGTCGTCCATGGCCGTGATGTCGATGTAGTTGTCCTGGAGGGTAAGAATCTCCACCCGGTCGAGTTCGTTGAGTGCCATCCCGCTTTCCGTTGAGCGCCCCGGGGCGCTGCGCTTTTTCTATTTAACACATTTTGTCCAAAACGCTACCCCTAAATTGCGTCAATCCCCGCAAACCCGCGGGCGGACGGCCGGGCGGGGCCGGCGGTCGGAGAAAAGCGGTTTGACCGGTGCGGGAAATCCTGTTATAAAATTCCGCCCGCCACAGGAGGGGGCGCAACCCGTGAAGGTCATCCTTGCCGGCTTCAACCTCGATGTCGAGACGATCCGGGACGTCCGGGCCGCAAGCCCGCACGCCGAGCACTTCACGCCCGAGACCCTCTCGGCGGCCTATGCCCGCATCAGCCGAAGCCCGGCCCCCGTCGACGAGCTGAGGGCCGCCGCCCGCCGAGAAGTGGACAAGGCCCGCCGCTCCAACC
>Ga0208197_1001797_pt1 | contig 20322 bp, 14 predicted proteins | sample AD_JPNNA4_MetaG_FD_184444 | JGI IMG/M metagenome (GOLD analysis project Ga0208197, IMG submission 184444) | Active sludge microbial communities of municipal wastewater-treating anaerobic digesters from Japan - AD_JPNNA4_MetaG (SPAdes) (version 2) | ecosystem: Engineered > Bioreactor > Anaerobic...
TGGGCAAACGCAATACTTCACCTGCGCAACACGCTATGAATCAATACTTACAAGGACGCTATTAATGTTGCGACCGCCCCCCGAAACGCCTGATTGTGGTGAAATAAAATTCGCTATTTAGTATACCAATGTTTTAAAATTACCCAATTGGTATACTAATTGGTGAATTGAAACCTCGCAAACCCGCATGGATTCTGGTTAATCGACTTTGTCAAATTTAACAGATTTATGCTATGGAAAACAACATTAAAATCACCTTCTGGCTTAATAAGACCAAGAAGAATTCGAAGAATCTCATCCCGATTTACGTCAGGGTGCAACTCAACTATGACAAGTTCTTTAAGTCCACTGGCATCTACATTCAGGCTGCCGAATGGGACAAGAAAGCCATGCGCATTCGTGGTACATCTCAAGAGTCGCAGACAAACAATGCTTCGCTGGATGCCCTGAAAATCAAAATCCTTCAAGTGGTAAACCAACTGACCGTGCAAGGAAAACCATTCAACATTCACACCATTCGCAAAACGTTGGAAGGGAACGATACCAATCAGATTACCCTGATGCGGGTATACGATGAACAACTCGGTGAGATGAAAAAACTCAAAGGGAAGGACTTTGCTCCTGCCACCATCATCAAATACAAAAACACCCAGTTGCGACTTCGCCAGTATATCAAATTTCGATTCCATCGCAGAGACATGTACCTGTATGAACTAAACTACCAGTTCATGAGTGGATTTGAATCATTCCTGAAGCAGAAATTCAACAATTCTGCCACCACTTGTTACAAACATTTCCAGAGGTTTACACGAGTTATTCATCAAGCCATGCATAAAGGGTACATTGAAAAATACCCGTTTGAAAACTACAAAATAAAACTACCGAAGAAGAAGATTCAGTACCTCACTCAGGCAGAACTTGACCGAATCGACCAGTGCGATTTCAAAGTGGAACGACTGAATATCATCAGGGACATATTCGTTTTTGCCTGCTACACAGGACTTGCCTATGCGGAATCAGAGTCCCTGACACCCGATTGCATAACAACTGGAATGGATGGAGAACTTTGGTTGAACATCCATCGAAGGAAAACCAAGAAAGAATACCAAGTCCCACTCTTCCCCCGTGCTCTGGAAATAATTGATAAGTACAAGAACCATCCCACATGTCTGAAACGGGGTAAGTGCCTACCCGTTCCCTCGAATGTAAAATTCAATGCCTACCTGAAGGAGATTGGGGATATTGCGGGGATTCCGAAGAGCAAACCACTGGTTACCCATCTTGCAAGAAAGACATTTGCCACCACCGTTGCCCTGACCAACGGGATGAATATCGGGGTGCTGTCAAAGATACTGGGACATAATTCCATCAAGGTGACATTGGATTCTTACGGGACAATCATTGATGAACTGATGCTCCGAAGTGTCAAAGACCTGAAAAGCAAACTTTCCACGAAAAAAGATAGTGAAGATAATTCCGATACGAAAAGGCTATCCAATGTACATCATGAACTGATACTCAACATGAACAAAACAAACCAGAATTAATCAATCATTTGGACGTAACAGACTCGGATTAGTCTTCCATCGTGCCAGTGATTGAATGAATCGACCCGACACATCATCAGTATTGGTTTTGAGAACAGAGATGATATCATCAAAGGTTATAACCTCTTCAGTGTCGTCTGGATGTTTCTCAGGTTGAATATATACAATTTGAATATCGTAAGGTTCACAGGCGTTGATGATTTGCTGGTTGTCAATTGTTATCCATCCAATTTGTTCTACCTCATGCAGCAGGTTCATGTATTTGTTTTTCTGGTTGGTGGCTTTGAAAATTTTAATCAGACCATTAACCATACCTGCTGTATTTATTTCTCGTGCTTTGCCTAAGTACCAGTCCTGTTTGCTTCTTCTGGATAGGGTATCCGTTTTAAGTTCGACAAGATATACCTTCTGCTGTACCTGACTGACACACAAATAATCAATTTTAAAAGACTCATTAATTTCTTTATCTATTATCTCGCCTATCCTTAGCGGAAATTCTGGAATAATGTAATCTATGGTTATTCCATACTTTGAACTGAAAATCTGTTTCAAATACAAAGCAAAGAAAATATCTGCTCGTCTTTCCAGTTGGTAAGCAGGGAAATATCGCCATTTATCAAGCAAATCAAATAACTCGGTGATTTTATTTTCGACTTTTTTCATGAAATTGGTTGTTGTACAGGTAGTAATATTATGTGGTATAAAGTGGAGCGAATTTTATTTCACCACAATCAGGCGTTTCGGGGGGCGGTCGCAACATTAATAGCGTCCTTGTAAGTATTGATTCATAGCGTGTTGCGCAGGTGAAGTATTGCGTTTGCCCAGTATATGCACGTTTCGATGCACTGAAGGGTGTAAACGCCTGATAATCCTGCGCTTTAAGGGGGTAATAAAAAGACCCTAACTGCTTGAGTTAGAGTCCTTTGTGGAGCGTATCAGACTCAGACCCAACCATTATGACGCACTATGATACAATAACTTACGCCAATTGCCCAAATATATGGTATGCTAATTGGTGAATTTTATTCGGCAAAACCGCAAAGAACATCTTGTTTTTCCAAATGTACGAAAATGCCATCACAACCCCAAGGAATGGCAATTTTGCTGGCTCTTGAACCCTCGTCCAATCTGACCACAAGAGTTCATTCCCTGCGGGGTGTCGAACCCTCATCCCCATAGACCCTAAAAGCAGTGATGGTAACCATTGCGTTCAACCCCCAAAGGAAGCCAACCCTTCCAAACAACTTTCCTTCCAGACCCACATTATTATATTCGCAAGCGAATCATTGCTTCAGGGTTAGTTTGCTTTCAATGTTACCGTTTATCGGCTTCCAGATATCTCCTGACCGCACACAAGTTCCATCACAAGCACCATAAGGCTTATTTTTTCATAATCGTTCCAATTTTTTGGAAATTTTTCAATGAGTCAGATTTTTTGGGAATTTTTTACGGGTCAGGATTTTGGAACTTTTTTCACCTACTCTGGATTTTCAAAGTATTTATTTATGTAGCACCCCAGACCCTGATAAGGGGGGTATATAGGGGGGGGGTGATAGGGGTGGATACCCAGTGGGTATTGGACATTATATAATATGGTACAGACTATGGAAAAAGCAATCAATAACACTTACCCAGCAGGTATAACAGACCTGATTAACCAGATGCAGGAAGGAAAGTATAAACACCTTCAGATTTTCTTATCCCGTAAACAATCCAACCTTGGCTTAGGCTTTGGTCAGAAATATCTGGTGGTAAACCCTGATGGATTTGGATTGTACGAACTCAACAGTGTTGATTATAATGCTGGTATCCTTCAGATGCTATTTACCAACCCAGACACAGGAAACCATGCTGAAATCAATCTGGATGTTAACGATGCACATCCAGCATACACTTTCATATGCTGGAAGGATATTAGGGATATGGTTTATGATGAAATAACCAATTGCTGTGCTGATGAAGACTTATTGGAACTTGACAATGAATAGCCAACTCTACATAAACGGTGAAGGACATAAGGTGCTGGAATATCTTTCCAATGATACCATTGTTATTGACCTGCCATTCATTATGACCCAAGGCAAAAGGTTAACCAAAGGTATGCCTTACCTGAAGGTGGAGAAGAAAACCATCGGTGAAGATATTGCAGCCATCAGGTTATTGAACTATCAGGATTATCAGGGAGTGGTTTATCTCAATGTCCAAGACCTGAAAACCAATCGCTGTTATAACCTTTCACACAACATGGAAATCGATAGTGACGGCTGGTGGTTCTGGTCACTCTCAGATTTTCAAACATTAACTGATTTAAACAAATAAAAACAAATATTGGTGGTGCAATTTGTGTTGCAATTGTTGTTGGTGTTTTTGGTGAAAGATATTACTGATAATTAATATGTTAACTTCTGTTGCAGTCAACAATGGTGTTAATTGTTGTAAAATTCGAAGAAATTTTAATAAAAATTTGATGTTTTTTTATGAATTATTGTTGTTGGTGTTTCTGATTAATGATATCGCTGATAATTAATACGTTAACTTCTGCTATAATCAACAATGGTGTTAATTGTTGCAAAATTCGGTGAAATTTTGATAAAAAATTGTTGATTTTTTTATGAATTAAATGTGGTGTTGGTGATTCAAGCGTATAAATGGTGTTTTGTGTCGGTGCTACCAAAATAACCCACCACCTTATTTGCTGGTTTTTTACAGGGGGGGATGAATACGGAAAATTGATGGTTCTGGATGCCATATTTTTTATGTCAGTTATTTGGGGAGAGGACTTGTTTGGGTTGTGCCATCTCACGCTTTCTGGCTTCACGAAGAAAATAACCTTCGGTCTTGCGTTTTTTACATCACGTATGTCTTTAATAAACAAAGAAGGATTTCTACCTTTTAGTATATCATCAAGCCAAAAGTTCTCTAAGAAGCCAAGTGCCAATCCTGAAATTGCACCTGCCATACCTGAAATTGTTAATCCTAAAGCAGTATTAATCCCATATAATCCCAAAGTCTTAACCAACTTACCTTTCTTACTTTCAAAAAATTTTGTACTTCCAGTTACTTCATTAAAATACTCTTTTGTGATTTCCTCTGCATTACAATTCTCGCCAACTTCATTAATCCACTTTCTGAAATGTCTGGCGTTTGGTAAGTTTCTAATAGTGAACACACTTTCGAAATCAAATCTTTCATTAAGAAAAAGTTCTCGTAAATTTGGAAGGTTTTCAAATTTAAATAATACATCTGTGTTTTCTGAAATATTGAATGCCTTCCCAATGTTTTCGATGTTTTTTTGGAGAATTTTGAAGTGCTCATAATTCTCATAACTTTTTAACTGATATTTTGATAATATCGCAGTTTCTAACACCTTATGTCCGAGATTTAGTAGTTTAATTCTATCATTTACATTCATTTGGTTGGGTTCAGTACTGTAAGGCAATCCCAATCCAGCCAAATTGTTGTTTTGATAAGCGTCAATAACACACCGTGCTGATTCGGTTGAAAACTCCATCCCATCAGGAACAATATAATTCTTTAATGCAGTTCTGGTTAATATTCGTTTTCTATCTCTGTTAATAGTGAAATGTGAAAGAGCATTATTAATATTTTTTTCAGGGTCTAAATCCTCCCCAGATAGCATACCAGCAGCAATTGGCGGCTTACCATAAATTGTAGACTCATCTATTGTCCCATCATCTCGTTGGCTTCCACTTGAAGTAATTATCACAGGTGTCCATATCATAAACTTCAAATAACCATTGTCAAGCAGTCTTTCTAAAGAATTAATACCGATGGATTTCAGAAGAAAAAATAAAGCAAAATTAACCCTATTGGTGCTAACTATTACTTTATCAAATATTAGAAGTTGCTCATAAAATCCAGCCAATATGCTCTTTTCTTGCTCGGAAGTAAGCCTTGGATATGCAAAATCGTAAGGTGAGCCGATGTAATTATTGAATACTTCTCTGCTCATATTTCATTTTGATTTTCATGTATCCCATTCTGGGAGTGTAGAGATTTTAGAATGATAATTTTAATTTAAAAGCATATTCACAAATTCTTCATTAAACTGGTAGCGTGGAGTACTCGTCTGAGTGATATCTGTAACGAAGCCATATTTTTCAAGTATCCTAATATTGCTTATCAAATAAGGATGTTCATTTTCGTAATAAGAAAAAACGGCTTGTTTTGACTGAAAAGGAATAGTACGCTTTGGCAGAATTACAAATTCTCTACATCCACTCATTTCTTTGCCTGAAATATCATTTCTCATCTCTTTAATTAATTCTGGCATCTTCATTTCTGCCTGTTTAAACAAATTCTTTACTCCTTTTTTAACATCCTTGTTCTTTGCTTTATCAGCAAGACGAGTAGCATAATAATTGCCTAAAATACCAACCGCTAAACCAGAAATAAATGTAATTATGTGAGACATTATTGAATTCATGGGTAGTGTTCCAATTAGTGTGTCTGGGGTGGCAGGTTTTCATCGAAGTTTTACATCTTAAAATTACACTTTTCTACTCAATTTTCTGGATTACGAAAACAATCCAACTAATTGTTAAGTAAATCCAGAAAATTGCCTGAGTCGTCAGGGAATAACACCCTGTCCTTTTCGATCCCGGGCAATGCCCTGAAATAGGCTTTTTTATCCATTGCAGTTTTTGCCATGAGAACGATAACGGACTCCTCTGTGGGCATAGCTCCACGCATGCGCAAAACTCTCCTGAAGTCTCTCTGAAGACGCTCGATCCAGTTAGTCGTATAGATCATACTCTGAACCCTGGGATGGTAGTTCAAATAGGTGAAATAATACCTGTAAAAGGGGTCATTACCCAGTTTCTTGATGCTGCGGTAATCTTCTCCCCATTTGCCGCAAAACGCCTGCCAGGCTTCCCAGCCCTGCTCGGGGGTGTAATGAGGATCTCCTGTGCGGAATACATCCCTGAGGTCTTCTGCCATCACTCCTTTATCACCATGACGAACCTTGGAGAGCATATTACGCTTGAGGTGTGTCACACACTTCTGGAGAGGAGTTCCAGGGAAGACTTCAGTCAAAGAATCTTCAAGACACTTTATGCCGTCGGCAACCAACAGACCAATACTCTTGACGCCTCTATGCTCCAATGATATAAACATCTCTTTCCAGCCTGTTGCGCTCTCGCTGGGACGATTGAATATGCCAAGCACTTCCCTGCTCTTGTCTTCCTTTACGCCCAGAACAACGTAGAAAGCCTCAGTCTCAACACTGCGCTTGCGGTGGACCTTGACATGAATAGCATCAACAAAAATAATCGGGTAATAAGCCTCAAGACTCCGAGAGAGCCATTGCTGAACATCTACCCTCAGATATTCAATCATACGACTGATGCTAGCCTTGCTGTACTGCTTGCCGTATACTTCTCCAAATACTTCTCCTACCTGAGACTGAGTAAGTCCTTTGCAGTACAGGCTGCTTGCCAGCAACTCACACTCTTCTTCTTGATCTCTCAGGAGTGCCAGGATCGTAGGATGAAAGTTGCCGTACCGGTCGCGAGGTATCCTGAACTCAAGTACTCTACCCTGGCCGTAACTGCGACCAAGGCGAAAACCATTGCCCTTGTTCCCTTCACTTTCTTTGAGAAACTCACGGCGCTCGGCCATCATCATACTCTCAATCATCAGTTCCATCAAATCCTGCAAACCTTTTTCACGGTCCAAATGCTTGACAAATGCTTCAGAAAGCTGTTCCTTTGTAAAATTCATGGGTCTTCTTTTTTGGTTTAACATTTATTTTTCATAATGCAAAACTAAGATTGAAGACCTTTTCTTATGGCTACACCAGACACACTTTTTGAATCACTATCAATTCATGAGACTATAAATTTTTACGAGTATATTTTCGTATTGGATTCATCATAATAATGTTACCATCAGTTTTATTAAATATTATTTAATAGGTAAAATCAAATTGCTGCTATTCTTCATCAAAATAATCACTGTCAATTTTTTTCAGTTCATAAGTTTGCTGAATGGTGCATCCAATGTTAAAATCTATCATGTGTTGAGCAAGTCGTTCACCATCAATAAGCACAATCTTAGTTTCATTTTTTGGAGTGTAGTCCAAGGCTTCTTTTGTAAAACTTGAAGTGGTGATAAATATTCCCTTTTTTGCTCCTTGACCAGCCAACGCTCCAACAAATTTTTGAATTTCTGGTCTACCGACTACGTTTCCTGTTTTCCATCGTTTTGCTTGAACATAAATAATGTCAAGACCTAATTTGTCTTCTTTAATCGTACCGTCTATTCCTTCGTCTCCGCTTTTACCGATTGCTTTACCTGCATCCTTCATTGAACCACCGTAACCCATTTTAACCAATAATTCAATTACCAGTCTCTCAAAAAAGGCAGGAGACAATTCAATAACTTTACTTAGCAATTCGGATGCTAAAGACTTTCTTATTCTTTGATATGCTCTATCAAGATTTTCTTCAGGAGTCTGCGCTGTTATTTCTTGTGAAACTGGTTCTTCTTCACTTTCGGTATCACTTCTTCCCGCATGAACAAATTCGAGGAAAGCGGGGAACTTTCTTAAATATTTTGCATCAATTCGGTCAGGATTCTCCTTCAATGTTTGAAGTCCCAGTTCGGTTATAACAAATGTTGCTCTCTTTGGGGAGTCAATCAATCCTGCCTTTTTTAAATATGTTTTTGCCCAACCAACTCTGTTGTCAAACACGGGTTGGTTGCCACTCGCCAGCAGTTCTTTCCTCTCTTCATCTGTTAACTTAAACTCTAATGCTAACTTTTCTATAAGGTCACGATATTTATATTCCTGTTTGTCAGAAACAAGTTTTAATAGAGGGAGCATGAGAGATTGGTAGTCTGGTATCATTTTCTTAATTTATAGTGATATTGATATTTTGACCAATAATTTTCGCACGATAAATACAACCTGTCAAACATTTTTTAATAAATATATTTTAGCCACAGAATTATCATCCAAATTATTCAAGGATGGATTATTCCTCAGAGGCGAATTCCTTAAATTTTATTTCATGGATTTGCCTCATCAAATCCTGATTTTTAACCAAAAATTGCTTATCATAGGTAAAACTGAAATCTTTGTATTTACCATAACTATATACAATATTCTTATCATCAAGCAATTTCTTTATAGCATCGACCTTTTCCTCTTCTTTAATATTAAACCAAATCACCGAATTTGGCTTGGTTCGTTTATCGTACATGTATGTATTTCTGCCATTTACTACAATACTGACATAACTTTGAGTTAACTTCAACTCAATATTCTTCTCAATCTCTATTAATAACTCAAGATGCTTTTTTGCAGTTTCTAATGTCCATTCCGCTTTTTCACTCCATGTTGCTTCAGTAACTTGCTTCACTTCTTCCTCTTCTTCTGGTTCAACATAAACATCAAGGATTTTTGTGAAATTCAAAATTTTCTCGTCTCCAACTTCCAGTAAGTCTGCTTGAATAGCAATCATTGGCACGGTCAAACTTAGTAGTTGTATGACATTGAAATACCGCCTTTCGAACGATTCAGCAATCAAAACAGCGAAATGCTGTCTCTGTGGATATCTTCGTTTTTCATTATCCCAGTATTCGATTGACCGAATGATATGGGATGGGTCTGTATCACCTAACATCACTTCCACTTCATACATGGTATTATCCGTAGGGTCTTTCAAGAGAATATCAAGTCTCCCACCATTTGATTGGCTTTTTTCTTTTCTTACTGTAACCAAATTCCCAAGACCCAATTTCTCAGGGTTTGCATAAATAACATCTTGCAACCAATATTCATCTTTACCTGTGTTACGGATGAATATTTTTTTTCCGAGTTTAATATCTTGTTCCATAATATTTTAGATTATTGAAGTAATTCATTAAGATTTACTATTTAGTGTCAATTGCTTTTGAATTGATTTTAACACCTTCAGTATCATTCCTGATTCAAATGCTTCGACTAATCTGCCACTACAAAATCTGTCGTTCCTTACAATTGCTGTAATAATTTTGCACTTGGTTGGAATATCGAGGCTTTCATAATCGAAGTTTTCATCGCTGACAATTTCTCTGCCTTCATCCCATGCTCCCCAGTTAAAATCAATCATGATTGGTATTGAATAACATGCCTGACGGAACTCTTCCACAATCTCATGCTCTACATAAGGGTTCATATCAAGAATTCCTTGTTCCAAGAGTTTCATTGCTTCTGAATCATCACCGAATTTTTCAGTGATTTCAATTTTCGGGATTAATTCAAGAAGTGGTATCCAATCCTGCTGTGAGTATGAGTGGATTTTTTCGATGTAATTATCAGGTTTAAGCAAATTCATGACTACTTTGCTTTAACATAGGTTATTTCACACCCCTTACACAACCTCTTCTCCTGATAATACTCTGCTATATCATACCACCCATTCGTCTTCTGGTAAATGTCCAGTCCTCGACCAAGAACTATCTTCCAACCATTATCCAGCACTATGGAACGGTCATGGGTATTTTCCACGAACTCATAGGTGAATTGAATGCCGAGTGTTTCCAGTGAATCAGCCATCTCTTTAAATGCCCCCTTCGAGTTTTCGATGTATTCCTCGTTGTTGTTGGTTATAAGATGTAGTTTTACCTCTTCCAGTTCATCCTTTTTTGTTGAAACCAGTTTTGCGAACTCCATGAAGTTTCGGAGTTGGTATGGTAAGCGGATGTAGGGGTCGGTTACCGTTATTTCCTTTGCACCGTTAAGATACGCCCCGAAAAGCATATCATATGATATCCCTGACTGGTTATCACGGATTATCTTCTGACCTTCGGCTAATTCTATGCCTTTTTCAGGCTGGTCTTTCTTTGGAATGGTCTTTTCTATCTCTGGTATGGGTTCGTCATCATCTTCCAACCCTAACATTTCCCTGTGTTCAATGTATTCAAGTGTCTGAACATATACCTTCTTGCTGGTCTTTTTGTTGATATATGAAAAATCAACCTTTTCGAATGTTTCGTCCATTCTACGGAGTTGGTCTTTCACTCTTCTTCTGTTCTCGATGGCAAATTCAAGTATTACCTTGGCTTCCCCTTCGGTAAATTCACCATGTGGGAAGATGATTTTTATTAATCCAGAGAAGGTCTTGGCAATGGATGTTTTATCACGGGTTGTTATTGAATCGGAGAGGTCGAAATATCTGGTGTAGTCATTCATGCGGTCTTCTTTCCGCAGTTCCTTCATAACCTCAGCCATATAATCTACAATGAAACCGTAATTGTCGGTAAACATCTCATTGCGCAACTTCTGAACTTCCCAGCCAGCCAGATAGCAATGAAGCCTGTCAAGAAATGCTGTGTCATAGTATTCTTTGGGCAGTGCATCAAACAGATTACTATGTTTCAGCATATAAGGAACTGGATGTTCAGTGTTACCTATAAATGCCATTGATGCGGACGCACCATAAATTTCTTTTCCACGACTGAAAGATTTATTTGCCATGTAGTTTTTCATGATGTCCACCAAACCACGGTCAACCTTCTTGGTCTTCCCTGCAAATTCATCATATGTGACCACATCCCAATAACCCACCAGACCAATATCTCCTGTGCTGTTGTTTACAAAGAGTTTGGCTTTGCTTACCTCTCCACCAGAAATAAGTATCCCATGTGGAGACATCTCTGAGTAGATATGGCTCTTGCCAGTCCCTTTCGGTCCTAATTCTATCAGGTTGTAATTATTCTCGCAAAACGGTATCAAACGTGCCAGTTGAATGAGTTTGGAACGGAAAGTGAATTCTTCAGGATTCAACCCAATGGATTGAATATATAGGTCAATCCATTCTTCAGTGGTGAATTTCTTTCGGATTTCCTTGTACTCATCCACATCCACATTGGAAATCTGGATGGGTTTCAGGTTCTCGATTATCCAAGGTGAAGCATCACGTTCATCTGATGGCTGATATCCCATAGTAATTAAACACCAGACACCACCTGAGAGCAGTCTTTGGTTTTGCTTTACTATATTCTCGTTTATCACCACCTTATTTAGACCAAGGTTGGCAAAGGATGTTTCATAAACGTCCCTTTTATCATTCAACCTGACAGATACCTTATCAATGATACGGTGAGACTTACTGTCACGGATGGTGGATTTTATCAGTTGTGCTTCATCCCGATGAACAAAATGCTTTGCAATGATGCTCCTTACCGTTTCCACGCCCTGAGCAATGGTGGGTTCATCGTCTGTGGCACAATATTGTCCGAGAAGGTATTCCAGTACATATGTTGGCACAATGGCATTGCCCTTCACCAGTTTGGTCAGGTCTTTTCTGACTACTTTGCCACCGAAGTGTTGATTTATTTTCTTATCCAGTTCATTCATATTACATGTCGTCAAAGTCGTTTGTAAATGAAATATTCAGCGTATAGGAATATTCTTTATATGTCTTCCATTTGCTTGTTCCTTCCACGGGTTCTTCCAGAAGCAGTTTCACCCTTTGGTTTTTATACTTTCCACTCGCTTTTGAACTCAGGTGGAATCGGTGTTTCACTTCACGCATTCTTTCTGTGCCCTCAGCAATATCAAAGTTGTAGGTGAACTGGTCACTTAGCATTTCACAGTCTTCAGCGTAAATGGCACTTCTGATTTGTCTTGGCAGCACTTTTTCACTTACCAAATCGGTTTGAAGGAATGAAACCGCCAGAATGTTGGTGGTTATCTTATCGGTTGATTTGATGATATCCACATCCACCTGTTTTGTGGTATCCTGACGTGTTTTGGTGACTTTTAACAGGGGTATGACTATTTCCTGAAGCGATGCCCCACCATGCACATATCGTGAACCTGCACCTTTAATTCGAATCCTGTTGATGGATTTAGGAATCAATACCTCTGCACCACCTGAAAGATTAAGTTGTTCTGCTGTAAAATGTTTTGTGCTGGCATCGCCTTTCAAATTCTTCCCGATTACATATCGTCTGGACTCTTTCCATATCTCCCCTTTAACTTCTCCAGTTGAAAAATCACTCTCTGCCAGTTCGTTATTTTGGTAGAGGAAACCGTGGTCAGCCGTGATAAACATGTTATTGCCATTCATATTGGCAATCTTTTTAATCATATCCATCAGGAATTCCAGTTCCTGTTCTACGGCTTCAAACACTTTTTCTTCGGATGTTTTGTCGTCACCCACCTTGTCAATGCGATTATGGTAGATGTAAATCAGGTCATACTGCTTCACAAATTCCCGACCATCGGTGGAAGAGTTCATCTTCATGAAATCCTCTGCACCAATTGCCGTGGCTCTCACACCAGCCATCTGTTCCAGTATCTTGGTTCTTCCCTGTACCCCTTGTGTAGAATTTCCGTTTATGAGGATGTTATCGCTATCTGGCTGGAAGGACATGTTTGCATTGGGAAGAAGTGCAGCCATGCCCAGTTGGGTGTAAGATGGAAGGGATGAAACCAGATGTTCCAGTTCCCCTTCAAAGCGTTTTTCGGTCTGTATTTTCTGCAAGTATTCCCACCCACATTCATAGCGTAATGCATCTGAAATTATAACAAACAGCCGTTGCCCCTTGGAAGTAAATGGTTTGATATGGTCAGCAAAGAACCTGTACTGTGAGATTTTGGGTTGGTTAAACCATTTGTCAGTTGCATCAATCACTTTCTGCCATTTGTTCCCGTAATTAAGCAGCCAATCATTGCAATAAACCTTCTCCACTTTCTCGGTCAAAGGTTGCAAAACTTTATTTTGCTTGGCTTTACGATAGTGGTAAATATACTTCCGATAATAATGGTCAATCTTATAGAGGTTCTGGGCATAGGTCTGGATTCCTTCACCAAATGATTCGACTTTCAACTTGTCCGTTTTCCTGACCGATGTAATCATCTGCATTCCGTTCTCCAGACAGGCATAAAAGTCCTCGTAATGCTGATACCAGTATTTGTTTTCCCTTTGCTTTATGAGTTGGTTCAGCCTGTCATTTGATATGGATTCTTCACATATTAATTGAACCAGTTCCGATATAATTCGTTTATCAATCAGTTCGAATAAATCATCCTGAATAATATCATCCACCCTGATGTTATTCAGAGCCGACTCTATCTTCAAATCACCGGCAATCTTCTGTGAAAGTTTTCGATATGCCTGTTGGTACGATATTGAATCCTTCCACATGCTGATGAGTATCTTAGATTCTTTCGCAATGCCAGTTCTTTTACCTATGGAGAAATTATTATTGAATACTTCCAACAGGAAATCATATATGGTTGGTGTTTCGTTGGGATAACCATATTTACGGGCAATCTCTTTCCAGTAAAAGTTTTTCAGGTTATACCGCTCCAATTCCCTGTCGTAACGTTCATTGCCGTCATTGAAGGCAGATGCATGAACCTGAAGAAATGATACAAGGCTAACATTATCGGTATTGAATAGAACAGCCAGCATTTTATACCGTATGGCTTGGTAATCGTCATCCTTGCCAAGCAGTTCTTTTAAATCTGCCCTGCGTTCCTTGTTTTTGAAAAATTCGATGTGTTCCGCAATCAGATTAGTGAAATCATAATCCAGTTCCAGTTCCTGTGCAAACATGGCTTCTTGTCTGGTCTGGAACACATAATATGCAAGTTCCATGTCCAAGAGCCAGTTTTCAGCATTATTCGGTTTGTTGTAAGGAAGATAGAGTAAAAACTGAGTGTTTGGTTTTTCCCGACCGATAAGATATTTGATGTAGAACTGATTATTCTTAACAATAACCTTCTCCACACTATCCAAAACCAATTCCTCGAACTCGTCTTTCATTTGTTCATTCTCATCGTACCAGAAAATGATACGATGCTTAGTAAATAGTTTTGATAATGCCTCTTCTATCTTGTTCATGCTTTTTGTCTTAATGAAACCCCTTTAGGAGTGATATCAATAACCTCTACTTCAATTTCATCACCAACTGAATAAATATTTTTAAAATCCCCTTGATTTGATTTTATCAGGTTGCTTTTATGTAACAGACCATCTTTCATTTCTGGAATCGAAACAAATATCCCAAACTCAACAACAGATTTTATTTTACCTGTAAATCTCTTGCCAATTAAATTGGGATGTTCTGCCGATTGTTGTTTTATTACTTCCGTTATTACCACATCTTCAGCAATATTATCACCTTTAAAATCTGTAAGCGGATAATACTCAACAAGGCTATTTTTTATGGCATTTAAGTCCCTTACTCTTCTTCGTAAATCTTTCTTTGAAAAGAATCTGATTGACCCATTATTGGCTTTTATCTTACCTTTCTTGCCATCATTATGAATCCAGATAATTTGTCCACTTTCTCTTTCTATGCCTTTGTATCTTTCATTATTCCAGAATTCTTTAGCACTTTTAAAATAATCGTCTATACTTAAAATTTCATCCCCTCTTAGGTTATAAAAGGTAAATAGTTTGGAAAATTCTGATTTAATATTCCATTCATTTTCCTTAATTATTGCATATAATAATTTCGCTATCAACTCTCCTTCTTCTTGACGTTTAAGTTTGTACAATAATCTTGTTTGCAACAGATAGAGGTTAATCATATACTTTGGCTCATTTCCATAGTAAGCCGCATTTACTGCATACTGCCATGCCTTTTCATAATTCGATTGTTCATAATAAATTTCAGCAATATCTCTATAGATAAACCACTTATCACTTCCAGCCTTTGTGCTTAATAGTTCATTAAGAATGTTTTCTCCGAGTTCAGAGTTTCCTAATTTATCATGGCAGATGCCCTGACGCATTTTGAACCATAAGTCATTGTTATAATGAAATTTATCAAAACTTCTTAGTGCAGCATCACATAAGTCAATACACTTTGAGTATTCTCCAAGTTTTAACAATGCCTTGGATTTAAGTGAATAGTACTTTTCTTTATCAGATGCTATTTCAATTTCTCCTCGTTCTTCGGTATTAATCAATCTTGGATTTATTGATAATAAGTCGGGGTTAAGCACATCAAGTAAATCATTTACTTTTTTGGCGTTGAAAATATTTTCGGAATACGCATCTACCAATTGAAATACTGATATCGTTAGCGGGCATGGAAATTCGTGATTTTCATGAAGGTCTTTCTGTTTCGCAATACTAAAAGAATTCCAAATTATCTGTTCATTATTAATCAATTCCCTTTTTTCAACCTGTTTTACATATTTATCAAAAATATACCACGAGAAAAGTCCACCGACCTTATCATAATCTTTAAATTTTTCTACAATAGCATCCAGATTATCAGGATTATGTGATAGGCATTTTCGCAATGCTTTTAAATAATGGAAAGCGTCCCAATCATTGAATGCTTCATTGTATTCATTCCATATTTTTTCATACAGAACAACTGATTCCTCAGGACTTGATTCGATAAGCGACCGTGCTTTGTTTTCTATGTCACGCTTTGTATCCATCAATTAGTAATTGTTTTATTTCATTACCGAGTTCAGGAGTGGATTTTTCCAGTATCGATAGGATAGAGAAAAATCCATCATTTAAATACCAAAGCCTGAACCTTGCTCCCTTTTCGAGATTATACAATTTAAATACAGTCTGATTTTTACTCTCTTCCAGTATATCTAATTCGTAACCAGATTGCTTGCATTTTTGAAACCAGTAACCATATATTTCTTGTCTCCAATCATTGGGCAAATCGTTCGATTTGTACAGTTCATTTATACAATTATCAACGACTTTTTTTTCAGCCTTACCTATCTTTTCAACTCTGATTGATGTAACCGCACCTTTTGCATTATAATTCACTATAAGATGAAGTTTATCACTATCAGCGAGTTCACTTCCAGAAGGAGTTGTGAATACGATTTTTATAGCATATGGTACATTCATTAGTTTTTCAAACAGATACCCTGAAGATTGAAGTTTGTTAATCAAGTGAGATAAGCCAAATAATGCATTTTCGGGTACTTGTTGTGTGAGTTGATCCTTTATCTCTATTGGAATATCTATAGCCGTGAACTCCAAAGAAATCTTTGATGCTTTAGAGTGAGGTACAATATTTTCAGAATCTTCAAATACTAAATTCACAAAAGGGTTAATTGACAAAGGATTAATTATTTTTGTCGATTCCACTCCACAAGAAAGTCCAGTATACAGCCACCTGAAATAACCCTCGTTGGTTATGCCAAAATTCTCACCCTGAAAACTATTGAAAACAATCTCTTTAAATGATGACCCTAATGCCTTATGGACATTCATCGAGTATCCAAATTGCACAAGAGCAACATTCACCATTGGGTCAGAATTCAATAAATGAATCATCCCATACTGCCTGTGAATTTTTCTCGCTCTACGTTCCATTTTTCGCATTCGAACACCAATTTCATCATGTTTGGTTTTAACTCTTTGCCCCTTATCTAACTGTTTTTGAAGTTCATTTTGTTCATGAACCGCATCTTTATACTCCTGAGAATTAATCAAATTGGTGTAATGCAAAGATTTCTCGAAAACATTCTTTTTTGAATACTCATTGAGTCTATTACTTACAAAAACCCTGAATGCTACCTGTTCTTCAAGAGTTAATTCATACGCATTATGCATATAGTTTTCAAGTATCCAAATGTCAGCCACAAAATTTGGTACATTACTCAGGCATGTAACATTCAGTTTTACGAACTTTAAAACAATCGATTGCCTGTTCTTTGGAGTAATGGTTTCGTTGTGCCTATCTAATACTTTCTCAATTCTCAAGTACATTCCATTCTGGATTCTTTGAGGATAGGAAAGACCTGTCTCATCAGGTATATTAAAACTGTTATTTGCCATCAATAAATCACCCTGTGCATAATCTTCTTTTTTGTTTTGAACAAATTTCCTAATCCACTGACTGATTTTTAAAGCATCTTTGTTCTTAAAGACCAATACTGAATAATCAGGTTCTTTTTCGCAAGCATATTTAAACCACTTGTGAAATGTTGATTCTGCCTGTGATTTGTCAACTTCGAATAGAGTTTTATTATCCCATTCATACAGGAGGTTGTTAAAAAACCCTTTATCTATTGAAGATGTAATTTGAAGTTTTAATTTATTAATCGCTGTGTCTTGACTATAATCATTTATGTCTCGAAATTTCAGAATCTCTCTCTTATGTAATATTGAAATGGTTTCTGTTGAAATGGCGGATTCGTCAACATCACCATAACTGAGTGAGTATGGGTCACCTATACAAATCAGTTTTCTTTTAGTTTCATTCAGTTTTAAATATGTGAACATGTCCTCAAGTAATCGTCCTGACCCAAACCTAAGTAACTCTGTTTGATATAGTGAACGTGTGACAAGATGCGCTTCACATAGAACTATTACTGAGTTTTCATCAAGTTCTTTATCACTTCTTATGCCTATAACATCTTGAACCTGTTCAGGTAATTCAGTTTCCGAAATTAAATTTGCTTCGACTGTATCATCTTGATTTCCACCTTCTGAATAATTGTCAGAAGTCCCGCCATAAATTGTTGTAAATAAACTATGTGGTTCGATTCCTGCCCTTAATCTGATTCTTCTGGCAATTCGTGTTGAATGTGTCCATATCTCTGTCTGAGGAATATCAAAATTTATTGCATTCGTTAATAAATAATGCATCCATTCATCCCGCTTATGAGCATCACCAGATTCAATCAATAAGATTTGCTTCTCAGGTTGCTGTAAAAATTCAGCAACAACATTTTTAAAATTATCGTCAATTAGTTCGTAATTATGGTGTACCTGTTCCTGTGAACTTTTAAAATGGATATCACCCACCCATGTCTCAGAAGGGAAAGTGCGGTTAAGTTCATTAGCAATCTCTACTTGGAAAGTAACTGGACTGGCGAAATCATACAAATAAGAGTGGAAATCAGATTCTTGAACAATCCTGTAATAAGGAATATCACGAGGGGTATTGATATTTAATTTAATCGGACCGCTAAAAACGTTAACGATACTTATTCGGGAATAATTGATTCTCTCTGATAAAATTAAATTAGACTTAATCAGTTCAATAAATGAGTTTCTATATGATTCAAGTTGTTTAAATGGATTAATAAATCGGCTTCCACCTTTTATTTCAATTCTCCGATTGTCTATGTCTGTATCAATATACCATTTTGTTGTTTTAAATTCGCTTGAATTTGGTGGTAATTTTATATCACCAGCGTAATCCTTTAAATCTATAATTATCAATCCGTTAGTGTAATATAATATAGCATCGGCTTTAAACCTGCTGAAATTTGAATTATCGGGATTCCCTATCAACAAACCATCCCATTTCATTTTTTCAAAAAGCAGTTTTAAATCCCTTGCAATTCTTCTGAATTGTTCATTTTCATGGGTATTTTCTGCTCTCTTATGGTAAATCTGTAATGCCATAACTATCGGATTTGTGTTGTATCAATCCAATCAAACTGCTTCACCTTCTTCTTGGTGGCAGGGTCATTCAAACCATTAACCTCTTTTACCGCTTTCCCGAACTTGTTATAATTCACCAACACACCATCATCCAAATCAATTTCTATACGTTCCGTTGCCAGTGGGTAGAGAATATCCCTTTCATATTCATGTAACTCGACCAACATCTTTTGGATGTTATCGCTTTCCTTAATGGCTTTGGATTTATCTGATGCAGAACCAGTTTCTTTAACACGTTCAAGATGTTCCTTTCGGGTATTTAATTTGCCAATGAACTCCTTGAGGTATTTGTTCAAAATGTTACTTACCGTATCAGCGGTATAGCGGTGCATGTAAATCAATACATTGAATGAACCCTTGGGTGAAGAAAACATCCAGTAAATTGGTCGTTTTTTGTAGCGTTTGATGTGTTCAGGATAAAAGTCTTTTAAAAAATATTTCCGAATGTCTTTACCAATATGGTCTTCAATGAATGCGATATTTTTATTGAAGGTTTTCTCGCCAAAAGTGACCCTCAAGAACTGATAGAATTTGCCTACGATATCGTCTTCAAACCAATCACCATCAAGGATGGGAATAACATTATCCTCATCTGGTAGGAAAGAACATTCATTCTTTGTTCTTGATAATTTATATAAGAAGTCATGCACAGTCTCTTTTTTATTGGTTATAATAATTCCCGTGGTTTCCAAACTGTAACGACCAAAGAAACAGCCAACCGAATAACTTATTAATTGAATTATTATCTCTTTTGTGATAAAGGGCAAAGAAATCTCTTTGTAGTTTTGAACTTGATTGTTTTCAGAATCACGCAATAATTGTTTATTGATTTTACCAAGAGATTTTTCGTCTAATTCATCTTTGAGGATTGTTAAATCTTCGAGTTTTATGTTTGGTATCAATTCTTCATGCATTTCGAAAAGAGCAATAAGCAATCGATTTATTTCTTCTTCTTTTTCATGTAGTTTTATGAACTTATTGTACCAGTATTGTTTGTATAAATCAACAGACTCTTCAAGGTCAGTTCCTTTATGTATAATAAGATGATTCGATTTAAATAACCAATGATTCTCTTTAGAAAGAACATAATCTTTGGTTATATCAATAACTTCCTCAACAATATTGCTTATCCTTTCATTCAACTGACCATCAATGTTATTCGGAATAGGAAACTTTGACATATCACCAATTTCAAAGTTTAGCGTTGGTGTCAGTTTCCCTAATAAATGACCGAATATTTTAGAATTTAGCACTCCTAACAAGAAATTTTCTATGCTCTGTTTAAATTCGACTAAGTAAGATGATGCATCAATGGATATAAATCCATATTCAAATTTTCTAATTGAAAAAGTGCTACTTGAGATTTT
>Ga0208197_1001801_pt1 | contig 20277 bp, 11 predicted proteins | sample AD_JPNNA4_MetaG_FD_184444 | JGI IMG/M metagenome (GOLD analysis project Ga0208197, IMG submission 184444) | Active sludge microbial communities of municipal wastewater-treating anaerobic digesters from Japan - AD_JPNNA4_MetaG (SPAdes) (version 2) | ecosystem: Engineered > Bioreactor > Anaerobic...
GCGGCAGGTCCGACAAGGGGCCGCTCCAGTTCGGCGATACGACCCGGGTGTCGCTGGGGCACCTCACCACGAAGTGGAAGCCCAACTCCTTCAACTGGCGGGCCAGCGCAACGCGGCGGAAGCCCCGGTCGAAGAGCAGCGTGACATCGACATCCTTCGGAATCATGGCGCGCAGCATGGTCAGGAAGGTCTCTTCAAACGCATTCTGACTGCGGGTCAGCTTGCGCCAGTCGCACGTCGCCCAGTAGACCGGAATGCCTCGGCGCTGGATGACCACCGATGCCACCAGTACGGGCCACGGCCCGACCTTGGTCCAATCGATGGCGATGCGGATGGATCGTCGCTCCCCGACGACCATCGCCAGCAGGGCCGCGCACCACTCCACCACCTGGATCTTGTCGTTGGCCAGAAACCGGTCCACCTGCTTGATGCGGTGCTTCGGTGCGACCCTGGACCGGATCGCCCGTCCCAACGACGCCACTCCGACCTTGCCCACCGTGACCAGCGCCCCAACCAGCACCGCCAGCGTCTGTTGTCGCTTCTTGTGAAACCCCGTGAAGACCTGCTCGATGAAGGCCGCGATCCGCTGCGATGACATCGCTGTCAACTCCATGAAATGGCAATGAAATGATCCAATATGGCGCGCGCCTTGTCAAGCATTTTTGTAGAAATTTCCTAGTGTTAATGCTCATTGAGCCACCCGAATCCACCTCGGTGGGAAACTCCCATTTTGAGGGGATGGGTCAGAATCCGGCCTCCTTGACAAGTCGCCTCAACACGACCGCATCCGTTGTCCCCTCGATGACCAGCGACACTCCATCGCTCATCGATCGTTCCCGAATCTGAGGGCCAGTTGTTCCGGATGAGATGGGGCCACCTGCGGGAGCACCGCCTCGCCCATGGTCAGGCCGCGCTCGAGCAGGGCGGTCACTTCCATGATGTCCCGGGCCCGGCTGACGGTGGTGTCCTCGCCGGTGGGCCGCAACAGGAGCACCTCTTCCGGCGCGATGCCACGGTCCGAAAGCAGGACCTGGGAGTGCGTGCTGACGACTGCCGCCGGTTTTTCCGCGTGACCTCCCACATCATGGCCGGCAGGTGACGGACCAGGGCCTCGTGCATGGACAACTCCGGCTCCTCCAAAAGGAGAGGCCCTGTCCCGTCGAGCACGGACCAGAGCAGGCCAAGTAGGCGGAGGGTCCCGTCCGAGAATTGGTCCTCTCCTTGCCACCCGGCGTCCGGCCGTCAGTGCTCGTAGAGCCCGCGCAGATGCGGCCTCCCCATCTCGTCGCGTTCGAGCCGCAGGTCCTTCAGCTGTGGCACGGCCACGCGGAGGGCCTCGTTGATCCGTTTGAACTGTGAATCGAAAACCCGCCTTTGATCCTTCTGGGCACGGGCCAGGGTCTCCAGGAAGTCCCCACCATACGGGTCGGTACCGGCCCCACAGTGTGGGTAGCGGTCCGGATCCCGGATGATCTGGGGGACCAGATGCAGGTATCGGACCCCGGTGAAAAACTCCGCCACCTCGCGGAAAGCGTGATTTGCGTTGACCTGTTCGAGGTGCGTCTGGCTCAGTCGGCCCGAGTCGGCCCGAGTCGGCCCGGTCGGCCTGATCCGGTCGGTCCAGGATCATCTCGTCGCCCTTCCAGACCTTTTCCTCGTTCACCACGGGCTGGCGGAGGTTGTTCTGGTTGAGGACCAGCCGGTACCTCCAGGGGCCGCTGGCGAGGTCCATCGTGACCTCGATCATGAGGTCGGTATAGCGACGGGCGTGGAGCGACCGCAGCCGGGAGATGCCCCCCAGGTTCGCGACCGCATGCTGCATCCCCCCTCGCGGTTCCGCGATGTCCCGAAGGAATCGAAACGCCCGCAGGAGGTTCGACTTCCCGCAGGCGTTCGGGCCCACCAGGAACACCCGTTCCTGGAGCGCCACGTCCACGTCGAGGAAGTTTCGCCAGTTCTTCAAGGACAGTCGGGTAGAGCGCATGTCAACGCCTCCCCCGGGTCGTGACCTCGATCGGGTTTCCGAACAGGTCCGCCGGCACAGGATGGCCGAACCGGTCCGTGGGCGGTCCCGACCCTCCGGCACTCGGCGCTGTCGCGGGGGACGGTGTCCCGGAGGGTCGGCCCAACAGCGCGTCTAGCCGCTCCGCGTGCCGCTCGCATTCCTCCCAGGACTCCTCGACCCCCTGCTCGAGTTGCCAGGGCAGGAAGCGGGGACCGAGGCGCGGTGCGACCGGTTGCGGCTCCCTCGCCCGGTCGTCGTGGCCCAGGCCGAAGTCCGCGAGGCGCAGCGTCTCGGGCAGCATCCAGCCCTCACCCTCGTTGAGGGCCAGGAACGCGTCGAGGCCGAGGCGCTTGAGTTCGTGGAAGGCGACGAGTGTGAGCACGGTGTGGCGCAACTCCGGGTCCTTCTCCTTGTCCACGCGCCAGAAGCCCTTGGGGTCGAGTGTGCGCGTGAAGTCGTCGGAGCGCGTGGCCTCGACTGGATGGTCGCAGTCGTGCAGGATCCAGGCGAGGTCGTCCGAATCGAGGCCGTACAGGTGGGCGACCACCGCGTCGAGGATGCAGCGGAGGCGGAGGCGTTCGTGAGGGGTGATGGCCCAGAGACTCTTCCACGACCGATGCTTACTGTTGGTTACCACCAACCAAGGTCTTCCGAATACAATGGATGTGCATGCGAGACTGGCGGCATGATGCACAATCGCACCGGGAACGGATACCGGAAGTCCTGCTTCTTCAAGCACCGACCATATCAACGAATTCGCTCCGAAACGAAGCCTCAAGTGCGCGTCATAGGTAAACGAGTTGAGCACCGCGCAAAGGCCAAGGACCTTGCGAACTGATGCCGATGTCGCCGTCAGAGTTGGCACTTTGTGACAGCAAGGGACGGAATGCAGGGCGCATGCGACCATCGTCCGTTGATTCGTGGATGAAGTCACATCCATGAACGCCACTTTGAAGGCGTTTTTTCGCTCAGCACTATAGGCTTCCGATGCCATCAGAAACTGAGGCTCGATCGCCTTCCTTTCGAACGGAATGTCCCGCCAGACTGCCCCGCGTCCCTTCCCTCGCACCCAACCCTTCTTGGAGAAATCAAACTGTCCAATCATCCGCCCCTCGTAGAGCGGCAGCGCCACCTCACCCTTCGGGCCGATCCACAGGCCGTACTCGTTCGGCCTGTAGCCCCGCTCCTCCCACCACGGCCGCGGCGGGAAGAGGTGAGAGTCGTTCGTCATGTCGAACTCGCGGGCGTACCTGATGCCCCAACCCTCCGGGCCGTCGTCGCCTAGGAGCACCGAATTCGCATACATCTTTTCGAGCACGGCGAGGTCTCGCTCGGAGCGGACCTCGAGGATCGCCCTCGATTTCGGGCTGAACTGCTCGATGCGATCGCGGGGATAGGGCAGGACGTGACGCTCGGCCTCCTGCCAGTCCTCGACCGCCCGGCGCATGAAGGCCGTGCGGATCGCCGATGTCGTCCCGCCCTTGCGCACGATGATCGGGTTGAACTTGAATGAACGGTGAATGTCGAAAATCCCCTCCCGATTCTCGAACCCGAAGAGCCACTCCCACCGGCTACGGTCCAGGAACAGGCGGCGGAGGTCGGTCGCCCCCTGGTCGGTGTAGATGCCCGAGGGCGTCAGGAGGCCGAGGTAGCCGCCCTGACGCAGCAACGCGCGCCCCATCTCGCAGAACATCTTGTAGGTGTTGATGTCCGCGGAACCCTGGTGGCGAAACGGGTGATCGGGGTCGGCGTACCCCGTCCAGCCTGCCCGGATCCGGCGCCAGACATCGTTGAGGATCGCGTTCTCACGGGCCTGGCGAACAAAGGAGAAACGGCCATCCCCGCCGTCCCCGAACGGGTGGGCCACGAACCGGTTCCAGGTCGAGAGGGCCTTGAACCGCGCGCAGTAGGCGATCCAGTCATGCTCGTCCCCGGCGTTCGACGCGAAGCGCTCGCGCTGCACCCGGAGCGCCTCCTGCTTGCCGTAGGTCCGGTACAGGGGGTCGAGGTTCGAAAAGAACTCCTTTGAATTCGGCTTCTGGACCTCCCACGGCGGGTTCCCGACGACCGCATCGAAGCCCGCGTCGGGGCCGGTGAACACGTCGGGGAACTCGATCTCCCAGTGGAAGAACCGGAGATCGTCCCGCAGGCGCTTCACTATCTCGCGCGTGGCCTCCGGCGGGTCCTGGAAGTTATGTGGCGTGGGCACCAGGTCGAGGCGGTCGGCGGGCCAGAACCAGATCGCGCACCAGGTGTCGAACGCCTCCCGCAGACGGGCGAGGGCCGGGTTGCCGGCGATCCGCTCCCGGAACAGGGCCTCGCGCCGGTCCGCCTCGTGTACCGGGAGGTCATGAAGGGCCCGAAACGCGGCGAGGGCCTCGTCGTGCAGGCCGGCGGCCGTGTACCCGTCGCACATGAACGGCAACACGTCGCCGCGTGCGGTGATCCAGGCCTTGGCATCGGGCCTGATGACGGTATCCCTGACCTGTTTCCAGCGCCGCGTCCACGCGCCCGTCTGGCCGGCGTCGGGGCCGTTCACCCAGGTGTGGTTCCTGTCCCCGGCGTCGTCCCGCTCGAAGGCCATGACCGGGTATTCCTGGAAGCGGTCGAACCAGCAGCCCACCAGGGAGTTGCCGCAGCGCAACTTGTGGTCCAGGAAGCCGAAGGGCAGGCGGCGGTCCATGGTCTCGACCCACAGGGCCATACGGGCGAGCTCCACCGCGAGAGGGTCAATGTCCACGCCGTAGATGCACCGTTCGACCACGTGGCGCTTCAGGCGGGCGCGCAGGCGGTCGTCGAATTCCGGGTGGTCCGGCGGCACGGGCAGGGTCTCCTGGCCGGGGTGGTCGAGGGGGAGGCCGTCCGCGAGCCTGCAAATCGCCCCGTCCGGCCTGGTGTCGATACGGTTGTGGGAATGAAGGCTCTCCATGAGGGCGTCGGTCAGGTAGCGAAGGGCCGCGACGAGGAACGCCCCGGACCCCATCGCCGGGTCGCAGACCTTCACCGCCAGGATCTCCTCGGGGCGGCGGGGGACCCAGCGGGTGACCGCGGTGAGTCCCGTCCCAGGGTCCGTCTCCTGTTGCACCGGCTCGTAGCAGAGGGGCTGGAGGGTACGACGGACGGTGGGGACCGCCAACTGGGGCCGCGTGTAGAACGTCCCGGCCCCCTTGCGCGTCCCGCCCCACCGGACCAGGTACCATTGGCTGGGCAGGACCAGGCGATACAGGGACCGGGCCCGGCGCCGCACCTCCTCAGCCCAGCGCTCGCGGGCCAAGGGGTCCGCGTCACGCTTGGGATAGGGGACGAGTCTCGCCTCCTTGACCGCCTTCTCGGCCCAGATCTGCGCGCGCTCGCAAATCTCGCGCACGATGTCGAGGCCCGCCTCGGCATCGAGATGAAGCGATTCCGCCTCGTGTGGTTCCTCAGTCGCTTCCTCTGTCGGTTCCTCGAGCTGGACGTCGGGGACCTGGTCCGTCTCTTCGTCCTCCGATGCCCGCGTTTCCCTGATCTTTTCGATCAGAGCCGCGAGCCGCCTCGGCGCCATCTCCTCCTCGAGGCGCGACAATGGCAGAGCCGGATCGTCCCCCAGGCGCAGAAACAGGACCGCGTCATCCTCCGGGGCACGATGCAACTCGAAGTCGAGGAGGCCCTCGTACAGAATGCCGATGTACTCGGACGAGAGGTCGGAGAAGTCCACCGGGGCGGCGACCCACATCGTGGACCGGCCCTGGCGTACCTGGACCCGGCTCACGCAGAGCAACTCCAGGATCTCGTGGATCGCGGCGTCGGTCGGCGCGTTGCGGGGGTCCTCGAACGCGGCGAGGGCCCGGATCACTCCGTCGGTCGAATCGGGGTCGCCCGGTGCGAACAGTCCCCCGCCGTAGCGGGGAATGGGCAGCGCCTCGTGCGCTGATCCCTGGTGAATGAGACGGAACAGCGATAAAAGCCGTGGCCAGGCCCCATGAGAATGGCGAAGCCGATCGGCCCGCCCGCCCGCGAGTCGGGCGAGCTGCTCTCGAAGCCCCTGGATCCCATAGGACCCGTAGTAGATCGCGTTGTCTCGGGGCAACAGGTCGCGGGCCTCCGCGAACAGCGCGACCACGCACCGCATGATGATCCGCGTCGCCGCGATGTAGATGTCGCGCCTCGAGACATGCCTCGGTCCATCGCCGTCCACCGCGTCGAGGACCGTGGCCGACTCCCGGATGAGAAGCTCGACCGCAAGCCGAACACGCTCGCCCAGGGCAGCCGACAGTTCCGCCTGGCCGCGGCGCGACGCGAGTATCGCCGCGATGAGCGGCGGCGGTTCTCCAGGCCTGGGCGCCCGCAACGCCGCCTCGCCGATCAGGATCCGGAACGCCTCGACCTGCGGACCTGGCACCCCTTCCTCGAACCAGAGGTCGGTGTCCCATTCGCACCATGCGTCGTAGTCTGGCCCGGCATGGACGAGACGCCACTGGCGCCCGTTCGTCAGCAGCGCGACCTTTTCGCCGGATCGGCGCAGCCATTCCACAACGCGAGACACGTGACGACGACCGCTGCCGACGCCGAGCCTGCCTCCGTCGGCGTAGCGTCCGCCACCCGAAACGGACTCCGCGGTGAAGACAGGGAGGACGACGCTGTCGTCGGCTCGCCAGACCCGACTGGGCCTGATGACCTCGCCAGTGACCGCACGGTGCGCGAAGCGGGCTTCGACGTCGCTCCCCTTGGCCCAGTGGGCGCGGTCGAGTCCAGCGACGTCTTCCAGGACGGTATCGAGCAGTGACCCCAGACCGTCGCCACCGCCGTCGAACCGGAGCAGGTCCCTACGGAGGCGTTCCGCCACATGGCGAGAGAGCGGAGGAGATCGCCTGGGCAGGTACTCGGCCAGTCGCGCCGGGGCGATCAGCATACCCCCATGCTTGAGCGACGCCCACCACACCGGGACATCCATGTGTGTGCTGGTCCGGGTCATCGCCGCACCTCGGGAAAGCGGATTTCCACAGCCACCGGAAACACCTGCACCCGGCCCCAAAGTGCGAAACGCGCCGGCAGGAGCCGTTCCAGCACGCGGGCCTTTTCGAGGCGGAGTTGATCAAGCAGTTCCTGGTAGTGAGAGCGGCGACGACGCAGTTCGTCCTCGAGGTCGCGTAGTGCCTGTTCGCGCTCGCGGTTAATCTCCGGGAACAGGACGCCCTGGCGCATGTCCGCGAGCAGCCGGTCACGCTCGCGTTCAATCCTCTGGAGCGTGGTTTCCTGCATCGCGCGTTCGACCTCGTTGATCCGATGGCGGAAGCGTTCCCTCTCTGCCGCCAGGGCACGCCTCTCCGCGATGGCGAGCAGGGCCTCGATGCGGCGCTTGGCCTCTTCCGTCATGCGCTCGAGCAGCCCCGGTAGATCGGGCTCCACCTCGTTCCAAAGATCGGCGGCCTGCCGGACGATTGCGTTTTCGACCGGGTCCTCTCTGGGATGGTCGTCGGCGGGCGGCATCTCCGGCAGCGCGTCTTTGAGACGTCCACCGATCACCGGCAGCCTGATCGTTCGGACCCAATGGTGGAAGGGCTCGCGCAATTTGTTGACGGCCAGTTCCTCCACGGTCAGCAACACGAGGGCGTCGGCGACAGGCGGGACCTCGCCCAGGCGGACTGTCCACCGGCTCGCGGCTCCACCGGGGTGGCCCCCAGGGAAACGAGCGCGCGCGAACAAGCCGAGGGCCTGCCGGAAAAGGGGATGCCCGAGGTGCAGCAGGACCGTGTCTCTGGCTGGCCGGAATACCGGTCGGCCGGACAGGACCTTTACGAAGATTCTTGGGTCGAAGACGATGCCGGGAAGAGCCCCCTGGCCGCGCCCGGATCGCTCGATGCGCAGCGTCTCGTCAATGATCCACTGCCACGATGGGGGAATGGGATGGCGAAGTCGGAAGCGGCCTCGGCCGTCCGGGCCGTCGAGGCGGGGACGGCCGAAGTTCATGCCGAGCGCGACCTCGAGCGTCTGGCGCAGGGTCTCGGGCGTCAGATCAATCCACCGGCAGAAGTCACTGATACGTTCCGCTTCGGAGGCGCCGAGGTCGGTTGCGCGGGGGATCTCGACACGCCTATGCTCGATCCCCGCGTCCATGGATCGCACCACGTCCTCGGAGTCCCCGAGGTCCACAAACCGGGCCTGGAAGGCTGCATCGAAGACCTCGCCCATGGCGCCGAGGTCCTCTCGAATCGCGTGGACCTTGGTGACCACGTGCGCCAGGAACTTGAGATCGGCATCGTCGTCGCTGACGAAGTGGAACACGGTCACGTCCCGCGCCTGGCCGTGACGGTCCAGGCGGCCGTTGCGCTGCTCGAGGCGCGCCGGGTTCCACGGGATGTCGAAATGCAACAGTAGCCGCGCGGTCTCCTGGAGGTTCATGCCCTCGGAGGCGGCGTCGGTGGCGACGAGGATGCGCACGGGGTCGGCGGGGTTGTTGAATGCCGTCCTGATCGCCTCGCGGTCGCAGTCCTCCCCGCCATACAAGACGCGGACCGCGCGACCATCATCCCCGAACTCTGCGCGAAGGCGGGCGTAAAGGTAATCAAGCGTCGTCTTGTACTCGGTAAACACGATCAGGCGCTCGTCGGGCAGCCAGTCTTGCCCCTGGCGCAGGCGAGTGTTGACCAGGCCGAGCAGGCGCTCCCACCGCTGGTCCTCGGTCGGCGTCGCGACGGCGTCGTTGGTGGCGCCAAGACCAAGCGCCTCGAGCGCGGCGTCCACGGCGGCGATCTCATCGGCGAGCCTGCCGGCCAGCGGTTTCAGCCACGCACCCGCGATGCGGCTGGCGTGCCGGCCGCGACCGACCTTCTCACGGTCGTCCGCGAGGTCCTCCTCGCTGGCCCGGTGCGCAGCAGACATCTCCTCCGCACGGGCCGCGTCCCGTTCGTCCATGCCTTCCTTGAAGCGAAACCAGGAGTCCGCGAATGTGGCCGGGCACGACAGGAGCCGCTTGTTGAGCACCTCGATGGCGAACGTGCCGGCAAGCTGGTCCGCCCGGCGCGACGAAGCGACGGCGGCCCGCACGCCCTTGCGGAATTCGAGGAACGCGGCCGATAGCGCCCGCTCCCGGGGCCCGAAGAAGAGCGGCACCGGCTGAAGGAAACGGGCCGCGAACCGTTCGGGCCGGCCCATGCGTCGGTCGAGGGCGTTGAGCTCACGCTTCAGCCGCCTGATGACGACCTCTTCGACGCGCTTGCGCTCCTCGGGCTTGAACTCGGAGGTCTGGGTAAAACGCACCGGGTCGAGCAACTCCAGAAGGCCCGAGAAGCAACGCGTGTAGCCATTGTGAGGTGTGGCTGTCAGGAAGAGTTTGTGCTCGAACCATGGGCTGATGAGGCGGAGCATCTTGCAGAGGTCGCTGTCCTCGCCGAAGTTCGAGGGCATCAGGTTGTGCGCCTCGTCCACGATCAGGAGGTCCCACGGCAGGACCGACGAGCCTTCGGGTTGCCGGCACGCGGCGCGGAACTGTTCGAGCACGTCGGGCTGGCGTAAGTAATGATACGAAGCGATGATCCGCGGAAAGGTCCGCCACGGGTTCGCGTCGAGCCCGAGCCGCTTCTGGAGCGCGTGGGTCTCGGAGCGGTCCACGACGTCGAATGGAAGCGCGAACTTGTCATGCATCTCCTGCTGCCACTGCTCTCGCAGCGACGCGGGGCACAGGATTAGAACCCGGCGGACACGACGACGGACCAGAAGTTCCGTGAGGATCAGGCCCGCCTCGATGGTCTTTCCGAGGCCAACGTCGTCAGCGAGCAGCAGCGACACGCGCGGCATGCGCATGGCCATCAGCACCGGAACGAGCTGGAAGTCCTCCAGTTGAACCGCCCCGAAGACAGGCGACGCGATCGGGGCGGCGATCGGGTCCGTGCCGTCGGTGCCAAACGGCGTCATCGCGGACCAGCGGCAGGCACGAACCAGCGCATCGAAGTCGGCCGGCAGCATCGGCGGTTCGACGCCCACCCGGGGAAGCGCCGTCGGCTCGAGAAGCGAGGCATTCGGCTCGCGCTCCCAGAGGACGACGTCCTCGGGTGGGCCATTCCCATCCACATATTCGACCCGAACCAGATGGAGTCGGCCATCGGTGGTCGTGTCATAAGGCTCGACCGAGGCAACGATGCCTCGGCGGTTGCGAATCGTTGCGAGCATGCCGACACGCGGATTCAAGAACCCTACGCTCCTGAGTTGATTCATTGACGCCCCTGGCGAAGGCACTGTTACGGCCACTTCCCTTCCCGCATAGGGAACCCTGACGATACCAGCACGGTACAATCAGAACAACGATGAATCCATGGCGGGTTGCTTGTCACGGCAAGGGGCATTCCGTCGCCTTGTCGCAATGGAAACTCTCGGTCTCCGGTTGTCGTGGAGAAGCGGTTCGACCCGTCAGGCCATCCCGAAACACGCCGCACCTGCCTGACCATGGCTCGCCAGAGGCCAAGGTCATCCACTGCCAGAGGTTGTCCTGGCCAGTTCGGGGTCGTGGGTCCGCCACCACTCCCAGGTGTCCCGGAGGGTCTCCTCCAGGGGTCGGGGCCGGTACCCCAGTTCGGTGGCGGCCTTCTCGTGGGAGACGGGACCGTAGCACCGCGGGGCGTGGAGGGCCTCCAGCGTGTAGAGGGGCATCTTGCCGGTCAGGCCGGCAACGGCCTGGACGAAGGGCGCTCCGACATAGGCCAGCCAGAGGGGCACGACCAGGGAGGGGACCGGGATGCCAGTGACCTGCTGCACCAGCCGGGCGAACTCCGGAAACGAGGCCCAGTGGCCCGACAGGAGGTAGTTCTGGCCGGTCCGACCCTGGCGCTCGGCAGCCAGGGCCCCGGCCACCACGTCCCGGACGTCCACCCAGTCGAAGCCCCCGGCGACCAGAGACGGCATCTTGCGCCGGTAGAGCATCCGCTGGACCGCCCCCATGCGGGAGGGCTTGTAGTCGTGGGGGCCGATCACGGCCGTGGGGTTCACGATCACGGCGTCGAGCCCCCGCTGGACCGCGGCCAGCACCTCCTGCTGCCCCAGGGCCTTGGACCGGTCATAGGCCGGGGCATCCTCGCCCACGAAGGGGCGGGTCTCGTCCACCGGGCGGTCCTTCGGCCTCGGCGCATAGGCGTGGATGGAACTGAAATGGACCAGCCGCCGGACCTTCCGGTCCAGACAGGCCGTCGCGACGTTCCGGGGGCCCTCGACATTGACCCGGTGCACCCGGCCGTGCTGCCCCCCGGTGATCGAGATCAGGGCCGCCAGGTGAAAGACCACCTCGGCGCCATCGAATGCAGCCTTCAAGGAGTCCAGGTCCAGGACGTCGCCCTGCACCCGCTCGACGTCCAGGCCCTCCAGGGCCCGGGTGTCCTCCCGGACCAGGACCCGGACCCGCCGCCCCTGGTCCAGCAGGGCCCGGACCAGGTTTCCGCCCACATGTCCCGCCGCTCCGGTCACCACCACCATCGTCGTTCCTCCGTCATCGGGAAGCGGGGCCCGGAAGGTCCGGCGCCTCCAGCACGTCCGCGATGGCCTTCATCGCCTCCACGGCGATCCCCACGAACTCCTCCTCCGTCAACGCCAGCCCCTGGTGCTGGGCGATGCGTTCCCGGCTCACGTTCGCCGCGAATCGGGGCTCCTTCAGTCGCTTGCGCACGGACCGCGCCTGGACGTCCTTGAGGGACTTCGATGGCAGGACCAGCGCCATCGCGAAGACCATGCCGGTGATCGACTCCCCCGCCGAGAGGGCGAAGTCCAGCGGCGTCCGGCAGGGAACGCCCAGCACATCGCCATTGTGGGCGACGATGGCCTCGGTCATCTCCGGGGGGCATCCCCGGGCAGCCAGGACCTCCGCTGCCTGGAGCCCGTGGCGCCGGGGGTCGCCCCCGACGTCCTCGTAGTCCAGGTCGTGAATCAGTCCCGTGAGGCCCCAGAGGTCCTCGTCGTGGCCCAGGCGCCGGGCCAGGGCGCGCATCACCGCCTCGGTGGCCAGGCTGTGGCGCCGGGTGTAGTCGGTCCGAACATGGTCCCACAGCAGCGCGAGGGCCTCCTCCCGTGTCATTCCCAGGTCGGCCATCGTTCCTCCTTCCGGGGCCCTGGCCCCGATCATCCCTCAGGCGTCGGCCCGACGGCCCCGGGCCAGGGAGGCCAGGACGCCGATGACGCACAGCACCGCGAACCCCGCAAAACTCTGCCCCATTCCCCGGACGAAGAGGGCCCCCTGGGCCGGGGTCACCGGGGCGTCCCCCAGATGCACCGAGAGGACCAGCGTCACGACCGCCAGGCTGAAGGTCATCCCCGCCTGGCGCATCGAGGCCAGCACCGCGGAGGCCGTCGAGTAGAAACGGCGATCGACCGACGACATCACCGCATTGGTGTTGGGAGAGGAGAAGAGGGCGAATCCGAACCCCTGGAGCGTCAGCACCGCGGCCACCCACCCCAGGGGGGAGTCGGTCGCCACCCCGGCCAGCAGGGCCAGCGAGAGGGCCGAGAGGCCCATGCCCGCCGAGGCGAGCCACCGGGGGGCCACCCGATCCGAGAGTCGCCCGGCCACCGGCGAGAAGAGGGCCTGGACGGCCGGTGCGAAGACCAACAAGATCCCGGCCTCTCGGGCGTCGAGTCCCCGGACCTCCTGGAGATACCGGGAGAGGAGGTAGGTCGAGGCAAAGGTGGACCCGTAGTGGATCAGGGCCGCCAGATTCGAGAGGACGAACAGGCGGTTTCGGGCAAGGGCCACCAGGTCGATCATCGGCTGCCGGGTCCGGGTCTCGACCACGGCGAAGACCAGCAGCATGCCGAGGCCCAGGCCCACCATCCAGGGACCCCACTCGTGGAACTTCCAGACCGCCAGCCCCAGCGTCGGCAGCCCCAGACCCAGGGCCCCGGTCACCGCCCCGACCCCGTCGAAGGACTCCCCCTGAGCCTCCCGCCACTCCTGCCGGATGCACCGCGCGGCCAGCGCCACGGTGAGGCCTGCGAAGGCCGCCGAGAACCAGAACAGGCTGCGCCACCCCGTCTGGTGCACCATCGCCCCTCCCAGCAGGGGCCCGAGGGCCAGCCCCAGGTAGACCGAGGCGACGTTGATTCCCAGCACCCGGCCCCGCTGGTCCGCCGGGAAGAGGGCCACCAGGATGGCCACCGAGTTGGCCACCATCATGGCTCCCCCGATCCCCTGGATGGCCCGGGCCGCCAGCAACCAGCCGAAGGTGGGCGCCCAGGCGCAGAGGACCGAGGTCAGGGCCACGACCGAGGCCCCCACCAGGAAGACCCGTCGCCGCCCCTGGAGGTCCGACAGGCGGGCCGCGGGCAGCAGCATCATCGACGACACGACGATGTAGGCCAGCACGAACCCGCTGACGGTGGTGGCGCCCGCATGGAACTCCCGGGCCACCTCGGGAACCGCCATGTTGGCCGCCGCCCCCAGGAAGGGAAACAGGAAGGCGGCCATCGTCAGGGTCCACAGGGCGGCCTCGGGGCTGGACCCGCCCGATCCCCGGCCGATGCACTCCCTCAGTCCCATCGCGTCCCCGTTCCGGGCCATCTGGACGAGACCGCCCCGTGCTCGCAGACCCCGAAGACGTCCCGGACCTCCAGGACCTCGCCGTCGGAGGCCTTCAGGCGCCCCGAGAAGGTCCCGCAGACCTGGAAGTAGCGCAGGTCGGCCACGCCCAGGCAGAAACGGTCCTCCCGGATGCCCTCGGGTCGGAAGAAGAGGTCCAGCCGGTTCCGACTCTCCTGGAGATGCCACCGCCGCAAGGGGCGATCGGGCTCGAAGGTGAAGCCGATGGCCCCGAGGCGCAGCAGCCTGGACCCGATCCAGAGGCGGTTCTCGTTCTCCCCCTCGGGGTCCAGGTAGTGACTGTTGTGGCAGAGGTTCGCCGCCAGCAGGCGGCCATCGGAGAGCCGTGTGCCAAAGGTGCCCCAGGTCCACTGCTGGTCCAGGGGCCATGCGGCCCGGTGCTCATCCAGGCTCGCCAGGTCCCGGTCCGGCGAGAGGGAGAAGCGCCGGTCCCCCAGGCGGATGAAGCCCTCGGCAGGCCCGAAGGCCTTGTGGGTGTAGAGGAACCAGGGGTCAGGCGCCGGAACGCGGACGGCCAGGGCCGGGACCCGCTGAAGGTCCTCCCGCATCACGAACTCCGCCCGGAGCGCCGGGGCTCCCGGACCGCCGGCGATGTCCAGGGAGACCTCGTGCCTCCCGACCTCGAGCCCATGGCGGAAGACGACCCGATGGCCCGGTACCCGGAGATGGCTGACCTCCCGGCAGGGTCCCGGGGCCACGGCCCCAAACCGCTTCCCCAGGGCGGAGCGGGTCCAGGTGAAGGTGCGCCGCTCCCGCCGATCGTGGACGTAGAGGCCCGAGACGGTGACGGGGGCGAGGTCCAGGAGCAGCACGGCCAGGTGGAGGTCCGGGTGGGTGACGCCGAAGGCGAACCACACCCTTCGATGCAGCAGGCTCACCAGGGGCACCGGACCGCCAGGCCACCGGGCCGGAAACCGGGCCAGGGGCATCGGGAAGACCCCCGGGGCCGGCATGCCCTCCCCTGTCGATCCCGGGCCCTGGCATCGCCGCGCCTCGTTCCCCGTCATCGATCCCTCCGGACCGTCACCCTGCCTTCCGGGCCACCACCACCAGGAATCCCCCCAGGCGGGACGTCCCGGGCAGCCTCCCCAGGACCCGGTCCTGGAAGGCCAGGGCGGCCCCCAGGACCGGCACCCGCATCAGCAGGGCCGCCGGGATCGCCACCCGGATGCCCCGGACCCGCTCCAGGCGCAGTCCCTGGGGCAGGAGCCGCCGCACCTCGTCCAGCGTGTCATAGCGGGTCGTGACGTCCTCGTCGTGGACCCCGTCGTCGATGGGGGTCGGCGGCTTCAGACGCTTTACGAGGTACCGGAGGGAGTGGCGATTGTAGAACTCCGCCGCCACGGCCCCGCCCGGACGGACCACCCGGGCCATCTCGGCCAGGGCCGCCCGGACGTCCGGGACGTGGGCCAGGACCTTGAAGGAGACCGCGACGTCGAAGGAGGCGTCGGGGAATGGCAGGGCCTCGGCCCGGCCCTCGAGCACCTCGAGTCCCCGCTCCCGGGCCTTCCGGAGCATCCCCGGGGAGAGGTCCACCCCCACCGCCCGGGAGGCCAGGCCCGCCAGGCGCTGCAGGATCAGGCCGGTCCCGCATCCCACCTCCAGGACCTCCCGCCCCCGGACCAGATCCGCCACCGCGGCCACCTCCGCCTCGTCCAGGTATCGGTGGTAGCCGTGGTGACGCTCGTCCTCGTAGGTCCGGCTCATCACGTCGTAGTAGTCCCTCGGGTCCATTCAGCCCGTCCTCCCCAGGAGGTCCCTGTAGATGGCCTCGTGGGCCGCGGCCATCGCCCTGGCCGAGTGGCGCCGCAGGGCCACCTCCCGCCCGGTCGTCCCCAGGGCCCCGGCCGCCCCCGGCCGCCCGAGGACCTCCCACAGCACCGCCGCCAGGACCTCGGCCCTTCCCGGAGGCACGGCCAGCGCGGCCCCGAGTTCCACCAGTTCGTCCATCGGCGTCCCGCCGCCCACCACGGCCGGAACGCCGGCCATCAGGCCCTCCAGCAGCACCAGCGGCAGGTCGGTCTTCGCGTAGGTCGTCTCGGCCGGCAGCACCTGCACGTCCACCGCCTGCAGCAGGTCCCGGAATCGATCGACCCGGCCCAGGAAGCGCACCTGTCCCGAGGCCTCCCAGGGGGCCAGGACTTGCCGCAGGTCCTGGAGGACCCGGTGGGCCCCGGGGGTCTTCGGTCGGTTGGCGAACAGGAAGACCGCCCCGGTCTTCCGGGCCACCGACGGCAGGGCCTCGGCGATGGTCCTGGCGGCGCTGCTGAACTCCAGGTCCCCGGCATAGAGCACCACCGGCCGGTCCAGGGGAAGTCCCAGGGACTCCCGGAGCACCCGCTTCCGATCGGGTGTCGGGCACTCCCCGGCCTCGACACCCGGGGGGATGTGGACCACCCGGATCGACCGCCCGTGGCGCCGGACCGCCTGGAGCACCCGGTCGGCCCCCTGCCGGGACCACGAGACGACCACGTCCCCGAAGAGGCCCTGTTCCAGGGCCGCTCCCTGGACCGGGAGGCTCATCACGGTCTGGACGACCCCGAGGCCCGGGTGTCGCCATCGGACCATCCGGGCCGCCAGCGTGGTCGGGGCGTTGGGGGAGAAGAAGAAATGGACGATCGGCGGCAGGTCCCGAGGGAAGAGCGTCAGGAACAGCCGCGCCTTGTCCTGCAGCGGCACCGACCAGGACCAGGACTGGCGATAGACCTCCTGGCACCGCAGGTGCGGGAGGTCCAGGATCTGGCCCCGGGGCACCGGCACCCGCAAGCGAAACCCGTCGATCTCCCGTGCGATCAGGTAGGGAAGGACCTTCCCCGAGTCGTCCCAGGGCGGGGCCAGGGGCTTGCTGACGAAGAGGATGTCCTCCCGGGTCTCCACGTCATGACCTCCGGCCCGTCCCCCTCAGCAGGCGTCATCGCCCCACCGCCAGGCCCCGATCTTCCGGGCCTCCTCCACGACGGCCTCCATGGCCTGGCGCACCTCCGTCTCTTCCAGCGTCCGATCGGGGGCCTGGAAGGTCAGGCGGAAGGTGATGCTGCGGCACCCCTCGGGGATGGGGCTGCCCTCGTAGATGCCCACCAGTTCCGACGCCATCCGGAAAGGACCAGCCCCTGCCTCGACCGCCCGGGCCAGCGCCCCGTAGGGCAGGTCTCGGCGGGCAACCAGCGAGAGGTCGGCGGTGATGGCCGGGTGCCGCGAGATGGCCTGGAATGCCCGGCGGGACCTCGGGGCCTCCAGCAGCACCTCCAGGTCCACCTCGGCCACCGCGACGACGCCCCTCACGTCCAGGGTCGCCAGCGTGGCCGGATGGACCAGGCCGAAGGACCCGGCGGATCGACCGGCGACCCGCACGTCCCCGAAGGAGACCGGGTGCATGAAGGGCCACCGGGACCCGGTCCACTCCGAGTCCAGGTCCGGGTCCCCGACCCCCAGGTCCTGGAGGAGATGCTGGAGGATCCCCTTCATCCGGCGGTAGGCCAGGGCCGGCGCCTCGGCATCCTTGCCAGTCTTGCGCCAGAAGACCAGGCCCAGATGAGTGGCCTGGATGGGGATCCCCTCCCCGTCGAGGGTCCCTCGGAAGACGCGCCCGATCTCGAAGACCCCCGCCTCGGGGAAGCGGCCGAAGTTCCGCTCCAGGACCCCGAGCAGGTTCGGCAACAGGGAGAACCGCAGGTGGGTAAAGTCCTGGGAGATGGGGTTTTCGACCCCCAGGCGGTCGTCGTAGGAGACCCCCAGCCGAGACAATAGTTCGTTTGAATCGAACGAATAGGTCATCACCTCGTCGAGGCCGCCCGCGGCCGTCAGGAGGTGCCGGATCTGCCGGGCCATGACCCGCCGGGGCTGCCGGGGCACCCGGACGACCGGGGCCAGGGGGGCCGCCGGGGGCACCTGGTCGTAGCCGATCACCCGGCCGACCTCCTCCAGGAGGTCCTCGGGGATCGAGACGTCCTTGGTGGCCCGCCAGGAGGGGACGGTGACCTGGAACCGCCCGTCCTGATGAGCGATGTCGAACCCGAGGTGCTCCAGGATCGACCGGGTGCGGTCCGGCGGGACCTCCACCCCCAGCCTCCGAGAGACGAAGGCCGGGTCCAGCGTGATCCGCAACGGCTCCCGGGGGGCTGCCCGGAGGTCCGCCGGGCGGCTCCGGACCCGGGCCCCGGGGGTCCACCGGGACAGGAGTTCCCAGAAGAGCCCCATCGCCATCGGCGGCAGGTTCGGGTCGAGGCTCTTCTCGAAGCGGGCCGAGGAATCGGTCCGGACCCCGTGGCGCAAGGCCGCCCGGCGGATCCGGGCCGGGTGGAAGGTCGCGCACTCCAGCACCACCTCGGTGGTGTCGTCAGCGATGCCGCTCTCCTCGCCGCCCATCACCCCGGCCAGGGCCACGGGCCGCTCCCGGTCGGCGATCACCAGGTCCTCGGCCACCAGCCGCAGTTCCCGGCCATCGAGCAGGCGCAGGACCTCCCCGGGCCGGGCCCGGCGCACCACGATGCCGCCGCCGTGAAGGTGCCGCCGGTCGAAGGCATGGACCGGTTCCCCCAGGGCCAGCATCACGTAGTTGGTCGCGTCCACCACCTGGTTGATGGGCCGCAGCCCGACGGCCCGGAGGCGCCGCTGGACGAAGAAGGGCGACTGGAGGACCCGGATCCCCCCGTAGGCCTGGGCCATGTACCGGGGACAGTCCTCCAGGTCCTGGACCTCCACCGCGATGGGGTCCTCGGGACCCTCGGCCGGATCCCAGGTCGGCACCCGGAGGGGCCGACCCAGCATCGCCGCGATCTCCCGCGCCAGGCCCAGGTGCCCCCAGAGGTCCGGGCGATGAGTCAGGGATTTGTTGTCCACCTCGAAGACGTGGTCCTCGACCGGCAGCACCGCCGGCAGGGAGGCCCCCAGGGGGGTCCCCTCGGGCAGGATCAGCACCCCCGAGTGGTCGTCCGAGAGGCCCATCTCCCTCTCGGACAGCAGCACCGCCTCGGACCGCACGCCCCGGAGGTCCACCGCCCGGACCTCGACGCCACCGGGGAGGGTCGTCCCGGGCAGCGCCACGGGGACCAGGGCCCCCTCGGCCAGGTTCGGTGCCCCCGAGACCCCCGTGACCCGGCGGTCCCCCAGGTCCAGGTCCACCACCTGCAGCCGCTCGGCGGCGGGGTGGGGCCGGAGGGCCGCAATCCGGGCCACGCGGACGGCCTCCAGCCCGGCTCCCACGTGGTGGACCGCCTCCAGTTCCGCCACGGTCATCGTGAACCGGTCGGCCACCGCCTGCACCGGGAGGCCCTCGAGGTCCACGAAGTCCGAGATCCAGTTCCAGGAGAATCGCATGTCCTTCCTCCGACCCGAGCCACGCGTCAGAACTGTCGGATGAACCTCAGGTCCCCGGACATCAACCAGCGGATGTCGTCGATCCCGTAGCGCATCATCACCAGCCGGGAGAGGCCCAGCCCGAAGGCCCAGCCCTCCCACTGAGCCGGGTCCAGCCCCCCGGCCCGGATCACGTTCGGGTGCACGAGCCCGCAGGGCAGCAGTTCCACCCAGCCGGACCGCTTGCAGACCGGGCAGCCCTCGCCGCCACAGACGCGACACCGGAGGTCCAGTTCGAAGCCCGGCTCCACGAAGGGGAAGAAGCCGGGCCGCAGGCGGACCTGGACCTTCTCGCCGAAGATCCCCTCCAGCAGGGTCATCATCGAGTAGAGCATGTGGGCCACCGAGACGTTGCGGTCCACCATGAGCCCCTCGACCTGGTGGAAGGTGTGCTCATGGGAGGCATCGGTGGCCTCGCAGCGATACACGCGCCCGGGGAAGATGGCCCGGAAGGGCGGAGTCAGTTCCCGGAGGGCCCGGACCTGTCCCGGCGAGGTGTGGGTCCGAAGGACGTTGCCGGCGGGCAGATAGAAGGTGTCCTGGGTCTCCCGGGCCGGGTGGTCCGGCGGGATGTTGAGCCCGTCGAAGTTCAAGGAGGCGCTCTCGGCCTCGGGATAGTCCAGGATGTGGAACCCCATGCCCTCGAAGAGGTCCTCGACCTCCTCGACGACCCGCGTCAGGGGGTGGAGATGGCCCGCTGCCGGCGGGATGCCCGGCAGGGTCCGGTCGATGCCCTCGGCCCGGGCCTGGGCCTCGATCTCCTCCCGGAGGATCTCCCGGCGCCGGGCCTCGATGGCCGCCTCCAGGTCCCGCTTCAGTTCGTTGAGGGCCTGGCCTCGGGCCCGGCGATCCTCGGGGGCCAGGGCTCCCAGTTCCTTGAGGGCCTGCGTCACCCTCCCCTTCTTTCCGAGCCAGCGGACCTCGATCTCCCGGAGGGCCTCGGAGGTCATCGCGGCGGCGACGTCCGCCAGCCCTGCTTCCCGCAGCGCATCCATCGTGGGGCCTCCCCTCGGGACCGCGGATTTGTAGCACCGACGCCCCTTCCTGTCGATCCCCCGCCTCCGGTTCCGACGGCCCGGACCCCCCAGGACTGACCGGTCTTTCAGAGAATCCGTCTGGGACGGGCCGCGCCAGGACTGAATTCACCGAGGATGGGGGGGGAGTAGCAGATATTCGCATTCGGGCGATGGCGGGGTAGTCGGCTTGGCTCCGCAAGGTCCGCTGCGCCGACTACCTGGCTCCATCCGCGAGCACGAGCGGTGTCGTCTTCTTGGCAGTCCACGAACGGTTGATGCTTTCTCTGGTGCGGCGTGTGGGGGGCGGGTCGCCCCGCCCACCCACAGTGGGCTGTTCTGGCAACCCA
>Ga0208197_1001816_pt1 | contig 20166 bp, 16 predicted proteins | sample AD_JPNNA4_MetaG_FD_184444 | JGI IMG/M metagenome (GOLD analysis project Ga0208197, IMG submission 184444) | Active sludge microbial communities of municipal wastewater-treating anaerobic digesters from Japan - AD_JPNNA4_MetaG (SPAdes) (version 2) | ecosystem: Engineered > Bioreactor > Anaerobic...
ATGCCAGCAATATAAGGAATGGAGGAAAAAGGCGGAGGGGAACCTAAAGCTTGACCGGAAAGAAAACTTTATCAAGACAATTGAAGCCAATTTTTCTGACCTTGTCTCTGCTTATGGTTTCGGTATTTTCCCGGAAGATACGGAGCCTAACCGGACTGTCTCAGTTAGAGTCGGGTTTAGGATAGAGAATAAGATTAAAAAACCCTTGAGGTTAATGAGTGTTTTTAAGCATAAGGGCAATGGAAAGGAAGTAGTGCGGACCCTTTCGCCCAGAGTTGTCCTCGAAAAACTGAAGCCAGGGGACTATACTTCCGCCGAATCAATTTTCGTTGTCCCGGATGATTGGCCGGAGGGGGAAGTCGCTGTTTATTTTGGAGTTTTAGATGTAAAAAAGGGAGAATATATTCCTCTCAAACAAAATGGGAGCAATAAGGAAAAAGACTTGGTATTTCTGACTAATCTTAGAATTCGCCCTGGCAAAAAAAAATAAGTTCTGGATCCGAAGAGGCAATCTTGATATATAACGTATTTCATAATTTGGCTTAAAGGAGTGAGCCATTGGAAAATCTTCTTTAAAATAAGTTGATCGCAAGAAACGAAGAGTCTATTTATAATGACTGGAAGAGAAGCTGAGATACTAAGGTAAGGATTGGTAAAGCAGTTTTTAATGGAGGGCGATATTTTTGATTAAACATACTTCCTATTTAGCGACCAACTTGTTTATGATGGCAACTCTGAATTCAGTCAAGGCGGATTAGTCCAAAGTGGAACATATCAGTGAACTCGCAAAAAAGTTATTTTTAGAAAAAAACCATGACACAAGAATTCAGTTTCTCCGATACATTTTCGTTGGGGGAGCCGCAACTATTGTTGATATGGGCTCGCTTTATATTCTTACTTCAATTATGGGCCTAAATTATTTAATTTCGGCGGCTATTGCTTTCATTCTTGGTGTTGCCACCAATTATCTCTTGTGTATTGCCTGGATATTTGAAAGCACAGGAAGAGTCAAAAAAGAAATAATCTTATTTGTGGTTATAGGTGTCGGTGGCCTGATATTAAATGAGGTTATTATCTGGCTATTGGTAGAGGAAGCAAAATTATACTATATGCTGGCTAAGACCGTAGCCGTAGTTATTGTTCTGGTCTGGAATTTCGGTATGAGAAAAAAATATGTCTTTACCCAATAAAAGACTTAAATATTTTTTGTCTTAGCTTAGCTAATCCCGCTCGATTTCATGATATTCTTCTTCGACGTTAACGTCCCAGACTGAGTGATTTTCTCCTTTTAAGTTCCAGGCAGCGTAGAGGCCAGTCATCATGGAATGATCCTGATTGTTATAGCGATGAAGACCGTTCCGGCCGATGGTCTGCAGCCAGGGTAATGTTTGTAAATAGTCCTTTATAACCCTGACATTAGCCTGATAGTCTGGCAAATAGACTGGATAGGCTTTGGGCACCTTAATAACGACGGCGTCGGCTATATCTTCTCTTTGGGCAAAGTTCAGATTAACTAAATCTTCGCTGGCCATATCGATCAGGTTATTTTGAGGTTGCGTCCAGACTGGATCAGAAGAAAAGCAAAAGAACTCGAGCCCAAGCGATGTAGTTGCTGGATCAGGTACCATTTCCGGGTTCCAGTTTTTGAAATTTTGCAATCTCCCGGCTTTTATCTCTGGAGAATGGATGTAAATCCAGTTATCCGGGAAAATATTTTCCTTGTTAACCACCAGCCCTACTGTAAAAAAGTCACGGTAGCTGAGTCTTCTTGCTGCCTGAATTACGTCTTGGGGTGGATATGGTCTTAAAGATAGAATTAATTCAGCGAGGGGCATGGAGGAAATGATAGCGTCTGCCTTTATTTCTTCTAAAGAGCCATTGTGATTAATCTTGACCAAAAAGTCGTCGGCAGACTTGACATTTATTTCAACAGCTTCGCTTCTCAGCTCCACTTTTCCCCCATAGCTCTGAATTGCTTCGGCGGTTGTTTCCCAGAACTGGCCAGGTCCTCGCCTGGGATATTGAAATTCATCAATGAGCGTTCGAACCTTTTGCTTACCGGTCAGCCCAAAAGAATTGAGGACGGCTGTGATCAAGGAAAGCCCTTGAATCCTCTGGGCGGCCCAGTCGGCGCTTATCTCCTGGCAGGGAATTCCCCAGACTTTTTCTGTGTAAGTTTTAAAAAAGATTTCATAAAGCTGGCGGCCGAACTGATTAACAACCCACTCCTCGAAGCTGGTAGGATTAGGATAGGGTTTTAGGCGAGCTTTAAAGTAGCTGAATACTGATGAGGAGGCAGTAAGAGGGCCAAGATTCCACAGGGCATTAAAAGGCTTAATTGGGTAATAGAAAAATTTTCCCCGGTAATAAATCCTGGAAAGGCGAGGGCGGGTTAAAAAATCATTAGGCAGAACTTCTTGCCAGATTTTCTGAACTTCAGGAAATTTCGTAAAGAACCGGTGCCCGCCCTGATCAAAAAGATATCCCTTATAGTTTATAGTTTTCGATATGCCGCCGACCTGGGAGTCTTTTTCGAGAACTAGAACTTCCTGGCCATTTTTGGCTAACTCATAGGCAGCAGTAAGACCGGCCGGCCCACCCCCTATGACTAAGACTCTTGCTGATTTTTCCATTAAAAACCTCTTTCAGGAATTACGTCATAAAGCTCAGCTATGTGATCTGAGCTTATTTTATTCAAGATAATATCGCTGAAGTTAGGAAGATTTATCCGCCGGTACAGACCGGCCAGTTGAATTAATAAACGGTATCTGGTGTCCAAATCTGTCTCAAGCTGAAGAGCTGCTTCTAAAGAGAATGCGGCTCTTTGGATGTCACGTTTTTGATACCAATAAGAAGCGCGGTCCTGTAACCAGGCTGAATTGACCTGTTCGAAAGGAGTATTCGCAAAAAGTTCTTTTAAAAAAATCCGAAAATCGTCGCTATATGGATAAAATACTTCTTCTGGCGATGACACCAGCCGAGTTGAGCTGGCATCGTTTTTGGGAGTATATTCAGTCGGCTTTTCATAAAATATGTTTTGCCCGTCCCTTTTTATTTCAACTAAGTATCCCCTTTTGTAGGTTCCCCAATAAAGGTAAAGTTTTCTTTCTGGAAAATGTTCAAAAAAATAACTATAAGAATAGCCGTTTAGCCGGCAAAATATTTTTGGCTTTTTTAAAAAAGGATCATTTAAAAGAAATCCTGGCTCCCATCCCGAAGAAGGAAATTCCTTAACGGGTGTATGAAGAGGTTCAATAAGAATAATAGAATGTGGCAAACTTAGAAGTTCAAAGGTCTTACAAAAGGCATGGTAATCTTTTGCCCTTAGGTTAGCAGGAATTAACGCTCCCGTTCTATTTGGCCCAGTTTCTCTGGAAAAGGTATAAAAATAGCTATAGGCAAAAAGAACTACCATAAAAAGAGCTGCAATCAATTTTTTATTAAGGCCATGCCTTGTGACCTGGTTTGTAGATAGCTTCTCGGGGAGCAGATCGAAACCAATAATGAGTCCCCTTGAGCATAGCAGGATTAGGGCAGGCAAAATCGTGAAAAAGAATCTGGCCCCGATGAGAATAAATGTTCCCCAATAGATGAATAACCCGACTGTTAGACTGATAATTGTCAATGCCAGGAGTATTGCCTCAGTATTTTTGCCTTTTTTCTTTGTTCCAGGTAAGAAAAAGAACAATAAAGGAAATAGTGACGATAAAGGCCAGCCAAAAAGATAGTTATTAATAGCCTTAAAACTTTGTCCGACCTGGATGGCTCCATGAAATGGCGTATGGGGTGTCTGCGTATATCCTGTTTTACCGAAACCTATGCTGTGCTCGGGTCCATATCTAACTACATACCCCATCAGAAAAGGACTTCCGTTTGTCAGGTAGTTGTAAATGAAGAGAATAGAAATGACAAAAATAGCAGAAACGCAAAAAGCTAACGCATTTCTTAATAGACTTCTTTTTGAACTGATCAGTTTTAATCCATAATAAATGACAAAAGGTATACAGGCCCAGACAGTTTCATATGGCCTGATTAAGAAGGCCATTCCCAAGCTTAGACCGCCGAGAATTCCATTGCTCAAATCTTGTTTTTTTAAAGAGCGAAAGAAAAAAAGAAGAAAAAGAGAAAAAAATAACATGTTGGAGGTGTGGGACATATAAGTGGCTGACATAATCAGAAACCACATCGAAAGAGAGCCTAGGATAGCTGACAGTAAAGCTTCCTGTTTTCCGAAAAGCTCCAGTCCAAGCAGATAAAAAATGATTACCGATAAAGCTGCAAGCAGCGGATTGAGAAGCCAGGGGGCATTTATAAACATAAAAGGTACAAGAAGAATGGGCAGGCCGGGTGGATACTGACTGTACCATTTACCATTATTTATTATATGAGGGAAATCAAAGGCCTCTTTTAAATCAGGCGAAGGAGCATAAAGATGACCAGAAGCAAAAAGCTTTGCCTGGAATAAGTAGCCGAATTCATCATTTATAAATGGGGTTTTTGAAAATAAGGCATTTGACAAGATAAGAGAAATGGTGAATGCCAGCAGCGCAAATATTATCACCCAAGCTGGTAGTCTTTTGTTGGCCACGGTCTGCATTTTATAGGGAATGTATAATAAACAAATATTTTTTGCAATTGCCCACATTAGTCTGGCCAGGAGGTCTTATCAAAGAATTCGATTATATGAAGCTCATGCTTTTAGAGCGATCTATGATTTACCTTATAAGCTAGTCGGCTGTTCATATGAACCCGCTATCAAAAACGTGGTAAGCAGATCACTTTTTCAAAGGAATTAGTGCCACAGTTCCCCAGAAAAACTTTGGGTTGCCGTTGCCTGGTCGGAGTGCCATTTTGCCGAAAATAGGGGAGGAGATCAGTGCCAAGCTTTTAATCTTGTGGATATTCATCCTCGCGAGCTTCAGAACTAGTCATCTTTATAAAGAAGCCGGATTCCTTCTGAATCAATTCCATTGTAGCTTGATCTTTTTCCGTCCAGTCTGGTTTATAAAGGTAGTATAAATCAAATGAGTGTTCGATCCTTGGCTGATATTGCTCCGTAGCAATGCCTATCACGATTTTGATTTGTTGGTTAAGTCCTCTTGCAATGAAACAGCGCGTAGCTAGCTCCGCAAGTCGATACTTACGCTTTACTGAAGGTGGAACCGCTAAAAATACATACAACACTTCAGTTGGAGAGGTCACCATCCTGGCTCTGATCTTGTTCTCAGCAGACAAGTGAATAAATTCAGCAAAAGATTTGCCTAATATTCTCCTTCCAAATCTGTCCTCTCTAGCCATGGTTCGGAGAATAAGTTCTCCGTTACCTTCGGCATTCTTTAATGCAAGAGTCCCTGCTTCAATTTGATGTCCTATATCATCTATCAATTTGTCCCATAGATAGCTTACCTTGTCTTGCTCTTTTCTTACCTTGTACTCTGGCTTATTGATGAGTGTATTCCAGGCATCTTCACTGATAATGATTTTGTTGATATCAGAAGGAAATGTCATGCCCCTATGTATATAAAGAGCAAGTAGGTTCTCCTCACCGGCCAAAAAGGGTGTATCTATTCCGGATTGATAAAGGCTTTCCTTCGCCGACAGGTATCTGATAAAATCTGTTATGGTATCTTGTTCGTGGAGTATTATGTTAAAAGAAATCTCATCAAATACATGGATAAAACCTCTTCCAAAATCTCCGTAAATAATAGGTACCTTGTTTTTGCCTCCTAGTGCTACTACCACCCGATGAATTATCTGGTCTTCCTTTTTTGGAAGAGCTAATCCCTGCGTCCCGTCTTTCTTGATGACGTGGGTTGACGCCTTCAACCACCGTTCTGCCCCATATATCTGCTTGGATGATTCCTCCACTGCTTTTCTGTTCCATCGTTTCCAATCTATAATTAAAGATCCACTATCTGATACTTTTATTTCTTTAACGCTAAAAATGATTATGTGGGGTTCGCAGACGATCAGAACATCACAGAGTTCTTTGCCAGACTTTCCAAGTGGATTAGGGTGGCTCCATAATGACAGGAAGGTATGTTTGCAAACCTCGCAAACGAATTCTTCCGCCTTGTTTTTCATATTATTTGCCTTTTCCATAATCATAGACTCCTATAACGAACAATTTATCAGCTGGGACCCCAGGTCTTTAAGTGAAGACGCGTCTTGGCACAGGAATAACCTGCCCCTTTCCTTTCAAGTTCCAAATCTATTTAAAAGCTTAAAAGATAATATCGTGCTTTTTTCCCCTTATTGGCCTTTATGACGTCCCTGTATTCTTATGGGTGATCCTGTTCATCATCACAACTGCTGACCCAATGAAGCCGCATTTTCAAATGATTTAATTTGTTGTATGGTATAAGTCCTTCATGCTGCAGTCTCCCCACAATTATTCCGGGGTGGATCCCTTTTTTTAGAGCGAACTCTTTTATTTCTGTCTCCAACATATATGTCTTGTGTTCTTTAAATTCTTCCCATTCTTTGTAAGGGATCAGGATATTTGAAGCAAATTCGTCTGCCTCTCTTTCTTTTTCATCATTGGTAGTATCATTTTCATCGATAAATACGGTTCTTTTACCATGAAATAATATATGTGCTGCCTCATGAAAAAATGTGAACCATAAATGGTCGTTTGTTTTATATCTTAAGGATAGTTCTATAAGTGCTTTATCCGGAGTTAGCCACTTAGTTACCCCAAAGGTTAATATTCTTGGCAGTTCTGGAACGAAGGCAACCGCCACCCCTGCGTCTGAGCATTCGTTCTGTATTATATTACAAAATGCTTCAGGCCTCTCATTTGTCAGGTCTCTGAGTTTATACAAGACTTCTTTAAATGCGCAGGCACTATAAGGTGCACATTTGATTCCCAAAGCCTGAATTTCACCCTGCCTGATCCATGAAGCAAGAGCATAGGGATTGGCCTTATATGCTTTTGATTGTCGATATGATGCATCCACCTGTGATGACCATATCTTTTCCCACTGCTCTATACTTGCAATCCCGAAATACTGCAATAAAGATCTAATCTGGTCAGCCGAGGTATCAGCCTTCGGGATCCACTTTCTTTTTATCATTTCATTTATGGGAAAGTTTCTTAGCCATTCTGATGCCGAAACCAGATTTTCTTTTTCTGCGAGCCTAGCTAAGTATTCACGATAATTATTCTCTCTGTTATTCCAAAACCTTGCCGGTATTCCTGTTACTAATTCTAATTTAAGAGCGGAAGTAGATGTAATTGGAGCTTTGCCTTTAACAATCTCGTTTACTGTCTTAGAAGAAAAACCTAACCTTCTTGCTAAGTCAGCCTGGCTCATATTAAGCATATTAAGTATTTCTTCGATTGTTTCTCCTGGTGGGGAAACATAATCGGGGTTATACTGGTTTTTCTTAATCATGATAGTCCTCTATATCTAAAATCGTAATTGAGGTAACCTTTTTCCAATCGAGACCTCCGTCTGGCTTTCGTGCATTTTGCTGATCTGTAGCCTCGAATAAAAGACGCAGGCCTCCAGAAACGGCCATTGCGAACACCTCTTTTTTATCTCCATGCAGCTCATGACATCCTCCGGGTAATGATTTCATTTGGCTGAGATTATCAACTGCATATAAATCATCAAGGCTGCGCCTTATCTTTTTTGCACACTCCGGGCCGAATTTTTTTACGAGTTCTTTTTGGCTATTAAACATTTTCTGATCTTTATCTTTAGAAAAGATAATATCCACATTATATACTCTGAAAAGGAATTATTAACCTAATAGGTTAATAACATATAACTGCTCAGCGCGTCAAGAAATAATTTCATTTAGGGAAAGATAATTATTCAGGTAGGGAAAGATAATTATTCAGGTGAAAGCGATAAGCAGCTAAGGCCTAGGCCGACTGGCTGGGCTCTGTCCCATGAAAAGTGAGGAAAGAACGGGAGCATAGCCTATATTCCCTATTTTTCAGGCAAAGAACCAGGGTGCTTAGAATACAGGTGATGCTATAAAAGCCAAGTGCTTATTATTGAAGCAAGAGGAAAAGCTGTTTTTATCTTGTCTAGATATACACTGCCGCAATTGAGGCAAATAATTTCCTTAAAATCCTTTAGAAATACTTCGGTCTTTTCGCCGTTTCTATCCCTCCATATTCGCTTCTGCCGTGTCTGGTTTTTTAGAGATTCCTCGCTGATTGCTTGAAGTGGGTCATTAATGTTTACATCATATTCACCTACAGCATGCCATGGTTCTATAAATCCATATTTCCCACTCAGTATAATCCAGAAAAATCCCTGTGTTTCAAGACCAACACGGTCTATCCAACCGAGGGACTTCATAAAATTCTTACCTTTATATGCAAACCTGGCTGGGACATAATCAGGTGCGCTGGGTAGGATGTCCCATATTTTCTTTTCAGTACAAGCCAGAATAAATAGTGTGGTAGCTGGATCATATTTCTCAAGTTGAATTGCTGAATCGCCTTGCCATTCGAATTGTTTTTCTTCTTCTTCTTCTTCCTCCTCCTCTTTCCAAACGTTCTTCTCTTCAGTTTCTTTCTCTTGATATTTTACTTTTACGTTAATTCTCTCCATAGCCTGCCGAGCTCTATTTTTGTAGTTTTCTAAAGGGAATAATGACTCGGCCAGTTCGTAATATCTCTTTGCTTTCATGAAGTCATGAATCTTTTCATATTCCTCACCGATCGCAAACGCGACCATGCCGTCGCCTTCCATATTATACAGACGCTCAAGGCTCGATATAATTTCGGTGGGGCTGCCGCGCCGCCGGCAATTTTTAATTTTCTCATTTATCGTTTTCCAATCTCGATTCATTGAGATACCTCAGTTTTACAGTTTTGCTAACAACATGTCATTTCTTCTTGAATAAGCTTCCTTTAAGTTCGGTTAGAGATTTGCCTGATTTTTGGTGGATCCAGTAATCAGTGGGAACCCAATAACTTACCGGTGATCCAAAAGCAAAAAAGCTCAAGCCTGTTGCGAGGGTTATAGCCATATTCTTTCTGTTTCTCAGGGCTTCTAAGGCCTTCGGCACCCATCTCTTTACATAGGCATCGCTTTGAGCCTCAGCCTTGGCCAGAATTTCCTTTTCTTTTGATAGTAGAAGTTGCGTTGAAGGCTCATCAAAAATTACCATAATCCAATTATAATCAAGGCGCTCTGGGTCGGGCCTGGCGGTAAGCCCCGTCTCTTTCAAAATAAATGTATCGTCCTTATTAATAAGTCCTGCCTTAATGAGCGCACCCCAACTCCAGTATCTTTTTTTAGTTCTAATAGTTCCAATCTGGTCTTCGGCAATGATATAGTACTCAGATTTTGAGGTTCCTCTGAATCTGGCTAGCCTCAGACCGCGTATTTGCTGCCTTAAGTCCGAATCCAGGGCTGCCCTGATCGCCTCCGCCTTGAAACCTGTCCCTATTAAGACGCCAATCGGCTGGTCAAGAATGTCATCAATAGTGGTTTCATCAACACCCTTGAGGCCCAAACCTAAGGCCCAGTCTCTAACCTGTTTTCTGGGAGTGGAGTTAGGTTGCCAGTTTTTAAGATAGTGGATAAGTTGCTCGACGGCATCTACATCTATTTCTCCATTTTTTAGCTCGAAGATGCGAAGTTCAAAGCCGTTGTCTTCACGTGGCGCAAGGCCAATAATATCCACCCGTCCTAGCCCGCCCTGGTCTGATTTGATTATGACCTGAGCTCTCACCAGTGGTTGATTACTTTGAGCATCAGCAACAGAACAGCCGATAACAGATGGATTGTTCATAAGAAAGGATTCCATGTCTCGTTCGGATGAAAACCCCTCAATATGACCAATTTTTTCTGATAGTACCCGCCAAATTTCGGATCGTGTATCGTCTGGCATGACTTAAACCTCCTTTAGGATTTTGAGTGTCGGAGGACGGTGGGCAGTTAACGAAAGGGATCTTTTTAGGCCGTCCCAGGCCAGTGGGCTCCAGCTTAAGACTTGCCTTCTCATAAAACATATTGGTGGCACAGAACTAGAGCCTCTGACTTGTTTCGGACTCGCGATAATTTTATCCACAGTTCCCCTTCACTTCGTTGATAAATAAGGATAACTCTTTAACAGAATGAAAGTCAAAAGGAAAAAAGGGAGGGAAATAGGAGCAGAATCTATATCTCCTATTTTTCTCCATGTTAGCGAAAGTTGAAAAGTGAACTGTTATCCAGTTCAAAAGTGAACTCTTGGGAAGTCTGATAGAGAGAAGGTAATGGAGTTAATGAAGTGGTTATTAGACCAGAGTCGGACTTCGAGGGAGCTGCGTTTGAGGTCAGGCACTAAATGGATATCTACCTCCTGGCCGATGGGAACTTTGGAGAGAGGGATTTGATGGTTATAGAACTCGATCCGCCGGTAAGCATTGACAGTTCTTTTTTCTCTTAGGTGGCAGACTTCATAGAACGAGGACGCTTGTGTATCTGTTCCATGCATTCCTCCTATACATGGAACGCCTCATCAACAGTTCACTTTTCAACTGTAAATAACATATTGAGTTGAGAATTTTTGTTGACTTTTCTGAATAGCTATGATAGTAAAAAAGTGGAGGTGTGAAAGTTGGTCACCGTAAAAGTTGTTGATAAGAGAACAGGACAGCCAATTAAAGGGGCAAAGGTTAGCCTTTATATAAGTGGATTCTTGACGGGCGGTGTGACTAACAACGAATATACGGATGATTCTGGGGAAGCTAGCTTTGATTACGATTATGCGTCTATCGTTTATGTAAATGGCCAGGAGGCAAAAAGAGGTTCAATAAGGGGCTTAGTCGTAGTAAATATATAAGTAAGCATAGCTAATTCTGTTACTCAGATGCCTGGAGTGGGGGTATTGGCCTTTGAAAGAACAAATAAAATTGGGAATTTTTCTAATAGCTGTATTATTTTAATGTATAGTCTAAAATAAAAAATTTTACAAAGAGATGCCGAGACTTGCTATAACTAAACCGATAAAATATTTGGTGATAAGCAAGTTTATTGATTATGATAATATAAAAAATCATAATAATTAAAAAAAGAAAGGACGAAAATGAATGTATAAGGATTTTGAACACATGAGCCTTTTTGAAATAGTCGGAACCGGAAGTCCAGAAGAAGTAAAAGCGGCAATTCAAGCAGGGGCAGATGTTCACGAAAGGAATAAAGCTGGAGTAACACCGTTGGCTTCTGCAGCTTTGGGGAACGAAAATCCAGAGGTTATCAAGCTTCTTCTGGAAGCTGGGGGAGATGTTAATGCTAGAGATAAAGACGGCCAAACTCCACTGGTATATGCAGTTTATGGGAACCAAAATCCTGAAGTTATTAAAGTATTATTAGCATCAGGAGCAGACGTTAATGCTGTTGCTACAAGCAGCATGACGCCGTTAATGTATGCAGCTTCAAGTAACCAAAGTCCTGAAGTCATTAAGGTTCTTTTAGAAGCTGGGGCAGATATAAATGCTAGAGATAAGGATGGTTGGACCTCATTAATATATGCAGCTAGGGATAACCAAAATCCTGAAGTTATTAAAGTATTATTAGCATTAGGAGCAGACGTTAATACTGTTGCTACAAGCAGCATGACGCCGTTAATGTATGCAGCTAGGCATAACCAAAGTCCTGAAGTCATTAAGGTTCTTTTAGAAGCTGGGGCAGATATAAATGCTAGAGATAAGGATGGTTGGACCTCATTAATGTATGCAGCTAGGGATAACCAAAATCCTGAAGTCATTAAAGCTCTTTTGGAGGCTGGAGGGGATGTTTATATCCGAGATGCAGAAGGTGGGACACCACTAATGTATGCAGCTAGGGATAACCAAAGTCCTGAAGTCATTAAGGTTCTTTTAGAAGCTGGGGCAGATATAAATGCTAGAGATAAGGATGGTTGGACCTCATTAATGTATGCAGCTATGAATAACCAAAATCCTGAAGTTATTAAAGTATTATTATCATCAGGAGCAGACGTTAATGCTGTTTCTACAAAGAGCAAGACGCCACTAATGTATGCAGCTAGGGATAACCAAAGTCCTGAAGTCATTAAGGTTCTTTTAGAGGCTGGAGCGGATATAAATGCTAGAGATAAGGATGATTGGACCTCATTAATTTATGCAGCTTCAAGTAACCAAAATCCTGAAGTTATTAGAGTGCTTTTAGAGGCTGGAGCAGATATAAATGCTAGAGATACAATCGGCTGGACGTCGTTAATGTATGCAGCTATGAATAACCAAAATCCTGAAGTCATTAAAGCTCTTTTGGAGGCTGGAGGGGATGTTTATATCCGAGATGCAGATGGTGGGACGCCACTAATGTATGCAGCTTCAAGTAACCAAAATCCTGAAGTTATTAGAGTGCTTTTAGAGGCTGGAGCCGATTTAAATGCCAGGGATAAAAAAGGCATGTCTCCATTGATGCGTGCTTCTAAAGATAATCAAAATCCCGGAATCGTTAAAAGCCTTCTTGCAGCTGGAGCGGATGTCAATGAAAAAACTGTTACCGGATGGACGCCACTAATGTATGCAGCTAAGAATAACGAAAATCCTGAAGTTATTAGAGTGCTTTTAGAGGCTGGGGCAAAGCTTAACCCCCGCGGTTCTGAGGTTGGGACACCTCTGATGTGGGCAGCTTTTGGGAATAAAAATACGAAAGTTATTGAGACACTTTTGGAAGCAGGTGCTGATGTCAATGGCAGCGACGCAGATGGTGTGACAGCTCTAATGATGGCGAACACTCCCGAAGTTATTAAGACTCTTTTACAAGCTGGAGCGAACCTTAATGCCAGGGATATAAGAGCTATGACCCCCCTCATATGGGTAGCTATGGGTAACCGAAGTTTAGAAGCTATTAAGGTCCTTTTAGAGGCTGGCGCAGATGTTAATGACAAAGATATACTTGGTTGGACTCCACTTATGTATGCTGCCAAGCATAACCAAGATCCAGAAGTTATTAAGGTCCTTTTAGAGGCTGGCGCAGATGTTAATGACAGAGATATACATGGTTGGACTCCACTTATGTATGCTGCCAAGCATAACCAAAATCCAGAAGTTATTAAGGTCCTTTTAGAAGCCGGTGCCGACAGAAAAGTCAAAAACAAGGAGGGTAAAACAGCTTTCGATTATGCAAGTGAAAATATATTTATCAAGGGCAGCGAGGCGTACGGGCTCTTGAATAATAAGAGGCATTGAGCTCTAGGGGAGAAAAAGTCATTTAGGTAGCAGACAGGGGGATGAAATAGTTCCAGCTGGTTGGATTCCATCTTAAATGTTTGGGATGAGGGTAAGTCTCTCTGTTCTCAGGGTAAAATGAGGGGCTAACCTCTGCCTTTGTTTCATGAATGCAAGTCTAGGACTATATCAAAGGCATGCGTAATCCGATGATTTCGGCCACCTAATCCCGTCGAAATCGGCCACCTGTCGGAGCATAGCGACGCTGGGCATAATTTTTTTATCCTAGTGGCCGGCTTGAGTCAAGAGTTTTTAATCTTTTTCTCATGGACTCTCCTTTAAGGTTGATCTGATAAGCATTATGGACAAGCCTGTCGAGAATGGCATCAGCCAGGGTCGGGTCGCCGATAGCCTCATGCCAGTTATAGACAGGCAACTGACTGGTGACGATAGTGGAGCGGACATTGTAGCGGTCTTCAAGTATTTCCAACAGATCGTGTCGTCCCTGGTCATTGAGTGGTTGAAGACCCCAGTCATCAATAATGAGGAGCTCAGTTCTGGCCAGGGTAGTTAGCACTCTGCCATAACGGCCATCGGCTCGGGCGATACTCAGTTCTTGAAGGAGCCGGGGGAGACGAAAATACTGGGTTCGATAATCCTCCCGACAGGCTTTTTGACCAAGGGCACAGGCTAGGAAGCTTTTTCCTACTCCAGTTGGGCCGGTGATAAGCACATTGAGATGTTCTTCTATCCACCGACAGGAGGAAAGCTGAAGCACCGGAGCCTTATCCAGATCCAGGCCACGGGAGGTGCGATAGTCTATATCCTCTACTGAGGCATTTAACCGCAATCTGGTCTTCTTAAGCCGAAGGAAGAGTTTTCGGTTCCAGAGAAAAATGGGGACACATTCTATATTTCCTATTTTTCTGGCAAAGAGCCAGTGCATTCTTATAAAATCAAGACTAGTGTTCTGATGGAATCAGGCGATTTGGTGATGATCATTAAAACGTGATCATGGGCACTGCCGTCACGAATCATCACATTATGAAAGCGGCAAGCGGTAAGCGGCAAGGAGCGACAATATGATTACCAGTAGTTTCATTTTCATTCCGGGAATCGGCGAAAAGACGGAAGAATGTTTGTGGAAAAGTGGCATCTTATCGTGGGATGATTTTAAAAAGGCTGATGTGCCTTTTCTTAATGAAACTAAAAAAAGAATCATCGAAGATTACCTGGAGCTGGGGAGAGACGCCCTTGATAGAAAGGATTCCTCATTTTTTGCCGAGAATTTGCCGCAAGAAGAATACTGGAGATTATATAAAGATTTCGGCGACGAGACTTTATTTCTCGATATAGAGACTACAGGTTTATCACGACACTATGATGTGATAACCCTCATAGGCACGTCTGATGGCCACAATATCAAGATTTTTTTAAAGGATAATAATCTGAGCGAGATAGTGGACTACCTGCAGAATTTTCAGATTGTTGTTACTTTTAACGGGAAATTATTTGACTTGCGATTTATTAAAAAGGCCTTCCCCGGGATCAAGATGCCGCCTGTTCATATTGATTTAAGGTATTTGCTCAGGTCGCTCGGGGTTAATGGTTCTCTTAAAGATATAGAAAAAATGCTGGGCCTGAAAAGAGATAGCGATGTAGAGAATATCAGGGGCGGGGAAGCAGCTGTATTATGGACCAGATTTGTGAAAGGGGACGATGAAGCGCTACGGAAGTTAGTTTTGTATAACATTTATGACACGGTCAATTTAGAGAAACTTATGCAATTCTGCTACCTGAAGAAGGCAGAGAAGAAGATTGAGAAAAATATCCTGCCTGAAATGAAAATGGAGAATGGCATCGGTCAAGAAAAGCCATTCGATGACTCTGAAAGAAAAGAATTCGGCTATCGACTTGTCCCTTCCGGCTTGGCTGTGCCTGAGATCAGGATAAGCAGGGAGGATAACAGGCTGGAAATTCGTGCGGGTAATGAAACTATGCTTCGCGTTGATAGAAGCAAAATAAAGAGCACGGAAATCAAAGTGGGCAGCTTAATAAATCAGATAAAGAATAGTGGCTACAAGCCGCTATCGGTTGGAATAGATTTGACAGGTTCTGAAAACAAAGCTTCAGGTATTTGTATCCTGGAAGAAGGGAAAGCATATTTGAAGACAGCCTTGACGGACGAAGAAATTATCTCAGCCGCGATTACTGCCAAGCCCACCATAATATCAATCGATTCTCCACTCAGTCTACCCCGGGGCAGATGTTGCACCAGCGATTCATGCGAATGCAGAAAATATGGCATTTTGAGGGAGTGTGAAAGGATTTTGATGAAAAGGGGCGTGCCTGTTTATCCCTGTCTGATTAAAAGTATGCAAAAACTCACGGCCAGAGGCATCAGGTTATCTCAAATTTTCCGAGAAAAAGGGTTTAAAGTAATAGAGAGCTATCCTGGTGCGGCCCAGGATATCCTGCGCTTCCCGCGAAAGCGCGTTGATTTAGAGGAACTGAAGATAGATTTAATAAACATGGGGATAGAACTCTGCCCGGGTGAGGAGCCGATAATCCATGATGAAATTGATGCCCTCACCTCGGCCCTGGTTGGCTATTTTTATCTGATCGGAATGTATGAAGCCATAGGCAACGATGAGGAAGGATACTTAATTATCCCGGATCTGTGAAAAATAGGGGATACAGTCTATATTTTATATTTTTTTACGGGGCGGCTTTCTGTGTACCTATTTTAATTTGAATCCCAGTAACCCTCTGATTCCTTCCAGGGCAACTATACTGGTTGATATATATCTTAAGGTCCTTTCATTTTAGGAAAGTTATATAAGATAGATATCAATAAGCTATAATAAAAGCCCTAAAGATTAAGGCCGGCCATCAAATCTTTTAGATCGCTAATAACTGTTTTCATCTCCGGCAGCGGAGAAATCAGCCTTCCAAGCTCCTTTTCCCAATACGGGGCCAAAATATCTTCAAGATTCGGAGGGAAGACATGCTTGATTCCCAGCTGCTCAATAGGGATGTTTTTGACAGCGAATTTTTCTTTAACCAGATGTTTGATCCGGGATCTATCAAAGTCCATTTGACTTAACTTCCAGAGGTCAAAGTAATCCCTGCATTTTTGCCGTTCCACTATCGCTCTGAGCTTGGAGGTGAAAATCTCTTCTAAAGATTCGACCTTGACTTCAAAGGGAACATAGTCTGAATATTCAGGATAAACGGTTTTGACTGCGGGCTGGTCAATAAGGTCGTCTTTGGTGATATCGACTTTTATCCAGTTCTTTCCGATAACCCCCTGATATTGAATCTTCAGTTGCAAATAATCGGGATTAGAAAACTGACTCTTCAAGTTGAACTCAAGGCCAGATTTATTTTTTGCCGCAGAAAGGGCTGTCTCAAACCTGCCTGAAATATCGGAAAGCTCATGATCTATTAGACTGAAATCCAGGTCTTCTGAAAGCCGCCACAGGCGAGGGAAATATATCTTAGCAAGGGCAGTCCCACCTTTGAAGACCAGGTCTATATTTTGGGAAATCCCAAATAGGAGCCAGCCGAGAACATAATCTTTTTCGATCAGCATCAGGTTAAGATGTTTTTGCCTCGCTTTTTCCAGAAGTTCTCGCCGGTCTATCAATAGGTCCACCTTTCTGGATTGATATCAACGTTAACTAACAGCTTCCATTTATGCAGATGCTTGCCCTGACGCGGGCCAAGCGGGTCGAGCCAGGAATAGCCGCTGGTTAATGGGACGTCCTGGAAGGTGGCTGCATATTTTTCAAACAGCCCTGTAGCTTCAAGAATATATCCAAGACGCTTGAAGACCGCCACATTCTTTATCTTAAGGCCGTACTCTTTAATCAGGGCAAAATCGAGTTCCTGGTGACCGAAATAGATGGCTCTGGCCACTTCATCTATTCCCCCGGCATGTTCCGGGTGTTCCAGGCAATCGACGATGGTTTTATTTTTGTTGGAGATGTTAACTTTACGAGTCTCAATTTCTATTTCGTCAAGGCCAAAAAATTTGTCTTTCTTTAACTGGATGAAAACATATTTTGAATTCATTATAACCATATTGGGCTTGGGAACTGCGGTGGCTACAAATACGGTTGCCGGAATTTGATCGGACAGGCCGTGGTAATTAAGAGCTGACCAGAAACCTATATAGTATGGATCGGCCAGATAAGAAGCAATGACAAATTCGTGGATAATGTAGCTGTCAGCTCCTTTAGGACCTATTTCTAAAGGGACGATAGCATAAAAGCCGCGTTTCAGCTGTAGAATCCATTTTTTCTTTTTCAGTCGGTGGAGGATAAGATAGGGGCTGTGCCCGACGATGTTCCTGGCATCATCGGCTGTAAACAATCTTTTATCAAGTCGGGCCAGCTCGGATAGAAGGAAGGCTTCTTTTTCCCCGAGCCCTTGTTTATATAATTCTTTCATTTCTTTCATATTAAGAAAGTTATGTAAGATATATATCGATTATGAATTACCGGGGCCAGGAATGTCAAGACGAAGAAACAGGGAAAAGATGAAAGGGGAAAAAGGGGGACACAATCTATATTTCCTATTTTTCTCTGTTGACGGCGTTACCACAATAGGTTACAATTGTAACCTAAACAGGTAACAGATGGATATCACAAATATCTTCAGGTCTAAGACGAGAGCGGCCCTTTTCAGGTTGTATTTTACCAATCCGGATTCAGCTTATTATCTAAGGGAACTTGAGCGATTGCTCTCCATTCCGGTGGCCATGATCAGGAAAGAATTAGTACGCCTGGAAAAAGATGGGATCTTTATTTCTTCCAGACGAGGAAATCTTGTCTTCTACTCTCTTAATAAATCATACCCGTTGTTTAATGAGCTGAAAAGCATTGTGCTTAAGACAGTGGGAGCGGCGGGCCTGCTAAAAGAGATACTTTCGAAGTTTGAGGGGATAGAGGTTGCCTTCATCTACGGCTCCTTGGCCAGAGCTGAAGAGCGGCCCAGAAGCGACATTGACCTGCTTATTGTTGGCAGGACTGATGAGGATGCTCTGGTAACCGAGATTAAGAAGGCCGAAGATTTGCTTAAAAGAGAAATCAATTATGTCATCTTCAGTCGATCTGAATTTGAGAAAAAAAGGAAAGAAGGGGACTCTTTTATTAAGGAAGTCCTCAACAGTCCAAAGGTATTTTTGATTGGGAGCAGCAATGAATTATGAAGATTTCATAATCAAAATCAGCTTTGAAAACAGCAACTGAGTTTATTGAGCTGATTAATAAGCTTCTGAGGGCTGAGGATCCTCAATTCAATCTTGATATTTAAAGCTTAATAAGCGGCCGGCGGCTGCGGGCCAGAAGAGCTAAACTTAAACAAAAACCCTTATTTACATTTTGATGCCAAAATATAAATAAAGAATCTGCCTATTAACAATTATGTAAATATGACATTTATCCTGAGAGAATAGGGGCATAGGCCAGATTTCCAATTTTTCTGCAGCTTTTTTTAAAATCCAGTGATCAATCTACTTTACAATTGCCCCTAACCCAATCGTGAACCACTTTTAAAAAACGTTCGGCCTCCTTGATTAATTCCCTTGCTCCTGGCGATAGAAAAAAGGCTTTCAATTTCTTTGTTTGAGGTGCGGTGCGGTCTTAGCTTGTCCTGATTTAATCAATCTCTTAAGTCCATCTTCAGTTCCGATAATGAATATTTTCTTATCCTGTAATACTGTGTCTAAAAAATGATCTTTATGCCGGGCTCTGTTTACAAACTCTATTGACGGAAAAACCGCATAATTTATCTCACGGCTGAATTGCGTCTTAACCCCGGCAAGAATGTTTGATATTTCTCTGGAGGAGATATCGCCTATAATCATTAGATCGATATCGCTTAGAAGATTCTCCTCCCCTCTGGCATAAGAGCCGTAGATAAAGCAGAACTCTATTTTCCGGTCCAGAAGATTTTCTTTCAGGACTTCGGCCAGCCCCTCACACTTAAAGAAAATATTTTTTAAATCCTCAAATATGGGATGTTCCCTGTTTACCCGGTAATAAACTCTATTACCGTCGATTGATTTTTGCAGGAGCCCTATCCTGCCCAGTTTCTCCAGCTCGCGCTGCACGCCCCTTATGGGTTGATTGGTAAGGTGTGAGATTTGCCTCTGGTAAAAACTATGGTCAGGGTTAAATAAAAATAATTTTAAAACCTCGACTCTTGTTCTTGAGGAAAAAAGCTCATTAAGCACAGACATCGAATCAACCTTGCATACAAATTATAGTCAATTATATACAAAATGTAGTCATTTATAAAGCAGAAAAAGTGGACACGGCCAGATTTTCCGGAATTCCGGGATTCAGCGACTCAGCCACTTCAGCCGGTTCAGCCAGGTTTCCTCGCCACCCTGGTACGGGCTGCCAGCAGCTTGATGACATTGTCTTTAGTCAAAAGGTTTAGGTCGGACGCCCTTTCTAAAAAAGGCCGGACATCCTCAATGACCTGCCGCCACTCAACAGCCTGGAGCTTTTCGGCCACGACGTCGGTCCAGTTATTCTGGTTAAGCTGAGGACCGCTCCAGCCTGTTTGCTTCAGTGCCTCGTTGAGATAGTCGAAATTTGGTTCCGGCCAGGATTGATCCGAAAGATACCAGAAAAGGTCGTAGATGTCGCGCCCTTTGGTATAATTTCTGGCGAGCAGGGCATGCAATTTTCCGCTGAGAAGTGTTGCCTGATCATAGTGATGAATGTTCAAAAGGACAGGACGGCGGATAAGGGTAGTATCGGTTTTACCGCCAGCCGGAGGTTGGCTGTCCAGCTCGATTTTAACCGAGAAAACCTGGGACTGGTGCGCAGAGAGGCCGAGTTCAAAAAGGAGCGAGGGGAAGCGGACGAAGGCCGACTTTACATTTTTTTCGCTTTTAATTATTAAATCGACCTCATAAGCCTCAGCCTCAAACCACGGACGGATCCGGGCAATAGCCTGGTTTAAATTGTAAGAGGCATCCGGACGAGCCAAAGAGAAAT
>Ga0208197_1001823_pt1 | contig 20129 bp, 7 predicted proteins | sample AD_JPNNA4_MetaG_FD_184444 | JGI IMG/M metagenome (GOLD analysis project Ga0208197, IMG submission 184444) | Active sludge microbial communities of municipal wastewater-treating anaerobic digesters from Japan - AD_JPNNA4_MetaG (SPAdes) (version 2) | ecosystem: Engineered > Bioreactor > Anaerobic >...
TGCTGGTGACAGACACACTGCCTGCCGAAGTGACCTTCGTGGCAGCGACGCCCGCGCAGGCCAACGGCCCGAACCCGCTGGTGTGGAACCTGGGTACGCTCGTGGCGAGTGAGAGCCGGACGATCCTGATGACCGTGACAGTGAACGCGGACGTGACGGCAGGCTTCACCAACACCGTCCTCATCACCACGACCACGCCGGGCGACAATCCGGGCAATAATGAGGACGACTACGTCGTGGACGTGCTCGCAGTCGCCGATCTTGCCATCACCAAGTCCGATAATCCTGATCCGGTGACGCCGGGCGAGACGCTGGTGTACACGTTGGTCTACACGAACAACGGCCCGTCGGACGCGGAGAACGTGGTCGTTACCGACACGTTGCCGGCGGTCGTCACCTTCGTCGCAGCTAACCCGCCAGCAACAACTGGCCCGAATCCGCTGGTGTGGAACCTGGGGAATCTGGCGGCAGGTGCGAGCGGGCAAATCGTCGTCACGGTGACGGTCAACAGCGATGTGACCGCGCCGTTCACCAACACCGTCGTCATTGATAGTGACACGTCCGACGACAATCCCGGCAATAACGAGGACGACGAACCGACGTCGCCGCTCATCCCCGGCCTGGAACTGGTCAAGACCGTGTTGCCGGCCGCGGCTGTACCGAACATGCCGTTCACCTACATCATCGTCATCACCAACACCGGCTACGTCACGTTCGATCCGCTTGTCCTCACCGACACGCTGCCCAGTCTCGACTTCCACTACGTCGCCGGGACCGCCACGCCGAGCGAACCGGACGTCAACCCACCGTTGTTGGTCTGGCCGAATCTGGGGCCGCTGGTTCCAGGCGCAAGCATTAGCGTCGCTTTCGCTGTGACGGTGACGCCGGGCATCACCCCTGCCACCTACGTGAATGTGGCGCTGGCGGCAGGCGAGTATCCGGGCGGTGTGCTGACCGACACCGACGATGTCCCGATCCCCATTCAGGATCCGGCTATCGCGCTGTCCAAGCACCTGGTCGGCTTCGATACCGACATCTGGTTACCCAATTTTGTCACGTTCACCATCTTCATCACCAACGTCGGCATCAGCACGATTGACGTTTTGCCGCTCCACGATCTCTACGATCCGTTCTATTTGCATTTCGCGTCTGCCTTCCCGGTGATGCCGGACATGGTGGATAATGTTACTGGGCAGGTGGTCTGGTTCGACCTGACGACAGCGGCTCCGCACGGTTTTGGACGTAATCTGTTGCCAGGCGAAGCCTTCAGCTTGACGACTGTGTTCACGGTAGTCAACGACATCACGGTGCCCGTGACCAATACGGCAATAGTCAGCGATGCGATTGACGTGTATGACAATGTGCCGCCGGATGACCAGGACGAAGCGGTTATCATTGACATCCCCACGGCGGTAGACTTGCTGTATCTGCGAGCTGTAGGGTTGGCCGAAGGTATCCGCCTGGAATGGGCGACGGCAGTGGAGATCAACAACTTCGGCTTCATCCTGTACCGGGCGACCGAACCGGACTTCACGCGAGCCAGTGAGATCGTCTTTGTCCCCAGCGCCTGTCGCGGCAATCTCTGCGGCGCAGCCTACGACTATCTCGATACGGCGGTTGATCCTGATGCGGTCTACTGGTACTGGCTGGCAGACGTGGATACATCCGGCGTGACGACGCTCCACGGCCCGGTCTCCGGGCGCATCGCCGGCGCGGCGTTGCCCAACCGGATTTTCTTGCCGTTGGTTTTGCGCAATCGCTAGACGTGAAGCGTAAAGCGTAAAACGTAAAACGTGAGGCTTTCACACGACAAGCCTCACGTTTTACGTTCACCCAATTACCGATTACCGATTACCAATCACAATCACCAATCACCAATCACGCTTCACGAACCGCTCAATCCCCGCCAGCACCCACTCCGGCGAAAGATGCGCTTCCTCGATGACCTCGTCCAGCGTCCCGCCCGTGCGCCAGCGATCGTCCCAATCCGCCGAGAGCGCGTAAGCCTCCGAGACTTTGCTGAACAGCCAATCGTGCATCAACCAGCGCGCCTGCGTGGTGATGACGGTCGAATTCGCCCAATCCTCTAGGGGCAGCACGGCCTGCCGGTAACTCTCCGGTTGCAGCGCGAACAACTGCGGGCTGGTCGCGCAGACGATCTTGACGTTCAACCCGCGCTCGTTCAATTCCGGTAGCAATTTGACGATGCTCACCATCGCGCTCGTCCCCTGGACGATGATCGTTCCGCCGCGCGGTTGGCCGGGCGCGTAGTCGCGGACCACGTAAGCGCCGCGCGCCGCCGCGAAGTGCGACGGCATCCCCAGGGCGGCGCGGTCGGGGATCGTGACCGGCGGGCGGGTGAGGTGCAGCGCCACAATCGGCGCGGATTGCCGCAGCGCCGCGCCGAGCAGCACGGGGACCTCGTTGTGTTCCCACGGGTGCAGGTTGATCACCGCGCCTTGCGGGAAGAGCTGCGTCACGCCCGGCGCGAAGATGCCGAAGTGCGTGCGGCTGTCGTCAGCGGTCTCCGGCCCGGAGTGCCCCGCGATCCACAGCACCTTGCCCACCTTGAGCTGGCAATCCTGCGCGAGCTGGCTGAACAGCCGGAACGGCCCGTACTTGAGGTACGAGAACGAGCCATAGGTCGAACACGCCCCCCAGAAGCCGTCGAACGCCGCCTCCGGATCGTCCGCGAAGTTCACCGTCGCCAGTCCCGCCAAAATGCCCGCGTTGGCAAATTCGGTAATCTCCTGCGGCAGCAGCACACCTTCCGCCGACCCCGCCCGCTCGTACCAGCCGTAGCCCGCGAAGTCGCCGTACTTCTTGGCGAACCCGCTGATCATCGTCGAATCCGCCAGATCAGCCGACGCCGCGATGAACACAGGTCGCCCGTACTCCCGCGCGCCGAAGGCGTTGACCCACGCGCCCCACTTGTCCAGCGCCGCACGGTTTGCCGTGACCGTGCCCGGCAGCGCATACAGGTCGGCGGGATAGCGCTCATAGTCGTAGAGCCGCGCATCGTCGAAGGGGCCTGCCCTGAGCCTGTCGAAGGGGATGCGCTTGCCCAGGCGGAACGTTGGAATGGATTCCGGCACACTCTCACCGAGCGCGACGAGCCGCTCCGCCAGATAGTCCACGAGCGCCTGATCCCGGTGCAGCACGTCGATCACGGCCTTGAGGTTCGCCGAACATTCGGCGCGCAGCGCCTCCGGGTCTTTGGGCGCCGCCCCGCCGAAGTTGGCAAACGTGACGCCGTATTTTTCGGCGAAGGGGCGCTTGGTCTCCCAGAACAACTCGCTGTTGAGGGGGTGGGGGACGCCGTGGGATTTGTTGTCGTATTTCAGATACTCGCGGCCCTTGCGCGTCTTCACCCAGGTGACGCTCGGCGCGCGAGTGGGATTCTCGCTCGTCACCATCGCCAGCAGTGCCCGCGTCACCGGCCCCCACTCGCTGCCGGACTCCGTCCCGAAGACGCGCCAGCCGTGCGCGCCGAACCAGTCGGCGGGCGTCCCGTAGACCACGCGGCTGACGGCGTGATCGTCAATGCCGAAATCGTTCCAGTCCACCACGTAGTAGAGATTGTCGAGCGCCAGCCCCCACGCGGAGTTCATCGTCTCGTGGGTCGCGCCGGGCGTAAGGCCGCCCTCGCCCTCGAAGATGAAGACCTTGACGTCCTCCGCGCCGGCCCGCTTGAGCGCGAGCGCCAGTCCTGCCGCCGCCGGGCTGCCGTGCCCCGAAGGCCCCGTGTTGAACTTGAGGAACAGCGTCTTGCCCTCCATCTCTGCGTGACCTGAAAGCCCGCCGCGCCGCCGGAAGTTGAGCAAGTCTTCCCAAAACACCGCGCGCTCCGGTCGCAGGGCGTAGCGCGGATCGCCGGTCTGCGCGAACTTGATCCGCAGCGCCTCATCGAGCACGGCGAACGTGCAGTAGATGAGTGGCGCAGTGTGTCCCGCCCCCAGGACGAAGCGGTCGCCGAAGCGCTTTTCGGGGTGGCGGATGTCCCAGCGCATCACCCCGCCGAGCAGCGTGGCGAGCAGCGCGTGCACCTTCGAGCGCGACCCGCCCGGATGCCCGCTCTGCCGGTAGTTCAGCGTGATGTCGATGAGCTGGTCGATCAGCTCTTTGGTTTTTTCCCAATATGGGAACTCTTCTGCCACGGCCTGGTAACGGGCTTCGAGGGTGGTTTCGGTTTTTGCTGACATAAGGTCTCCTATGGCAGACCTGTCAGGTTTTCCGAAACCTGACAGGTCTTTTGGGTCACCGCCACTACAATTCGTAATCCAATGGCTTGTCGAAGCCATCCTGCGAGAACAGCACCTCGCGCGGTTTGCGGGGACGGGCGGCCGGCGCTTCGGCAGGGACGCCCACTGGCGTCAGACAGATGATGCCGTGATCGTCGGGGATGCCCAACACGGCCTTGACCTTCGCCTCGTCATACGCGCCGATCCAGCACGTGCCATAGCCCAGGCTGGTCGCCGCGAGGATCGCGTGATCCAGCACAATCGTTCCGTTGACCTTACCCTCGCCGGGCAGCGTCACCAGGCACAGGATCACGGCGGCGTCCGCCATCCACATCTGCCCGCTGCACGCCTCCGCCGTCTTTCTTCGTACCTCCGGGTCGGTGACGACCACCATCTTCCAGTTTTGCTTGTTCGATCCCGTCGGCGCGCGCCGCGCGGCTTCCAGGATCAGGTGCAGATCCGCCTCCGGGATCGGCTCCGGTTTGTATTTGCGGATACTCCGACGTTTCCAAATCGTTTCCAGCATCTCGTTCATTGCGTCGCCTCCCTTGAAAATAGCGTTTGTAGAGCAAACTGTTAGTTTGCTACTCCCGCAAGCTAACAGCTTGCGCTACATTTTCATTCCACCGCTGGTGAACGCCAGGTAATGACGAATTCCTGTGTAAATAAACCGCTAATCTCGCTGATCTACGCGAATCTCTTGAAAAATTTGCGAAGATTCGCGTGATTCGCGGTTAAAAATCTGCTTAATCTGCTCAATCTGCTGACTGAACCTACCGTCGCCTCGCCATCTCTCGCGCCCCGTCGATCAGCATCTTCGTATCCAGCCCAATCGAAATGAAGCGGAAGCCCTCAGTCACGCGCTGCGCTACCTCGCCGGGCTTGGGATCCACGATGAGCAGCCCCGGCACAACGCCCGCATCGTGCGCGGCGCGCACGACGCGGGCCATCGCCGCTTCTACGTCAGGATGCGTGACCTGGCCCATCAGCCCCATCGTGCCGGAGAGGTCGTAGGGGCCGACGAAGACGACATCCAGACCGGGCAGGGCGCAGATGCCTTCGATGTTGCGCACCGCGTCAATGTGCTCGATCTGCAACGCCACCAGCGTCTCGGCGTTGGCCGTGGCGACGTAGTCGTCGAAGGCTGCGCCGTAAGCGTGGGCGCGCCCGATGCTGATGCCGCGCTCGCCCTCCGGCGGATATTTCGCGTAACTGATCGCCCGCCGCGCGTCTTCCACCGTGCGGATCATCGGCACGATGACGCCTTCCGCGCCGGTATCCAGCGCCCACTTGAACTGCTCCGGCGCGCTGATCGGCAGGCGGAACAACACCGGGCAGCCGCATCCCTGGATCACCTGCACGTGTCCCAACGCTGACGGCCACTCGAAGACCCCGTGTTCGATATCGAGCACCACCCAGTCGAACCCGGCCTGCGCCAGAATCTCGCTGACGACCGGATGCCCGATCATCTGCCATGTGCCGATGCTGCTCTCCCCCCGCGCGAGTTTTTCCTTGATCAGATTGTGCATGCACGCATCTCCTTTTCATCAGCCGTTATTCTCGCCAATCTACGCGAATCTTTGTTCAAATGAGCGAAGATTCGGATTCTGGACACGGATTTCACAGATCACACGGATTTTTCCCTAATTTTATCCGTAGAATCCGTGTTGATTCGTGTACTATTGACCTTTTCGTCTAAAGGTGGTGACTCAGGTTGCCCTATTGTGGTTGAATGGCACGCTTTGTCAAACATAACATTCAGGAGTAAGGCTTGCCGACCACGAATCAGAGAACGAATAAACGAATTCGGGTCTCGGCTAAACCCGAAACGTGCGTCAGGCAGGCGTCCATTCGTTTATTCGTCAGAAATTCGTGGCCAGCCTGCGTGTCTATCTATTTGACAGATAAACAATATAAATATATAATAAATATTAAAAATGTCCCCTAGTGCGATTAAGGAGCAGCGCGATGAAAAAGCACAAATCTGTCCGAGTTCTGTTGACGGTGTTGGGATTGTTTTCGATCCTCGCCTTCCTACGGGTTGGCCTGGCTGCCACGCCGGTCTCGCCGGTTGATCTCCACGCGGCGAATCTTTCTGCGGAAGACCTGCTCAAGCTTGCCTTGCAACAGGCGCAGCGCGCGGGCAGCTACCGCGTGACTATGGACGTGCAGCAGACGGTGTTCGCGGCGGGTGCGGTCAATGAGCAGTCGGCGCGGATCGGCGTCGAAGGGCTGATCGCCGGGCCGGACCGCGCGCGCCTCACGCTGACCGACGCTCAGGTGCGCGGGCCGCTGCCGCAAGACCCCGCCTGGCAGACTTCCGCCGCGCAGGATATTCTCATCACTGGCGGCGCGGTCTACCAGCGCGAGGGCGACCGCTGGGTGCGCCAGGAGCAGGCCGCGGCGTCGCCCGGCCTCACCACCGACGCGCTGCTGCTCCTCGAAACGGCGCAGGACGCGCAGCGCCTCGACCGCATCGAGACGCTCGGCGGCAGCTTCGCGCGCGTGGCGTTCACCCTCGACAGCCGTGATGTGCTGGCCTGGATGCTCCGGCAAGCCGGGCAGAGCGCCGAAAACGCCCGCTTGCTCCTCGCCTTGAACGCGCTTGAGTATGGCGGCAGCGGCGAATTGTGGATCGACAATGACGGCTTCCCCGCCCGGCTGGCGCTCAACCTGAACATCGCGCGCGGCGGGAGTGAGCCTTATCGGGCGCGCGCTGCCAGCACCGCGCTTTATGCCGATTTTGGCGAACAATTCCCCGCCGGGTGGTTCGACCCGACGATTGCGCCGCTCTCGTTCACCGATACGTCACCCATTCGCGGCTCCGGACTGAGCGGCGAGCAGCTTGGCGGCGCGGCGATGCTGACCGGCTTTTTCAGCGTTGTGCTGGCGCTGATGCTGATCGCCCTGACGCGCACACGGTTGGCGCGCCTGGCCTACGTCACACTCACGGTGATGCTGATCGCCTCTATGGTCGGCCCAAGCGTGGCGCAGGCGGCGCAGGGGAGCGCGTCCGCTGCTGCCCCGGCTGCCGAACGGCCCGGCGCGGTCGAAACGCTCGCCGCCAACCTGCGCGACCTCGGCGAACGCCGCCGCGCGCAGACCGCGGCCCTGGCGAGCGACCTCGATCCCCTGGGCGACGACGACGGCGACGGCCTGCCCAACGGCTACGAGCTGACGCTCGGCACGAATCCCTTTTTGGCCGACAGTGACTACGACGGCTTGACCGATTACGAAGAAGTGGTGGGCGTTGACTGCACTTATGGCACTAGCACGTACTCCGTCGAGACCGATCCCCTGAACCCCGACAGCAACGCCGACGGCATCCGCGACGGCGACGAATTCGACCGGGGCGCGTGTCGCTACACCGAAAACGGGCGCCGGCCCTTCGCCTGGGACGACGACAACGACAGCGACGGCGTGCCCGACGACCTCGACCTCTCGCCGTTCACTGTGTCCCAGGTCTTCGGGACGACCGGCGCGAACCTGAGCTTCGAGACGCTCGCCAGCCTGCCCGGCGTTGCGCCCCGCGAAATGTACTATTTCGAGGTGCAGGTCGTGCCGGACGACATTCGCACGCTGCAATACGCTTACAAATCCGCCCTGGAATGGCCGGTGGATGACAAGGGGCCTATCCAGCACAACCCGATCAGTGGGACGACGGGCCTGCTGCAAATCGCGCCGTTCCTGGAAGTGACGCTGGACAACACCGACGTGCCCAACGCGCAGGCGATGTCCCAGTACGGCGTCAACGCGATGCCAATCCTGTTAGACGACGGAACGCCCACGGGCGAGTCGAAACTGATCATCCCCCTCGCGCCGGTCGAGCGCGGGGGCAAGATTCACGCGCTGCAAGCGAAGGTGCTCCAGGACCAACCCAGCCTCGACGGCATCATCCGCTGGCGCAACGTGCGGCTGAAGTGGGGCGTGCAGGCCGACGTGCTGCGTCCCGATGACGACGGCGTGATGACGCCCAGTCCCACCGGCAGCCACGGCCTGGTGGTCTACGACGAACCCTACCGCATCACGGGCGTCCAGACTTCACGGCAGGGCGGTGCGGAGTCGCTCGTAACAGGCGCTGTCCCCCCCTCAGTCCCCCCCGGTGGGGGGGAGATAGGGGGGGAGATTGTGCTCCTCCGTGGCGCGCTGGAAACGCAGTTCCTCGGCGGGCGTCTGACGCTGACCGACATCTACAACCGCTTCAACCTGGGCAGCACGGCGACGATCACCGAGCGGTGGGGGATCACCCAGACGTTCCGCGTTTCTGCGCCGCAGACTTATCTCCACGTTGACCAGATGCTCTTGACGACCAACGTGACGACGACTCGCAGCTTGCTCAACGCCCTGTATCCCGGCGGGAACGGCAAACCCATGCTGCTCATCGCCACGGAACAGCGCACGGCGACATTGAACGTGGATGACCTGCCCAACCCGAACTTCAGCAATCTGCTGCTCAACCTGTGCGTCACCGAAATGGTGACGAGCCGCACCCTCAAGCTGGCGTCGTACCGCTGGGACGCCACGGCGGGCGTGCTGGCGGCGAGTTTGCCGGGCGCGCGCGCCGGTTTGATGTCACCTGCGGCCGGCGACTGGGTCATGCTCGGCCTGGAAGAGGTGCTCAAGGACATCCAGGAACAATACGAGGCGATCTACGGGACGCTGGAAGCGTTCTACAACGAGACGGTGACGATCCTGCAAATGGCGATGACGACGTGGTATCAGGGCCAGACGGTGATCCAGGCCATTGGCGCGCTCGATTTCACCGACATCACCGCCGCGCTGGACGATCCCGCCTTCTACCTCAACATCCTCAACCTGCTCGACGAGGCCGGGCTGTTCAGCGGCCTGCCGGCGGAGTTTCGCACGGCGGTGGAATTCCTGCTCGGCGTGCTGAACTATCCCGGCGGCCCGGCGCAATGGCTCGAAGACCAGTGGAACACGGTGATCGGCGTCGGCGAGGAGATCGTCGGCGGCTTCAAGAACTTCGCGTCGAGCGAATTCAGTTTCACGCCGGATTCGTTGGTGAGTTACACGCAGACCGCGATCAACGTGCTGACGTGGCTGGCCTCGATTTTCGACTTCGGCTTCCTGGGCGACGCGATCAAGGTGCTCACCGACCTGCTCGACATCTTCAAGCGAGTGCAGGAGCTGTGGGCCACGATCCAGGTGTTGGCCGAGCAGGGCGCGCAGGTGGTCAGCGAGGTGCTCAAAGCTGCGACCGGCGAACTGGCTTCGTTGAGCGGCAGCTTGCAGTTCGTCGGCCTCATCATCAGCGTGTTTAGCTCGCTCTTCAGCATGTTCATGCAGATTGCGCTCGGCGGCCTGAGCGTGCTGGGCGTCATCGGCGTGATCCTCAAGGCCGTCGTGGAGATCGCCATTGCCATTACGCTGTTCGTCGTGGCGACGATCTTCCCCGTTGGCACGCTGGTCGCTCTCGCTATCGGCATCGGCAGGGCGCTGGCTTCCTTTTTCCGGGATTGGTTTGGCGACGTGGGCGAGGTCATGGCGTGGTTCATCGATCCGATTGGCGCGCTGCTCGACGCCGCCAACCCCGACCCGGAGCCGCTGGCGACCTTCTTTGGCAATCCGCGCATCGGCGCGCTCTCGTTCAAAACGTTCGAGGGCGAACCGCTGGGTGGGATCATTGCCGGGCAGCGCTTCGGCTTTGTGATGACCGGCACGGTATCCATGTCCGGCTCCAACACGGCGCTCAACCGCTCCCGCGCCTGGGTGCAACTGGGGCGCTACGCCACCGGCGATACCTTCGAGTTGTGCGGTTTCCAGATTTTCCAATACTTGCAGGATACGGGGCAACTCGACCAGGCGCCAAATCACATCAAAAACATCGCCAGCGGCAAGTGCTCCACGTTCAGCCTGAAGTACGAACGCGACTGGGTCTACACCCGCAACGACAGCCGCGAGCGTTCCAGCATCTATCTCACCGATAAATTCCCCGGCATCGACGTTCCCTTGCCGTTTGCGCTGCGCGTGCGCGACTACAACACGACCGCGCGGCTTACCGTCAACCCGCGCACGCCGCAAATCAACGGCGTTGTGGCGACTGACATCAGCCTCGACGTGGCGCAGTTGTGGGAAAACTGCGGCGTCTTCGGGCTGGATTGTGACGTCTACCTCGAAAAGTACGTCACGCCGCCGAGCGTGAACTACGTGTATATGGACATCCTGCCGGTCACGCTGCGCGAACTGTGGGAGTGGGAGGATTTGATCAACCGCGACCCCGACGCCGACGGCCTCATCGGCAACCAGGATCAGGGCCTCATCGGGTTCGACAACGGCCTGTGCGGACTCACCGATACCCACCTCAAACTGGACAGCGAATTCGACCGGCTGGGCGACAACTTCGAGTTGTTCGCCTACAGCAGCTCGCCCTGCAAGGCCGATACCGACGCCGACAACCTCAGCGACTACGAGGAATTCATCCTCGGCGCCGACCCGCGCAATCCCGACACCGACGGCGACGGCCTTAGCGACCGCGCCGAAGTGGCGTACTGGCCGGCTTCTGCCCCGCGTCTCACCGCTCCGTGGCGCGTGGACATGCAGGGCGCGTACCCCGGCCTGCCCGATCCGGCGGCCTTCCCCAATCCGCGCATCGCCAACGCCGACCAGGACGGGCGCAGCGATAAAAAGGAGCGCGAGTTCCGGTCCAGCCCCAACGCCTTCGACGTGAGCGACATCGAAATTGCTGTCTCTCAGGAGTTGCTCCAGGGCGGCGGGACGCGCATCCGCCTCACCAGCTTCCCCTGGACGAACGACGCCGCGCCGGGCCTCTCGCCCCTCCTCACGCTGACGCTGCCGGTTGGCTTCAGCGGCGTGACGACGAGCGCGCGCCTGATCAACAAGCACCTGCCGACGGTCAACCCGCAGAATGGGACGCCCGTGGCGAACATGCCGCCCAACGTCTACGCCTGGACGTTCCCGCCGCTCACGCAGAACCGGCTGGTGCAGGTGACGCTGTCGGGCCTGCCGGAGATCATCCCGGCGGACGTCGTCTCGCTGACGGTGCAGTTCAGCTACAGCGAGGCCGGCGCGCCGCGCCAGACTGCGGAGACCGCCGCGCTGCTCATCAACCGCGGCGGCCCGGAGACGAGCATTACCGCGCCGTCTGAAGACGGCGTGACCTCGGCGTTCTATGGCCCGATCCGCATCCAGGGCGCGGCGGATGACCCTGAAGGCGTGGGCAGTGTGCAGGTCTGCGTCACGGCTGGGGCAGCATGCGCTCCGGCGGACTGGCAGAACGCGACCCTGGGCGGTTTCTACAGCCTCGGCTGGACGTTCGACTGGACGCCGCCCGCCGACGGCGCGTACACCGTCCGCGCGCGCGCTTCCGATAGTTACGCGGTGCCGGGAGACGTTTCCGCGCCGGTGTCCTTCTTTGTGGACAGCACGCCGCCCGCCAGCGCCAGCTTCGACCTGGACGGGACGGTTTTCATCTCCACCACCTTCGACGTGGCGTCGCTCGCGGCGTTCACCGTCACCGGGCAGATCGCCGATGCGACCGGCGGCGCTTACGTCTCCGGCGTGGGCGGCGCGCAGGTCAACGCCGTGCTCACCACGCCCGACGGCGACGAGTATCTGCGCGGCGTTTCGGTCATCGCTAATCCCGGCGCACCGAGCAGTCCGTTCCACACCACCTTCTCGCTGCCCGTAACGCCCTTCGGCGGCGGCGCTTCGCCTTACGCGCAAAGCTCGTACCAGCTCAGCCTCGGCGCGAACGACCGCGCGGGCAACCTGCGGCCCGATAGCGACACGCTCACCGTCATCGTGGACGACACGCCGCCCTACGCCTTCATCCGCGTCCCGCAGACGGTCCTGGCCTCCACGCTCGACCTGGGCGGGCGCGCCGACGATACCGCGCTCAGCCTGCGACGCTTCTCGCAGTCGCCGTATCCGGCCTCGCAGTCCGTGAACGCGTTCGATACGGCCTTCAGCGCGCTGACGCCGGACGGGCGCGCCTACCTCGTGGGCGACCTCAACGGCGACACGCTCGACGATGTGCTGCTGGTGACGTGGACGCCGCAGAAACCGTTGGAGGCGGGCATCTTCTTTGGCCGCGTCGAGGGCTTCCCGCTGGGACTTAACCTTGCCGCGGCCGACGTCATCATCAACGGCGAGGCGGACTTCAGCCAGCTCGCGGCCTACGTTCCTTCGGTGGCGGCCAACGCGCCCGGCCCGCTGGACGTGAATGGCGACGGCCTCGCTGACCTGCTCATCGGCGACCCGAACGCTAATGACCGCGCGGGACGCGCTTACGTGCTGCTTGGGCGGCGCGTGTGGCCCGCGCAAATTGCGTTGGCGGATGCGGACTGGCGGTTCAGTCCCAGCCGCACGATTGCCTTCGGCGGCTCCGTGGCCTCCGCCGGTGACGTGGACGGCGACGGCCTCACCGACATTCTGGTCGGCGCGATGATTGACACTGTGAATTACGAAACGGCCTATCTCTACCTGGGCCGCGAGCGCGGCATCCCGGCGGTGCAGTCGCGCCTGTACGGGCGATTCTGCGCCGGGACGTGCCCTTCTCCGCTCATTCCCAACCTGGCCGGACTCGGCGATACGAACGGCGACGGCCTTTCCGACATCCTGCTGGCCTCGTACCAGGCCGTGTGGCTGATCAACGGGCGTCCCAAGAGCGATTGGCCGGCGACAAGTCTGGCTGCTGACGTGTCTTCGGCGCTGCTGCAGGGGACTGGCGTGCAGCAGACCGTGGTCCCCGCCGGCGACGTGAACGGCGACGGCCTGCGCGACATGCTGGTCGGCGATTTCGGTGGCAGCGTGGCGCGCGTGTTCGCCGTCTTTGGGCGTCGCCCGGAGCAGGCGTTCCCGCAGCCGCCCGCGTCCTACGATTTGGTTGCTAACGCCGACATTTCCTTTCTCGGCCTGGTCGCCGGGGTGCGTTATCCGTTTATGGGCCAGAGTCTCGCGCCTATGGGCGACCTTGACCGCGACGGCAAGGACGATTTCGCCTTTGGGCGGACAGGACTAAATGGCGGTATCAGCATCGTGTTGAGCGGCCAGATTCTGTGGCTGCGCGACCAAAGCCCCGATCTCGCGGCGTATCACATCGCCGGTACGAGTGCGGCGCAAGAGGTGGGGCGCACCCTGAGCAGCGGCGACGTGAACGGCGACGGCATCCGCGACGTTATGATAGGCGCGCCCGGCTCGAACGCGGCGCTGCTGTTCCTGGGCGATCTGCCGCCGATGACGCCGTCTGGTGTTGGGCGTGTCGAAGTGGGCGTATCCGGCCCAATCGACGACCCGACCAAACCGCTCACGGAGACGCTGCCCACCGCCTGGCTGCCCGCGACGCTGCGGACGCCGGACGGGGACATCACCGCTTTCAGCGTCCCACTCACTTTCCCCGCCAGCGGCGACTATCGCCTGTATGCCCGCGCCACCGACCGGGCGGACAATCGCCTGCCCGCCGAGGCGTGGTACGTGGGGACGACCTTCGTCAACCTCAACGTCGCCGAAATTCCCACACTCAGCAGTGCGCTCAGCGCCCCGGCTTTGTTCCGCGAGGGCTTCCTGCGCGTGGTGCTGACCGGCACGGTCGGCAGCCCGGAGCCGATCCAGCACGCGCGCGTCTTCGACGGCGAGCGGTGGACGCGCCTGCCCCTCACGGCGGGCGTCCCCGGCAGTTGGACGAACGAATCCAATATCAAACGCAGCGACCAGCGCGCGATCACCTTCCGCCTGGTGGCCCGCGATGCGCTCGGCAACGTGGCGCACGCCGTCCAAACGCTGATCACCGACACGCTGGTCGCCGCGCCCACGTTGTTCCCCAACCTCTCGAACGAGACGTGGCACACCAACATCACCCCCACGCTGACAATCACCTGGCCCGCCGTCAGCGACGCCGGCGGCCCGGTGACGCGCTACGCGGTCATTGACCAGAACCCCGACACCACGCCCACGACGCTCGTCGGCGCGAACCAGGTTTCGCGCGCGCTCAACGCGCCCGGCGTGTGGTACGCGCACGTGCGCGTGGTGGACGCGGCGGGCAACCAGCAGGTCGTCCACGACGGCCCCTACGGTGTCAACCGCACCCGCACGCCCTCGGCGATCCTGCCCGACGGCTGGCTGGATTTCGACGGCGCGGAGTACACCGAGGGGATGATGACCAGCTACGATCCCTACGCTGCCGCCAAACCGGCGCTCCTCATGGCGACGTGGGACGCCAGCACGCTCTACCTGGGCTTCACCGGCGCGGACTGGAACGCCGACCGGCGCTTCCTTGTGTACCTCGACACGCGGGCGGGCGGTTCGACGACATCGCTCGAAGCGCCGGGGCACACACTGCCCTTCGCCGCCGACTTTGCGCTCGTGCTGGACGGTTCCGCGGCCTCGACGCTGTTGCAGCATACCGGGACGGGGTGGGCCGCCGTGCCCGGCGCGCTCAGTTTTGCGGCGACCTCGGACGGGACGGAGATCGCCTTCAACCGGGGCGAAATCGGCGCAACGGCGGGCGTGCCTGTCGCACTGCTGGCCTACGTGGCGACGACGGACGGGGTCGCTGCCGTGATTCCCGCGAGCGCCCGGCCTTCGACCGCCGACGTGCTGACCGGGACGGTGACGTTCGCCGACGCGATCCGCTGGGATTCGCTGCGCGACGGGTATCCGTCCGTGGTGGCGGATGTGCCGGTGCAGTGGATCGCGCCGCTGGTGACGGTTGATCCCGGCCCGGCGACGCACCTCAATCCCGGCGACACCGCCAGCCTGGGCGTCAGCATTGTCAATCCCGACATCTTGCCCAATCAGGCGCGCCTCTTGACGGTCACGCTCGGCGCGCAGACGCCGCAAGTGTTGGAATTCGTCAGCCTGAACAGCGGCGCAACATGCGTGACTTGTCCGGCGAGTGGCCGCGAGTGGGTGGTGCGGGTGAACGTGCCTGCTGAGGGGACGCGGGACGTGGCCTTCACCGTCAGGGCGTTGACGCCGCCCGCTCCCGGCGTGTTCAGCGCACCGGTGACGGCGACGCTGGCCTATCAAGGGCTGCCGGTCGCGCCGCAGCTGCCCGCAACGGCGGTCTACGCGGTTGACAACAGCGTGGCGCAGCTCTCGTTTGGCTTGCCGGGTGGCACAATCTTCGCCAAGCCGGGCGTGTTCAAACTGCCGATCTTCGCCAACGCCAGCCAATCCTTCCTCACGTGCAAACAGCAGGTGAGCATCAACAAGGGGGCAGGCTCCCAACTTCTGGGGTCGCTCGGCGCGGTTTCGAGCATCACCGACACGCTACCTTCGGGCTACAGCGCGGTGTGGCAGGTGCAGGTCGCCGCCCCCAACGGGCAGACTTCGACGATCAGCGTGACGGTGCAGACGGACGAGACGCCGCCGCAGGCGCAACTCACCTTCACGCCGGTCTTCACGAAGACTGCAAGCTGGCTGCCGGGGACGGCGAGCGACAACTCCGGCCGGCTGCGCGCGGTCCTGGTCAGCCTGAATCGCGGCCCGTTCAAGCGGGCGACGCTGTTCGGCGACGGTTCGGTGCGGACGAACAGCGTACAAAGCACGGCGGCACCTGTGAACTGGGTGTTCCCCCTCAACGCGAGCGGCTTTGACGGGGAGACGGTCGAGGTCGTCGTCCGCGCGGTGGACGCGGCGGGCAACGAAGGGCCGGAGAGCGCACCGGTGACGGTGACGCTCGATGCTACGGGGCCGGTCATCACGATCACCGAAAGCCTGACCACGGCTACCGGGACCGCCAGCGACGGCTCCGGCGTGGCGCAGGTGCAGGTGAGCCTGGACGGCGGCGTGAGCTACCAGGCGGCGACGCTCGGCGGCGAAACCTGGTCGTTCGATTACGGGATGTGGGCGGGCAATGCGCCGGTTGGCGTGGTCGTCATCCGCGCGCTGGACATCTACGGCAACGTGACGCAGGCCGTCGCCGCGACGGAGGTGGGGGAATCGCCGCAGCACCGCATCTACCTGCCGTTGGTGCTGCGGCAAGCGGGGTCGTAGGCCGACCACGAATTGCAAACGAATAAACGAATGGGCGTTTGATTGACGCGAGGTTTTCGTTTAGCCGAAACCTGAATTCGTTTATTCGTTACCTTATTCGTGGTCGGCAAGCCTTACACTGGTTACTACCGGCAGTGTCAATAGCGCGTGCGGGACGATGAGCGCGTCCAGGTCGCTGCCCAGGTCGGCGGCGACGATCCGCAGGGCTTCGTCCATACTCGGCGCGGGGATCATCTTGCACGCGGCGACGATCTCCGGGCACTCGCTGCCGACGATGATGACGCGGCATTGTTCCAGCACTCTCGCCATAACGAAGGCGCGTTGTCCGCCGGGCGGGTAGCCGTTGGCGCGCCCGTCGTCGAGGATGAACTGTACGTCGGGCGCGTCGCGCATCGCGGCGAGAAAGCGCTGCTCGCCCACGCCTTCGCCGGCGCCTTCCTGGCAGCGCGCGGGTGTGATGTAGTAGCCGCCCGGTCGCACGGTTGGCGTCGGCGCGAAGTGCAGGTACGACGGCGCGCGGCTGGCCTGGTAGAGGTTGGCGTCCTTCGGGAAGCCGACGCCGCCAATGGCAACGTTAACCTGGCGCGGGATCGGGACTTCGTACATCGCCCGCGCAAATGCCACCAGCCGCCGGTGCGTCTCGACCGGCTCCCCGGCCATGACGCACACCACGCGCCCGTTATCGTCCAGCACGACATTGAGGATGAAGCGCAGCCCCGCGCGTAGCGCCGCTTCGGTAATCGCCTCGTGAAACGGATTCCCCTCGATCTGCCCCAGGCGGGTGTTGGGATCGTCCACGAAACGCGGGCCGTGGCTGTAGGCGATCAACGCCTCGCCCGCCGCGCCGACCGCCACCGTCTTGCGCCCGCCCGAATAGCCAGCGTACTGGTGCGGCTCGACAATCCCCGTGGCGATGAGCAGGTCGGCGTCGTAAGCGGCTTTGTGGACGGAGAGCGGAATGCCGTTGATCTCGCCCAAATTCACCAGTGCGGCGGGGTTCTGCGGCTCGTGATCGATGACGCGGTAACGGTCAACCACGGCTTGCCCCAGCTTGGCGACCTTTTCCGCGTGCGTGCTCGGTCGGTGCATCCCGATGCCGCACAATAGCGTGATGTCCGCGTCGCGCACGCCGGCTTGTTCCAGCTCGCGCAAGATAGGCGGGATGAGCAGGGCATCGGGGCAGGCGCGGGTGGCGTCGGTGAAGACGATGCAGACAGTATCGCCCGGGTGGGCCAGGTCGCGCAGCGGCGGCGCGTTCACCGGTTGGGCCAACGCGGCGTTCACCGCCGCCGGGACGTTGTCCAGGGACGGCAACTGTTTGGATTCGACCAGGCGTCCGCGCATACCGGGGAGCAGGTCGAATTCGAGGGTGGTGGTGCTATAGGGAACGCGATACGTTGTCATATTGACTTCAGCAGCCGACGATATGCACTGTCTTGGTGTCCACGGTTTGCGTGCGCCAGAAGAGTTTGCGGCTCCAGGCGATGCTCTTGCGCGGGTCGAAGACGATCAGCCAGCCTTCTGCGCAGCCGAGGCGTTCCATATAGGCGGCCAGTTGTGTCACGCCTTCGGCGTAGGTTTGGGCGTCGCGGCGCAGCTTGAGTTCGATGGGATAGTCAGCGCCGCCATAGTGGACGCATAAATCCAGGCGCCCCGTGCCTTCGGCCAGCTCACGGGAGATGCGTCCGCCGCCGTTGAGAACGCGCTGCAAGAACGCTTGTAGCACCAGATGCGGGGCGGCCTCTTTGTAGTCGAAGCGTTCGCGCCAGATTTCGCTGTTCTGCCGCCAAAAGGTCTGGAAGTCGCTCAGCAGGCGGCACATATCCAGTTTGCCATCCACCAGATAGGCTGGCGCAATAGGAGGATAGGCGTTCTTCTCCATATCGCGTTGCGCTTGCCAGGTCAAGGTGCGTAGTATGATCTCGCCATAAATTGGGTTTGCCGGATATAAGACTTTATCCATTTCGCGCAGCAGCCCTAAATCTAACACATAGCGGTAATCATCTTCCAAAGCATCGTAATGGGTGATGCTACCCATGATGACCGGCTCGACGATGCGTTGGACGCGCGGTTCCTTGAGGCGCTCCATCAGGCTGTCAATGTGCGTGGGGCGGTTGAGGATGAGCGTCTGCACGGCCTGTTCCACATATTCCGGCAGGATGGGGCGCGTGTAATCGCCGGCCAACTGCTTGTCCACGATTTCGCGGGCGATGGCGTTGACCAGCCAGGGCTGGCCCTGCGTGGCGGCGAATACGGCCTCGACCACTTCCGGCGGGAACACCTGCCCGGTTTGTTCCGTATGTTGCGTGTACAACCGCGCGACTTCTGGTTGCGTGAAGTTGCGTAGCGTCAATGTTTCTGTGACAATGTTGAAGGGACTCGCGCTGCCGAGCGTCTCTTGATCGTCGCGGATGTGCGCTTTGTAGTCGCGGATGTTGCGCATCCCCACCAGCGCGACGGAGTGAGGAAACGGGGCCAGAGTACGGGTCACGTAACCCGCGCGCAACTGGCGCAGGAAGGTGATCAACGTACCGTTGGAGAGGCAATCTATTTCGTCGAATAGAATGACCAGCGGCTTGTCCAACTGCTGGCAAAAAACAGTCAATTCTTCTTGTAAGACTGTGGTGAAGCGTGATAGGACAGCATTCTCGGCGAAGGGGTAACGATGTAAGGCTGGATGAAATCGAAGGCGTTGTCGTATTTGATCCACAATGGCCGGTATACCCCGTTCCGGTTCGGTGATGCGTTGCAGGCTTTCGAGCGTGCAGTACAGCGCGTAATACGCGCCGCCGGCATTGATCTCCTGCGCCAGTTCCAGGAGCAGTGTAGTCTTGCCGGTCTGCCGCGCCGCGTGGATGACGAAATACTGCGCGCGCGCAACCAGCCCTAGAATTCCCTGGCAGCGCTCTTGCGCGGAGAGCATATAGTGCTGGTCGGGATGACACGGCCCGGCAATGTTGAAAAAACGTTGCATGATGCGCCTCCCTGCTGACAGCTTTCTCTAATTATGCTTCAGGCTGACGTGATGTCAATTGCTGGCGTTTTCGGCTGACGATTTCAGGGGGGCGTTTCAATTTGGGGGCAAAAGCTAGATAAACCTCTGATTTAACCGCAGAGTTCGCCGAGAGCGCAGAGAAATGTTTGGCAACTCTGCGGACTCTGCGCTCTCGGCGGTAAAAGTCGCCCCCGTCCTGAAATGTATTTGATTTCAAGGTATCCTTGACAATCCACCCGTATGCACATACAATGAATTTTAGCATAGTCTAGCCTCCGGCCCAAAGTGTCAGATACGCCCATTATCTCCGGCTTGACAATGCCTTCAAATCCATATCCTTGCAGAGATGCAAGGATAGCTATTCTACATTGGAATTGTAGTCAACCAAAGGAGGTTTTCGATGGCCCCATTTTCTTCACTGTTGCGCAAGTACCGTTCCGTAATTGTTGTCGTCGCCGCGCTGCTCTGTGTGCTGTTGTCCTCTTGCGCCGGCATCGCCGAAGCAGATATCACTGTGTATGCCGGTGACCGTTATCAGCAAGAAATCACCCTCAGCTTGTCCGCTGATGCTGTGGATATTAACGGAGGGCCAGCCGAGATAGAAAAAAAGCTGGATGAAATGGTCGCCGAGGTAGGGACTGAAGGCGTGAGGATCAGTTGGCGAAAGTTAGAAACTCAGCAGAGTGATGTTTTACAATACGAAATCCGGCAGAGTCTGACGAACATTACAGATACAAACACCGATGGGTTTATATGGAGGGAGACTTCCTATAATAACCGGAAAGCCTATCAATACCTTCGCCAATTAGGGCGAGTCCAGCACCGGTTCGGGCTGGTGAATACAGCCTAAAGCCATAATCCGCGCATAAATGCGGGCTAATAAAACCGGCTCAGGCATTTCCGGAAGGAATTTTAAT